>Ga0315900_10009455_pt1 | contig 12369 bp, 9 predicted proteins | sample LakEriMetagenome_FD_203521 | JGI IMG/M metagenome (GOLD analysis project Ga0315900, IMG submission 203521) | Freshwater fungal communities from buoy surface, Lake Erie, Ohio, United States - Buoy 12 MA114 | ecosystem: Environmental > Aquatic > Freshwater > Lake > Lake biofilm | place: USA: Lake...
GCTGCATGTCGACGGGCATTCGCCCGTCAGGGCGGCAGGCTGCCGGTGTTTTGCGTGCCTGCTCGCCCGGATGTGCGAGCAGTCGGCCTTCTGGCCGCACCTTGGCTGCGGCCGCGAAGGCCCAAGCGGCTGCATGTCGACGGGCATTCGCCCGTCAGGGCGGCAGGCTGCCGGTGTTTTGCGTGCCTGCTCGCCCGGATGTGCGAGCAGTCGGCCTTCTGGCCGCACCTTGGCTGCGGCCGCGAAGGCCCAAGCAAAAACCGGCAGGATGCCGGTGTTTTGCGTGAATTCAGATACTCATCCCCGTGAAGCCGCCGTCGACGTAGATCTCGGCGCCGGTGATGAAGCTGCCGGCCACCGGGGCGCAGAGGAGGATCGCGGCGCCCACGAGCTCGTCGGGCGTGCCGAAGCGGCCCAGCGGCGTCTTCCCCATGATCGTGGCCGTCCGCTCGGGAGAGAGGATCTTGCGGTTCTGCTCCGCCGGAAAGAAGCCGGGGCAGAGCACGTTCACCCGCACGCCCCGGGGGGCCAGCTCGCGGGCCACGTTCTTGGTGTAGTTCACGACCGCGGCCTTCGAGGCCGAGTAGATGAACACCTTCGAGAGCGGCTTGTCGGCCGACACGCTGCCGATGTTGAGGATCGCGCCCCCGCCCACGGACGCCATGTGGGCGCCGAAGATCTGGCACCCGAGGTGCGTGCTCTTCAGGTTCGTGTCGATGATCTTCGCGAAATCCTCGTCGGGGATGTCGAAGTAGGGGACGGCCGAGTTGACGCCGGCGCAGTTGACGAGGATGTCGGCCCGGCCGCGGGCCGCCACGGTGGCGTCGAGCAGGGCCCGGACGCTCTCCCGATCGCAGGCATCGACGCTCACGAACGTGCCGTCGCCCCCGGCGGCGCGGATGGCATCCACGCGGGCCGCGCCCCGGTCCGCGCCGCGGCCGGCCACGACCACGAAGGCCCCGGCGCCCGCGAGGCCGTCGGCCAGGGCGCCGCCGAGCACGCCCGTGCCCCCCACGACGACGGCCGTGCGGCCCTCGAGACTGAACAGGTTTTCCAGGAAGCCGTCGGCCATGAGGTTCCTCGTCAGGTCACGGGCTTGCGGAGGTCGAGCCATTCGGAGTGGAACGTGCCCGGCTTGTCGGTCCGCTCGTAGGTGTGGGCGCCGAAGTAGTCGCGCTGCGCCTGGAGCAGGTTGGCCGGCAGGGTCGCATGCCGGTAGCCGTCGTAATAGGCCAGGGCCGTCATGAAGGCGGGCACGGGCACGCCGATCGTGGCCGCCGAGGCGACGACATGCCGCCAGGCCTTCTGCGCCTTGGCGAGCGCGTCGGTGAAGTAGGGCGCGAGCATCAGGTTCTCGAGGTCGGGCTTCGCCCGGTAGGCCTCGGCGATCCGTTCCAGGAACCGGGCGCGGATGATGCAGCCGCCGCGCCACATCATGGCGATCGAGGCGTAGTCGAGCGGCCAGTCCTGCTCCTTGGCGGCGGCGGCGAGCTGCACGAATCCCTGGGCGTAGCTGGCGATCTTCGACGCGTAGAGCGCCTGCCGCACCTGCTCGACGAACTCGGCCTTGTCGCCGCGGTTGGCCATGTCGGGCCCCTGCAGCACCTGGCTGGCCCGCACGCGGGCCTCCTTCAGCGCCGACAGGCAGCGGGCGTAGACCGCCTCGGTGACCAGCGTACTCGGCACGCCCAGGTCGAGGGCCAGTTGGCTCATCCACTTGCCGGTGCCCTTGGCGCCGGCCTTGTCGAGGATCAGGTCCACGAGAAAGCCGCCCGTGTCGGGATCCCGGGCCGTGAAGATGTCGCGGGTGATCTCGATCAGGTAGCTGTCGAGGTCGCCCCGGTTCCAGTCGGCGAACACCTGCGCCAGCTCGGGGTTGGTGAGGCCGGCGCCGTGCTTGAGCAGCCAGTAGGCCTCGCAGATCAGCTGCATGTCGCCGTACTCGATGCCGTTGTGCACCATCTTCACGTAGTTGCCGGCGCCCCGCGGGCCCACCCAGTCGCAGCAGGGGATGTCGCCCTGCGGGCCGACCTTGGCGGCGATGGCCTGGAAGATCGGCTTCACCAGCGGCCAGGCGGCGGGCGAGCCGCCGGGCATGAGGCTCGGGCCCTTGAGCGCGCCCTCCTCGCCGCCCGAGACGCCGGTGCCGATGTAGAGCAGCCCCGCTGCCTCGACCTCGCGGGTGCGGCGATCGGTGTCGGAGGGCAGCGTGTTGCCGCCGTCGATGAGGACGTCGCCCTTGGAGAGCAGCGGAATGAGCGTCTTGATGAGGTCGTCCACGGCCGGCCCCGCCTTGACCATCATCATCACCTTGCGGGGCGGCTTCAGGGCGGCGACGAGGTCCGGCAGCGTGTGGCAGCCGACGACGTTGGGCTGCTTGCCGCGGTCGGCGGTGAAGGCCTCGGTGACGCTCGTCGTGCGGTTGTAGACGGCGATCGAGTAGCCACGGCTGGCGATGTTGAGGGCCAGGTTCTCGCCCATCACGGCCAGGCCGATCAGTCCGATGTCGCACGTCGCCTGTCGGGTCATCCTCGAAACGCTCCTGGGTCGGGCCGGCGGAACCGCCGGGGGGAAAGGTGGGGAATCGGTATCGAAGCCGCAGACTATATCGGCACGGGCAGCGGCGGGCCAAAGGCCCCCGCTGCGGCCCGGGAACGAACGGATTGAAGCCCGAGGCCCGGGTTGGCCGATGCCTAGGCGTGACCGGCACGACCGCGAACCGCGACAGGACCGGTGCCGTCGCGGCGACGCGAAAAACTTGACCAGTCAACCCAATCTGCCATAGCGTAATTCCGAATCCAAACACGGCTCCGTAGCCAAGTGGCTAAGGCAGCGGATTGCAAATCCGCCATCGTCGGTTCGACTCCGACCGGAGCCTCTCACCAGAAGACCCTCGCGATGCCCCGGTTCGGCCGGGCTTCGCGAGGGTTTTTTCGTTTCTGGTGACGACTGCTGGTTATGGAAGGCGGCGTGGCGGTCAGGGGCGCAGATTTCCCAATGTGCCAAGTCGTGCCGCTGTGTGCCACCTGATGCCCTGGTGCTACCCCGACTATGACCCCGACCTGGAGCCGGGTCGGGATCGGCCGGCGCGTCGTCGGTCGAATACCTTGCCCCCCGGCGTTTTACAGAACGTATGTTGCACTGACGAAGGAGTGCGCGGGCGAGCGGATGACATCGTGCGATTCGCGACGGAGAGCAGGGCGTCCGTGTTCATGCGGCGCGGATAAAGATGGAAATATCCCGGCCGGTCACCGTTTCGCCACCAACCGGTCTTTCTCGGCCCGGCGCAGCCTCTTGATGGCCAGTTCCCGCTTCAGGGCCGTCGATTTGGACCGCTGAGGCTCGCTGTAGGCCAAGGCCACGGGGAGCCGGCTGCGGGTGTATCGAGACGCCCTGCCCGCGTTATGGGCCTTCAGCCGCTTGGTCAGGTCGTTTGTGATCCCGGTGTAGAGCGAGCCGTCGGAGCAGCGCAGGATGTAGACGAGCCAACGGGGGTTCGAGGGGTGGCGTCGCGGGGCAGGGGAGGGCATCGGGGATGGTCCGGCTCCGGGTTCCTTGTCTGCGTCGCGTAGAAGATAGCCATGATCGCCGTCCGAATGCCCGCTGACAGCAGATGCCACGGTCGGTTCGACTCCGACCGAAGCCCCTTCTTTCGTCTCGCGGCAGCCCGTGCCAGCAGGCGCAGGCCGGGGCTCGGACGCCGCGGTGGGCGGGCCGCTCGTCGGCGGCGCGGAATCGGCAGCCGTTTTCCCGCCTGCCATCTCATGCCCCGCCGAGCCACCCGGAGCCGCGGTGCGACCCCGGCGGCGCATCGAACGAGACCTGCTAGATTCGTCGCGAGTCCAGATCTGGGTAGATGGATGTCCGATCGTCTCTGCACCTCGAGGAGATAGCCATGCGTCGTCGATTCCTGTCGGGTCTGCTGGTTGTGGCGGTGACGGCCCTGATGACGGCGAGCCCCGCGCTCGCGGCCGATGACGACACCCAGGCGGTGAAGGCGGCTAACGTCGCTTTTCACGACGCGCTCAACGTGCTGTTCACCGGCGACGCAGCTCCCATGAAGGCCATCTGGTCTCATGCCGACGACGTGACCTATATGGGGCCCGTGGGCGGCATGCAGGTCGGCTGGTCGCAGGTTGAACCGTACTGGGACAAGCAGGCGGCCAAGAAACTGGGTGGCAAGGTCGATCCGGTGGACGTGCGGATCACAGCCAGCCCCACGTTGGCCGTCGTTCACTACCGCGAGACGGGCGAAAATGTCGTCGACGGAAAGCCGCAGCCCGTGAACATCCGCGCGACGACCACGTTTCGCAAAGAAGGCGGCAAGTGGAAGGTGATCGGTCACCACACCGACACGCTGGCATATCTGCAGAAGTAGGGCGGCAGGTTTTCCGCGCCGGGAGCCTGCCCGTGAACCCCGTGCTGTGCGTGTGAGTCGAGAACTCGAACCGCAGCCAGATGGCCGAGGCGTGCGTCCGGATCCACGGTGCCGGGCCGGCGGCGGTCAGGCGGCTTCCTCGCCGATCGGTCCCCGGCCGAGGTCCGCGACCAGCGGAAAGCCCTCGACGGTGAACCAGCGGGTGAAGAGCGCGAAGTCGGCCGTGTCGGGCCAGGCCCGCTCGTCGGGCTGCCAGGCCGCGAGCTCGCGGCGGAAGATCTCCTCGAACAGGTCGGCGACGACCTCCTCGATCTCCTCCGGAAAGTGGCAGGCGGCGATCAGGTAGACGGTCTTCTCGGCGATCTCCCGTCGCGCGGCGATCGTGGCGTCGGGAACGCCCGCCGTCTTCAGCCAGCCGTAGAAAGCCGGCTCGTGGCCGATGACCACGGCGCTGCGATTGAGCATGGGTTTCCGCCGGTGGGTCGCGACATACGGCGTGCTGCCCCCGTGCCCCGCCGGCCGCATCCTGCGACAGGCCCGATGGCGGAACCTTACGCACGCCCGCCCGCGAAGGAAATCTGCTGCCCGGAAGCCTGCGGCCGGGCCGCGTGCCGGCCGCGAGACGCCTGGTTGGAGGGTCAGGCCGGGGGCGCGGCCGGGCCGGCGGACGCCTCCGCCCGCTGCTGGCGGACGAGCTGGGCCAGGAGCACCTGCACCAGGCCGCCCTCGCTGCCCTCGCCGGCCCCGCCCACGAGGATGTCGGGCGTGATCTTCAGGCCCGCGCCGGAAATCGCCTTCATCACCTCGACCGTCGTCACGCCCTGCGCGGTCAGCGCGGCGACCTGGTCGCGGTAGGCCTTGGCCTGTGCCTCGCCCTTCGATCGCACGACCGTCGCCTCGGCGTCGCCGATCTGCTGGGTCTTCGATGCCTCGGCCTCGGCGATCATCCGCACCTTCGCCGCGTCGCCCTTGGCCCGCTCCTCGACCTGCCGGGCCTCGTGCTGGGCCACCTTGATGCCCGCCTCGGCGGTGATGATCTTCACCTGGGCGTCGGCCTCGGCCCGCGTCTTCTCGAACTCGATGCGGCGCTGCTCGGCGTCCTTCTTGGCGTCGTACATCGACTTTTCCTGCTCGGCGAGGTTCTTCTGCTGCGTCGTCTTCATCAGCGCCTCGGGGAGGTGGATGTTGGTGATCATCACGGAGACCACCTCGACGCGATACTTGGCGAGATCCTGGCGGACGGCCTCCTCGGCGGCCTTCTGCTCCTCGGCCCGGTTCTGCTGGTAGGCGATCGCCGGCGACCGCGACACTTGGGCGCGGAAGATGCCGTCGATCTGCGGATGGATGACGTTCTTCTCCAGTTCCTCGATCGAGCCGATCTTCTGCACCACGTAGGGGGCGTTCTCCGGCAGGATCCGGTACTGGCAGCGGACCTCGACCTTCATCTCGAAGCCGTCGTGCGACACCACCTGGAAGGGGTCGAAGGCCGCAGTCTCGCCGGGCGTCTTTTCGGCGCTCCAGTCCACCGACCGCGTCGTGGTGGGGATGATGATCGCCGAATAGGCCAGCGGGTTGATGTTGTAGGCGCCCGGCCCGAGCACCTCCCGCTGGATGCCGCGGAAGCCCTTGGGGACGACGTGGCGGGTGCGGGAGCCGTCGGCGTGCGGGTCGTCGACGCCGGCCTCGAACTCGGCCGGATCCTTGCCGATGTTGGAGATCAGCACCGCCACCTCGCCCTGGCGGACGAGGGCCTGCTTCCGCCGGGAGACGGCGAACATGTAGGGATTGATGTAGTAGGTGCCCGGCGTGAGGATGTTCTCCTGCGGGCCGCGCTTGCCGCCCTTGTCGAGGAACAGCTGCCCGTCCTGGAAGGCGTTGACCTCGTCGGGCGTGTGCACCACGACGTCGCTGCGGGCCATCGCCAGGCCGTCGCGGGCGTCCACGATCCCGATCTCGTTCTCGCCGATCCGCACCGCGTCGGCGATCTCCACCGCGAAGATCTCGGTGTTGATGTTGTAGGTGCCGGGCCGGAGGAAATCGATCTGCGGGCCCTTCTGGCCGCCGTTCCTCAGGAAGGCCTCGGCCTTCTGGAAGTTGTCGTGGTCGGGCACGCTGCGGCCGAGCAATTGCCCGGCGGCGAGCGGGGCGCCGTCGGCGGCGGTGATGACGCCGATCTTGCCCTCGGGGATCAGCGTCTTGGTGATCTTCGTGACCTTGAACAGCCCCGGATGGATCTTGAAGGTGCCGTTGGTGAGGAACCGCAGCTGCTTGCCGCGGATGCCGCCGCTCTGGAGAAACTCCACCGGCCGCTGGAAGTCGTCGTGGGCCGCGCCAGCCGGGTCGTCGGCGAAGATCCGCCCCGCCTGCAGGGCCGCGCCGTCGGTGGCCTCGACGATCCCCAGCTCGTTGGCCCCGATGGTCACGAACCGGGGCTTCGCCACGACGCGGACGATCGGCCAGGGGACGACGTGCAGGCCGGGCGCGAGATAGGCCGCCTTCGAGCCCACCTCGCCCTCCAGGGCGAAGACGCGGCCGGGCGCGAGCTCCTTGCCGACGAACCGCCGCTCCAGGACGGCGATCCGGTCGGAGCCGACGTTGACCAGGAACAGGGACGCCAGGATCACCAGCGGCAGCAGGGCCGCCAGCCCGATGGCGATTTGCAACACCGCTTCGTGCGACATGGGAACCTCCGCGATCGTGCGGCCCGGAACGGGCCGCCGGCCCCGGCGATGATACTTCGCCGGCGGGGGCCTTGCCGGGCCGTCGATTTCCCGCGGTGCGGCCGCGTACACTGCCGCCATGGACGACTCCCGATCGCGGCCGCACCCGGACCAGGCCTGCAGCCAGTGCCTGTTCTGGCGGGCGGATGGCGGGCCGGGCGACGCGGAGGGCTGGGGCGAGTGCCGCCGGATGCCCCCCGCGCTGCCGCCGATCGAAAACGACAAGCTCGTGCACGTCGGCCTCTGGCCGCATACCGACGGCCGCGACTGGTGCGGCGAATGGCAGCCGCGAGCCGGAACGCCGGGCCGGCGGTCGTGAGCCACGCCTCCGGGCGCCGCGGAGCGGCGGAACGATGACCGCGGAGACCCAGCTCGTCGTGGCCACGCTCGCCTCCGCAGCGGCCGGCTTCGTCAACTCCATCGCCGGCGGCGGCGGGCTCGTATCGGTCCCGATCCTGCTCGGGTTGTTCCCGGCGGCGCCGCCCGCCGCCCTGTTCGGCACCAACAAGGCGGCGATGGTGTGCGGCACGCTGCAGGCGGCCGGCTCCTATTCCCGGCACGTGCGGCTGCCGTGGGGCATGCTCGGGCCGGCCATCGGGGCGGCGGTGGCGGGCGGGCTGGCCGGCGCGTGGCTGGTGACGCTCGTGTCGAGCGACTGGCTGCGGCCGCTGCTGCCGGTGCTGCTCGGGCTGGTGCTCGCCCACACGCTCCTGCATCGGGAGGCGGGCCGCGTGCACGCGCCGCGGCTCGCGCCACGGTCCGAGGCCGCCGTCGGCACCGCGATCGCGGGCGGCCTGGGGATGTACGACGGCTTCTTCGGGCCGGGCACCGGCAGCTTTCTGATCCATCTCTTCGTCCGCGTGCTGGGCTTCGATTTCCTGCACGCCGTGGCCGCGGCCAAGGTCCTCAACGCCGCCACCAACCTCGGCGCCCTGGCGACCTTCGTCTGGACGGCGAACGTCTGGTGGGGGTTCGCGCTGCCGATGGCGGTGGCGAACATCGCTGGCAGCTGGGCCGGGTCGCGGCTCGCCCTGCGGCACGGCTCGGCCTTCGTCCGCACCGTGTTCATCGCGGTCGTCGCTGCCCTCGTCCTCAAGACAGCCTACGACGCCTATCTGGCGAAGCCGGCCCCGCATGCGGCACACTGGTCCTCCCCAACCCCAGGCAGGAGTTTTTCATGAACGCCCACGCTTCCCCGACCATGCAGCCGGTGCTCGTCGCCGGCGGGTGGCGGCCGGCCGCCGCCGCGGAGTCGTACCGGGCCGTCGATCCGACGACCGGCGCCGTCCGTGACGCTGCCTGGCCCGTGAGCGGCTGGGCCGACGTGGATGCGGCGCTCGACGCGGCGGTGCGGGCCGCGGGCGAACTGGCGCGGCTGCCCGTGGCGACGATCGCGGCCTTCCTCGACCGCTACGTCGAGCGGCTCGCGGCCCGGGCCGACGAGATCGTCGCCGCGGCCCACGCCGAAACCGGCCTGGCGATCCGCCCCCGGCTGGCGGAGATCGAGCTGCCGCGAACCCTCGACCAGTTGCGGCAGGCGGCCGCCGCCTGCCGCGAGCAAACCTGGCGGATGGCGATGATCGACACGGCGAAGAACATCCGCTCGGTGGCCGTGGGCCTGGGGCCGGTCGTCGTGTTTCCGCCGGCGAACTTCCCGCTGGCCTACGGCGCCGTCACCGGCGGCGACTTCGCCGCGGCGATCGCGGCCGGCAATCCCGTGATCGCCAAGGCCCACCCGGGCAATCCCTCGGTGTCGCTGCTGGCCGCCCGCGAGGCGGCCGAGGCCCTCCGCGAGACGGGCCTGCCGCCGGCGACGGTGCAACTGCTGCACGGCCTGGCGCCGGCCGACGGCGAGCGGCTGGTCGCCGACCCGCGGGTCGGGGCCACGGGCTTCACCGGCGGCCAGGAGGCGGGGCGGAGGCTGTTCGCGGCCGCCAGTGCCGCCGGCCGCGTGATCTGGGTGGAGATGGGGAGCATCAACCCCGTGGTCTTCCTGCCCGGTGCGCTGGCCGAGCGCGGCGGCGAGATCGCCGGCGAACTCACCGCCAGCGTCACGGGATCGGCCGGCCAGTTCTGCACCAAGCCGGGGCTCGTGTTCCTCGTGGACGACGCCGCGGGGAAGGCCTTCGTGGCCGCGGCCCGCGACGCGTTCGCGGCGATCGGGGCCCAGGTGCTGCTCGGGCCGACCGGCCGCGACCGCCTGCGGGCGGCGATCGCACGGCTGCGGTCCGCCGGCGCGGCGCAGCTCGTGGGCGACGAGGGGGCCGCGGCCGCCGGCCCGTGCACGCATCGGCCGACGCTCCTGGAGGTGACGGCGGCGCGGCTCATCGCCGACCCGGAGGGACTGGTGGTCGAGGCCTTCGGCAACGCGACGGTGCTCGTCCGCTGCGGCTCGCTGGCGGAACTGTGCCGGGCGCTGGCCTGCGTCGGCGGCTCGCTGGGCGCGAGCGTCTTTGTGGCGCGGAACGGCGCCGACGACGCGGCGTTCGCGGAGGTCGGCCCGCTGGTCGTGGCCCGGGCGGGCCGCGTGGTCGAAAACCGCATGCCCACGGGGCTGGCCGTCGTGCCGCCGATGCAGCACGGCGGCCCGTGGCCGTCGGCCGGTCCACCCTTCTTCTCGGCCGTGGGCTTCCCGTGGACGATCCTCCGCTTCGCGCGGCGGGTGTGCTTCGACGCGGTGTCGCCGGCCCGGCTGCCGGAGATCCTCCGCGACACGCCGCCCGCCGCACGGCCCTGGCGGTACGTGGACGGGGCCTGGACGCGGGGCTGACGCCGCGTCCTCACGCGACGCTCACGAAGGCGGCGGGAACGCCCCGCCGAATCGGCGTCGCCGCGCCGGCCTCCGGGCGGTACGATCCACCGCCCTTCCGGCCCCCGGAGCCTCCCATGACGGACGCCCAGCCGAAGCTCTTCGTCCTCGACACGAACGTCATCCTCCACGACAGCGGCTGCATCCGCAACTTCGCCGACAACGACGTGGCCGTGCCGATCACGGTGCTCGAGGAGCTCGACAAGTTCAAGCGCGGCAACGAGGACATCAACTTCCAGGCCCGCGAGTTCCTGCGGCGGATCGACGCCCTCACCGGCGACGTCCTCGCCCCCGGCGGCTGCCCGCTCGGCGACGGGCTCGGCTCGATCCGCGTGATCATCGGCAGCGGCGCGGAGGATGCGGCCCAGGTGCGGCGGCTGCGCGAGGCCCTGCTGCACGACGGGCCCGACCATCGCATCCTGCGGACGGCGCTGGCCCTCCAGGAGCATCTGCGGCCGCGGCCGGTGATCCTCGTCTCCAAGGACACGAACCTGCGGATGAAGGCCAAGGCGCTCGGCCTTCCCGCGCAGGACTACACCAGCGACAAGGTGGAGAGCTTCGACAAACTGTACACCGGCAAGCGGACCGTGGACGACGCGCCGGCCGAGGTGATCGCGCGGTTCTACACCGACGGCGGCACGGTGCCGGCCGCCGAGCTGCCCTTCATCGACCGGCCCCTGCCGAACGAGAACTTCATCCTCCGCGACGGCAGCCGGTCGGTGCTCGCCACCTACCGGGCCGCCGACCGCTGCTTCGTGCGGGTCGAGAAGGCCGTCTGCTACGGCATCGCGCCCCGCAACGCCGAGCAGTCGTTCGCACTCCGCGCCCTGCTCAACGACGACGTGCGGCTGGTGACGCTCTCCGGCACGGCCGGCACCGGCAAGACGCTGCTCGCCCTGGCCGCGGCCCTGGAGGTGCGGCAGAAGTACCGGCAGATCCTCCTCGCCCGGCCGGTCGTGCCGCTCTCCAATCGCGACCTCGGCTACCTGCCGGGGGACGTCGGCGAGAAACTCGATCCCTACATGCAGCCGCTCTACGACAACCTCACCGTCATCCGCCACCAGCTCGGCGAGGAGACCCACGCCGCCCAGCAGATCGTGAAGATGCGGGAGTCGGAGAAGCTGCTCGTCACGCCGCTGGCCTACATCCGCGGCCGCAGCCTGCAGCGGATCTACTTCATCGTGGACGAGGCGCAGAACCTGACGCCGCACGAGGTGAAGACGATCATCACGCGGGCAGGGGAGGGCACGAAGATCGTGCTCACCGGCGACATCCGCCAGATCGACCAGCCGTATCTCGACTCGCTCTCCAACGGCCTCAGCTACCTCATCAACCGGATGGTGGGCCAGCCGATCTACGCCCACGTGACCCTGGAGAAGGGGGAGCGGTCGGCGCTCGCCGACCTGGCCAGCGCGTTGCTCTGACGGATGCTAGTTGCCGACGCCGGCCGGTTCGGCGGCGACGGCGGCCGGGCCGGCCACCCCAGGAGCGTCCAAGGACGGCCGGGCCGCGCGGCCGCGGCGCTCGAAGAGCCGGAACGACAGCCCCAACAGCGCCGGCACCAGCACCAGGGTGACGAGCGTGGAGAAGAACAGGCCGCCAAGGAGCACGGCGCCGAGGCCGCGGTACAACTCGCTCCCCGCGCCGGGAAAGAGCACGAGCGGCAGCAGGCCGAGGACGGTCGTGAGCGTGGTCATGAAGATCGGCCGGACGCGGCTCCGCACCGCCTCGAGGATCGCCTCGCCGTGCTCCGTGCCGTGCTCGCGGACGAGCTGCAGCGCCCGTTCGACGATCAGGATGGGGTTGTTGACCACCGTGCCGATGAGGATCACGAACCCCAGCATCGTGAGCACGTCGAGCGGCTGGTAGATGCCGAAGCGGGCGCCGCAGGTGTTGAGCAGCCAGAGGCCGACCAGGCCTCCCACGCTGCCCAGCGGAACCGAGGCGATCACCACTGCCGGGTAGAGCCACGACTCGAAGAGGGCCGCCATCAGCAGGTAGGTGATCAGGCCCGCGATCACGAGGTTGAACCACAGCGATTGCCACGTGGCCACCAGCTTGTCGGTGGTGCCGCCGAGCGAGATCCTGTAACCGCCCTCGAGGGCTCCCGATTCCTGCAGCGGCCGGACGACGAGGCGTTCGATCCGCTCCTGTGCCTCTTCCAGCGGCATCCGCGCCGGCGGCGACACCTGGACCGTGACGGCCCGCTCCCGCTCGCGGTGCAGGATCTGCTCCGGGCCGCTGGAGAACTCCCGCACCTCGGCCAGGCTGTCCAGCGGCACGAGCTGGCCCCCGGGGGTCACGACCGGCAGCGTGCGGATGTCCTGCGTCCGCTGCACGAAGCGGTCGTCCCCCTTGATCACCAGATCGATGCGATCGTTGTCGAGGAAGTAGTCCGTCGCGTAGCCGCCATCCACGAGGCAATCGACGATGTAGCCGAGCTGGCGGGCGTCGAGCCGCAT
>Ga0315900_10009456_pt1 | contig 12368 bp, 14 predicted proteins | sample LakEriMetagenome_FD_203521 | JGI IMG/M metagenome (GOLD analysis project Ga0315900, IMG submission 203521) | Freshwater fungal communities from buoy surface, Lake Erie, Ohio, United States - Buoy 12 MA114 | ecosystem: Environmental > Aquatic > Freshwater > Lake > Lake biofilm | place: USA: Lake...
CGCGGTCGAGCGGCGTGCCGGGCACGCGGATGTTGTAGTCCGAAATACCGTGTGTTCCCGGCCAGGTGCCGGTGCCGATGGAGGTCCAGTTCGCGGGCGTGGCGGTGGGCAGAGGCACCATCGCGTTCGGCGCAAGCACGCCTGTGTTGATCAGCCGCGCCATGGCGGGGAGGTTGCCCTCGCGGCAGTACTTCAGCAGCGCGGGCGCCACCGGGCCGTCGAGGCCGAAGATCAGAACCTTGCGGGGCGTGGATGCCATCGTTCGTCTCCGTGAGAGCCGTCCTGGCGGTGATGTCGGCTATGATCGACTGGCCTCGCCGAGCGGTGTCTGCGATCTGCCGCGAGAATAAACGATAACCCGTAGCTCCCGTGTGCAGAGGTGACGATCATGAGCGGCAACAACGATCTGCAGGTGGGCGCCGACCGCATCGCGATACAGGATCTGATGGCGCGCTATGCCTACGCGGTGGATGCAAAGCGCTGGGCATTGCTGGACGAGGTTTTCCTGCCCGGCGCCGTGATCGACTTCGTCGCCAACGGCGGCATCAAGGGCACCTGGCCCACGCTGGGTGAATGGCTGGTGCCCGCCATGTCGGGCTTCACGGCTTGCCAGCACTACCTCACGAATTTCGCCACCGATGTGGACGGCGATCACGCGCGCTCGCGCTTCTACGTGTTCACGCAAATGATCACCGTGGACGGCGGCTCGGACCACATCGTGAGCGACGGCGGCTACTACAACGCCGAGTTCACGCGCACCACTGCAGGCTGGCGCGTAAGCGCGCTATCCGGCGGCATCGTCTGGTGGAGCGGTTCGGTGCCCGAGCACCTGCCGTGGTGGGGCAAGGACGGGGACCGGTTCAGCCAGTGAGACGTCTCAATCCGGCGCCTGGCTGCGCGAACTCGCCTGCGAGACATGACTGCCGGGCTTCACGCTGCGCGTGACCCAGACGTTGCCACCGATGGTCGAGCCCTTGCCGATCGTGATGCGCCCGAGGATGGTGGCACCGGCGTAGATCACGACCTCGTCCTCCACGATCGGGTGACGCGGCTGCCCCTTCTGCAGGGCGCCCGTCTCGTCCTGTTCGAAGCGCTTCGCACCCAGCGTCACGGCCTGGTAGATCCGTACGCGATCCCCGATGACGGCGGTCTCGCCGATCACCACGCCCGTGCCGTGGTCGATGAAAAAACTGTGGCCTATACGCGCGCCGGGGTGGATGTCGATACCCGTCTCTGCATGCGCCAGCTCGGCCACGATGCGCGCGAGCAGCGGGAGATCACGCAGATAGAGTTCGTGCGCCAGCCGGTGATGGATGATGGCCACGATGCCGGGGTAGCAAAGCAGCACCTCGTCGACGCTGCGCGCGGCGGGGTCGCCATGGAAGGCAGCCTCTACATCGGTGTCGAGGAGCGCGCGTATCGAGGGCAGCGTGGCGGCGAACTCCCGCACAACATTCACTGCGCGGGCTTCGAGTTCCTGCTCAGGGACGGGCGCTTGCCTGCTCGCATAGCGCAGCTCCAGGCGCACCTGCCCCAGCAACGCGTTCAGCGCGGAATCAAGCGTGAAGCCGACGTAGAAATCTTCGCTCTGCTGCCGCAGATCACTCGGGCCGAGGCGCATGGGGAAGAGGGCACCGCGCAGGGCCTCGACGATGCGGCCCAGCGTTTCGCGCGAGGGAAGTTCACGGCCGCCGACGTCGCGGCTGCGCTGCTGGCTCTCGCGCCATTTCTCGCGTACTGCGCGCAGTTCCGCGACCACGCGGTCGAGCTCCCAATTGGGTTGGGGGGATGGCGGTGATGCGGGTGTGTTGCTCATGACTCAGGATCTCCGTAGCGGAGCGAACATTAGCACGGGGCTATTGTCGCGGGCATGGCCCGCTCTTAGGGGAAGGGGATGGTATCGCGGGCATGGTCAGCTCCAACGGGAGCGGCGGCGCGGTAGCCCGCGGATTCGACGGCCAACACGCGGCCCTGCTGCTGCAAGCGCGCGAGGTGCTGCTCGATAGTGCGGCGCTCCACGGCGTCGATGAAGGGAAGGTTAGCGTGCGCGGGGTACACAAAACGCCGTGCGATCATCTGCTCCAGCGTATGCGGCTCACCAAGGAAGTCGAGCATCGCTTCCTCCCGCTCCACGATCCTGGCGGCAAACCTGTCGAGCTTTTCCAGGAACACCGCGCGATCCTCGATCAGCCCCACGTGATGGAACGACACCCATGCTGTCGCATCGATGCCACGCACCCGCTCGATCGAACGCTCGAAGTCCACCAGATCCGACCACGCATCACCGTAATAGGGCCCGAAGCTGCTCAACTCGATATCGCCAAGAAACAACACGCCTTCGGGCTCGATGCGGAACACGCAGTGCCCGCGCGTGTGGCCCGGCGTGTGGAAGACGCGCACGGTGGAACCGCCCAGATCGAAGGTGTCGCCATCAGAAAAGCACTGCGCGTCCGGCCGCGGCACCTGCGCGAACCGCTCCAGCACCCAGGCGCGCGTGATGGCTGCGAGTTCCCCGCCGTAACCGTAGATCTGCATCAGCCCTTCGATGCCGGAGAGGCCCACGAGGTCCTCGTGGTGCACGTGCACCGCAGCATCGGCAAACAACGCGAGCCCCGCGGTGTGGTCCTCGTGCGCGTGGCTGAGCAGCACAAGATCCGCGCGCCCCGCCAGTTCATCGCGGCGCGCCGGCAAGGAGAGCGACGGGTCGATCACGGCGCGTGTATCGGTGCCGTCGATCCACAGAGAATTGCCCGCGGGATATTTGCCGTTCTGCGCGCCTGTGAGCACGCGCACACGGCCTATGCGGTGGTCGGCAGCGCTCATTGACCGGCGATGCGCTGCACCACCGCCCGCAACTCGCCGAGGTCGAGGGGTTTGGGCAGGTAGTCGGTCATGCCGGCCGCGATGCAGACCTCGCGATCCCCCGAGAGCGCATTGGCCGTCAGCGCCACCACAGGCGTGCGCAGGCCTTTGCTGCGCAGAATGCGCGTGGTTGCCAGGCCGTCCAGGCCCGGCATCTGCACGTCCATGAACACCGCGTCGTAGCTCTCGCGCGCGAGCCGCTCAATGGCCTGCTCGCCGCTCTCGAGCACCTCGACCTGATGGCCGTCGCGCTGCAGCAGACGCTGACCCACCATGCGGTTGATGGCGTTGTCATCGACCAGCAATACGCGCAGGGAGCTTTTGGGCGTGCTCGCCTGCCCCTCGGCTGCGGGCGCAGGCGTCGCCACGGCTGCGGGCGCAGGGGCGGGTTCCGCGGGCACATCCAGCACGAAAACACTGCCCACGCCGGGCTCGCTTTCGGCGCTCAGCGTGCCGCCCATCAGCGCAGCGAGTTCGCGCGAGAGCGCGAGCCCCAGCCCGGAGCCCTCCTCCTGCGATTGCGCGGGCCCGACCTGCACGAAAGGCTGGAAAAGCTGCGCCAGATCCTCTGCTGCGATACCCGGCCCCGTGTCGCGCACCGCAAGACGCAAGCGCCCCTGCGACAGCACCACGCGCACCTCGACTTCCCCCCGCTGCGTGAACTTGAGCGCGTTGCCCACCAGGTTCAGCGCAATCTGCTGCAGCCGAAGCGCATCGCCCCAGAGCCACACACCCGGCGGCGCATCAAGACTCCAGGTGCAGGCAAGGCCACGCAGCTGCGCGCGCGCACGCAACGGGTGCATGACTTTCTGGATGGTGTCGTGCAGGTCGAAGGGCTGGCGCTCCAGCGTCATCTGGCCCGATTCGATCTTCGAGAGATCCAGCACCTGTCCTATCAGCGAGAGCAGCAACTGGGAGGCATCGCGCAGGTCGTCGAAGTACTCGCGCTGCTCGGCATCGCGGGCACTGTCGCGCAGCAATTGCGTAAGGCCGGTGATGGCATTGAGCGGCGTGCGCAGCTCGTGGCTCATCTTGGAAAGAAAACGGCTCTTCACCGCGGAGGCGTGATTGGCTTCCCGCGTGGCGGCTTCGAGACGGGCGTTGATGCGCTCGAGTTCCTTGCGCTGCTCGCGCTGCCGTGCGTTCACTGCGTGGAGCTCGTCGAGCGTGGCGCGCTGCGTGGTGAGCGCCATGAAAAACTCGACCGAGGGATCCGTGACGGCGAAATCGTTCAGGCCGAGACCGTACTGGCGCAGTTCATCCAGACTGAGCACCGCTGGGCTGCCCATCATCACCACGCAGCCACCGTCGCCGGGCAGGAACTCGGCGCGCAACGCCAGCCCGTTGGAGCGGCAATTGATCTGGCAGAACACGGGGCCCAGCGCGCGCAGTGTGGGCGCATCCAGCACGCTCAGCGTGGGGCGCACCAACTCGAAACACGTATCGAAGCTGCGCCCGACCACCTCACCGCAGACGCGCGCGAGCGCGCTGCCGATCTGCAGCACCGTCAGATCCGGCCCGATGATGGCGTGGACGGGCAGGCGCCGCGCGAGCGTCTCGGCCGAGATCATGCGGGTTCCAGTTGCACCAGGTAGTGGATCTCGACGCCGGTTTCTTCCGAGATGTGCTCCCCGGTTTTCTCGACCGCCACGTTCACGCTGAATACCGGACCAAGACCCTCGAAGAGCCCGATCACGAAAGGCGCCAGCCCGTGGCGCTGTGAGCGGTAGACCACACGCACCGAGGTGGGAGAGAGCACGGTGCAGGCGAACTGCGGCGCGCGCAACTCGCGGAAGGCAAGCTGCAAGCGCGCATGCATGGCATCCAGCTGCTGCACGAAACTGATGTAGCTGTCACAGGCCTGAAAGAAATCGCGGTAGCCGGATTCCTGTGCGTAGGAAATCCAGTACACACCGAAGGCACGCAGCAGCGCAGCGGGGTCTGCGTTCAGCTCCTCGACGGCAGCGCCGACCAGGCCGTACGTCACGGCATCCGGGTAGGCATCCATGCGCACGAAATCCTCGATCTCGCAGCCGGCGCGTTCGCGGATGCGGACCCACGTCTCCTCTCCGTGGAAATCCACGACCATCTTGTGCATGGCCTTGTTGACCATTCCGTACATGTCGTCGTCTCACAGTGGGGGCCAAGGGCCAAGGGTCAGGGACCATGGACGGAGCGCATTCTCCTGCGCAGAGGCTTTGGCGCGCCAGCGGAGGGGATGAGGCAGATCAAGGGACGTTTCGCGGCGAGGGAGCGGGTCATGCCCGCGACTGCTCACCGCCCGGATCACCCCCACCCGGGCTATAGTGCCCCCACCACAACCGGGGCACCTCCGCCATGGCCATCCACTTGCACAAAGGTTTTTTCACCACCCACGCCGAGGTGCTGGAAGACATCAAACGCACCGGCTTCTGGCCCACCACGCTGATCGCCCCGGCATCGCCGGAGTTGCCCATGCACTGGCACGACTGCGAGGTCCACACCTACGTGATCGCAGGCTCCACCGCCACGCTCGACGGCGTCACAGGCGAGCGCGTGGCGATGCAAACAGGCGACAAACTCGTGATCCCGGCCGGCGTCATCCACGCCGAATGCTCCACGGAAGAAGACATCACCTACGTGGTTGCCGTCCCCACACCACCGCGCTTCGGCGAGTTCCTGACCCTTCTTCCGCCGGAAACTGCGCCGCCCTACACCGGCGATTAACAGTCAACCCCGCGGCATCTCCGGGTGATCACTGTGGAGATCCTTGAGAAAGGCCACAGTCATCACCACGCAGATCACCAGAATGGGCAGTGATGCCACGAGAATGCCCGTCTGCACCACCTTGATGCCGCCCACATACATCAGCGTGGCCGGCAGGATGCCGATCGCAAGCGCCCAGAACACCCGCAGCCAACGCGCCGGATCTTCCCCTTCCTTCAGCCGTAACGTGAGGCTCGCCGCCAGCGCCTGAGCGGCCGCGTCGTAGGTCGTGGCCGCGAACGTCAGGCTCACCAGCGTGAACACCGCGATCACCACCCACGGCAGGGGCAGTTGCTCCAGCACTGCCACGATGGCGTGATTACCACCCTGCTTGGTCACAATGTCGGTTACCGGCACCTGCCCCGTGAGTTCGAGGTGCATCGAGTAGTTTCCCAGCACCATGTAGAAGACCGCGCAGCCCAGTGTGCCGAACACCAGCATCCCCATGATGACTTCGCGGATGGTGCGCCCGCGCGAGATGCGCGTGACGAAGAGCCCCACGAAGGGCGAGTACGAAAGCCACCACGCCCAGTAGAAGATCGTCCAGTTCTCGACGAAGCCCGACCGCGTGAAGGGGTCGGTCCAGAAGTTCATGCGCACGAAGTTCTGCAGCATCAGCCCCACGCTGTTCATGCTGGTGCGGAGCAGGAAATCCGTGGGGCCTGCAAGCAGCGCATAAGCAAGCAGGATGAAACCCAGTACAAGGGTGGTATCGCTCAGTGTTTTCATGCCTGTCTTCAGGCCCAGCCACACACTGGTACCGAAGATCAGCACCGAGAGCCCGATCACCACCAGATCCAGCCAGAAGCCGTACTGAAGCCCGAAGAGCCACGCGATGCAGGCCGAAATCATGGGCGTGCAGAACGCGAGCGCCGAGCCCGCGCCGGCAACGATCGCGATCATCAGCCAGAAGTCGATGAAGCGGCTGGCGGCACCCAGCTCGCGGCCCTTGAGAAAGCGGTGGCAGCTGTTGCTGAAACGCAGCCACGGGATGCGCCGCACGTAGTACGGGTAGGCGATGGCAAGGCTAGGCAGGCAGTAGAAGGCCCAGGCCGTGAAGCCCCAGTGGAAGATGCCGTAGGTGGAGGCCCATTCAGCGGCCTCGGTGCTGCGCGGCGACACGCCGAAGGGCGGCGCGCTGTAGTAGTAGGACCACTCGATCACGCACCAGAACATCAGGCCTGCGCCGATGCCACTGCAGAAGAGCATCGCGATCCAGTTGAGCGTCGAGAACTCCGGCGGCTCGTTGTCGGAGGCGAGCCGGATATGGCCGAAGCGGCTCATGCCGAGCCACACAAGCAGCCCTATGCAGCTCACGCTGGCCAGCAGGTAGAAAATCCCGAACTCATTGGCGATGAACTTGTAGACGTCCTCCAGCACTGCGCCACCCTTGCCCGGAAACGCCGCAAGCGGAATGCAGATGCCGAGCAGCAGCGCCACGCAGGTGCCGAAACTTATCCAGTCGATTTTCTTGTCATCGTTCATGCGGGGCGGTCACCTGAGGGTGTGTGGGCCCGCGGCACGGGCGGCGAACAGGATGGGTGCTGCGGGGGCGTGCGGCAAGCCTGTGGTGGGGTCAGCGCAGGTACAGCGGTACGCCTGCCCGGGTTGCTGCCTTCCGAAGGGACTTGTCGAGTGTGGCCAGCGGCGCATGCTCACGGATAGCAAGCTCCAGATAGGCGGCGTCGTAGGCGCTCAGCGCGTAACTCCGGGCGAGCCCCAGCGTACGCGAGAACGCTTTTGCCGAACTCATCGGGTCGACGCGGACGGGGAGGTCTTCGAGGTGGGCAAGGAATGCCTCGACCTCACCTGCCGTAATGTCCCCGCGCCGCTCGGCACCCAGCGACACATTGCAGACCTCAAGGTGCCAGAGATCAGGAACCAGTGCCTGCGCTTGCGCCAGAGACGACAGCACCGACTCTGCATAGACCTGATCCGCACGCTTCTCGGTGGCCAGCAACCAACGCATGGTGACCGAGTTGTCGAGGACGAAAACGCTCACTTTCGACCCGCGCTCCTGAACGCATCAAGGTCTGCGTCCGACACGGTGGCGCTGCGTCGGGCGAGAAGACTCGCAATGGCGGTGGCCGCGCGCTCACGATGGATGTGTCCGCTGGGGACGATGTCAGCAACGGCTTTGCCGTGCACCGTGATCGTGAACGACTCGCCCTGACTGGCGCGCCGCAGCAACTCGGGCAGACGGGTCTTTGCCTCGTAGGAACCCATCTCTTCCTTGATGCCCACTGGCTGGCCCTGTTTTCTCAATTCAGACCAGTATATTGGTCTGATTTTCAGGATCAAGCCGTTGGACGGACAGATACATCATCTGCACGGCAGCCCTTAGGCCCGGAACAGGGCCCCTGCCTGCTCCTCATACAGCTTCACTACCGACATCTCGCCCGACTTCGGGCCGTAAGCCTGCAGAGCCCGCTGATGGAGTTGCTCGACGAGGCGCGCGACCGCGACATCGATCCCCGCACGGGCGCCGAGATTGAGCCCCAGTTGCAGGTCCTTGCAGACCAGGTCGAGGGTGAAGCCCTCGTCGTAGTCGCCCGCCTCAAAAACGCTGTTGATATCGAACTGCAGGAAGTTCGACTGCGAGGGCGAGGCACACAGCGCTTTCTGCAGCACGCGCAGATCGAGGCCGAGCTTCGAGCCCACCGCGAGCATCTCTGCCGTGCCCGCCGCGTAAACGAACCACAGCAGGTTCAGTAACACCTTGACGGCGTAGCCGGAACCGTTCGGCCCTGCATGGTAGATCTGCTCGGGCATCCCGCCGATCGCGCGGAAGAGCGGGAGTTGTGCGTCGAAGGCTTCCTTTGATCCGCCCACGAAAATCTGCAGCGACGCGGAGGCTCGCGAGGCACCGATCTGCGCCTTCGCCAGAAAGGACACGGGCGCTTCCATCACCGTGACACCGCGCGGCACGGCGAGCGCCTGGATCTCGTGCGCGATGTCGACAGAGGACGTGCTCATGTCGATGAACGTACTGCCCGGCCGCATATGCGCTAGCGCGCCGCCCTCGCCGATCATGACCGCACGCACCTGCGCAGGGCCCGGCAGAATGGTGATGAGCACATCGCTCCGAGCGCCGGCTTCCGCGACGCTGTCGGCCCATGTCGCGCCGCGCGCCAGCAGGTTTGCAGCCTCTGCGCGCGCGAGGCTGTGGATGAGCAGCGGATAGCCTGCCTCCAACAGGTTGAGCGCCACGGGGTTGCCAAGGTTGCCGAGGCCGATCAGGCCGATGGTGGCTGGGGTCATGCTGAAAACTCCATCAGCCCAAAACCTGAAAGATCCCGGCCCCTGTGCCGACCGATCCCCGTCTGCGAAACGCCCGGTCGGTGATCCCCACCGAGCCGGGGAGGTCCTGATCCGTGGATTATCGGAAATGCCTCAGGCAGCGTCAGGAATATGAGATGCAACCGATGCAGGGAGATTGATACGGAGAAAGAATTCCGCGGGGTACAGATAGTCCTCACCGGACTCATCGACCACGCGTAGTTGCCCATGTTTTGAGGCAACAGGGTCAGCAAGAACGGCGTAGATCTTGCGGGGCTCCAATGAGGCCTCATAGCCTTCGTTGCAGATGCAAACGACGAACCTTGGTTTGCTGCTCATAACTGCTCGATGAGTTGCTTGATCTTGAGTTCTCTAAGACCGATACCGGTCGCCTCGTACCAATGTACCTCCGCCACCCATTCAGAGCCATCAGAGAGCCGGATTCGAGCGATTCCTTTACGCTTTCGCCACCTGCCGGGCCCGTACATCTTTCGGAGCCGGGGGAGCTCCCGGATCTTGGGGCCGGCCGCAAACGTTCGAGGGCCAGAGATCGGTCCGATCAGTTCGAAATGCATGTTTCAGGCGCACTTCCTTTTGTCACCTAGTCAGACGATGCCCCTGGGCTATGCGTTGGTCAAGCGCGAACTTACCCCACCACCTCCTTCACCTCCTCGAAATTCGGAATGCTCCCCTCGCCATAGCCCGGCATCATCTGGTTGTAGCCCGCGTGCCAGCCGATGATCTCCGGGGTGCGAGGGCTGTAGTGCTGGATGTAGATCGTGCGCCGGCGCGCGGAGCCCGTAGGGCCCGGGCCCGCGTGCAGCCCGCATCCGATGTGCACCGTGGCATCACCCGGCTCGGTCACGAGCGGGACGATCGGGAGCCTTGTGCGCATCGCCGCGTCCGGGAAGGGATGGAAAGACTTGCCCCAACTGCCCGCCATCATGTGGAGCTGTGAGCTGCCCGCGTTCGCGGCGTCCAGCTGTACGCCCACCAGTACGCAGGGGCAGGTGATGTGGCAGCCGCCCAAACCGCAGTCGTTGTGGAAAGGCAGGTTGGCGAACGCTGACACCTCGGCGCCCGGCTGGAATTCCTTCAACACTGCAAGGATGCCTTCGATGCGATCGGGCGTGGGGACGACATTCGCCTTCGCGAGATCGCGCAGCTCCACGACGCGCGGATTCTCGTAGAGCGCCGCGAACTCGGGGGATTTCTCCGAGAGATACGTCAGCCGGTATGGGAATCGCCCGCCCTGACCGTCCTCCGCCCACCAGGACGTGAGCTCACCGGGCACCGCCTCGTCGCGAACGCGGTCGAGTTCTTTCGAAAGCCGCGCGACAATCCCCGGATCGAAGGCGCGCTTCACCACCAGATAACCCGTCTGCAGGAGGAAATGCGACATTTCCTCTCGACTGTCCTCAAGACTGAACCGCCGATGCAGATCGAGCGGCCGCCCTGCGAGATCGCGGAAATCGAGGTTGCGCCAGTCGTAGAGCGGACGGCCCGAATACATCGTGCGGATGGCGGGCGCCCAGCGATCGCCCGTATCGAAACTGCCGCGGCGAAAGCGCAGCGCGTTCGAGTACAGCAGCCCGATCCACGTGCGCATCTCGTAGCGGAAGTCGATCCAGGCTTCCTCGCTCATCTCGACGATGGTCTCGGCATCCTGTGCGATGCCGGGGAGCACCTCTACCCGGTCGTCGCGCGCAAAGAAACTGAAGGAACGCTCTTCGGGCAACACGATCGAAAACGGCGCAGCGCCAGCCACGTCCCAGTGCACGGCATCCGAGGTACCCTCGGCGAGCTTGCGGGGGAGTTCCTCTCGGTGGAATCTCTCGAAATCGACAGGCGCCAGACCCGCCCTGCGATACATGCCGTGCAGCACCTCACGCCCCAGATCGTCACGCTCGGCAATGCCCATACGCTGCCCTCTTGTTGGTGGTCTACGGCGCGGAGATCGAAATTCTGGTGAGAGTAAAGCGCGGGGAGGCGAGGGGCCAGTGTATCGGGGCGCCGGGGCGCAGCCAGCGATTACCGCGGTGCAGTCCCTTTGACAGGCATTTTTGGGCAAAGCCCGACCCTGCGCCGGCGCGTACAACCCCACTCGACACCCGGCAGACAGAACCCGATGACGGAAATCGAAACACGCCTCGCCCTGGCCGAGGCCACGGCCGCCGCAAGCCTCGCCGCCGCCACGGAGGAGGAGCTCCTGTTGGCGGTGCACGCCCTGTTGGCGGAAAACGGCATCGACCTGCTGCGGATGTCCGTTGGCGCGGTCGAGCTCTCGCCGACGCACGATCTGCGCATGACGGCGCTCACGCGCGGCAAGGGCTTCTCGCACATCGCCGTGGACACACGCCTCGAGAGCGTGGAGTTCATGGCGACAGTCTCGCCCTTCGTGGCCATGTGGCTGAACAAGACGGAACAGCTGCGCGTGCGGCTCGGCGCGAGCGAAGACGCCGGTTTCGCGTTTCTGGCCGGGCTGCGCGCAGAGGGTGCTACGGATTTCCTCGCCGTGTCTTTCGCGCTTCCTACCGCTCGGCTTCCGGGCGGAGACACCACAATCATGTCTTTCGTCGCCGACAGCGCAGATGGCTTTAGCGAGCGTGATCTCGCGCGCCTGCACGCGGTAGCGCGGCAGCTCGCACTGGGCGCCACGCTCACCGCCGCATCGCGCTCCGGCGCGGCCGCGCTCGACACCTACCTGGGCCCTCTGGCGGGGGCCCGTGTGCGCGAGGGCAACATCCTGCGCGGACGCGCCGAGCCCATGCGGGCGGTGGTGTGGGCGAGCGATCTGGTGGGCTTCACGCGGATAACCGATTCAGTGGAGACCGAAGAGCTGCTGTCGCTTCTGAACGACTACACGGGGGAACTGGTCGCTGCCGTGGGCGCGCACGGCGGCGAGGTGCTGAAGTTCATCGGCGACGGCTTGTTGGCGATTTTTCCCGCCGATGCGGGCGGCCCGGCTGCAGCGCTTTCGGCAGCACGCGAGGCGCGGAAGCGCGTCACGGCACTGAGCGAAGCCCGTCGCGCAGCCGGTCTCGTCAGCACCGATTTCTGCCTGGGACTCCATCTTGGGGAGGTGCTGTTCGGCAATTTCGGCGCCGCCGGGCGGCTCGACTTCACGGTGCTGGGGCCCGCGGTGAACGAGGTCTCACGGATGCTCGGGCTCTCCAAGACGCTGGACCAACGGGTACTGGCCAGCGCGGCCTTCCATGCGGAGCTGGGCGAGCGGTCTGCGGAGCTGGTATCCGTGGGGCGCTATGCATTGCGCGGCGTAGGCGCGCCGCAGCACCTCTTCACACTCGAGGCAGACTGAGCCGCGGATCATCGCGGGTTGGCAGTCCTCTACACGTGGCGGGAGCCCCGCGGGACGCTCCGGGATTTCGGTGTATCCTCTGCCCGCCGATTCCACACAGGCTGCGCGAGCCACGCCCGCCATGAAACACGCCCCCGCATTTCTGCTGGTGACCTGCCTCGGC
>Ga0315900_10009458_pt1 | contig 12367 bp, 10 predicted proteins | sample LakEriMetagenome_FD_203521 | JGI IMG/M metagenome (GOLD analysis project Ga0315900, IMG submission 203521) | Freshwater fungal communities from buoy surface, Lake Erie, Ohio, United States - Buoy 12 MA114 | ecosystem: Environmental > Aquatic > Freshwater > Lake > Lake biofilm | place: USA: Lake...
AAACGCGAGCAACTTTTTGTAGTGACTGGGTGTGGTTTGTGTTTTCCAAATTTTACGCCATTCAATTTTACCCAGACTTTTATAAAACAGAAATACAGCTACAAATACAAACACCTGGTACAATGCCAGCGAAAGCAATCCGCCTGTAATGCCATACGTACGAATAAACAGGTACGTGGTAATTAACCCCGTGATACTGGCAACCACAGCCAGCTGATTAAACTTTTTGTACTCGCTTAATCCGTTTAATACGGAACTGAACAAGGTGTAAGCAGAGTGGCAGAACAATGTAGAACCCAGCACCACAAAAACAAATGCATATTCTGTGTGACCAAACAACCAAAACGACCACCAGCCAGAAAATACGATTGAAGCAATCGATGCCAAAAATGAACCGATGGCTGTTAATTTAAGTGCTGCATGCAATAGCTGGTATTGTTTGGTTTCGTCACCTTTGTATTCGGCTAGGTATTTAATTATACCATTGTTAATAGCGCCTGTTGAAAGCGTTAACGATACCGCAATAAAACTGCTTAACTGGCCTAACATACCGAGTCCGGCTGGTCCTGCATATAGTGCAATAACTTTAGCCGAAAGAAACGAGGTAATTAATTTAATGACCGTAGATGCTGATGTAAATACGGAAACCGTAAAAAACGAAGAGGAAAAAAATGTACTCAGCTTCGACTTCATTGGCACCGTTTTACCTGCTTATAAATTCTTGATTAGCTTTAAACCACGAATACGTGCGGGCAATGCCTTGTTCAAAATCTATCTTTGGATTGTATCCTAATAAGTTTTTTGCTTTGCTTATATCCGCCAGACTGTTTCTTACATCTCCTGAGCGTGAATCTCGGTACAGGGGTTTAATGTCTTTACTTTCCTGCGTAAGTATGGCAGTAACCAGTTCATTAATACTTGTTTGTTGCCCAACAGCAATATTGTAAACCGTATTCAACGCGGCTTCATTTGATGTAAATAAGGCGTGCATGTTGGCCTCCACTACGTTCTCTATGTATGTAAAATCACGTGTTTGCTCTCCGTCACCATTAACAACCGGACTCTGATTATCAAGCACTGCTTGAATAAACAGAGGTATAACGGCTGCATACGCACCCTTTGGATCCTGACCAGGACCGAACACATTGAAATACCTTAATCCGATATGCTTCACGCCATAGTTGAGTCCAAAAACGTGTGCGTACAATTCGTTTACATACTTAGTTACCGCATACGGAGATAGTGGCTTGCCGATATTGTCCTCACGCTTGGGCAACTCCATGCTGTCGCCATAGGTAGATGAGGAAGCGGCATATACAAAACGACTAACTGCATGTTCTTTCGCAGCAAGTATCATGTTTAAGAAGCCTCCGATATTTACATCGTTGGTGGTTACCGGATCGGATAGGCTGCGCGGTACCGAGCCCAATGCTGCCTGATGGCAAATCAAATCTACGCCTTTGGCAGCATCCATGCATATATTCAAATTCCGAACGTCTCCTTCTATGAATTGCACTTGCGGCAGACTTAATAAGCTTTCAATATTTTTAATAAAACCATTGCTAAGGTTGTCAAGTACCACTACACGTTTTGCACCATCGGCCACCAAACGGTGTACAATGTGCGAGCCAATAAAACCGGCACCACCGGTAACCAGAATAGTTGATTGTGCAATTTGTGCAGAGTATGGGTTCATGCTAATGTATACGGGTGTAAATGCGTTCAATAATTTCAACAACTTTTAGTCCTTCAAGTGCATTGGTAGTTATAGGTGTGTTGCCGGATAAGGCATCGATTACATTCTGAATAACGTAATGATGATTTTGCGCAGAGCCTTTGTAAGCACCATAATCATTGCCGGGATTAGTAGTTTCTAGTGTTGGCATGGTGTAATTTTTTATATGGCAATATTCCACTTCGTTCATGTACTGCCCTCCTATTTTCACACTGCCATTTTCAGCTACAATGGTCATGCTGCTCTCCATGTTTTTATCCCATACCGAGGTAGAATAGTTTATACAGCCCATGCCTCCATTTATAAAATCAAACGTTACAAAACCGCTGTCTTCAAAATCTGTCAAGTACTTATGATTAAAGTCGTGAAGACGGGTATGTATATTATCGATATCACCGAACAGCCAATACATGATGTCAATGAAATGAGAAAACTGCGTAAACAATGTTCCACCATCGAGTTCTTTTTTACCGTGCCAGCTTTCCTTTTTATAGTAGCGTTCATCACGGTTCCAGTAGCAATTTAATTGAACCATGAATATACTCCCCAGAGTGCCGCTTTCAACCAGCTGCTTTATCCATACCGAGGGTGGCGAATACCTGTTTTGCATCACTCCAAAAACCTGTCGTTGTGCCTGCATAGCCGTATAAATGACTTGCTCTGCATCGTGCTTGCTCAATGCCATTGGCTTTTCGATAACAACGTGCTTGTGCGCTTTCAAAACCTGTTGAGCCTGCAATGCATGGTATCCATTGGGGGTTGCAATGTTCACTACATCGCACGGTGGGCCGTTTTGTAAAAACTCTTCAAGGGATGAGAAAAAAGGCACATCGTAGCTATCAATTCCCAATGTTGCTTTGGGTGCTGTGTCAATTAATGCCACAAGCTGTGCACGCTGATTCCGGCTAATCATCTCAGCGTGGCGCTTGCCAATATGGCCGCAACCTGCAACAGCAAATCGAACGATGGAATCAGGCATGTGCTAAGTAGTTCTTTAGTGTATCTGTAATATAATTTTGAGTATTTTCCTCCAATTCGGTGTGCATGGGCAACGATAGTACTTCGTTGCACAACTGCTCGCTATTCGTAAAACTTCCCTTCATGTATTTATCGTTCATGTATGCCTTTTGCAAATGCATAGGCAGCGGATAATAAATCATGGTGGGTATGCCCTGCTGCTGTAAATGCTCTTTCAACCCATCGCGCTTGCCGGATTTGACCTTTAGTGTATACTGATGAAACACGTGCGTTGAGTGTTCGCTTCGGTAAGGAAGCTCAATTCCGGGCACATCATTTAATAACTTGTCGTAACGCGATGCGGCCAACTGCCTGGCTTCAGTAAATGAGGAAAGATGCTTCAGTTTTACCCTAAGGATAGCAGCCTGTAGTGTATCTAGCCTGGAATTAACCCCAACTACATCGTGGTAATACTTTACTTTTTGTCCGTGATTGGCTATCATTTTTATTCTCTCGGCCAATGCGTCATTATTCGTGTAAAGCGCTCCGCCATCGCCAAAGCAACCAAGATTTTTAGAAGGAAAAAACGATGTACAACCAATATCTCCTATCAGTCCGGCTTTGATTTTTTCACCATTGGATGCAGTATACTCAGCTCCTATGGCTTGAGCATTATCTTCTATCACCGTGAGGTTAAACTCACGTGCTATCTGCATCAGTTCATTCATATCTGCGCACTGACCGTATAAATGTACAGGCACAATTGCTTTGGTTTTTGAAGTAATGAGTACACTTAGTTTACTAACATCAATCGTAAACAAACGCGGATCTACATCAACCCAAACAGGAACCAAACCCAGCAAAGCAATAACTTCAACTGTTGCCACGTAGGTAAATGCAGGCACTATCACCTCATCACCGGGCTTTAAGCCTGAAGCCATCATGGCAATTTGCAATGCATCTGTGCCATTGGCAACAGGTATAACGTGTTTGGCACCCAGATATGAAGCCATTTCCTGAGCAAATAAGCCAACTTCGGGACCGTTAATATAGGTTGCTGCAGCCATACAACTGAGTACTGCGTCATCTATTTCAGCTTTTAGACGTCTGTATTGACCCGCAAGATCAACCATGTGTATGACGGGCCGCTCACTCATGCCTCACTCATTAGCTTGGTATATTGTTTTCTAATAATTAAATACAGGATGCACAACAATGCAGCAACGATTCCGCCTAAGATACCGGATGTGGTTTTACCGGGTTTTTCATAGGGCAAGGGATATATCGGGCGATCGATAACCTGTATAATAGGTTCCTCTTTTTGAAGTGTGAGCTTGCTTATTTCTAAATTCTTAAGCAATTCGGCATATACTGTTGTCAGCAATTCAACGTGCATTTGTTTTTGCGCATAAGGCACACGCAGCTCCGTACGAATAGGATTGAAATTTTGGTCCATGCTGGCTGCAGCCCCATACATTTCGCGGTATAGTAATGTTTCTACAGAGTCGGCTTTTTGTTGCAGCAATTCTACATTTCTGCGCGCCTTACTGATTTTCGTTTCAATGTACAATTCCCTGACATGAGCTGCCAGCAATTCACAGAAATGCTTAGCGAATTCCTCATCACGCGATTTTATTTTCAAGCTGATAATATTCAGTTTTTTATCGGCTTTCGATACTGTCAGGTCATTCTTCTTTATGCTTTTGCAAACGGCATGCAGCACACTGTCATGACCTCTTGTATAGTTGTCGCGGTCAGTATCTGCTGTAAATACGATATGCTTGGTTTCTTCTTTGGATGCCAGTTTCTCGTCTAGTTTTGCGTACTTCAGGTATCGATTAATCAGAAGTTCTTTTTCATTGCTGAATTGCACCGGCTGTAAAAGTGCATTTTCAATAATTAAACGTGATTTGAATAACTCCATCACATTATCGCCTACAAATGCACCACCGTCTGAACTCTTGCCGATATCTATACCAAACTGACTGGCTATGCCAGCATAAGCACCTGCCATTCCGCTTTTTTCTTCCAGGGCAAATGTGAGCTCGGCTTCATACACTTTTTTACTAAAGTACGCATACAGTATACCTGATAACATGCCCGCCAAGCCTATGGAAAGTATAATCGTCTTCTTACTGTATAAGTAATTCCACCAGTATTTTGCCAGGTGAACGATGTCTTTTAACGTAAGTTCCTGTTTGGTATTCATACACTTCCTTTCCAATTATTCACACAACGAATTACCTGTTCTACTTCATCATCCGGCATGACAGGGCTAATCGGCAAACTAATCACTTCATTGTGCAGCTGTTCAGTTAGCGGATACGAGCGATTACTCCATTCGCTATACGCCTTTTGATGATGAGGCGGAATAGGATAATGAATAACCGTCTGCACACCATTATCGGTTAAATACTTTTGAAAAACATCGCGGTTTGCAGTTCTTACTACAAACAGATGCCATACATGCTCATTTTCTACGGCTACAAATGGAAGTTGTATAAGCGGATTTTTTATGCCTTGCAAATAGGCTGTTGCTATTCGTTTGCGGGAGTTATTGTCCTCATCAAGCATGGGTAGCTTAGCTGAAAGAAAGGCGGCCTGTAATTCATCCAGGCGACTATTATATCCTTTGTACAGATTTTGATACTTGATGTGTGAACCATAGTTACGCAATGCTTTCATGGTGGTATACAACTCTTCGTCATTCGTTGTAATTGCTCCGCCATCGCCTAATGCTCCCAGGTTTTTGCCCGGGTAAAAACTGTGCCCTGCTGCATGGCCTATAGCTCCTGCCCGCTGGGCGTGGTGTGAGGCACCATGCGCCTGAGCCGCATCTTCTACAACCAGCAAGTTGTGAGCATCGGCCACTTGCTGAATTGATTTCATATCGGCACACTGACCATACAGATGAACGGCAAGTACCGCTTTTGTTTTTTCAGTGATGGCCTGTTTCAGATTTGCACCGGTCATGTTGTATGTTTTCATATCGGGCTCAACAGGCACAGGTACAAGTTCGTTGGCCGATAAGGCAAGTATGGAAGCAATATACGTATTGGCCGGCACCAGCACTTCATCGCCTTTTTTAAGTTTGCCGGTTTCTATGTATGCTCTGAAAATAAGTATGAGTGCATCCAGTCCATTAGCTACACCCAGGCAGTATTTACTGCCACAATACGCTGCGTAGGCTTTCTCAAAGTCTTCTACTTCTTTGCCTAAAATGTACCAGCCTGAATCAAGCACACGGTGCATGGCTGCAGTAAATTCAGCTTCGTGACGCTTGTTTATTTTCTGTAAATCTAAAAATTTTATCATGACTATAATCTGAAATCAACAATATGTTCGGGCAATATACTTTTCACATCTACTACCACGGTTTGAGGTTTACACAGCGAACTGATATTCATACCTAAAAATTCACGGTGGGCAACAGCCAGAATGATACAGTCAAATTCGGTGGCATCACTTTCATCCAGTGAATTGATAATTGATAAACCGTACTCTTCATTCACACTGTGCTTATCGGCCCAGGGGTCAAGTATCGTAATGCGAGTGTGGTATTGACTGAGTTCGTGAATAATATCAGTAACTTTGGTGTTACGCACATCCGGACAATTCTCTTTAAAAGTAATTCCCATCACCAGCACGTGTGCACCTTTGGCATTCATTCCTTTTTTTACAATCAGCTTCACGGCTTCATCGGCTACGTATTTTCCCATGCTGTCATTAAGCCTGCGTCCGGCCAGAATGATTTCGGGATGGTAGCCAACTTCTTGGGCTTTTTGTGCCAGGTAGTAAGGGTCAACACCAATACAGTGGCCGCCTACCAATCCGGGTTTGAATTTTAAAAAATTCCACTTTGTGCCGGCTGCTTCCAATACAGCTGATGTATCAATTTGCAGCAGATTGAAAATTTTAGAGAGTTCGTTTACAAACGCGATGTTGATGTCGCGCTGCGCATTTTCTATGACCTTGGCAGCTTCGGCCACTTTTATTGACGAGGCCTTGTGTGTACCTGCGGTAATGATTGACCGGTAAACCTGATCTACCGTATCGGCTGTTTCGAGAGTTGAACCGGAAGTAATTTTCAATATCTTACTCACTGTATGTTCTTTATCGCCCGGATTGATACGCTCGGGTGAGTAGCCTGCGAAAAAATCTGTATTGAATACAAGACCTGAAATGCGTTCCAGAACAGGTACACATTCTTCTTCGGTGGCTCCGGGATAAACGGTTGATTCGTAAACTACAATATCGCCCTTCTTCAGCACTGCACCAACCGTTTCGCTGGCCTTTTTCAATGGTGTAAGATCAGGGTGATTGAATTTATCGACCGGTGTAGGAACGGTAACGATGTAAAAATTGCATTCGCTAAGCGCTGAAGGATTTGCACTGTAGTGCAAATGTTTAGCCTCTTTCAGCTCATCGGAACTAACCTCAAGTGTGCGGTCTATGCCTGATATAAGTTCATCTATACGCGGTGCGTTAATATCAAAACCTACTGTTTTAAACTTCTTACCAAATTCAACAGCCAGTGGCAAACCAACATAGCCCAGACCGATAATTCCTATTTTATAGTGTTCCGTAATCTTATCTGACATATTATTTCTTTACAGGTTCATTGTTTACAATTTCATATATGTGGCCATCTTCATCTTTCAGTTCAAGTGAAAGCACTTTGCCTTCACGGGTTACATATCCTTTATGCATGGCAGGCGAACCGTACCACAGTTCGAATGCTCCCACGGATTTCGTCAGCAATGATCCTGCACCGATTAAGGCGTATTCGCCTATTTCAATGTGCGATTTAATTATACTGCCTGCACCAATAGAAGCACCGTTTTTGATAGTTGCTCCAACATGCTTTTCGGGGTATTGCCTTGAACGCGGATTGTTATTGTTGATAAAAGTTACCTGCGGACCAATGAACACATCGTTTTCAATGGCAATTCCGTCCCACAGATATACTCCGGATTTAACCGTACAGTTGTCGCCTATGACTACATCGTTTTCAATAAATGTATGGCAATTAATATTGCAATTTTTGCCAATACGAGCCCCGCTAAGTATTACAGCAAACTGCCACACACGTGTGCCTTCTCCAATCTGTGTGGTTTGAACATCGGCAAGTGGATGAATCATCATACGCTTGCCTCCTTCAAATATGTGTCATAGTCACGGATATAATCGGCTTCGTTGTAAGTGTGTGAGGCCAGCACGAGGCATATGGCACCCGATGAAAAATTGATTTCAGAAGCCCAAATGCGCGGAGGTATATGCAGTCCCATAAAAGGCTGATTGAGTTGAACCTGTCGTTTCAGTTTTCCATCATCCAGCAATACCTCAAAACTTCCGCTGGCGGCTACCAGAAACTGATGACATTCGTAATGTGCGTGTGCTCCTCTGGATATGCCACCGGGAATATCGTACAAATAAAATACACGCTTGATGCTGAATGGCAGTTCCACATTTCCGTGAACGGGAGTAATGTTGCCGGCTCTGAAATGAATGCGTGGCAGTGTAATCAAGCTGCAGTCGTATACACTTGTTTTTTTACTCATGCCTTGTTCCGTTTAAATTTTTCATAATCGCGTTCGTAATCGGAAGCCTCGTAATCAGTTGACGCAAGCACCAAGGCCAGTGAGTTGGTTGAAAAATTTTCCATGTGTCGCCACATGCCTGCGGGCACATACAATCCGTAATACGAACGGTTCAGCGAAACTTTATGTGTAGTGTGTCCGTCATCTATAACCACATCAAAACTTCCCGAGAGTGCCACAATCAACTCCTGATTGGTGTAGTAACTGTGTCCACCACGCATTTCGCCACCGGGCACATCGTAAATCCAGTAGGCACGCTTTATTTCAAAAGGTAAATGTCTGTGCTCTTCAATGAACGATAGATTGCCTCTTTCGTCCGGTATTTTGGGTAAATCTATCAGGCGAAACGACATGCAATCAGGGTTTAAACAAGTTAAAGAATGTAGTAGTCATGATTAGCAGCAATGTAGTGGTGCTGGTAATAACCGAAACAGTTTCTGCGGTGCTCAGCTTTTCACGCTTTTCTTTTGGCGGTACTATAATCTCGGCACCTGGCTTAAGCCTTGGCCTGAAATGCACAAACAAAAAGTTTTTGGTTGATTTGGCTGATCCATTTGCATACACTACAAATGCCTTGCGTTTATGTGCAGATGAAGTGAAACCTCCCGATTCACTGATATACTGACTGAAGCTTTTGCCTCTTTCGTATACTATTTTAACCGGGAACAACACCTCACCGCTAACCAACACTGATTGTAGTACACGCGGCACGTTAATAACATCTCTGTCAAATACATAAATATCTTCTTTCCCTCCCGGGTTCTTGAGTATTTTCTTTACATCTATGGCAAACAAATCAAAGTTGCGTCCGAACTCATCCTGCTTCAGTATATCTTTATAGGTATCATCTTCACTTAGTTTTTTTAACGCCCTGTTTTTATTGGCAGTAATCATGGTTTGGTTTGGACCTGTTACACGTTGCCTGATGAGTATGGCTCCTTCTGCAAATCCATCATTGGTTATGCCTCCTGCCCTTTTAAGCACTTCCGAAATACGCTCTTTGTTTTTTGAAATGACAAATTCGCCCGGGTACATCACCTGTCCGTATATTTTTACTGTACTTTGGTTCAGGTATCCCGGGTTGGGAAATACGGTGATGATATCAAAAGGCTGTAGTTCGAACGAAGCTGCCTGAGGGTTTTCTTTCAAATCACGTTCCACGCTAAGTGTAAATACGGTAGCAATTTCGGTAATGGCTGATGTTCGGTCGGCATTACTGGTTCTGCGTCCTACCTGTATTTGCTTAACCGTTGCCGACTCTTTTAAGCCTCCTGCCGCTATGATGATATCTTCCAACTTCATGTTTTCAGCAAAATCGTAAGTGCCGGGCATCATCACTTCGCCCTCAATACGCACTTTATACGCCTCCCGCATTTCCAGTTTGGATGCAATGATTATTCTATCTTCACGTTTCAGGGTTACATCAGCCGCTGAACCGCTCATGACTGCTCCCAGGTCGAATGAAATCATTCCAAGTGTATTGTCTTCTTTCAGCCTGTAAATGATCGCCCTGCTGGTGAATGCGTCTTCCTTTAATCCGTTGGCCATTCCTATCAGTTTTTTAATGGTCATTCCCGGTGTTAAACCAAATTCACCCGGCCGAAATACTGCGCCTTCAATAGTCACTCTGTTTTCATACCTGGTTAGCAGCTCACCTACTTCATATACATCTCCGTTTGCCGGAATAAACATACCGAATACCTGAGCGTCCACATCGGCAATACTTTTTTGTGTGGCTGTATTGCGCTGTACTTTTATTTTTTCGGTGTAAGCAGTTGTAGTAAATCCTCCGGTAAATTCAATAAGGTCTTTCAGAGTTTCTTTGGTTTTCATGTCAAATAAAGCCGGTGTTTTCACCTGACCTTTCACTTCCACCCGTGCTTCGTATGGATTTATTTTAACAATGTCCTGATCTTGCAAAGTAATATTGGAACGGGCATTCCCTTTCACCAGAAATTCGTACACATCTACCTGTGCAACAGGTTTACCGGCTCTGATAACCGTAATAGTGCGCAGCGAACCGTTTTGCGAAGGTCCACCGCACGCATGCAACACGTTAAATACGGTGGCTAGTGAGGGCAGCGTATATGTACCGGGCGAAAATGCTTCGCCAACTACACTTACTTTAATGCTTCGAATACTCGTAATGGATACATTCACAAGGGTTTGGCCGGAAGCAATGGTGCTGTATACATTTTTTAACAAATTGGTTATTCGGGTACGCGCCTGCTCAATGCTGGCTCCCGATACTTTGACCAAACCAGCCCCAGGAATACGAATTGAACCATCAGGCGTAACCTTCAACTGATAACTGGCTTCAGAATATCCGTATATGTCAAGTGCCAGCTCATCACCGGGTCCCAAAATATAATTAGCAGGTGTGGGTATGTTCAGACTGGGTTCAAATGTTATTTTGGGATTAGTGAAGACATCCGCACCAAATACTTTGGATAATTTTTTTACATCCGGCTTAGCATCTGTACTTTCTAGTGTTTGATTACCACCCAGCGAGGGTGCAGCTGTAGCCGTTTTGCTGTCTGTTTTCAGTGTTGTCTGTTCTGTTTTTTGCTCCAGCTTGTCAATTCGCTGCATCAGCTTCTGCAACTCGGTTTCAGGCATCCTGCGGTCACGTGCCAGCGCCTCAAGTCGTGGTCGGGTATATCCCGATGCTTTGGCCTGCTTCCAGAATGAACTAATCTGTTCGTCCGTCAACTGATCCACCTTTACCTGGTTCAGGTTTTGTAAACTGAGACCGGAGTTTTGTTGTGCAAACACTTGATTTACAGTGTAGGTAAAAAACAAAGCCAACGAAAACAGCAATCGGAAATAGGCAATCGCTTTACTTTCTGTCATAGGAGGGTATATGATAAGTCGTAATTTACGTGTATCGGGCAAAAATAGCATTTAATTACGTGTTAACAACCTGTTAAAACGCCCCAAGTCATATTTTAGTACAACTTCAAGCAACCTTGTCAAGTTAAATACTGACTGGGCTTAATTATTCATACAAACATCTATATTCGCCCCGCATGTTTAAGAAATTTCTTGTCGCCCTTTTGCTATTTACAGCTCACAACCTGACAGTTAACGCTCAAAACGGAGAAGTACGAGGATTTGTGTACGACAAAGAATCAGGCGAACCAATCATTTATACCCCGGTTTACATTTTGCAAACCATGTCGGGGGCATCCACCGATATCAACGGATTTTATGCCATCAGCAAAGTGAGGCCCGGTAACTATACCCTTCGTTGTTACGCCTTGGGGTACGATTCGATAAAGCTGAATATTACCATACAGGAAGGGCGCATAACCAATCAGAATATTTATTTGCCACGTGTATCCCGTCAGTTGAAAGAAGTAGAAATTAAAGGCGAAAAGCAAAAAAACAGAACCGAGGTGAAGGTTTCGAATATTACCATCACACAAAAAGAATTGAAGCAACTCCCCAGTTTTGGTGGTGAACCCGATTTAGCTCAGTATTTACAAATTTTGCCCGGTGCCGTGTTCAGCGGTGATCAGGGCGGACAGTTGTATTTGCGTGGAGGACCTCCCGTACAAAACAAAGTGATGCTAGATGGAATGACAATTTACAACCCATTTCACTCCATCGGTTTGTTTTCGGTATTTGATGCTGACATTATTCGCACAGCGGATGTATTTGCCGGAGGATTTAATACTCAGTATGGCGGACGTATAGGCTCCATTATTGATGTATCTACACGAGAGGGAAACAAAAAAAGACTTTCGGGAAAAGTGTCGGTTAACCCCATTACAGCTAAGGCATTGATTGAAGGCCCAATTGATAAATTTACCGAAGGCGGTGGCAGCTCTTCGTTTATTTTCTCTATAAAAAATTCATACCTCAACCGCACCTCACAAACCTTATACCCGTATGCCGACCCTGAAAACCGCACCAACGGGTTGCCTTATAGCTTTAATGATGTGTACGCCAAATATTCATATATAGGTTCGGGTGGTAGTAAGGTTAATCTATTTGGCTTTCGGTTTGATGACGCCACCGACCTGCCACAAACACAATACCGCTGGTCAAATTATGGTTTCGGATCCAACTT
>Ga0315900_10009459_pt1 | contig 12366 bp, 18 predicted proteins | sample LakEriMetagenome_FD_203521 | JGI IMG/M metagenome (GOLD analysis project Ga0315900, IMG submission 203521) | Freshwater fungal communities from buoy surface, Lake Erie, Ohio, United States - Buoy 12 MA114 | ecosystem: Environmental > Aquatic > Freshwater > Lake > Lake biofilm | place: USA: Lake...
TTGGACTGCTTCGAGCACATTCCGATAGATAGCTCCGTAGGCGATAAAGTCTTTAACTGAGTCGTAATGATCTGGAGTTTCAGTAAGCCTAGAAACCTTGACCAACGCCATACATAAAGCAGCTTGGTGTGGTGTGATTGGGAAATCAAGATATGCACTCCACAATCCAGCAATTCTTTTGTGATTATAGTACGGATGTCCATAGACACTTCCGCGCTCTTGGATCGTAGCAATGACTTCATTTAATAGATCCTCAGTTTTTGTCATAATCAAACACCTGATCTGACTTTAACTTCCTGAGTTTTTCTTGATGATCTAATGAAGCACGCCATCCAGCAGCTCTTCCAGCATAATAGCCATTATCATAAATTTCTTGTTTGCGGTGTTCATCCCAGAAATATAAAGCTGCTCCAATTAAACAGCCTATAATAAATCCGTAACCTACTATTTCCATTTCGCTCCCTAATATCAAGCGGTTGCCTGATACAGAAAGTATGACTTAAAGCAAGGACACTCGCTTAACTACTTACGGCGTGTTTTATAACGATTAGATAACGCCAAGATCCTCAAGATCATCGATATGGTCATCAATCGACCTATCTTTATAATCGGTTTCAAGACCCATAAGACTTCCTATTATAAGTAAAGCTGCCATCTTTATTTATTGGAATCATGGTTGGAGTCATATTCTTGCCATTCCACTCAAGCACAGCAATACCCATTTGCCAGTTGGCTAACCCCTTCGTATAGGATGCTTTGGCGCGGTTCATAAGGTTGCCCACCTCAAGCCCGTAAAGGGGTCTATAAGCCCCGTAGAGCCCCTCTGAGTAGGCTGACATACCTAGCCTATGGGTATGACCACAAACCACGCTCTTACCGGCCTTTTTGGCAAGATTTAGGGCAGTCTGTCCAGCGTTCGGATTCATGTTACCTTCGTCGCCATGAGCCAAGATCCAGCCCTTTTCAAATTCATAAAATTGCTTATGGAAAGTTATACCTAAATCATCGAACTGCATGAACTTGGCGTATTGCAACTCAGGCAGGCTAATCAAGCCCGGCACTTTTAATAAAGTGTTATAAAGTCTATCTGTGTGATTTGATCTAATTATGTGAGCTTCTTTGGAATGCTCAGTTAAAGCCCAAAGAATGTCTTGAGTAGTTTTACGATCTTGGTCAAGGGTCTGCTGATAAGCCAAAGGTGTTTTTTCAGCCCATCGACTAATAGTTTGAAAATCGATTTCATCGCCAACGCAAAGAACACTATCGAACCTTTCTCGCTTGGCTAACTTAATTACATTCTTTACAGCTACTTCATGGTGGTATGGGATTTGTAAATCCGAAATGACCAAGTATCGCTTAATCGTCATCCTCATCTGGAGTTGGGATAGTTGGGATAATGCCCTGATCGCCTACGATCCAGTCAGGCATTGACTCAGGATTATCCATTAGATACAAAGCAACAGATTCGGAAAATCCAGCCTTTTTTGCAGCTTTGAATATCTCATGTTTTGCAATATAGAAAACCTCTAACTTAGTTAAAGGATCAGGAGTACGGCGAACTCGACGACGATTAACTTTTTTTCGTGTTGTTCGCTTTCGTGTGTTCGCCATAATATAAATTATCGCTTACTGATTAACACAAACAGATCATCAACACGCTGTTCTAATCTTGTTATTTGATCCTTAATCGAGCTACCAGAATTAGGCTTAAGTTCATTCAAGTAAGATTTAATAACCCAGCGCAGACCCACTAATAAACTTGTTGATACGGCGCATACGCCAACGGCTATGCCAACCCATTCGTTTGCTGTCATTTTTCGCTAAGACCATAATCCGCTTCACTCCCCGATTTTGGATCTATTGCTTTGACAACAGGCGCGACAATTGCGCCCAGTAATGTTGCATATGCTGGATGAATGTCAGCCACTATTGCTAGGGCTACTGTAATTGCACTAGCTGCCACAGCTCTTAAATATGATTTAATTGCTGCTTTGTGTTTTGCGGTTAGTTTCATTTAGTTACCTTTCAGTAGTGGGATGTCAAACTTCTCGTCTGATTGATTAGGCTTGAAAGAAATATGGATATGCTTATGGTGTGGATTTATGCCTGTGTATTTTCTAAACTTCCATAACGATCTAGCACTAGCAATTTTACCTGCGTGGATTATGTAAGATATACGCTTATCTTTTTTTGCTGCGAGTCGAAGCTGATCTGCCAAATCATAACTAACCCCTTGTTGGTCAGATAAGCCAGCGTCAATGTCGATCGCGCATACTTCTCCGTTAGGTCGTGGGTTGTGATCGGATTTTCTAGATGAGTGCTTACTATCACCGATCCATCCATCAGCTTTCCTGCTCCGACCCACAAACGCTCCATTTATTTGGTCGCGTAGTGTTTCAGCAGCTTTGGATAAATACGGCTTCATTAGCCAAGTAGAATTTTTAATTCATCAATAGTCAGACCTAAACGCTCTGCTATTGTTTGGCGTTGTAATTGTTTATCCAGTTCAATTTGCTCAGCAATTGCATTTTTATCAGATAATTCTTTTTGCAATTTTTTCTCAGCATCTAATTCAGGCTTGGTCATTTCACGCTCTATGACCTCATTGGTTGTGCAATTTACTTCGACCATTTTAGTTGTCATTATGAAATACCCCATAACTGTAATGTGCCTGTAATTGTTTGAGTGCTTGATCTTATAAAATCAATTCGAGTAATTGCTGTTCCTGTTGTGTGATAGTGTCCTTGAGCATATCCATTTGCATAAACATTGTCGGCAATAGAGTAACCTGCAAAAGTATAAGCAAAACTTCTTTTTAATGTTGTTGATGCGTAATTATAAACATCAAAATAACCATTAGTTCCACCGTTATCAGCTGCAGTGAAAGTTGTTGGGATTGGAGCAAAATACTTGCTTGTGCCAATACTTGTTGCAACATCTTGTGCGTTGCCTACTGCTGTATTATTAGTTTTAATAGAACTTGTATTGTAATAATAAATTGTTCCTGAATCATTATTTAATCTTGCAGTCCAATAAACATCGCTTGCACTTTGAAAACAATCGATAAACAAAATGCGTAAATGTTTATAAGTGGTTGGAATTGAAGTCAGTGAAATTGAAGTGGCAGCAGATAATGTAGTGGTGCTAATAAGAGTTTGACCGCCTGCTGAAATAGTCTGCCATTCAGGAGCAGTCGCACCAGAATTGACTGTTAATACTTGACCAGCAGTTCCAATTGGTAATGCAGTTTTTTGATTAGCGGTTGCTCCACGATAGGAAATTGCTCCAGTCGTAGTTTCAGGATTTAAATTTTTAACAGTTGTATCAACAGATGAACCAAGTGTGCGAATTGCAAGTGCGCCATCTTTGACCAGCGCGGTATCGTCTGGGGTAGTCCAGCTATAATTGGTAGTGGTTGCCATTTTATCCTATTCCTATGAGATTATTGTAGCGTATTCCCAAGTTAAAGTTGGGCTTAAAGTGTTCCAAGCTTCTGTGGCTGGGGTTGTATTCCAACGCATCGCCACTTGGCTAAATGCAACTGGGGAAACATTGATTGTCAGAAACAGTTCGTTGAACCGAGTGCTCCATGACCAGCCCTCAACATAACCTTCAAAATCTCCACCGGATATTTGGGTTGGTAGGTTTTGAATATGAACTGGCATTCCCATAAATACAGCTAGTAGATCATCCCGATCTGCGTTATTTATTTCAGGGTTAGTGATTGGAAATGTGATCGATTGGAATGCTGGGATTGGATAAGCTCTTTGATCTATGTATCGGTCGGCAATAGCCTGAGCATCGACAGCACCTTGAACCCTAGAATTAATGCTTTCAGACTTATAGCCATATAGGGCAATTGAAGCTGCATCGATAGCGGTTACTTGTGAATTGTAATTATTGCCATAATTAATAAAAATATCATTTCGAACATCTGCTGAACGCATAATTGTAGATAAGCCTTGACCTAAAGCATGGCGAGCATCTAACTCAACATAACCATTAGTTAACAGATAATTCTGCCTATGGTCTGCATCTGCATAACCGATGTTGCCTTGATTGTCCTCATAAATATATCCAAATGCTGAATTAGCAATATCTGAGATTACATTGTAAATAGTGTCAGTTACATTAGATTGTGCAGTCATGGTATAAAGACCCGGCTGATCTATTTCGCCAAGTCCTAAATTGACTGCATCCTCCCAAGTTTCAGTTGCGTCATAAGTTGCCCATGTTGAAGCTGCTGGCACATCATTCCAAGTTCCAAGCAATACGCTAGAAAGAATTGTATAAATTTGGTTGCCATCTTCATCTTGAGAAATGTTGTCATCCCAAATTTCTTTGGTAAGTCTTGTTAAAGATCCCATAGCTAAAATTGTGTATTGAATAACTGTCGCTGTTCCTCCAGTAGCACCTACCTCAACAGTTACATCTGTTATATCTCCACCAAACAAACTTACATAAGATCCGGTTGAGTCTTTTACCTGCAAATCAAAACTATCATTTATGTCAAAAGGTAAAGTTTGACCTGATAAAGCAATAAAAGTTATTTGACAATATGAAGGGAGTGGCTGCTGATAAATGTCTGTTCGCCCAGCAGTATGCTGAACATCTGATATTGCTATGTCAGTATAATCAACACCGCTGACAATTAACTTCCAGTCAGGAGTAAACGCTGACATTATCTATCCCTAAGAGCAGTCGTGCTTCTAGCTGCTTGACTATTTAAGGTTCTTGCAACAGCCCTTGCAGCACCTTCGCCATCAATTGCATTTACTGTAATGTTATTGATTTGACCCATGCCACGACCGCCAAAAGTTGATCCGCTTGGAGTTGGTACGCTTGGTAATGATGATCTACCGGCTGAAGGGGCTGGGTTAGGAATTGAACCCACATTAACACCAGGAATGATATTTACAACTCTAATTAATTCATTGGCTAAAGATACTACCAAGCCAATTGCCTCACGCAAGAATGTTATAAATCCTTGAACTATACCAATAACTCCTGCAATTGTTTTGCCAAAAGTTTCCGCACCTTTTTGAGTTTCAGTTAATGATGCACTTAGTCCTTTATCTCCAGTTAATCCAGCAATAAATCCATTAAGCGTTGGAATACCTGTTTCATTCAAATATCCAATAAATTTTTCAATTTCAGGAAGTAAGGCTGTGCCAAGTGATTCTTTAGCTTCATCAAATCCTACTTTTAAGCGATCGATCTTGCCTTGAAAGGTTTCAGCATTTGTAGCTGCTGCGCCACCATAAAGATCAGCAAGTTTCTGTTGAACCTCAGTAAATGTAAGAGTTGATAATTCAGCCTTTGATAAGCCAAGACCTAATCGACCAAGTGAAGTAACATTTCCATCCTGTGCTCTACCTAAAGCATTTGTGACAGTTTCTAAATCTTTACCTGATGCTTTGCTAATATCTAAAGCAAGGGTTAATAATTTTTGGGCTTCCTCAGTTGATTTTGTAGATACTGCTAATCTCTGTAATGCCGGTCTTAATTGGTCATCGGCAACGCCAGTTGCAAGGCTAGTCTGAAGGATCATGTCCTCAGTTGCCGCTATTTGGGCATCAGTAGCCCCTGTGGCTTGTCTTAACGCGTTGGCTAACCTTAACTGTGCTTGCTCATCCTCTATTGCAGCCTTGACCCCATCAACGGCTAATTTAGTGCCATAGGCAACGGCAGCGGCAGCAGCTACGGCAAATGCAGCAGCAGCCTTCTTTCCAAAATCTGCAATTCGACTTGAGTTAGTTTCAACAGCCTTGTCGGCTTCACCTAACTTCTTTTTTAGATCATCAACATCGGCGAGGATTGATAACTTTAAGGTTCTATTACCGGTTGCCATTAGATCCATTCCTTAATAATGCGATTGAAACTTTCTTCCCACTTATTAATCAATTCAGGCTGAATTCTGCGAAGGGTTGGATAAATGAACCATCCGCGAGATCCACGACCTGACCGCCCAGAATATGCAGGGAACTGTTTGAATTTATTTGAACCAAACTCAATACCACCCCATAAGGTTTGCGTAGTAGCACCACCTGAAAATTTCTGTCTTGCGAATCCATAACTGAATTCACCGATTTTGCTTGATTTAGAGATGCTAACGCCATCCGCGACTCTCTGCGCAACTTTGCCAGCCTTTGTTCTTTGTCCAGCTGCTTGTTTAATTTCTTCAGATGCAAAATACGCCAGAGCAGCAGATTGACGGCGTGCTTCGTCAGTAGCTTGGTCATCCATAAGTTTGAAAGCTTTGTAAATATCGCGCAGGTCTTTTTTATTGTAGGCGATTGTTTCACTTGCCATACCTCTGCTCCAATACTTCGATAGCTGTTAAAATGTCGTCTGAATCAACCCATTCGCTCATTGGAATTTGTGTGGCTAGTGCCAACTCAACCAATAATCTGTTTAGGCTTCCTGCTGCATGACTTTTGGGTTTGCATCACCGACTATTACATCGCCGACTGTTTCCATCCAAGTATCGAATGGTTTAACTGGCTTTCCAGCAGCTTCGCGCTTGTGTGCGTTGTATGCTAAAAACATTAAATCCCACATACCAAGTTTTTCTTTTGCTTGGCTTATGGTATGACCAGTTTGCTTTTCCCATTTAGCCCACTCAGGCGGTTGGGCTACATAAGTGGCTTGATCGCCTGAGTTATATTCAATTGTAATTGGTAACTTCATTGTTTGCTCCCGTTTTATTTCTTAACTAAATGATTCTGCTGGCACTCCAATAACTTGGAATGATAAAGATACTGTTTGAGCATCTGGTGCAGTTCCACCAGCTGAAGGCCACATTGGCAATACTTGGAAAGTAAAGACTGCGCCTGAAGTAGCTGTGAATACTGTGTTAATTGCTGTATCTGGTGCTGACTCCGCAACGCCCCATAGAATCTCACATAGAGATCCAGTTGCGCCCCAGTCGGCTAACATTTCAACATCAAATGTGAAATTGTTATCAGTTACCTTAAAGACTTTTCCGTCTAGTGTCTGATATGTCTGGCGATCCATCTCACCAGTAAGTGTTGCTGTTGTTGCTTGTGCATCGAAATTATTACCGCCAATAGTGAAGGTAATATCTCGACCGGTAATAACTGTCGTTGGCATTTTTCTCCTTAGATTGTTCTCTGGTAATAGGTGCTAACTCTAACATCTGCAATAAGCAAAGTTGCTGCTCCTACTTGTGTAACTGTTGGTCTTTCAACCGAACTGACAATATAACCTGCTGGAATTACTGCCAGAACACTTATTACTAACTGCTCGATGTTATCGAGTGATGCAGGATTGCTATTGTAAGCAACTGCAACTGTAATGGTCATATTGACCTTAGCGCGAATATTTGATTTGCTGATTGTTTCAAATTCTAGGTATGGTGAATCCGGCACAACTACAACAGCTGGCGGAATTACTGTTTCAGGCACAAATGAATAAACATTACCTGCAACGCTAGATAATGCAGTTGCTAAAGGTGTGCGAACCTGCTCAAGAATTGTTTGGTTAGGCACTATTGAGCCATGCTATCTGTGTCCATGTATGAACCTAATAATCCTACGCATTTATTAAATAATGATCGACCCATTCTGAATGGTGTAGCTGTAAAGTCAACGCCCTCTATTTGTCCGCCACCAGCTAATCTTGCTTGAAAAACTTCTACTGAAACTGTATAAACTGCAGACTGAACGGCTGCATTTCCAACATAAGTTGATGCGCCTGTTAATGTGGCAGTTCCGCTTGGAATAACATTTGCTTCTGCAACATCAGCATTTGTAATTGCTGCACTAAAAGTTGTATCTGTTAAATTATCAGCTAATACTGTGCGAGTTCCGTTATATGGGCTCAAGCATCCAGCAATAACTACTGATTGACCTTCTGTAAATTCGTGAACGCCAACTGTTGTAAATGTGGCGACATTATCCTCTAAAACTGTTTTTTGAACTGGACTTCTAAAAGTAACTAGCATCGGCAAAATGACAGTTTCCGCTGTGTCAATAATTTGATCTAAATATGCATCATTGTAAAGAGAGGAACTTACACCCAATACGGAACGCAACTGTGTCGCGGTAATAATTGAAGGCATAAATTCCTCTCTCTAATCTCCCTTTAAAGGATGCCTGAGATCGGGAGCAACCCCAGGCACTCAATTAAGCTGATTAGTTCTTGTTGAACCAAACTGCGCCACCAGCAATTTTAACTGCTAATGCGCCATAGCCATAGTAAGCAACAGATACTTGACCAGTTGCTGTAATGTCTGAACGAAGTTGTAGGCGTGGACTCTCATACCATGTGAAAGCATCTGGATTTACTACGATCATTGATTGATCTCCAGTTGTAAATGCATCAAGTGAACGAGATACATAAAGATCCAAACCAGCAACATTTCCACGAAGTGATAGAGGTGAAACTACTCCACCTGCATTTTGTGGTTGTGATGCGTTGTAGATTGGGCGACCGCCATCGTTGTAGCCCATGATGTTGCCCCATTGTGTGCTGTTAACAATTAAGTTACGAGCAAATCCAAGTGAGCCAGAATAAATTGTTGCTGCTGCTGCTGAAACATAAGCAAGCAAATCTTCTGCTGTGTTGTCCTCAGCTACTGCTGCTAATGCACATGAGTTACCAAGAGTTGTAGCAACATAAGAATCAGTTGCTTTTGCATAAGCAAACTCCATTTGACGAACTAACTCATCAAAGAATGCTGGAGAACTTCTGTCGAGTAGCTCAACGCTGAATTGCTGTCCGCCCGCGAATTTTTTAACATCCACCTGAACGAAGGATGAGGCTTGGTCAGTTATATCAATTGTTGCAGCTTCTGCCTCAAGTGTAACTGTTGGAGCAGTTGTAATTTTAGGAATTTCAAAAGTCATTCCTGATGCTGGAAGTGTGCCACGAGATAGGGCATCAATTAATCCACGATCAGCATTTGAAACACCATTGATGATTTCAGTTGATTGTGGAGTTGGAATTAGACCAGCATTGTTTGAAGTTGTGTCAGCTGCCATTACATATTGACGGCTGTCTTCGTTGCCTAGTGCAGCGCGTACTGAGTGCTCTAGGTATGTTGCTTTGTTTGTGATTGGTGAGCGTGGCTTTGTATAGGCAACTGATTGAGCTGCCACTACTACCACAGGCTCAGACTTTGCAGCTTCTACCGCTTCGGTGGCGATAGGAGCTTCTGATGTTATATCAGACACTTTGTCCTCCTGTGTTGTTGTATCCTCAGCGGTTGCTTCGGAATTCTCTGTTGGTGTTTCTGTTGCTGCGACATCGGCAACTCTGGCACTATCAATTGCTGGATCAGTTACCAAACTAACCTCGATTAACTTTGCAGCTGTAATTGACATAACGCCATCTTTGTTTTTCCAGTCATCTACCATTACGCCAACGCTAAATCCATCGCGTAATCCTTCGGCTGCTTCTAATAAAGAATCATCGCCAGCAATAGTTCCGGCAATCTTAAATGTTGCTTCGATACCAGCATCATCAGCTGTAATATCCATTAACTTGCCAATTGGTCGTGTTCGATCATGCTCTAATAGCAATTTGACCGGCTTTGAAAAATCAATTGATCCTTTTTCAAATACTGTTGCTCCGGCTGATGTGTTTCCGCGCTCGCCCCAAGTTACGATTGTTCCTGAGATGGTTCGCTTGCGACTATCGGCTGCGGTTAGTGTTATTGGAAAATTAATCTTCATCGGATTAAGTCCTCTTCCTCTTGGATTTGCTCAACGCTCATCGCGCCGATGCGGTTTAGTATTTCATAAACTTGCGCACGCTCTAATGCAGATCCACGCAAGAAATCGTCTATATCAAATCGAACTTCAACACCATTTGGCACAAAATCAGCCATTGATAATCTTTGCTCAATTGGTGTAAGGATATTTCTCAAGCTAAAGTCAATAAGGGCTTTGCGCTCCATAACAGTTGTACTATATGTCATGCTCGTAGTTTCAGCAGATACAAATGATGCTGGAATGCCTACTGCTCTAGCAATTTCAGTTGCAAGATATTGGCGTGCTTCGTTTAATTGTAATTTTTGTGGATCAAAGCCTAAAGCGTTTAATTCAACATCAGCATTTAAGAATGCAGTTGCTCTGGTGTTTCTTGCAATTTTCCATGATTCTAAAAGTTTTGTAATTCGCTCTGGAGTAAGGTTTGTGCCATTTGATTTTAACACCATTGTAGGAACTGGCTCTTTAGCGTATAATTCGGCAGCCTTTTCTAATTCTTGCGCAGCTCTAATTGTGCGACCTGCTCTGTTCAATACACCTTCATCTAATCCGCTAAATACAACTAATGATCCAATACCTGATGCTGGCACATGCATTCCATCAACCATGTATGCAGTAATTTCAGTTTGATTTGCATTTAGATTGTAAGTAACTCGATCAGGTGCAACTCTTGTCCATGCACGAACTCGGCTGTTATCAGATGCAGCGTAACTATCTAAAACTTGACCATATGCAACCCCATGAAATAAAAGATCCTCAGCGATCCAAGCATAAATGGCTGATCCGGCAATTCTTGGATCTGGCTGCATAATTACGCGGTTTGGATCTAAATGTTCTTTTGTAAAGTGATTATAAGTTTCTAAAGGTAGAGATCCAATTGTTGAGCAAATTATATTTCTTGCTCTTGCAACTGATGGAACTGACATCGCTTGTTCACGCGTTGCTGTTTGTGCGCCATAAAATAAACCGCCAACAGCTGATTGCAAATTGTAAGGTGTATTGGCTGCTGCTACATCTATTGGATTTGCAGGAGTTTGATTTGTTATAAATCTATCGAATAATCCCATTAGCATATAATATACCATAAAGTCAATAAACTACGCTATTTGAATGTCAACCTCAGTTTCCGGTTGCGTTGCAAAATAACTTGCTAAAGCAGATGCCACAGCTGCACAAACTGCGACTCTACTTGCTCTCCTACCGATGATCCATGACCCATCCCCAAAGGGTAATTTAGCAGCGGATAGTGTTTGCTGGGTCAGTTCCTCCTGACCACCATGCTGTAATCGATGGGAATTGATTGCGCCTAACCACCGATCGCACGATTCAGCATATATCGCTCCATCCATATCTGTAATAGGAATTCCAGCAGGAACTAATCGACTAGCGATAGCTTGTGCAGTCCTTTTGGAATAAGCGACAGTCTGAACATTATATTTTCTAACATAGGGAGCAATATCGTTTGCAACCGCTAAATCATTTATTGAATAATCATTTGACCATGTATGCAGTAAAACTAAATTAAACTTTTCTCCTGGTAATTTTTGAGTAGCAGTTAAAGCTCCAAATTTACGATCAGGACTAAGATCTAATCCAAACCAAGTAGGCTTTTCAGGATCTAGTGGAATTGGATCAACTTTACACATTTCCCACTTTTGGGCATCAATAGCAGAATTGATTGTATCTACCCATTGGCATAAAACTTCAGTTCGCACAATATCAGGCGGATCATTAATAACTGATTTTATGTTATCCGGATGAATTGTTATGCCTAACGATGGATTGGCTTGAGCAAATGCTGGCCAGTTGATTTCACCCGACGGAAGGGTAATCGGTGCATCAGGCTCGGCACTCCACTCAAACCAACCGATCGTATCGGAAGGGTTCACGCTGGCTGCGATAGCGCGTTCCCGAAGTTTGTTTAGGATTATTGAATGTTGATCTCCAGCGTTTGAATAAATCCAGACTTGCGGATTCTTTGAAGCCATCATCGTATATCTCATAGATGACCAAGCATCCTCATCTTTATATTCGCGTAATTCGTCAAGATGAATACTAGATGGCGCTGAAATTCCTCGGCTTGCATTGTTAGCTGCTTTTACCACAAAGCGCCGACCGCCTTTTAATTCCATTTCCTCAGCTCCATGCTGCCATCTAATCTTTTTTACTTCACTTGCTAATTTATCGTTCGACTCGATAATCGAAACCATCTGTCTAAAGGTTTCTAAAGATGTAGTTAATCTATGAGCTGATGAGAGCTGCAAGTTTTCGCCCCACACAAACATTCCAGTTAAAACCCTAAGCATCATAAATGTGGACTTTCCGGACTGCCTTGCGATTACGAGCCCACACTCCGAATGATGGTATCGCCCGTCTGGCTTAACCTTATGACCATGAATGGCCACAAATTCCTGCCAAGGCATCAACGGCATACCGATTTCCTTAGCAAACTCGACCATTTCATGCCCTTTAGAAGGCAAATCATTCAATTGTGAGTGAATACGCGGGGTTTGCACACCTCCTAATTCTGATTTAGGCAGATTGAGCACGATCGCTTCTTTTTCGGTCATGACGATTTCGTTTGAGTCTGTTCGTGGCTGATCGATGTGTTTTGTGGGTTAGAAACCAACAT
>Ga0315900_10009460_pt1 | contig 12364 bp, 13 predicted proteins | sample LakEriMetagenome_FD_203521 | JGI IMG/M metagenome (GOLD analysis project Ga0315900, IMG submission 203521) | Freshwater fungal communities from buoy surface, Lake Erie, Ohio, United States - Buoy 12 MA114 | ecosystem: Environmental > Aquatic > Freshwater > Lake > Lake biofilm | place: USA: Lake...
TCAAGTTAGCAATCGCGGTCACGATGCCATCAAAGATTTGACCGGCCTCTACCCGCGCCGCCTCGCGCACTTACCAGTGTCTTCCATGATCCAGGGTGCTCAGGGCCCCAGGGATCATGAAAGTTAGGCAGCGCGACACTCTTTAGTTAACATAATATACATCGTAGCGCTTATGAGCGAAGGCGTGAAGCAAACCTGCGATCGAGCTTCAATCCACCTTCACTCGGCTCAGGACCCTGCCTGATGCCCGTCCCACGGTGGCTCGTGGAAGGCATCCTCGGCACTGATGGCCTCCACCTCGGCATCGAAGGCCGCCAGCTCATCGTCGACATCGCAAGGCCGCCCGTCCTGCCGCTCCAAAGGTCGAAACACACGGGTGTGCAAGCTACCCAGCGCGGACGAGCATGAGACTGCACGGAACACCGCCGCGGGGTCGACGATCAAAGCGAAAGGATTGAAGGCTGCGCTGTTCACCATGTAAGAACTCCTGCGTTGGGAGCTTCATGATCCTGCGAGCCGTTAGGGGCGAAACTGCGTGCAATCAAGTCTTGCGACCGATCGCCCCGCGCGGAGCCACTAGGCGTAGGCAGCGCTGCCCTGTTTCAGCGTGGCACGCTGGACGCTCCACCCGAGGCCGCGGCTGGCACTGCACTGGGTGCAACGGGCGGCCCAGCCAAAACGGCCAGTCGATTGGCCAGGGCTTCTCTTCCGGCCTCTCGCGCAAAGTCTGCCGCAGTCAGGTCCTTCTGGTTGCGCACCTTGGGGTCTGCCTTGGCGGCCAGGAGCACATCCACCGACCCCTCGTTCCCGTATCGGGCGGCCATCATCAACGGCGTGGTGCCATTGGGCGACAGGGCGTTGATTTGCGCCCCCTTGCCCAGCAAGTAGCTGACGGTTCTGGGGTTGGGGCCGGTGGCCGCATAGTGAAGAGGTGACCAGCCTTCGCGGTTGACGGCCGCTCCCCGGTCTACCAGGCGCTGACACCACTCGAGTTGGCCTCGCAGCGCAGCCATCATCAGCGCTGTCTCCTGAGCTTGGTTGGCTTGGTCGATCTTGATGTCTGGCGCTGAGAGCAACGCCGTCGCCGCTTGAAAGGCCTCGCCCCGTAACGCCAGGAAGAGTGCTGTCTGCCCGGTCTCGCTGGGCGAATTCACATCAAAGCCCCGCCTGAGCAGGTTGAGGATCGTGCGACCGTCATCCATCTCCACGGCCTTGAAGAAGTCTTCATAGGCGCCCGCATGAGATGACCCGGATGAAAAAACCAAAACTCCTACGGCAACAATTGTTTGGGCCATCAATCTCAACAGATTTCTCAAGAATTTCATGGTGATTCCGTCGGCCTTCAGCGAGTGTTCATCGGTACGCGGGGTCTCATGAAGAGGCGTTCAAAGTTCTGGCTCGTGGCTTCTGCCACGGTTGACAGTGACAGACCTTTGGCTTGGGCAAGCGCCTGCGCGACGTGGGGCACATAGGCTGGCGAGTTGGTCTTTCCGCGGTACGGCACTGGCGCCAGGTAAGGGCTGTCGGTCTCTATCAGGCAACGTTCCAGCGGCACAAAGGCCGCCACGTCTCTCAGATCCTGCGCATTTTTGAAGGTCAGGATGCCTGAAAACGAGATGAAGAAACCCATGTCCAGTGCGGCGCGTGCCACTTCTGCCGTCTCGGTAAAGCAGTGGAACACGCCCCCTACCAGCTCAGCGCCCTCCTCCGCCAGCAGCCTGAGGGTGTCGGCGGCTGCACTTCGGGTGTGCACCACCAGGGGTAGATTGGATTGGCGTGCAGCCTTGATGTGCACGCGAAACCGGTCGCGCTGCCACTGCATGTCGGCCACGCTGCGCTCGCCCAGGCGGTAGTAGTCCAACCCGGTTTCGCCAATGGCCACGACTCGAGGCTCACGTGCCAGTGCCAACAGGGCGGGGACATCGGGCTCCTGCACACCTTCGTTGTCGGGGTGCACGCCCACTGTGGCCCAGAAGTTGTCATACGCGGTGGCCAAGGCCAGAACGCGCGGGGCTTCCTCCAGGGTGGTGCAAATGCACAGCGCACGGTCCACGTGGGCTGCGGCCATGGCCTGCCGGATCTCGGGCAGACGGTCTCCCAGTTCGCTAAAGGTCAGGTGGCAGTGTGAATCAACGAACATGGATGGCAACGCTCTCAGAGCGTCTGGGTGGGTTTGGCGCCTGCCAGCATGGTGCCCAGCAACTCTTCGATACGCAGACGCAGGCCCTGGGTCTTCTCGTCTGAAGGGAAGTGCACGCCAATGCCTTGAGGCCGACCACTCGGCGACTTGGCAGGCGTGATCCAGGCCACGGTGCCCACGACGGGGTATCGGGTGGGGTCGTCTGGCAGGGCGACGAGGAGGTAGACCTCGTCCCCCAGACGGTGACTGCGCGTGGTGGGGACGAACAGCCCACCCTGCAGCAAGCTGGGCATGTACGCACCGTACAAGGTGGCCTTGTCCCGAAAGACCAGCTGAATGACGCTGGGACGAGCGGATGCGGTGGTGCTGGGTGACGTGGCCATCCGGGACTCAGGCTTCAAGATCCCTGGAGACACGCTCGCTCGCCGAGCTGCCGCGCGCCGCGCGCCGCTTGGCGGGGGCTTCCCAGACACTCCGACCTTCTGCGACCAGCGCCTCCATCAGCAGCGGTTCGCTCCAGGGGTGCTCGGCGTGCCGCATGACGCGCTGCAGCGATTTGAACCAGAGTGTCAGCCGCTCGAGTGATGCGCCAGCGGGCAGCTGAGCGGCGGGGAAGAAGCGCGCCGAGCCTCCCAGCTGCGTGGCGCCTGCATCGTGGCAGAGCTTCTGGAAGGCATCCAGCACGCGCGGCACAGGCCAGCCGCCGAAGGCGCTCGCATCGCCGCGCGCCACAGCCTGAGGGACAGACGCCCAGGCGCTCGCGGTCAAACCTTCCTGGCTCCACTGCAACGCCGTCAAGGGCATACCCCCTGCTCCATCCAACAAGATGTTGGCGTCCACCACACCGTGGCTTTGCAGCCACTGCAGCGCGATCGGCCTGGGTGGGGGTGCCAGTCGCAGCAGCTGACAGCGGCTGCGGATGGTGGGCATCAGCAAGGCGGGGTCGGCAGTGCTCAGCACGAGGCGAGCCCCGCGGGGTGGTTCCTCCAGCGTCTTGAGCAAGGCGCTGGCGGAAGCGGCGTTCATCGCCTCGACCGGGTGCAGCGCAAGCACCTTGCCCTGCCCGCGCCCCGAGGTGGTGGACATCCAATCGATGGCCTGGCGCACTTCTTCGATACGGATCTGCCGGCTGGGCTTGCGGCGCTCGTCCACCTGCACCGGCCATCCCTGGGCAACCGCCAGGGCCTCGGGCACCCGCAGGCGGAAATCAGGATGCGTGTGCGCGAGAAACAGGCGGCAGCTGCCGCAGTGCCCGCAGGGCCGGCCTGCAATTGCCTGCAGTCGGGCTCCGGCAGCATCAGAGGCTGCAGGGTCCGCAGACGCGTGCTCGCACAGCCAGGCTTGGGATAGACGCAACACAAACTCCAGCGCACCTGCGCCGGCTGAGCCGCACACCAGCAGTGCGTGCCCTTGGTGCGTCCGCAGGGTCTGCTCAAGCACCGGAGCCAGCCACGGCAGTGCCAGGGCATCAGGCCGCAAGGCCTGGGGTCCATCCGCCACCGCTTCGGTGCGCCTGGTTACCACTGCCGAGCCTCCAGCGCGCGCATGAGCTGTGCCCAGACATCTTCCGGCGTCTTGCTGGCATCCAGCACCTCAAAGCGGCCAGGCTGGGCCGCTCGGCGCTGTGCGTAGCCCGCACGCACGCGGTCGAAGAAGTCTTCATCCTGCGCTTCGAACCGGTCGGCCGCCCGAGCAGCCGCGCGACGTTTCGCCGCCTGCGCTGCGGGCAGGTCGAACAAGAACGTCAGGTCGGGCTGCAGGCCGCCTTGAACCCACGTTTCCAGGCTGCTCAGAATCTGAAGGTCAAAGCCTCTGCCGGCGCCCTGGTAGGCGAAAGTGGCGTCTGTGAAGCGGTCGCACAACACGGTTTGTCCAGCCTCGAGGGCGGGCCTGATCTGCTGCTGGAGGTGGTCTCGCCGCGCCGCAAAGACCAGGAGGGCCTCGGTCATGGCGTCCATGGAGCGATGCAACAGGCATTCCCGGAGCGCCTCCGCCAGAGGGGTGCCGCCCGGCTCGCGGGTGACCAGCACCGTATTCCCCTGGGCTTTGAGCCAATCGGCCAAGCGGGGGATGTGCGACGACTTGCCGGCGCCGTCGATGCCTTCGAAGGTGATGAAGCGCCCTGTCATCGCTTGGAGGTCCTGGCGGTGATGCTCGGTGCTGCTGCGCAGCAGCGGGAGTTTCCGCGTGGTGACCGCTGCAGCAGTCGACGCGTGGAGCTGAGGTCAGCGGCCACCGCGCTGGTATTTGTTGACCGCACGATTATGGTCTTGCAGCGTCGGGCTGAAGACGCTGCTGCCGTCGCCGCGGGCGACGAAATACAGGTCCTTCGAGACTTCAGGCTGAACGGCCGCCTTCAGCGACGCCAACCCCGGCATTGCAATCGGGGTGGGTGGGAGGCCTCGGCGGGTGTAGGTGTTCCAGGGGGTGTCGGCTTGCAGGTCGCGTTTGCGCAGATTCCCGTCAAAGGCCTCCCCCAGCCCGTAGATGACAGTGGGGTCCGTTTGCAGCGGCATACCGATGCGTAGGCGGTTCACGAACACGCTCGCAATCCGCCCGCGCTCTGCAGCGCGGCCGGTCTCCTTTTCGATGATGGACGCCAGGATCAGCGCCTCGTCCGCGCTCTTCAGCGGTAAACCGCCCTCGCGCGCGGCCCAGACGGCCTCCAGGCGTTGCTGCATGGCTTGCTGGGCCTGCTTCAGCACCGTGAGATCGCTGACGCCTCGGCTGTAGCGGTAGGTGTCGGGAAAGAAACGGCCTTCAGGCGACAGGCCAGGCCGCCCCAGGGCCACCATGAGCTCGTCCTCGCTCATGCGGGCGGTGGCGGGGCGCAGACGCGGCGCTTGTGCCAGGGCCTGTCGAAATTGCCGGAAAGTCCAGCCCTCGATCAGGCGCACGGTTTCCAGCTGCTCATCACCCTGCACCATCTTGTCGAGCAACTGGCGCGGCGTGGTGCCAGGCTCCGCGGCGTAACTGCCGGCCCGGATGCGGCGGGCCTGGCCAGACCAGCGGAACCACTCATAAAGCAAGTCGGGCGAGGTATCCACCCCAGCGGCCACCCAGCCTTGTGCCACTTCACGTGGCGTCTTGCCGGGCTCGACGGTCAGCTCCACCACATCACTGGCCAATGTGAGCGGGCGTGACAGCCACCAGGCGGCGGCACCCGCCATCATGGCAAGGGCTGCGATCACACAAAGCACCGTCCAGACGATGACGCGTACGGCCTTGCGGGAGGATGTCGGACGGGACCGCTGTGGCTTAGTGGGCATGGCCGCTGATGATAATGAGCGAATGACCACCTCGGCCTCTGCAAGCGCTCTGCCCACTGCCCTGCCCCACGCCCTGAACGCCAGCCCTCATGAAGGCGGCGTCTGCCGGCTGGAGCAATTGGGCGTCATCCTGGCCACCGGGCCTGATGCTGCGACTTTCCTGCACAGCCAACTCACACAGGACATGCTGCACTGGGCGGAAGGTCAAGCCAAGCTGGCAGGCTACTGCTCGGCCAAGGGGCGCCTGCTGGCCACCTTCACGGCCTGGCGTGCGGGGCCTGAGCAGCTGGCCCTGGCCTGCAGCGCCGATTTGCTCGCGCCCACGCTCAAGCGCTTGTCCATGTTTGTGCTGCGCGCCAAGTGCAAGCTCACGTCAGGCGACGGAGTCTTGGCCCTGTACGGCCTGAGCGGGCCGGCGGCCGACCGCTGGTTGGCGAGCGTCTGCGGTGACCAACCCATGCCGCAGGCCGCCTGGCAGGTGCTCTCACTCGGGGCGGCCTCCAGCGCCATCCGCCTGCCATCGGGTACCGCCGACTCCCGCTGGCTGCTAGTGCAGCCCGCTGACCTCCCTGCCCCGGCGCTCCCCGCCATGGATCGATCTGTATGTGATTGGCTGGAGGTCCGCGCCGGCGTAGCCCGGGTCGTGGCCTCCACCGTCGAGCAATTTGTGCCGCAGATGGTGAACCTGGAGTTGACCGCAGGTGTCAACTTTCAGAAGGGCTGCTACCCCGGCCAGGAGGTGGTGGCGCGCAGCCAGTACCGCGGCACGCTCAAGCGGCGCATGTTCCACATGACGGCCGCTGGGCCGTTGCAGGCCGGTCAGGAGGTGCACCATTCCAGCGACCCGGGTCAACCTGCGGGCATGGTGGCCCTGGCAGCTGCAATTCCGGGCGACAGTGCCGGCCGATATTCGGCGCTGGTCGAGTGCAAGTCTGCTTTGGTCACCGCCGAGGGCGAACTCACAGCGGGCGGCGTGCGCTTGACGCCCGAAGAACTGCCCTACCCGCTGCCCCTGGAACCCACCTGACCGTCACCGAGCCGGCAGAGACGACATAGACGGCCGAACGCTGGCAAGAGATGCCAGCTTCAGCCCAGCACCATCTCCTGGTGCTCGATACCGGCTTCCTCAAAAGGCTGACCGCGGCACACGAACCCGTGCTGGCTGTAGAAGCGCACGGCGTCGCTCTGGGCGTGCAGCAGGATGTCGCCCGCGCCGCGCTGCTGGCAGCCTTCGACCAGCGCTGACAGAACGGCTGCACCCACGCCGGCGCCCCGAACGCTGGCCAGTACGGCCATGCGCCCGATACGGGCACCGCCCTGCCCGTCCAGCACGGCGCGCCCGGTGCCTACCGGCATGCCAAAGCGGTTGGTGGCCACCGCGTGCAGGGCATCCGCATCACGGTGATCAGCTTCGATCTCCGGGGCAATCCCTTGCTCTTCGACAAACACGGCTCGGCGCAGCGGATGGGCCTTGTCCGCCAGTTCTGCCCAGGTGCCTGTGGCCACGCTCACCATGGGCTCACGTGCCTCGAAGGCTTCCAATACCGAGCGCAGCAGGGGCGGCACCGGGCGAGAGGTCTGGGTGGCCGGGTCTGCAAAGACATAGACCAACTCGCTGGTGACCAAGGGCTGCGCTCCCCTGAACACGCAGCCCGTGAAGCGCATGGACGAGTTGCCGATGCGCTCGCAGCGGATGCCCACCTGCAAGCGCTCGTCGTAGCGGGCCGAAGCCAGGTATTCCAGGGTGGCCTTGCGGACGTACAGGTCGCCCTCCAGCATCTCCATGGTCTCGTGGTACGGCATGGCCAGGCTGCGCCAGTAGCCGCCCACGGCCGTGTCCAGGTACATCAGGTAGTGGCCGTTGAAGACGATGCGTTGCATGTCCACCTCGGCCCAGCGCACGCGCAGCGGGTCCAGAAAGCGAAAGTCCTTGGGGCTCATACCTGCCATGCTCCTTTGAGGGCGGCGGCCGCGGCGTCCAGGGCCTGGACAGCCTCTGGCAGCACGCGGCCCATCTTCATGAAATCGTGGGTGACGCCGCGGTAGATCTCCAGATCCACCGCGACACCCGCCATGCGAAGGCGGTCTGCGTAGGCGATGCCATCGTCCACCACCGGGTCGCACTCGGCCAGCAGCACGAGCGCCGGGCACACCCCCTCCAGGTCGGGGGCTTCCAGCGGCGCGAATCGTGGGTCGTGCCGGTGGGCCTGGGGCACGGCGTGGTCGAAGAACCAGGTGACGGTGGCCGAGTCGATCAAAAAGCCCCGCCCGAACAGCTGGCGTGAACCCGTGTCGTGGCGGTCGCTGGTGCCCGGGGTGATGAGCAACTGCAGGGCCAGCGGCAGGCCCTCATCGCGGGCCCGCAACGCCGTGGCGGCGGCCAGGGTGCCGCCTGCACTGTCCCCACCAATGGCAATACGTTGGGTGTCCACGCCGAGCTGCGAGCCCTGCCCCTCCAGCCAGCGCAGCGCCGCCCAAGCGTCGTCCCAGGCGGCAGGAAAGGGATGCTCTGGTGCCAGCCGGTAGTCCAGCGCCAGCACGGCGCCGCCCGTGCGTAGTGCGAGTTGCCGGCACAGGCTGTCATGGGTGTCCAACCCGCCCAGTACAAAGCCTCCACCGTGGAAGTACAGCAGCACCGGGCTCGGATTCGCCTGAGCCTCGGTCCATGGCATGGCGGCGTAAAGCCTGGCGGGGCGCGCTTGGCCATCGCCACCAGGCACGCTCAGGTTCTCCACCCTCGGCAGGGCCGCCCTGGGCAGGTCCAGTACCTCGGCCCCGGCGGCGTAGTTGGCCCGAGCCTCCTCGGGCGTCATGGCATGGAAGGGCTTGCGGCGGGCGCGCGCAATGCGCTCGAGCACGCCGGCCATTCGAGGAGTCAGGAGATGGGTGCCCATGGCGCGGTTGCGTTGGGGAGGGGTTGGCTTGTTCCGGATAGTATCCAGACAACTCATCTGAGCTTGCAGCCATGGCCCACATCCAGTACGTCACCCAGATCCATCTCGACCACGGCGCGGTGCGCTTGCTGCCCGCTGAATGCCAACGGGCGAGGATGCGAAAGCCCCTGATCGTCACGGACGCGGGCGTGCGCGCCGCAGGCGTTCTCGCTCAGGCGGTAGCCGCATTGGGCGACCTGCCGCATGCCGTGTTTGACGCCACGCCCTCCAACCCGACGGAAGCCGGGGTCAGGGCCGCCGTGGCCGTGTGTCAGGCTGAAGGCTGCGACGGCCTGATTGCCGTGGGCGGCGGCTCGAGCATCGACCTGGCCAAGGGCGTGGCCATCGCCGCCACGCACGAGGGGCCGCTGAAGCACTACGCCACCATCGAAGGCGGCAGCCCCCGCATCACCAGCCGGGTGCTGCCACTCATCGCTGTACCCACCACCGCTGGCACGGGCAGCGAGGTGGCGCGGGGCGCGATCCTCATCGTCGACGATGGTCGCAAGCTGGGTTTCCACTCCTGGGATCTGGTGCCCAAGGCCGCTTTGCTGGACCCGGAGCTCACGCTCAAGCTGCCGCCGATGTTGACGGCTGCCACCGGCATGGACGCCATCGCCCACTGCATGGAGACCTTCATGGCCCCTGCAGTGAACCCGCCGGCCGACGGCATCGGGCTGGACGGCTTGGCGCGCGGCTGGGCGCACGTAGAGCGCGCCACGCGTGACGGGTCCGACCGCGAAGCGCGCTGGCAGATGATGAGCGCGAGCATGCAGGGCGCCATGGCCTTCCAGAAGGGGCTGGGCTGCGTGCATTCGCTCAGCCACAGCCTGGGCGGCGTCAACCCGCGCCTGCACCATGGCACCTTGAACGCGATGTTCCTGCCTGCGGTGGTGGCTTTCAACGCCTCGGCCGAGTCCATTCAGCGCGAGAACCGGTTGCAGCGCATGGCACAGGCGATTGGCATCGGGTCCTGCGATGCGCGTGGCACCGAACTGGCGGACGCCCTGCGCGACTTGAATGCCCGCCTGGGCTTGCCTGGCGGGCTGGCGGCCATGGGCGTGACACCCGATCTCTTCGAGCGCGTGATCGACGGCGCCATGGCCGACCATTGCCACAAGACCAACCCGCGCATCGCCACGCGGGACGACTACCGCGAGATGCTGCAGGCATCGATGTAAGGCGCTCTTGTCCACCGGCTTGAGCGCAGGCTCAAAGCCCTGCGCAAACGTCGATTCAGCGCCCAGCCCGACGGTAAGTTCCGAAAACGCCAAGGGCCCGAGGATCACCCGGGCCCTTGCATCGCAGCGGCTCCTGGCCGCAGGCGATCAGTGGTGCGTGCCGTCGAAGAACTGCTCGTCTTCGGTCGAACCCTTGAGCGCAGCTGTGGAAGCCTGGCGCTCGATGGTGGTGGTGACGGCGTCGAAGTAGCCCGTGCCCACCTCACGCTGGTGCTTGACCGCGGTGAAGCCGCGCTCGGCCGCCGCAAATTCCTTCTGTTGCAGCTCGACGAAGGCGGTCATGTTCTGGCGTGCGTAGCCGTAGGCCAAGTCGAACATGCCGTAGTTCAGCATGTGGAAGCCGGCCAGCGTGATGAACTGGAACTTGTAGCCCATGGCGCCGAGCTCGCGCTGGAACTTGGCGATGGTGGCGTCGTCCAGGTTCTTCTTCCAGTTGAAGCTGGGGCTGCAGTTGTAGGCCAGCAGCTTGCCGGGGAACTTGGCGTGGATGGCGTCGGCAAACTGCTTGGCAAAGGCCAGGTCGGGCGTGCCGGTCTCGCACCAGATCAGGTCGGCGTACTCGGCGTAGGCCAAGCCACGGCTGATGGCCTGGTCGATGCCCTTACGGGTGCGGAAGAAGCCTTCCACCGTGCGCTCGCCCGTCAGGAAGGGCATGTCGTTCTCGTCCACGTCGCTGGTCACCAGGTCGGCGGCCTCGGCGTCCGTGCGGGCCAGCAGGATGGTGGGCGTGCCCATCACATCGGCGGCCAGGCGCGCGGCCACCAGCTTGCTCACCGCCTCGCGGGTGGGCACCAGCACCTTGCCGCCCATGTGACCGCACTTCTTCACAGAAGCCAGCTGGTCTTCGAAGTGCACACCAGCCGCGCCCGCCTCGATCATGGCCTTCATCAGCTCGAAGGCGTTGAGCACGCCGCCAAAGCCGGCTTCAGCGTCCGCCACGATGGGGGCGAAGTAGTCGGTGTCGTTCTTGCCCTCGCTCCACTGGATCTGGTCGGCGCGGGTGAAGGCGTTGTTGATGCGCTTGACGACCTTGGGCACCGAGTCCACGGAGTACAGCGACTGGTCGGGGTACATCTCGCCGTTGTCGTTGGCGTCAGCCGCCACTTGCCAACCCGACAGGTAGATGGCCTTCAGGCCGGCCTTGACCTGCTGCATGGCCTGGTTGCCGGTGAGAGCGCCCAGCGTGTTGACGAAGGGCTCGGTGTTCAGCAGGCTCCACAGCTTGGTGGCGCCGCGCTGGGCCAGGGTGTGCTCCACCTGCAGCGAGCCACGCAGGCGCACCACGTCAGCGGCGGTGTAGCCGCGCTTGATGCCCTTCCAGCGGGGGTTCTCGGCCCAGTCTTTCTCAAGGGCGGCGATTTGTTGTTCACGGGTCAGTTGGCTCATGGCAGGCTCCTTTTGCAGCGGAAGAAACAAGGGATGGAATAGCTGCAAGCCTACGTGAGTGACAGGGTCTTGAGAAGACTTATGTCTTATATAAGACAAAAAACTTAAGTCATATAAAACAACAGCTTATCGCGCCCCTTCCATGATGCGAAAGCTCGTTTCCCAACATGGATTGTTTTGCTGCGCCGCACCATCGCGGTTTTTTGTGATGTGAAAAGAATGATTCACGATGCAGAAGCGGCACGCACATGCTCCAACCAACAGCCATAGATCTGGTCTGCCAGACGTTGATGGGTGGCCATCCTGTGAGAAGCATCGGCCAGGATGTCAGCCTTGCTCTGCACCGTGCCACCGTGCCGCTCCAGCGCGCCTGCCCATGACGGGTCGCCATCGTCGAGCCATCGCTGCAACTTGGGCTCGTCGATCTCAACATGGAACTGCATGGCCAGGTGGGGCCCCAGGCTGAAGGCCTGGTGGGGGCAGGCGTCGCTCCTGGCCAGCCACTGCGCACCTGGGGGCAGCTCAAAGGACTCGTAGTGCCAATGCATCACGTGGTGCCGGTTCTGCGCCCCGAACCACGCACGCGCCTCAGGGGTGTCCATCACATCCAGCGGCTGCCAGCCGATCTCGGGTGCCGGGGAGGCGGCCACCCGCGCTCCCAGGGCCTTGGCCATCAACTGCCCGCCCAGGCAGTGGCCGATCACCGGGCGCCCCAGATCCATGGCCTGCAGGATCAGCTGCTCTGCGCTGCGCAAGAAAGGCAGGGGGTCGTTGGCGCTCATGGCGCCGCCCAGTACCGCCAGCGCCGCATAGGTTGAGATGCTGCTGGGCAAGGGCTGGTCCAGGGAGGCGTCCACCAACTCGTGCGCGATGCCCTGCCTGGCCAGCCAGGTGGCCAGGTAAGCAGGGCCGTCATGCCGCATGTTTTGAAGAATGAGAACGGGCTTCATGAAGACGAAATGAAGAACAAGTCAGGAAGATTGCGGATCCACATCCCGCAGAGGCGCCCGTATCATCCGGCAAGCCCGTTCGATGGTGCGCTTTGTCGGGAAACCAGGAGGCCCAAGCTGCTGTTTTCCCTTCAATCCAGCCCACTCTTGGTTGAGCCCGATCGCCATTGTTGGATTACTGCCCTGCCCGCATGACCTCGTTCGCCTACATGTCCGACAACCGGTTTCTGGGCGCCGCGCCCAGCGGCGCTGGCCGGCCTTTCGCGGTGGCGGGCTTGCCCTGGGACGGTGCGGTGACCAACCGCCCGGGCGCGCGTTTTGCTCCCAAGGCGATCAGGCAGGCCAGCCACATGCTCTGCGACGCCACACACCCGTTCTTTGGGGTGTCTCCGGTGGCATTGCTGGAAGACGCTGGGGACCTGCCCTTGCCCAACACCAGCCTGGC
>Ga0315900_10009461_pt1 | contig 12364 bp, 12 predicted proteins | sample LakEriMetagenome_FD_203521 | JGI IMG/M metagenome (GOLD analysis project Ga0315900, IMG submission 203521) | Freshwater fungal communities from buoy surface, Lake Erie, Ohio, United States - Buoy 12 MA114 | ecosystem: Environmental > Aquatic > Freshwater > Lake > Lake biofilm | place: USA: Lake...
CGAAGCCGACCGCGGACTGCGCCGGATCAAGCCGGGGACGCGCATCGTGTTCCTTGAGCAGGACCCTGATTTCACGCCCTTTGCCACCCTGATGGACTTTGCGACCGACGGCGAGGATGCCCCCGCCGCGCACGAGGTGGAGGCGATTGCGGGCCAGCTCGGGATCGACATGAGCCGCCCCGCCGCGACCGCTAGCGGCGGCGAAAAGCGCCGTGCCGCGATTGCCCGGGCGCTGGCGCAGGAGCCCGATCTGCTGCTGCTGGACGAGCCGACCAACCACCTCGATCTCGCCGCCATCGACTGGCTCGAAGACTGGCTCTCGCGCTATCGCGGGGCCTTCATCACGATCAGCCATGATCGCACCTTCCTCACCCGTCTGACCCGCGCGACCCTGTGGCTCGACCGCGGCACCTTGCGGCGCAAGGAGGTGGGGTTCGGCGGCTATGAGGCGTGGGAAGAGCAGGTCTATGCTGAAGAGGCGCGCGCGGCGGAACGGATGGACGCCAAGCTCAAGATCGAGGCCCATTGGCTCGAACGCGGGGTGACCGCGCGGCGCAAGCGCAATCAGGGCCGGCTGGAAAAGCTGTTCCAGATGCGCGCGGCGCGCGCCGCAATGATCTCGGGCGCGGGCACGGCCAAGCTCAAGCTGGCGAGCGACGATGACTTCAAGTCGAAGTCGGTGATCGTCGCGGAAGGTATCTCCAAGACCTATGGCGAGCGGGCGATCATCAAGCCCTTCTCCCTGCGCATCCAGAACGGCGACCGCATCGGGATCGTCGGCGCGAATGGCGCGGGCAAGACCACCCTGCTGAAATTGCTTACCAAAGAGCTTGAAAGCGACACGGGTTCGGTGACCCATGCCCGCACGCTTTCGGGCGTGATGATCGACCAGCAGCGCAAGCTGCTCGAACCCGATGCCACGGTGCGCCAGATTCTGGCCGAAGGCGGCGACTGGATCGATGTGCGCGGCGTGAGGAAGCACGTGCAGGCCTACCTCAAGGATTTCCTATTCGATCCCGGCCTTGTCGACACCAAAGTCGGTATTTTGTCGGGCGGAGAGCGCTCGCGGCTGCTGCTGGCGCGCGAGTTTGCCCGCACCGCGAACCTCCTCGTGCTCGACGAGCCGACCAACGACCTCGACCTCGAAACCCTTGATCTGCTTCAGGAAGTTATCGCCGATTTCGACGGCACCGTGCTGATTGTCAGCCACGACCGCGACTTTCTCGATCGCACCGTGACCATCACCCTCGGGCTCGACGGATCGGGCAAGGTGGATATTGTGGCGGGTGGATATGCCGATTGGGAAGCCAAGCGAAAAACGCCCCCAAACGGGGTCAAGGGGGGGGCTAGCGGGGGTCTAGCAGGGGTCAAGGCGGCCTCTGAAGGGGGTCAAAAGCCCCTTCCTACAAAGACCCCTTCCTCCCCGCGATTGTCCTACAAGGACCAGCGCGATTACGAGATCCTGCCCAAGCGGATCGAAGAACTGGAAGCCGCGATCGCCAGGGGCGAGGCGTTGCTGGGCGATCCCGAACTCTACACCCGCGATCCCAAACGTTTCGCCACGATCAGCGCCGGCATCGCCAATGCCCGCGCCGAAAAGGACGCAGCCGAGGAACGCTGGCTGATGCTGGCGGAACTGGTCGAGGGTTAGAACGCCGTCAGGTGATGCGGTAGAACTCCGCCACCCGTTCCAGCGCGATGCGGAGCACCAGCTTGCCGCTCCTCGCCGGCCAGCCGAGCGTCTTTTCCGCCTCGGGCAGCGCCTCGCCCGCGCAGACCACGCGCCACAGCACGTCCTCCAGCCCCTTGCCCGCAGCCTTGATCGCGCCGTCGAACCGCTGGCGCGCGGCGATCTGGCGTTCGGTCGGCGCGAGGCCGCGCTCGCCGGTGGTCTTCACCCGCACCGGATCCCAGCGCATGGTGATATTGGCCGAAAGGGAGCTGCGTTCGTAATCGAGACGCAGCGCCTCGCCCGCATCGAACAGCCGTGCATCAATATGGCCGCGCGCATGCAGCCAGGCGAGCGGGCTTTCGGCGAGATTGACGGTCACGGTGCGCGTGGGGCGCGTGCCGCCGCCCCCCCCCTGCTGCCGATCGGGCCGCGGCGCGGGCCTTCGGGGGTAAGCTCTCGTTCGACCAGTTCACGCTTCATGGTTCATCTCCCTTTGCTGGGGATGGACTTGCCAAAGCGGCGTATTTGTAGGAAAGAAAAAACCGATCCGGTTAATTTCCATGAGGAAGGCGTTTTTTTGCCGCCCTACCGCTTCGCTACTTGAGGGCTTTTCATGCTCAATCGCATCCGCGATCTCCGCAAGGCCAAGGGGCTGACCCTCGCCGATCTCGCCGCCGTCTGCGATCCGCCCACCACCGCGCAGACCATCGGGCGGCTGGAGACCGGCACGCGGCAGCTTTCGCTGATCTGGATGAACCGCATTGCCGCGGCCCTCGGCGTCGATCCGGCGAGCCTGATGCGCGCCGAGACCGGCCCTGCGGGCACGGCGCAGATCGTCGCCGAGCTGGGCGCGGGCGGCGCTTCCGCGCTCACCACCCCGCGCGCCGCCGTGCTGCCGAGCGAGCTCGCCGATCACCCCGATGCCCCTGCCCCGCTGGTACTGACGGTGAGCGAGAGCGTGGGCGAATATCGTCCGGGCGACCTCGTCTGGCTTCGCCCGCTCGATCCGCAGGACGCCCAGAGCGCGATCAACCGGGACTGCCTTGTCCCGCGCCCCGGCGGCCGCTTCGCCTTTGGCCGGTTGATCGACCGGCGCGGCACGCTGGTCGGCCTGCTGCCTCCGGGTGCGGGGCAGAAGCAGGTGGTGGTCGATAATCCCGCGTGGATTGCGGTCGCCATGATGCTGGTCAGGCCGCTTTAACCCGTGCAGCGCTAGGCGCCCAACCGTGAAGCACGTCCTCAGCCTTGCGACGCTCTATCCCAACCCGGTCAATCCGCGGTTCGGCACCTTCGTGGCGCGTTCGATGGAGGCGCTGGCGAAGCGCGGGGACTGGCGGGTGACGATGGTCAATCCGATCGGCCTGCCGCCGCTGGTGCTGGGGCGCTATCGCCCGCTGGCCGATCTGCCGGCGGAAAATGTCGAGGGCGGGATCACCATCCACCGCCCGCATTTCACTCTGATCCCGCGCATCGGCGCGCGCCGCAACGCCGCCGCGATTGCCCGCGCGGTGCTTCCGCTGGTGCAAGCCATCCATGCCGAAACCCCGATCGACCTGATCGATGCGCAGTTCTTCTTCCCCGATGGCCCGGCTGCTGCGATCATTGCCGAAGCCATGAGCCTCCCGCTCTCGATCAAGGCGCGCGGAAGCGACATCAGCTACTGGGGCGAATTTGGCTTTGCCCGGGCGCAGATGCTGGAGGCCGCGCGCAAGGCCACGGGCCTGCTCGCAGTGAGCCGCGACCTTGCGGGCCAGATGGCCGCGATGGGCATGGATGAACGCAAGATCACGGTCCACTATACCGGGCTTGACCGGGACCGTTTCCGCCCGCTCGAACACACCCAATTGCGTAGCCAGCTCGCCCGTGAATTCGGCTTTGCCATGCCCGACAATGCACCGCTGCTCGCCTGTGTCGGCGCACTGATCGAGCGCAAGGGACAGGGCATCGCGATCACCGCCCTCAAGGACATTCCCGGCGCGCGGCTGGTGCTCGTCGGCAAGGGCGAGGACGAGGCCCGCCTGCGCGCTCTCGCGGCAAGCGAGGGGGTGGAAAGCCGTGTATTCTTCGCCGGATCGCTCGATCACGATGTCATGCCGCTGGTGCTGTCCGCCGCCGATGTGATGGTGCTGCCGACGGTAAGCGAGGGGCTCGCCAATGCCTGGGTCGAGGCGCTCGCCTGCGGGACGCCGGTGGTGACGAACGATGTCGGCGGCGCGCGCGAGCTTATCACCTCGGATACCGCCGGACGGCTGGTGGAGCGCAACCCCGAGGCCGTTGCGGCCGGGATCAACGCCATCCTCAACGCCCCGCCCCCGCGCGAGGCGGTGGCCGCACTGACCGAGCATTTCAGCTGGGACACCAATGCCGCCGCGCTGGCCGCGCATTATGAGCGTTTGTTGGCCGCCTGACGGCGGCGCGGACCTCCCGCCCCGCCTCCCCACCCGGCCACCAATGATACCATCAGGCTATGGTGGCCAGGTGGGGAGGCGGGGCGGGAGGTCTGCCGGTTCGCGCCAGCGAACCCGCAAAACAACCTACGCCTCCCCGCGAACGATCTTTTCCTGCTTATCGACCGCGCTTTCCTGCGGCACGAAGCTGTTCGAGGTCACCCCCATCCAGATCAGCAGCGGGCCGGCCATGTAGACGCTCGAATAGGCGCCGATGAACAGGCCGGTGGTGATCGCCGCGACCATGCCGAACAGGCTCGGCGGGCCGAAGATCAGCAGCGGGATCAGCGCCAGGAACAGCGACAGCGAGGTCATCACCGTGCGCGACAGGGTCTCGTTGACCGACAGGTCGAGCAGCTCGGCCATCGGCATCTTGCGGAACTTCTTCAGGTTCTCGCGGATGCGGTCATAGACCACCACGGTGTCGTTGAGCGAATAGCCGATGATCGCGAGGATCGCGGCGACGATCTGGAGGCTGAACTCCATCTGCGTGATCGCGAAAAGGCCAACCGTCACCGACACGTCGTGCACCAGCGCGAACATCGCGCCCACGCCGAACTGCCATTCGAACCGCACCCAGATATAGAGCGAGACCGCCGCCATCGCCGCCAGCAGCGCGAGGATCGCCTGATCGCGGAATTCGCCCGCGACCTTGCCCGAGACGGTGTCGTTCCCATCGGTACGCACGTCGGGATATTCCTTGGCGATTGCGGCGATCACCTTCTCGCCGATCGCGGCGGCAGCGCCGGGCGTGTCCTCGGCGCCCTCGGGCAGGGCGACGCGGATGGAGACCGTCTTGGGCCCGCCGAATTCCTGCACCACCGGCTCGCCATAGCCGAGCCCGCCGACCAGTTCGCGTAAAGAAGGGATCGGGGCGGCATCGCGCTCCTCGAAGGTCATGCGCACTTCCTGACCGCCGGCGAAATCGACCCCGAAATTGAGTCCGTTGACGAGCACAGCGGTCCAGCTGCCGAAGATCAGCACGAGGCTGATCACGAAGAACGGCACGCGCAGCTTGAGGAACTTGATGTTGGTATCGTCGGGGACGAGCTTCAGGAGTTTCATCGGTCTCGTGCTCCTTTAGATATTGATGTCGTTGGGGCGCGCCTTGCGCAGCCAGCCGGCGACGAACAGGCGGGTCAGGGTCACGCCGGTGAAGACCGAGGTGAACAGGCCGATCACCAGCACCACCGCGAAGCCCTTGACCGGGCCCGAGCCGAAGGCGAACAGCGCGACGCCAGCGATGAAGTTGGTGAAGTTGGCGTCATAGATCGCGCGGCCGGCTTCCTTGTAGCCGGTCTCGACCGCAGCGACGACCTTGCGGCCGCGTTTGCGCTCCTCGCGGATACGCTCGTTGATCAGCACGTTGGCGTCCACCGCCGCACCGATGGTGATCACGAAGCCCGCGATCCCCGGCAAGGTCAGGGTGAAGCTGCCGAGCGCCATCAACCCGAGCAGCATCAGCACGTTGAGCACCAGTGCAGACGTCGCATAGATACCGAAGCGGCCATAGGAGGCGATCATCAGGACGATCACCGCAAGGCTGCCGATCGCCATCGCGAGCAGGCCCTTGCGGATCGAGTCCGCGCCGAGGTCCGGCCCGACGGTGCGTTCCTCGATCACCGCCAGCGGCACCGGCAGCGCGCCCGAGCGCAGCGCGATCGCGAGGTTATTCGCGCTTTCGGTGGTGAAGCTGCCCGCAATCTGCGCCCGCCCGCCGAGGATCGGCTCGTTTATGTTGGGCGCCGAGAGCACCTGCCCGTCGAGGATGATCGCGAAGGGCTTGCCGACGTTCTCGCGCGTCAGCTTGGCGAACTTGGCCCCGCCCTGCGCGTCGAAGGTGATGTTGACGACGTTCTGGTTGTTGGTCGGATCGACCCCGGCCTGCGCGCCGGTGAGGTTCTCGCCGCGGATCCCGCCCAGACGGCGCACCGCTTCGAACCGGCCTTCCATCGGTGTTCCGGGGGCATAGGGGAAGACCTCGCTGCCCGGAGGCGCGATGCCGGCCTGCACGTTTTCGGGCAGAGCGTTGAGATCGACCAGCTTGAATTCGAGCTGTGCGGTCTGGCCCAGCAGGCTCTTCAGCGCCTCGGGATCCTGCAGGCCCGGCACCTGCACCACGATGCGGGTGGCGCCCTGACGGATGATGGTCGGCTCGCGCGTGCCGAGTTCGTCGATGCGGCGGCGCACGACTTCGGTGGCGCTGTCCATCGCATCATCGAGCGCGGTCTCGATCCCCGCCTCGGTCGGCGTGAGGACGATACGCTGGCCGTCGACCACCGACAGATCCCATTCGCGGGTGAGGTTGGCGCCCTGCATCACCGGCTCGACCAGCCCGCGCGCACGATCGATGTCGGTCGGGCTGTCGAGCATGAAGGACAGCTTGCCGTCGCCCGTCGAGACATCGCCGATGCGGATGCGCGGGGTGGCGTTGCGCATCAGCTGGCGCACCGTCTCTTCCATGTTCTCGAGCCGCTGGGCGCGGATATCCTCGGCCTTGGCTTCGAGCAGAAGGTGCGAGCCGCCGGCAAGGTCAAGCCCGAGATTGACCTCGGGGCGCGGAAGGCTGGCAGGCCAGTCGATCCCGGCGACATTGGCCAGGCTGGGCAGCGCAAGCACGGATGCCGCCAGCGTCACCGCCCACAGCCAGATCTTTTTCCAAAGGGGGAATTCGAGCATCGGTATCAGGCTCTCAGACGCAGGTCACAATGAAGGCCCGCCGTGGCGGGCGCGACAATCAGTCGTTGGCGGGCGAACCGCCGGGCGGGATGATGTCGCCGATGGTGGCCTTGATCGCCTTGACCCGGACATTGGGGCCGAGGTCGAGCTCGACATAGACGTCGTCAACCTTGACGACCTTGCCCACCAGACCGCCTGCGGTGACGACCTGATCGCCCTTCTTCATCCCGGCCACCTTGGCCTGATGTTCCTTCTGGCGGTTCATCTGCGGACGGATGATCAGGAACCAGAAGATCGCGATCATGCCGACGATCGGCAGGAAGCTGATCCATGCGGGCGGCGCTGCGGCAGCACCCGCGCCAGCGGCGGCAAGAAGGTCGAATGTCATAGGTGTTTGCCCGTCAGGATCCCGTGATTGATGTGCAAGGCCTGCGCCCTGCCGTTCAAGTGGGCGCGCCTAGCAGCATTGCAAGCTGCTCGCAATCATCGGGGCAAAGCGATGCAGGAAGGCCACAGTGGGGTGCGTGTTCGTTTGCGCGCCACCGCTAGGTGGCTCCCAAACAAACTCCCCCAAACACGCTTGCCAGCCCTAGCCCGCCCCCCTATAGGCGCCGCTCCACTGGTGTCGGGACGTAGCGCAGCCTGGTAGCGCATCACACTGGGGGTGTGGGGGTCGGAGGTTCGAATCCTCTCGTCCCGACCAGTGGTTTTTCCTTTTCGCAGCCGTCGAAGCACAGCCCCCCATCCGGCTGGCGCGGCCCTGCTGCTCCTTCTCCCCGGCCCAAATGTGACAATTACGACAGGATGGCCAATTATTGGTCACATTTGTCACAGGACTGACATTTAACGGCCATAGACGCGCTGTGCGGGAGGCTCACGGGGAGCCGCCTTCGAACGAAAGCGCAATTTCATGGCAATCATCCGCGGCGCGCGCGCCATCCCCCTGATTGCGGGGGTTCTTCTGGCCAGCGTCAGCGCCCCCGCGCTCGCGCAGAGCGTCCCGGCGAGGGAATCGCCTGCGGGCAGCGAGGCGGCCACGATTGCCGATCTCCAGCGCCAGATTGACGAATTGAAGGCGATCGTTGCCGGGTTGCAGGCCAGCAAGGCCGCGCCCGCGCCGACAGCGCAGACCATTGCCCTAACCGCTCCCACGCCTGCCCCTTCGCCCAACGGCGCCGTAGCGGTCACCGGCGTCCCGCAACAGGCCTCGGGCAGCGCTGCCGATGCGCAACTCGCCGCGGTCACTCCGCCCAAGCCCAAGGCCAAGGCGTGGTATGAAAAGCTGCGCCTGCGCGGCTATACCCAGATGCGCTTCAACCAGATCGTCTCGGGCGATGCCGATGCCCCCGCAGGCGTCTCGCGCCTGCGCACGATCGGTGATGGCGACGTGCGCGCGGCCGGCAATTTCAGCTTCCGCCGGATGCGCCTGATCCTTCAGGGCGATCTCAACGATCACGTCTCGCTCTACTTCCAGCCCGATTTCGCGGCTTCGGTCTCGAACCAGTCGGTCGGCGAGCGGCGCGAGAATTCGGTCTCGCTGCGCGACATGTATGCCGATGTCTTCCCCACCGGCGACAAGTCCTTCCGCATCCGCCTCGGCCAATCCAAGGTGCCTTATGGCTGGGAGAACATGCAGTCCTCGTCCAACCGTCTCGCGCTTGACCGTACCGACGCGATCAACACCGCCGCCGCAGGCGAGCGCGACATGGGGATCGTTGCCTATTACACCCCGCCGCGCGTCCAGAAGATCTGGGACCGGCTGACGGCGGACGGGCAGAAGCTTTTCGGCAATTACGGCGCTTTCGGCTTCGGCGTGTTCAACGGTCAGGGGCTCAACCGCACCGAGACCGATGATGACGTGATGCTGGTGGGCCTTGCGACCTGGCCGTTCGAACTGGGCGGCATCGGCCTTGACGGGCAGGTGCTGGAGATCGGCGGATCGGTGATGCGCAACACCATCCGCCCGGAAATCCGTACCGGCGGGGTCAGCCCGGTCGGCTTCAAGGACGACCGCGTGAACCTCCACGCCGTCCTCTACCCCCAGCCCTTCGGCGTACAGGCCGAATGGAACTGGGGCACCGGCCCCGAATTCGTGCCTGCCACCGGGCGGATCGAGGAGCGGCCGTTGAAGGGCGGCTATGTCCAGGTGATGGGCAAGATCGACGAGAGCCCGATCGGGCCGTTCTATCCCTTCGCGCGCTGGCAGTATTACCGCGGCGGCTTCAAGGCGGCGGTCAATGCCCCGCGGCTGGAGACCGAGGAGCTCGAACTGGGCTTCGAATTCCAGCTCGATCCCTCGCTGGAGATCACCACGACCTATGGCTGGGCCTCGCGCAAGGAAGCCGACGAGCGCCGCTTCGGGCAGGCCGAGGGCCAGATCTTCCGCGTTCAGGCGCAGTGGAATTATTGATCGAGCGCCGCTACGCCTTCCCGCTGCGGCGGGTTGGCGGCGGACGCACGATAGCTTAGGTTGTCCACCGCGCCATGCCGCCTGTCACGCAGGCGCGGCGCGAGGGGGAGAACCGACATGCTCGCCAACGCCAAACCCGTCTGCTTTGTGCTCGCCGCCGATCTGCCCAAGGCGCGGGCATTCTACACCGGTACGCTGGGCCTCACCGAAAGCGGCGAGGATCCCTTCGCGGTCAGCTATGATCTGGCCGGCACGCTGCTGCGCCTGACCAAGGTGGAGGTCCACACGCCGGGTCCGCACACCGTGCTCGGCTGGCAGATCGATGATATCGAAGCGGCGATCGACGCGCTGGTGGCCAAGGGGGTGATCTTCGCGGTCTACGAGGGCTTCGGGCAGGATGCGCGCGGGGTGTGGACCCATCCGGGATCGGGCGCGAAGATCGCGTGGTTCCACGATCCGGAAGGCAATAATCTCAGCCTGACGCAGGCGCCGCGCGGCTAGAGGTTGCGGCCGACGACCTCGAACGCATCTTCTCCGGGTGCCCCGGCGCTGTCGCGTACCACGGCAAGGCCGGCGTCCTTCTGAGCCTTGAGCTCGACCTTGAGCTTGGCCGGATCGCGCGCGAAGACGAAGCCGAAGCTCACCCCGCCCTCCTTGCCGATGGTGGCATGATGGAGCTTGTGCGCCTGCACCAGCCGCTTGGCATAGCCCTTCCTCGGCACCCAGCGGAAATAGCGCTGGTGGACGAGCCCGTCATGCACCAGCGTGTAGATCACCCCGTAGAGCGTGATCCCGACCGCGAACCACCACAGCCAGTCCCAGTAGAGCGAGCCATAGATATACATCGCGGCGTTGATGGTGCCGAACACGACCGCGAAGAGATCGTTCTTCTCGAAGATGTTGTCATGCGGCTCGTGATGGTCGCGGTGCCAGCCCCAGCCCCAGCCATGCATGATGTATTTGTGCGCCACCCAGGCGAACAGCTCCATCCCGATCAGCGAGGACATGACGGTGAGGAATATCTCGAGCCAGCTCATGCGGGCACCTTTGCAGCCAGTTCCGTCTCGCCCACCCCGGCCCGTTTCGCCGCCGGCAGGCCCCACCACGGCACATCGGGGCGGTGGTGGTGCTCGAGATGATAGCCGAAATGGAAGCAGGTGGCGAGGCTGGCGAGCGTGCCGAAATCATTGCTGCGGGCATTGTGGCGATCGGCAAAGGGCTGGCCTTCGCGGTGGCAATGGGGACGGAAGGTGCCGAAGTAGAACAGCTGGAGCGAGGAGCCCAATGCCGGCAAGCCGTAGAGCAGCACGATCTGCACCATCGGAATATCCAGCACCAGCCAGTAGATGCCCACCACGGTGTGCACGAAAACCAGCGAGCGCCAGCCGAAATAGCGCCGGAAGAAGGTGGCGTACCAGCGCCAGAAGTGGCCCGGATTGTTCTCGTCGAAATCGGGATCGCCCGCGTGGCCTGCCAGCTTGTGATGATCGAAATGCGCATCGCGCAGCTGCTTCCACGCAAACCCCGCATAAAGCGCCAGCAACACCGCGCCGATCGCGCCGTTGAGCTTGGGATGGCCGGGCAGGAGGCTGCCGTGCATCGCATCATGGCAGACGATGAACACGCCGACCGAAAGCCAGCACTGCACCGCCGCCATGGCAAGCGCGAGCGGCCAGTTCGACCATGTCAGCTCGAACACGAACATGCCGTAAGCATGCAAGCTCAGCCAGCTGCCCGCGATGGCGAGGCCCAGCACAAGGCCGACAGCGCGCTGCAACCTGCGAGGTGGCAAGGTGAAATGCGGGCTCGTCATGCCACAGATACGCGCGCGAGGCTCATGGGGATGCCTATAAAGCGCTTGGGCAAAACGGCAATTGCGTTTGCAGGCGCCAGTCGCCCCTCACTCCCCCTTGGGGAAGAAGAATTCGCGCAGGTGATCGCCGATGCGCGCGGGGCGCAGGGTTTCGGCGTCGATGCAGCACCACGAGGACTGCACCTCGGCCAGCACATCCTCGCCGCGCTTGATCAGCGTCGAATAGAACGCGCGCGCGCCGTTGAAGCGTTCGAGCACGGTCTGCGCGATCACGTCGTCTTCGAGGAAAGCGGGCTTGCGGTAGGTGATCTCGTGCTTGAGCGCGACCCACGCCTTGCTCGCCACATCCTCGGCCGGCGCGATCCCGCGCCAATGGGCCAGCACCGCGTCCTGCACCCAGTTAAGGTAACGCGCATTGTTGACGTGGCCCATGAAATCGATGTCCTCGATCGCCACCTTGATCGGGTGGAGAAAGGGCAAAGCGGGTGCGGACTGGGATTCGGTTGCTGACATATTTGTCAGTTATACCCGAGGAAGCTTGCAAATCCATGACGAAATTGATGCGGGTCAAGCACACATCTTGCGCGAAGGTGCAGGGCGCGTCTAATCGCCCCTCTCCACAAGGAAACGAGACATCATGGCGAGCCGCCCGCGCACACTCTACGAGAAGATCTGGGACGCGCATGTCGTCGAAACGCGCGACGATGGCACGGCGCTGATCTATATCGACCGGCACCTTGTGCACGAGGTGACGAGCCCGCAGGCCTTCGAGGCGCTGAAGGTCGTAGGCCGCCCGGTGCGCCGTCCGGAACTGACCCTCGCTGTGCCCGATCACAACCTGCCGACCACCGCGCGGCTGGACGCGAAGGGTGCGCCGGTGCCCATCACCGATCCGGAAAGCGCAGCGCAGCTCGCCGCGCTCGAAGCCAACGCCCCCGCCTTCGGCATCCGCTATATCCCCGCCACCGCCAAGGAGCAGGGGATCGTCCATGTGGTCGGCCCCGAACAGGGCTTCTCGCTGCCCGGCACCACCATCGTCTGCGGGGATTCGCACACCGCCTGCCACGGCGGTCTGGGCGCCCTCGCCTTCGGGATCGGGACAAGCGAGGTCGAGCATGTGCTCGCGACGCAGACCCTGCTGCTCCAGCAGTCGAAGCCGATGGAAGTGCGGGTGGACGGTGATCTCGGCCCGGGCGTGAGCGCCAAGGACCTGATCCTCCACATCATCGGCACCATCGGCGCGGCGGGCGGCAGCGGCTATGTGATCGAATATCGCGGGCGCGTGTTCGAGCGCATGACCATCGAGGAACGCCTCACCGTCTGCAACATGAGCATCGAGGCCG
>Ga0315900_10009462_pt1 | contig 12362 bp, 8 predicted proteins | sample LakEriMetagenome_FD_203521 | JGI IMG/M metagenome (GOLD analysis project Ga0315900, IMG submission 203521) | Freshwater fungal communities from buoy surface, Lake Erie, Ohio, United States - Buoy 12 MA114 | ecosystem: Environmental > Aquatic > Freshwater > Lake > Lake biofilm | place: USA: Lake...
CGTTATTTTAAAATCGATATGTCCTTGAATGGTGGACTTGGTGATGTAGTTGTAGCAGATGTTCCGCTTTATGACTATTCCTTTGAAGGATTATGCGCCATTCGACATGCTAATGAGACAGACTATTGGATTTTAATCAACCAAGACACTTCTGGTATAGGTGTATACAGTGTTACTCAAAATGGGGTGCAGTTATCCGGAGTGTATCCGGCTCCTGTGTCAACATCAGGTGGAATAATTAAATCAAGTCCATTTCCTTTCATTTCTGGTCAAACTTGTTGTAACAAAGTTATGACCCAAGCAGGATTGTTTGATTTTGATCTTACAACAGGTATTTTAACTTTGGATACGGATCTTGGTGGGGCAGCCTTAAATTCTTTTGAATTCTCCCCTAACGGCTTTTATTTGTATGCCTCAATCTTTGACCCTTTAAGTTCTTCATCTCAATTGGTGCAATACGATATTTTACTTGCAAATCAAACAGGTCAAAATTTAATAACAACGGCACAAGTTATTGATCAAAATTTTGATGGTTACTACATGCAATTAGCTCCTGATGGCAAAATTTATTTCACGGAGCAAAATGTTAATTTTATTTCAGGCGAAATTTCTACCCAACTTGGCACAATCAATTGTCCGAATACCGCGACGCCAACAATTAGTTCAGGCATTTTTTCCTACCCAAGTGATGGACAAAATTCTTTTGGATTTTTCTCACTACCCAATTTCCCATCTTGGATTTTTTACAACAACGAAGAAACATTTATTCAATTTGGACCTGATACGCTCTATCTCTGCCAAGGAGATACCTTACAGCTCAATGCTGGAGAAGGAACCTCTTGGTCGTGGGGAGGAGATGCGGCTACAAATACTGGTCAGTTTTACACGGTGACAAGCCCCGGTATTTACAGCGCAACCGTCAATGGACCGTGTGGATCTGGCAGTGATCAGATTATCGTTCTTCCATGTGAAACATCTTCTCCTTGTGATGATTTCAATTTGGGAGATGGCATAACTGCCTGTTTAAATGACACGATTCAACTATCAGCAGACTTGAGCGGATTCCAAAATATAACAAACCTGGAATGGACAGGTAGCGGTATTTTTTTGCCATCAAATGCTGTAGCCAACCCTTTGTATGTACCAACAGCTTCGGAATACAACGCAGGATTTACTTCAGTAAGTTTGAATGTTTCACTTGCTTCAACATCAACTATTCCAGCAGGATTCCTTGCCTATGATCACGCGAGTGAAGACTTATTGTTTTACATTAATTCAGCAGATGGGAGCATTGATTCTATTCAGCAGAATACAGGCAAGGATTGGACAGCAATGGGATTCAGATCAGCAGATTGCCTTTTGTATGGCTTGTCAAATATCGTAACTGCACCAATGCTGTCGAGTATTGACCTTGAGACAGGTGTGGTTAATGATATTTTTAGCTACCCAAACCATCAATTTTATGCGGGAGAATACGATAATACCAATGATGTTTTCTATGCTGTAGGTATGTCAGAAATCAATTCCGGTGAACTACTGAATCAGTTGCTCTACAGCATAAATCCTTTGACCGGTGCTCTTGACACTATTGGCAACCTTAATCTCCCTGCCATTGACGGATTTTTCTTCACACCAGATGATGGCATAAACGGTTTAGCGTATGACCCTACTTTAAATGCTCTTTTTGGCATTACCGATAATGGGAAACTTTATCAAATTAATCCCTCTACGGCAGCAATAGCCTTTATAGGAAATACTGCATCAGGAATGCGCGGTCTTGCTTATGACGAACTACAGAATACGTTGTGGGCCATAAGTCCATCGGCAACATTGGTGGAAATAGATAAGCAAACCGGAGCGCAATTAAGTACCGTTTTATGTCAAGAAAATTTTGGTGTGGTCACCAGTTTGACTTTCGTTTCTGGAACTTGTGGCGAAGCCAATACGTGCAGTGATCAACTGCAAATAGCATTCGAGAATTGTGACAGTGACACCACCATAGACACTGATTTTTCGTTTCCTAATGTCATTACCGTCAACGGAGACGGAATTAATGATTTGTTTGAGATCCAAAACTTACCAGAAAACACCGAAGTGATTATTCTAAACCGTTGGGGAAATGTGGTATTCTCCTCTTCAAATTACCAAAACAATTGGGACGGCAAAGACAATTCAGGTAAAGAACTGGTTGATGGAGTTTATACCTATAAATTCACCACTGAATCAGGAAAGGCAGGTCATGGATTTGTGCATTTAATTCGATGATTATGCGGTTTTCAATCCTTTTTTTTCTCATAGCAATCTCATTTTGCTCCTTCGCTCAAAACCAAAACAACCAATGGCGCTTTGGTATTGGTTCGGCAATCGATTTCAATACATCACCACCTTCTTATCCAACAGGTTGCGCGCTTCCTACAGTTCAACCACCATTGATTACCGGAGATTTAATTGAAGGAACGGCTTCCATCGCCGACAGAAATACGGGCGATCTGCTTTTTTATACTGATGGATTAACGATCTGGAATTCCCAGAACCAACCGATGCCCAACGGTTCAAATTTAGGTGGGAGCGATGTCCTTTCATCCTATATGGCAGCGGTTATTTTCCCCATGCCCGGCTCTTGTTCTAAATATTATGTTTTTTGCATCGATGATTACGAAGAAGGTTGCAAGGGGATTACCTATTCCGTGGTCGATATGTCATTGGATAATGGATTGGGCGATGTCGTTGCGGGACAGAAGAGCATTCCACTGTATGACAATGAAACAGAGTTGCTACTGGTGCAACCAAAAAACTCCGGAGATGGCTATTGGTTAATTTCCAATGGCGCAGATCCTGCTAATCCTTCAATTGCTGCCTTTAACGTTACTGCACAGGGAATAAATACAACACCCGTTTTGAGTCCAGTGAATTTCAATGGTTCTGGAAAATTGAATTACCAGGGAACTAAATTTGTTTGTACGGGAGAATATGACGCTGTCAGTGGCAATTTTTTAGGTTTCCAACTATATGATTTCAATGCGGCAAGCGGCCAGATCAGCAATCCTGTAAATATCCCTTTTAACGTCCCAAATGGAGATATTTTACAATACTTTGAATTTTCCTTTACCGGCAATTATTTATTCGCAGGAGGAAATTTTTCACTCTACAGGTTTGACGTGACATCTAGTAATCCCCCAACAATCGCAACAACTGCTGTACCTATTAATTTCGGTAGTCAGACATCCTTTTACGGGGCTGCCCAACATGGTCCTGACGGTAATTTGTACTATGTGATCAATCCTAATGTCTATCGCATTGAGAATCCCGAAGGATCGGCTGCTGCCATCGGACCAATTACTCAACTACCTGCGAGTATTGCATCCAACGGTTGCCTGCCTCAATGGATTGCGCTAATCTCTGATGAAATTACTCCCGGTAATAACGTGATCGCTGTAACTGGAGATGCTTGTTTTCAAAGTGCTCAAACTTTTTCGATTAGCGGAACTTCTTCAATTGTAGGTATAACCTGGAATTTTGGTGATCCTTCGAGTGGAACGGCAAACACTTCTAATCTTTTCATTCCATCCCATCAATTTTCATCTGCCGGAAGCTATCTTGTAACTGCTATTGTGGAATTCGATTGCTACACTGACACATTACTACAGCAAATTACCATAAATGACTGCCCAGCTGAACCACCACCTGTGGGTTGTCCCGAAATATTTGTTCCGACGATCTTCTCACCCAATGGATCCAGCGACGCTGCCAACAATACAGTATGTGTTTATGGGGGCTGTATTGCGGATATTTCTTTTCAAATTTTCAACAGGTGGGGTGAGAAAGTTTTCGAAACAAACGACGACGGTTTGTCACAATGCTGGGATGGAAAATTTAAAGGAAACGAATTGAATTCAGGGACTTTTGTTTACCTTCTCAACGTCGAACTGACCAGCGGTGAAAGAATAGAACAATCGGGGAACATTACATTGATTCGTTAATGACGTGACGCCTTTTACAAAGTTCTTAATTTTAGCAGTTATTAAGCGGTGATATTGTATTTGTGAATAATGTAATTATTGAATTTCTGAGAGCGTGAACAACACCATTTACACCGACAACGAAAAAAACGCCATCCGCTTTTCGAACTTTAGAAAGTTGGAGTCGGCTTGTCCGTTCTCTGGTTTGGGGGTAAAATACGTGGCTTCAGGTGAAGAAATATATTACGCAAACGACAAAAAATACAAGGTCAATGCCGGTGAATATATCATTGGAAATGAGTTTACCAAGTCCATTGTGCAAATTGATCACGCTGAAATGGTGCAAGGACTTTGTATCGATATTTCATCAGAGATTATTTCGGAAGTGGCTGAATTTCGTGATGTCAATGGTTCGGAATTGAAAGATTTTTTGCTTTCCGATCAGTTTTTTGTCAACCGATACAACGTGAAGAATACCAGTTTGGGGTATTCATTGAATGAGATCAATCAAAAGATAAAATCCGGAACATTTACGAATGATCTGCAGCAAAATGAACTGTTTTACAGCCTTGCAGAATCCATTATCACCGATCAACGTTTTGTTTTTGACCATTTATCCAAACTGGATTTCAAAAGAAACGTGACCAACGAAGAAGTTTTTAGAGCAGTTTTCCAAGCAAAATCGCTTATTGATGAATACATTACGGAAAACCTTTCTTTGGAAAAAATCGCCCATCAAATTGGAATTTCGAAATACCATTTCATTCGTGTCTTTAAATCTGTTTTCGGAATTTCCCCTTATCAATATCAAAAACGCAAACGTCTGGAGCTCGCTAAATTGGATTTGTTGAGTGGAAATGAAATTCTTTTCACAGCCATTCGCTACGGATTTCCGGATGCTCCAACTTTTACAAAAGCATTCAAGCAGCAATTTGGATTAACTCCGGGTTCATTGAAAAAAAGCAATTTTTGACAATCCAATTGTGATCAAACAATAGTCCTTTGTTGAAAAATTGTTTCTATGCTACGTCTATTTTCATTCTTCGTATTTACTCTCATTTCACTCCATTCCCTGGCTCAACTTCAGCGCAAACCTCTTCTTGGTGCTCGTATTGAATATGTTACTGAAAATGGGAATTCCGGCTGTAAGGTCGTACAAGTTGTTCGAGGAACAAGTGTTGAACTGAAGCTTCAAGAAAAGGATATTATCACTAAGATTGGTGAAAAAACTTTTACTTCTGCGGATGAATTTATCTCACAATTTTTAACCTACGAACCGGGTAAAGAAGTTCAAGTTTCAGTGCTTCGTGGAAAAAAGAAACTCACGCTCAAAGCAAAAGTCGTTGCTCGTCCCTACGAAACAGATGATAATGCCACCGTCATTTACGATGAAGCGAATTACAAAGGTGGACAGCTTCGGGTGATCATTAACAAACCGTTCAAGGAGAATAAAATGCCTGCGATGCTCTTCATTCCCGGATATACGTGCAGTAGCATCGATGAACTGACTAGCGATCATCCTTACAAACGAATAGTGGATGCCTATGTGGATGCCGGTTACGTAACCCTTCGAATTGAAAAAAGTGGCTTGGGAGACAGCAAAAATACACCGCCTTGTGAGTCGTGCGATTTATTAGATGAAATTGAAAATTTTGAGGTCGGATTGAAAAAATTGAAGTCCTTACCCTACGTCGATACCAACCAAATCATCATCGTTGGACATTCCATGGGTGGAATCATTGCTCCTGCAATAAGCGCTAAACATCAAGTTGCTGGAGTTGTGGTGTATGGAACAACAGCAAAATCGTGGTTTGAGTACCAAATTGAAATGTATCGGGTACAAAATGCGTTGGCAGGGATGAATCCCATCGAAGTAGAGCAATCTGTAATTGAGCAATACGATTTGAATTACCGATACTTTGTTAAAAAAGAGCGATTAGAAGACATTGCCAAAGATCCCAAAGCTGATAGTGTTTTGCGAACGAGTTGGGAGTACGACGGAAATGGTAAAATCTACTCCAGAAATGCTGAATATTGGCGTCAAATTCAAGACTATCCACACCTCGAAAACTGGAAAAATACCAAGGCTAAAGTGTTGGTTCAATTTGGCGAATCTGATTTTCAAGCCTTTTCAAGAGCTGATCATCAGCAAATTGTGAATACGGTGAATTATTTCAATCCGGAGAATGCCACTTTGATGACCTATCCTTCAACAGATCATTTCTTTGCTAAATCGGGAACGATGCAAGAAGCCTACAACAAATTCGCAAATGGTCAAATTCAGCAATTGTTTGATGAATACAACCATGAGGTCGGAAAATCCGCGGTGAAATGGAGCAATGAAATTCTATCTAAAAAGGACGAGGTTATACTTCCTGAAAAGGGTTGGAAAAAACTGAATACCGAACGCTATCCTGGGAAACAAGATGACATCGCGTTTATAAATGAAAATGAAGGTTGGTATGTCAACGGATACGGAAGCATTTACCACACAAAAAATGGAGGCGAAACATGGGAAAAACAACTTGAGAAGAAAGGAACCTTTTTCCGTTGCATTGCATTTGTTGATAGTTTAAGAGGATTTGCAGGAACTGTCGGAACCGACTATTTTCCGAATGTAACCGATACAATTCCGCTTTATGGTACAACCGATGGCGGTAAAACCTGGACACCTGTATCCTACTCTGGGCCTTATGTGAAAGGATTGTGTGCGATCGATATCGTGAAAGAGCAATACATCAACCACGGAAAGACGGATTATAAAATTCACATTTACGCAGTTGGACGTGTGGGAAGCCCGGCAAATATGATGGTTTCTCACGATGGCGGATTGACTTGGACATCGAATAGTATGAATAAGGATTGTAAAATGTTGTTTGACATTAAAATGTTTGATAAAAACAACGGAATCGTTTGTGCTGCATCGGATGAAGACATTGAAAAATCCAATGCCCTCATCTTAAAGACAAGTGATGGCGGTAAAACCTGGAAAAAAGTGTATCAATCCAATCGTCCATTTGAAGGTACTTGGAAGGCCTCGTTTCCTACTGAAAAAATTGGTTACGTCACCATTCAATCCTACAATCCAGATCCGAATGTGAAACAACAACACGTGGCTAAAACAACTGACGGTGGAAATACGTGGAATGAAATCAACCTAATTGAAGATGCGGCAGCACGTCAGTTTGGCATTGGATTTATTGACGAAAATCACGGATTTGTAGGAACGATGAACAGCGGTTATGAAACCAAAGATGGTGGCCTTACTTGGAAGCCAATTAATCTAGGTATGGCTTGCAACAAGATCAGAATTTACAAAGATGCCAATGGAAAGGTGTATGGATATGCAATTGGCGTTGATGTATACAAAGGGGAATTTTAAATTTTAAATCAAAAAACGCAAATATGAAAATAAAACTGATTCAAACAAATCCAACGTTTATTGCGGTTGGAGCTGCTCACCTACCCGGTAAAGATGGCGTCTTGAATCTACTCAAAGAAGCTGGATATAAAATAACTCCTATTGAGTAAACGAATATGGTCAGTATGTATTGGTTTGGAATTGTACAAAAGTAACTTTCTAACCTTTTAAACGTGTAGTGATCATCAGCGCATAAAACAAATGAACATTTATGAAAAATCTATATTTCTCTTTTTTCCTGTTTTTGAGTCCATTTTCACTTTTCAGCCAACATCTCTATGAAATCGATTTAAACAAGATCGAAAAAGATGTTTTGCCTGTTAAGCTGACTTTAAGCAAAGCACCTCAAACAGATCAGGTAACGTATTCGTTTCCTGCTACTGTGCCCGGAACTTATGACACGCAAGACTTTGGTCGCTTTGTTCTTTCGATGAACGCGAAAACAGCCGACGGAAAGAAATTAAAAGTTAAAAAACAAGGCAATAATTCGTTCATTATTTCCGATGCGAAAAAATTGAAGTACCTCGAATACACGCTTGAGGATATCATGGACAAAAAGGTGAAGAAACATCCCATCTTTGACCCTGTAGCGACCAACTTTGAGCAAGGCAAAAACTTTCTTTTCAACAATGGCGGAATTTTTGGATTTTTTGAGGGAGAAGAAGCGGATCCGATTGAGATCAATATCTCAAAACCAACTCAACTTTATGGTTCCACTTCCTTACCTCAAACACTCATTAGCAGTGGGCAGCAACATTTCAAAGCAAACTCCTACCACCAATTGATTGATTGTCCCATTATGTTTTCTGTTCCCGATACAGCGCAATTCTATGTGGGAAAAACAAAAGTGACTATTTCTGTTTTCGATGTGAATGGTGTTCCGAGAGCAAAGCATTTTTACGAAGTTTTGAAGCGTGACATGCAGGCTATTGATGCTTTTTTACCTGATCTTCCGGTGGATAATTACACGTTTATTGTCTTCATTGATGACCTAAAAGAGGTTGGCCAGGCAATGAGTGGAAAAATGGGTCTTATCAAAAAAATAAAATTAGCCTTGAAATTTCGCAATTTAGGTCTCGGAGCCTTGGAGCATGGTAATTCATCAACGTATTATTTGGCTGATTTCGGCGGAGCACTTTCCGACGTTAAAGAACTTTCTTTGGACAATCAACTTTCTGGTGCTGCCATCCATGAGTTCATGCACATTCTTACCCCACTCGGATTGCATTCTGAACGAATTGGAAATTTCAATTACACCAATCCATTAATGAGTAAGCACTTGTGGCTTTATGAAGGTGTGACGGAATATTTTGCGAACCTCATCAAATACAAAGGTGGCGTAATTTCACCTGATGAATATTTGAAAGAAATGGAAGCTAAACTTGCTCAGGGCTTAGATTTTCCAGTTAGCGAAATGTCTTTTACGGAGATGAGTGAAAATGTACTTGAAGAAAAGTATCACAAGCATTATGGTCAAGTATATCAGCGAGGAGCCGTATTGGCAATGTTGCTTGATGCAGAAATACATCGTCTTACTTCCGGTAAAAAATCGTTGATTGATGTCATACTTACCTTAAATGCTCGTTATGGTGCCGACAAGTCATTTGATGAGCAAACTTTTATTGCAGAGATGGTAAAAGAAGTTCATCCAGATTTACAGCAATTTTTCAGCACCTATATTGAAGGAAAAAACCAGTGGAAACCCAATGATCAATTGAATTACATTGGGATCAGTTACCACGAAACGCTTCAGGAATCTGGTATGTTGTCGCCCCTGAATGAGAAAGATAATGATATTAAAATAAAACCCATTGGAATAGGTTTAGAACGAATGGTGGTGAAAGTAGGTCCGAACGAATGGGCGGGATTAAAACCAGGGGATGTTGTTAATGTAAACTATTACCGCGAGGCTTTTGAACCGAATGGCCAAAAACGCAAAGAAGGTGAAATCGCCAAATTAAAAGTTACACGCAACAAAGAGTCAATTACACTTGATATCAAGGTGAAATACGGAATGAGTGAAAGGAAAAATGTGTTGAAGTGGATGGAGAAGAAATAGAAGTTTTATACTTTCTAATATGATATATGTATTGATTTTAAGGGATTACATTTATACGTTATTAAAAAGTGGGGTCACAATTTTGTTCTAAATAAAATAGAAAAACCATGCTAAAATTTATTTTTATATTATGCGGTTTTCAACTGTTTTCAAATTTATACGCACAACAAGTCAAACCCATCTTTAAAGATGGTGAATCGCAACTAGTGCCAGAATTTAGTAAGCCTTCTGAATGGATCAAAGAAGAATTGTGGGTACAAACCAATTTTGACAGTGACTCTAATGGGAAACTAGACCGAATGCATGTGTTTTTAACGCGTCCCCTGCAAACCAATACACAAGGAATTAAATTGCCAGTAATTTATACCACTAGCCCTTATTTTTCTGGAACGGGAGGAGATTCAAAAAACTATTATTGGGATGTAAAGCACGAAATAGGAGAAACTCCACCACCACATGAACACCCCACTGTAAAACGCAGAGAAAAACGACCTCTTGAAGCTTTTTATCAAGACCTTACATGGGTAAAAAGAGGTTATATTACTGTGTATTCTTCTTCGCCCGGAACAGGATTTTCAGATGGTGTTCCAACGATTGGCGGTGAAAATGAGAAACTAGCTTCAGTATGTGTGATTGATTGGCTCTGTGGAAGAGCTGTAGGTTATACCTCGCGCACAGGAATGGACACAATTTCAGCTTTTTGGTCAACTGGAAAAGTTGGTATGATCGGGACTTCCTACAACGGAACCTTATGTTTAGCGGCTGCTTGTTCAGGTGTGAAAGGCTTGGAAGCCATTATTCCCAATGCCCCGGTAAGTTCTTGGTATTTGTACTATCGTTCCAATGGACTGGTGCGCTCACCTGGTGGTTATTTGGGAGAAGATATGGATGTATTGTACGATTTTGTGCACAGTGGCGACCCTGAAAATAGGGCTAACAACGACTCATTGATTCGCGATAAAGTATTGGTTCCTGGGCAAGATCGAATAACCGGTGACTTCAATGAATTTTGGGCTTCTCGCGACTATTTATCCCAAATGGACAGCATGAAAGCCGCCTTATTTATGTGTCATGGTTTTGAAGATTGGAATGTTATGGCTGAGCAGAGTTTTAGGTTTTACGAACAGGCAAAAAAGAGGGGAATTCCTGCTAAAATTTATTACAATCAATTGGGTCACGGCACTCCTCCTCCCCTATGGATGATGAATATGTGGTTTACCAAATATCTGCATGGCGTCAACAACGGCGTTGAAAAACTTGCAGACGCTTGGATTGTTCCAAAAGGTGAACGCGAAGCTAAACCTTATAGTGCTTTTCCAAATCCTCAAGCAAAAGCCTTTCGTTTTTATCCTCAATCAGAAAAGTCAAATACAGGCATACTATCAATGGAGCAAAAACAGCAAGGATTGTTGTCCTTTATTGACGATGCGAGTCTGTCTGCAGTTGATCTCATTTCTCATAAGAATGAAGAAAACCGTCTACTTTTTTGGAGTCAAACCTTGGAAAAACCGCTGCACCTATCAGGAACGGGACGTATACATTTACAAGTTGCGAGTAATAAAGCAGCTGCAAATCTCTCCGTCTACCTAATCGCAGTACCTAAAAAATTCAAGTCCAACAAACTAAAGCTCAAAGATATCCTCGTAAACCGCGCATGGGCAGACCCTCAAAACCATCGTTCACTTGAAAACAGCGTAGCACTCCAGTCTGGCTCTTTCTATGACCTTGCTTTCAATTTCCAGCCCGACGACCAAATAATTCCTGCTGGACATCAACTCGGTCTACTTATCTTTTCCAGTGATCGAGATTTCACCATCCAACCTCAAAAAGGCACCCAAATTACTTTGAATTTAGAAAAAACTTGGTTGGAAATAATGGTTGTGGACTAATAAAAGAAATTTATTTAGTTAAAAATAATAATACATCTAAAAATGAAACAATTAATGTTGGATTTTCAGATCCTATTCAAAAATAACTGGAAGGTGATTTCAATCATCGTCATTACAATCTATCTTTTGTATTCCTATCCGGATATAAAACAAGGGATTATAGATGGGTGGATGAATAAATGAGGCAGTGGCTAACATCAGCTACCCAAAAGGCGGGTTTTTTTGTTCCAAAGACAGATTTGTGGTAATAGGAACTTTAGTATTTTTAATCAAAATTTGTGGTGAATCGCCCGCCCTTCGGTAGCTGAAAACCGTTAGATGCAAGTGTAAAAGCTGTCGGTAAATAAAAACAGAAAAATGACTAAAAAAGATTTAATAAAACGGTTGAATAAAACTTACCTAATGGAAAGATCGCATGCATTTATTACTTTTCCTGCGATTACGGGTTATCTGCTTTTTACAAACTCCCCACTTGATATTGTTTTTCTTTTATACGGACTGATTCTCTGTAATTTTATCTTGATTCAAGGGCAACATTATTTTAAGTTAAAACTGCAAAGTCTAGAAGGAAAAACATTTGAACAAAACAAGAATCTAATTTTTTTTAAAAAATCACAAAAACTCAATCTGGTTTTTATAGTTCTGATCCCTTTTGTATTTATTCTTCAGCTTTTTCTTAATAATTGGACTATAAAAACTGAGAATTTGATTTATTGGGCAATCATAGCAAACGTTTTTGGCATACTTGAACACATCAATTATTACAACAGACAACTCATGATTGATAATTCATCCGATCTTAACTATGTAATTAAAAACAGAAAACTGAAAATTGCAAGCTTAGCAAAGGATTTATTGGAAAATGAAATTTAACAACCAGCAGCTAACAGCGTGTAAGCTCAACCTGAGGTGGTAGGGTAAATTTGGACAGCAACTTAAGAAAACTTTTACTCGCAGTCGTTGTGAAAAACAGGAGATGTAAACACTGTGATGCTTTCAAGACAGAGGTTGCATTGGAAGCATTTACAGAGCGG
>Ga0315900_10009464_pt1 | contig 12361 bp, 13 predicted proteins | sample LakEriMetagenome_FD_203521 | JGI IMG/M metagenome (GOLD analysis project Ga0315900, IMG submission 203521) | Freshwater fungal communities from buoy surface, Lake Erie, Ohio, United States - Buoy 12 MA114 | ecosystem: Environmental > Aquatic > Freshwater > Lake > Lake biofilm | place: USA: Lake...
CAGGCTTCGGTGACGGTCACCTGGGCGATCGCCGGGCCGGCCAGCAGCGCGCACAGCGGGACCGTCGACAGCCACCGCACGCAACCCGGCCGGGTGACCGCGCGTCGCGCGTGACGAGCAAGGAGGAAGAGGGGCGAGGCAAGAAGGCGGGAACCGCGCGGCGGCCTCGGGAACAGGGATCGATCCATGGGTACTCCTGGGGAAAGGGGTCGGGGTCGGGGTCGGGGTCGGGGTCGGGGTCGGGGTCGGGGCCGGGGCCGGCATCGGCAGCGCCCGCGATCGCTCGCGGGTCGAGCGATGCTCGACGCAGGCGGCGCGAACCCGTGCGACGCCCGGATGCGGTCACGCACGTGCGTCGGACCGACGAGGGGCAGGCCGATCGGTATCCAGGCCTGCACGGAGACGGGCAGGCTGCCCGTCGCGGGGGTCAGGCGACTCAGGCGCCGGCCGGAGGACCGGTTGCCGGCGGAGGGCCACGGTCGCGCGGCGTCCGCGCAGCCACGTCGGCACCGCTGGGCGACTCGCGAGGGGGCACGTCCGCCCGCGCGAGGACGGCACCCGGCGACGACGGCATTGCCGGGGAGGCGAGCGCACAGGCGTTGCAGGACGCCTCGACGACCGCCGCGCCGGCGGGCCCGTCGCGGTCGAGCGGCGTGCTGCACACGCCAAGTGCCGAGCGCAGCGCGTCGACGGCCATCGTCGCCGCGTGCAGCGGCAGCGTCGACTGCAGCAGGGCCGCGAAGAGGCAGAGCGTGGCTGCCGCGCGGGCGGGATGCATGCGTCTCATGCCCGGATTATAGGGCGGGCCCCGGGTCGGTCGTGCTCCCCGGGTGCTAGACTGCGCGCCGGTCGCAGGCTCGACCTGCGGCCCGCGACCGGCACGATGGAGGCGCGGGGGGCGGCGACCGCGCACCGTGCACGCCGACTCCGGCACGCGCGGCCGTGCGCAATGTCCAGCCACCCGCAACGACGGGCGGTCCGCCCCATGCCCGCGGACCGTTTCGTGACACGAGACCCCGAGAGAGATTCCCATGACCCCTCACCGCATCGCGGTCATCCCCGGCGACGGCATCGGCAAGGAAGTGATCCCCGAAGGACTTCGGGTGCTCGACGCCGTCTCTCGCCGCTACGGCATCGCGTTCGCCTTCGACCACTTCGACTGGGGCTGCGACCAGTACGCGAAGTACGGGTCCTGGATGCCCGCCGACTGGAAGGACCAGGTCGGAGGCCACGACTGCCTGTTCTTCGGCGCCTCCGGCTGGCCGGCCACGGTACCCGACCACGTCTCGCTCTGGGATTCGCTGATCAAGTTCCGGCGCGAGTTCGACCAGTACGTGAACCTGCGCCCTTGCCGGCTGATGCCCGGCATCCGCAGCCCGCTGGCCGATCGAAAACCGGGCGACATCGACTTCTGGATCGTCCGCGAGAACACCGAGGGCGAGTACTCCTCCGTCGGCGGGCGGGCCTTCGCCGGTACCGAGCGCGAGGTGGTGACGCAGCAGTCCACCTTCAGCCGCTTCGGCACCGATCGCATCCTGAAGTTCGCCTTCGAACTGGCCAGCCGCCGTCCCAAGAAGCACCTCACCTCGGCGACGAAGTCGAACGGCATCTCGATCACCATGCCCTACTGGGACGAGCGGGTGGAGGCGATGGCGAAGCACTACCCCGACGTGCGCTGGGACAAGTACCACATCGACATCCTCTCGGCGAACTTCGTGCTTCACCCGGACTGGTTCGACGTGGTGGTGGCCTCGAACCTGTTCGGCGACATCCTGTCCGACCTCGGGCCCGCCTGCACCGGCACCATCGGCATCGCACCCTCGGGCAACATCAACGCCGATCGGCGCCATCCCTCGCTGTTCGAGCCGGTGCACGGCTCGGCGCCCGACATCGCGGGCAAGGGGATCGCCAACCCGATCGGCGCGATCTGGTCGGCGGCCATGATGCTCGACCACCTCGGCCACGCAGAGGCCGGCGCGGCGATCGTGCGTGCGATCGAGGCCGTGCTCGATCCGGCCAGCGGCGCGCCGCGCACCCGCGATATCGGAGGCACCGCGGGAACGATGGACCTGGGCCGCGCCATCGCCGAGGCGATCTGAGCGTTCGCTGCGCGGCCCGGACGAGTCGCGGGCAGCGACCGTGAGCGCGTCGCACTGGAGCACCCGCCCGCTCGCGGTACTGGCGGTGACCACGCTGGTACAGGTGGTCACCGTGATGGCGGGCAACTCGATGGTGGCCATCGCGCCGGCGATGGCGCAGCGACTGCAGGTCGAACCCTCGCTGATCGGATTCCAGGTCAGCATCGTCTACGCCGGGGCGATGATCGCCGCGCTGCTGGGCGGCCCCCTGGTGCAGCGCTACGGCGCCTGCCGCACGCAGCAGGCCTGCGTGGCGCTCTCGGCGCTGGGCGCGCTGGTCGCCTGCGCGCCCGACCTGTGGCTGCTCGCATTCGCCTCGCTGCTCTGGGGGCTGGGCACCGGGCCGGCCACCCCGGCGGCGAGCCACGTACTCAACCGCTACACCGACCCCGCCCGCCGCAACCTGATCTTCTCGCTCAAGCAGACCGGCGTTCCGCTCGGCGTGATGGCAGCCGCCTTCATGATGCCGCCGATCACGCTGGCGCAGGGCGCCCCGGTCGCCTACGGGCTGCTCGCGCTGATCGCGGTCGCCGTGCTGCTGTTCCTGCAGACCGCCCGGCGCACCTGGGACGATGACCGCAGACCGGGACTGCCCATGGGCGGCAATCCGCTCGCGGGCGTGCCGATGATCTGGCGCCATCCGCTGCTGCGCTCGCTCTCCGCCTCGGCCTTCTGCTATGCGTTCTGCCAACTCTGCGTGACCTCGTTCACGGTCACCATGCTGGTCACCGAGGTCGGTATCGGCCTGGTCGAGGCCGGCCTGCTGCTCTCGCTGGTGCAGTTCTCGGGCGTCATGTCGAGGATAGGGTTCGGCCTCTGGGCCGATCGCATGGGCAGCGCACTGGTGCCGCTGGCGCTGGTCGGAGCCGGTACCGCGGCGATGTGCGCGATCACCGCGCTCCTTGGGCCCGGCTGGCCGCGAACCGGGCTGTGGCTGCTGCTGATCCTGCTGGGCGGCACGGCCGTGGGCTGGACCGGCATGTTCGTCGCCGAGGTCGCGCGCATCGCCCCGCCCGGGCAGGTCGGGCTCGCGACCGGCAGCGCGATCGCCTTCAACTTCCTCGGCATCCTCGCGGGCCCGGCGATCTTCGCGCTGGTCTACCCGTGGCTGGGCAGCTATGCCTACACCTTCGGCGGACTCGCGATGGTCCCGCTCGCCGGCTCGGTGCTGGTGCTGCACACGCTGCGGGTGGAGCGGCGGCTGGATGCCGCACGGCGCGATGCGTCCGCGGTTGCGACCGGCGACGGACGGGGATAGCATTCCTCTGGCTGCAATCGCATTCCGCTGGACGGAATGCGCGCCAGCGCGGCAACCGCGCCACGCGCGAGTACGCGGCCACACCCGCCGCCGAGCCGGCGCAACCGGCCCACCAAGGAGGAGTCATGCCCGATTCGAACGCTGCCGCCGTGCGCATGGCGCCGCGTACCGGTCGCCAGTTGCGCGAGGGCGACGTGGCCTGGGTCGGCAGCGAGCCGCGCCTGCGCGCCGCCCGCTGCCTCGACTGCGATACCCGCGTGTTCCCGGCCGCCACCGTATGTCCGTCCTGCAACGGCGAGCGCATGGCCGAACTGCCGCTGTCGGACACCGGCACGCTGTATGCCTTCTCGACGGTGCACATCGCCCCGGCGATGTGGCAGACCCCCTACACCATCGGCTACGTCGACCTGCCGGAGGGCGTGCGCGTGTTCGGCAAGATCGAACCTGTTGCCGGGCTGGCGCCCGATGCGAGGGTCAGGGTCTGCCTCGAGCAGGCCGACGACGACGCACAGGCGCCCGGCTGGCGCTACTGGTTCGCGGCCGCCTGACCCCGGAGCCCTCCATGAACCACGCCAACCTTCGACCGGTATCGGTGATCGGCACCGGCATGATCCGCTTCGGGAAGCACCGCGACCTGACCGTGCCGCAGCTCGCGCAGCCCGCGGTCCGCGAAGCCCTGCGCGAGGCCGGCCTCGAGCCGGCCCGCATCCAGGCCATCTACGCCGGCACCGCCACCTCGGGATGGATGCCCGGCCAGCGCGTGGCCCGCGACACCGGAATGAGCGGCATCCCGGTGATCAACACGGAGAACGCCTGCTCGAGCAGCGCCACCGCGTTCCGCGAGGCGTGGGTGGCCGTCGCGGCCGGGCTGTACGACTACGTCCTGGTATTCGGCGTCGAGCAGCTCACCAAGCTGGGGGGCGGCACCCTGCCGCTCGACCAGGACGACATCGAGGTCGCCAACGGCATGGTGATGCCCGCCCTCTACGCGATGCGGGCGCAGCGCTACCTGCACGACTACGGCGCGAGCGAAGCCGACCTCGCCTCGGTGGCGGTCAAGGCCCGTCGCCACGGCGCGCTCAACCCGGACGCGCAGTTCCGCACCGAGACGACCGTCGAGGAGGTCCTCGCCTCGCGGCGCATCGCCGACCCGCTGACGCTGCTGCAGTGCTGCCCCACGGGCGATGGCGCGGCCGCCGTGGTGATCTGCCCCACCGAGGTCGCGGCGCGCCACGGCGAGCGGCCGGTTCGGGTGCTCGGTTCGCACCTCGCCTCCGGACGCTTCCTGCCCGGCTTTCGCGACATGACGATCCCGGAGATCACCCAGCGCTGCTCGGCCGAGCTCTACGAGGACACCGGCGTGGGACCGGAGGACCTCGACGTGCTGGAGTGCCACGACGCGTTCACCATTGCCGAGCTGCTCTACTACGAAGCCCTCGGGCTGTGCGGTCGCGGCGAGGCGGTATCCCTGCTGCACTCGGGCGCCACCTCGCTCGGCGGGCGCGTGCCGGTCAACCCCAGCGGCGGACTGCTCTCGAAGGGACACCCGGTCGGCGCCAGCGGCGCCGCGCAGATCGTCGAGGTCGTGCGCCAGCTGCAGGGGCGCTGCGGGCCGCGGCAGGTCGACGGCGCGAAGGTCGGCCTCACGCACGTGACCGGCGGGGGCACCTCGGGCTTCGATCACGGCGCCTGCGCGATCCACCTGTTCGGCGTCTGATCGACCGTCCACGATGCCCGCGATCGCCGCCTCCGGCCGCAACGGCGCCGATACCGGCACCATCGCCCGCGCCGTGGCCGTGCTCGCCGCGGTATCCGAATCGCCCTCGGGCGTCCGCATCCACCAGCTCGCCGCCGCGCTCGCGCTGCCGGCCTCCACCGTGCATCGCCTGCTCGAACGCCTGATCCGCGAGGGGATGGTCGAGCGCGACACCGAGGCCCCGGTCTACCGCGCGGGCCGGGAGTTCCTCCGCATCGCGGCCCGCGTGGTGAACACCCACCCGGTACAGTCCATCGCCGGCCCCTTCCTCGACGAGGCCGTGCGCTCGGCGAACGAGACGGCCTACCTGTGCCTGTACCTGCCCGCGGAGCACCGCCTCACCTTCGCCGCCCACCGCGAATCCACCCATCCGCTGGGCTATCGCGTGCGCAGCAACGAACCGCAGTCGCTGCTCGAGGGGGCCTCCGGCCGTTCCATCCTCGCCTGGCTCGACGAGGCCGCGCGCGCGGCCTCGCTCGCGCGCGAGGCAACCCTGCGCTCGCTGCCCGCGCGCCGTGCGCTGCTCCAGGATCTCGCCGCCATCCGCGAGCGCGGCTACGCACTGTCGCGCGGCCAGCGCATCCCGGGCGCGGTCGGCCTCTTCGCGCCCGTGTTCGGCGCCGACGGCCAGGTGGTGGGCTCGCTCGGCTATACCGTGCCGGAGCAGCGGTTCCGCGGCTCCAGCGAACCCGCACTCGCCCGCCGGGTACGCGATCTCGCCGCGCGCCTGTCCACGGCGCTGGGCGCTCGTACCTGCGCGATGCCCACCGCCCGCGCGAGCCGTACCTCCAGGACCGCCATCCGATGAGTTCCCCCGCCCCCACCACGCCCACCGGTACACGCCCCGGCCCCCTCGGCGGCCTGCGCATCCTCGACCTGACCCAGTTCCTGTCGGGGCCGTACGCCACCCAGATCCTCGGCGACCTGGGCGCGGAGGTGATCAAGGTCGAGCCCCACTCCGGCGATGCGTCGCGCAGCATCCCGCCCTACTTCGTCGGGGAGGACAGCGCGTACTACCTCAGCGTGAACCGCAACAAGCGCAGCCTCGCGGTCGACATGAAGCAGCCCGCGGGCCGCGAACTGGTGCGCGCGCTCGCGCTGCGCAGCGATGCGCTGATCGAGAACTTCCGGCCCGGGGTCGCCGCCAAGCTGGGGCTGGATCCCGCGGCGCTGCAGGCCGAGCATCCCGGACTGGTCTGGTGCAGCCTCTCGGGCTTCGGGCAGGACGGCCCGTACCGCGAGCTGCCCGCCTACGACATGATCGTCCAGGCCCTCTCCGGCGGCATGAGCATGACCGGCGAGCGCGACGGCCTGCCGGTGCGCTCCGGCATCCCGCTGGGCGACCTCGCCGCCGGCATGTTCTCGGTGATCGCGATCCAGTCCGCGCTGCTCGAGCGCGCACGCACCGGACGTGGCCGCCTGATCGACGTGGCCATGCTCGACTGCCAGGTCTCGATGCTGAGCTACCAGGCCGCCTACCACCTGATCGCCGGCGTGGTGCCCGGCCCCCAGGGGCGCGAGCACGATTCCTTCGCCACCTATCGCACGTTCATCGCCGGCGACGGCGTGAACGTGGTGGTGTGCGCGAACACCGACCGCATGTGGGAAGACATGGCCGCCGAACTGGGCGTGGCCCACCTGCTGGCCGACCCGCGCTACCGCAGCAATGCCGACCGCCACGCCAACCGCGACACGCTGCTGCCGGAACTCGACCGCGCCTTCCGTTCGCACGATGCGCAGCACTGGGTCGACCGCTTCCGCGCCCGCGGCATCCCGGTGGGCAGCGTGAACACCCTCGACCGCGCGCTGTCCGACCCGCAGGTCTTGCACCGGCAGATGGTCCTGCCGCTCGCCGACGCGCGCGGCCATGACATCCGCGTGGCGGGCAACCCGATCCGCTTCGCCGACGAGGCGCAGGCCTCGCACCGCTACCCGCCGGCCCTGGGCGAGGACGGTGCGCAGGTGATCGCCGAGGTCCTGGGCTGGGACGACGCGCGCATCGACTCGCTGTTCGCCAGCGGGGTGCTGCGCGATGCCACCCGCCCCTCATCCTGATGCCGCTCGCGACGCCCGCGTGCGCGAACGGCCCGAAACCCTCCCCGAACGGAGACTGACTTGGATCTGAGACTTGCAGGAAAACGCGTACTGGTCACCGGTGCCTCGCAGGGCATCGGCCGCGGCATCGCCGAGGGCTTCGCGGCCGAGGGCTGCCATCTGGTGATCAGCGCGCGCAACGCCGCCGCGCTCGCCGAGGCGGCCGCCGCCCTGCAGGCGGTGGGTGCCGCCTCGGTGCGCACCCACGCCTGCGACCTCGCCGCCCCGGGGGCGGCAGCCGCCCTTGCGCAGGCCAGCGGCGAAGTCGATATCCTGGTCAACAACGCCGGGGCCGTACCCCAGGGCACGATCACCGAGATCGACGAGGCGCGCTGGCGGGAAGTCTGGGACCTGAAGATCTTCGGCTACATCAACCTCAGCCGCGAGGTCTATCGCGGCATGGCGCAGCGGCGCAGCGGCGTGATCGTCAACATCGTCGGCAATTCGCCCTTCCATCCGACCAGCCGCAACGTCGCGGGAAACTCCGGCAACGCCGCGCTGCTGGGCTTCACGCAGAGCCTGGGCACCGGCAGCCTGCACGAGGGCGTGCGGGTCGTCGCGATCAACCCCGGCGCGACGGAGACGCAGCGCCAGGTGGTGCGCTGGAAGGCCCGCGCGAAGGACGCGCTGGGCGACGAGTCGCGCTGGCGCGAACTCACCACCGGTTTCCCGCTGGGCCGGCTCGCCCGGGTCGACGAGATCGCCGACATGGCGGTGTTCCTCGCCTCCGAGCGCGCCTCCTACGTCTCCGGCACCATGATCACCATCGACGGCGGCGCCGGCCAGTCGCGCTGACCACCATCCCCCTGCCATGCCCACCCGAAGCCCGTCCCGCAAGATCGTGCGCCGCGCCGCGGCTGCGCCCTCCCACGCGAAGCCCGCTGCGCTGTCGCCGATGATGAAGACGCTGTCGGCCTACATGGCCCGTGCGATCGACCGGCCACTGCCCGCGCGGGTGGCCGAGAAGACCCGCCACCACATCGCCGACTCGCTCGCGGCCATCGTCTCCGGCTCGCGCCTTCCCCCCGGCGAGCGCGGCATCGCCTGGACCGCCACCCAGGGCGGCGTCGCCCAGGCCTGCGTGATGGGGACCGATCACGTGACCTCGGCCACGCTCGCCGCCTTCGCCAACGGCATGAGCGCGCACGCCGACGAGACCGACGACTCGCACCAGGGCGGCCTGTTCCATCCCGGCTGCACCATCATCCCCGCGGCATGGGCGATCGCGGAGCTCGAGCGCCGCAGCGGCGCCGAACTGCTGCGCGCGGTGGCGCTGGGCTACGACATCGGCGCTCGCATCGCGATGGCGCTGGGCGGCATCCGCTTCCTGCTGTCGGGCCATGGCTCGCACGCCTTCGGCGGGCTGTTCGGCGCCGCCGCCGCGGCCGGCGCGCTGCATCGGTTCGATGCGCAACGCATGCGCTGGCTGATCTCCTACACCGCGCAGCAGGCCTCGGGCATCTCGTGCTGGATCCGCGACCCGGATCACATCGAGAAGGCCTTCGACTTCGCCGGCATGCCGGCGCGCAACGCGGTGTCCGCGGCAAGCATGGTCGCCGCCGGCTTCACCGGCGTGGACGACTGCTTCAGCGGCAGCCGCAACTTCTGGCTCGCCTACGACCGGCACACCGACACCTCGCACGTCACCCGCGAGCTCGGCCGCACCTGGGAGATCATGCGCTCGAACATCAAGAACTGGTCGGTAGGCTCGCCGATCCAGGCCGCGCTCGACTCGCTGCTCGCCCTGATCCGCGAGCACGGCATCACCGCCCCGCAGGTGCGGCGCCTGCACGTGCAGGTACAGGACACCGAGTCGGAGATCGTCGACAACCGCGACATGCCCGACATCTGCATGCAGCACCTGCTCGCCGTCATGCTGCTCGACGGTGGCCTCAGCTTCGCAAGTTCGCACGACGAGGCGCGCATGCACGATCCCGCCGTCCTCGCGCTGCGCCAGCGCATCGCGTTCGAGGGCAGCGCCGAGTTGTCGCGGGCCGGCGGGCGCCAGGCGATCGTGGCCGTCGAACTCGCCGATGGTCGGCGTCTGCGCCACCACACCGAGAAAGTCCGCGGCACCTGGCAGAACCCGATGACCCGCGAGGAGGTCGATGCGAAGTGCCTGCCGCTGATGGCCCCGGTGCTGGGCACGCGCCGCGCGCGCGCCCTGCTCGACCGGGTCTGGTCGCTCGACGAGGTGGACGACATCCGCAGCCTGCGCAGGCTGTTGCAGCCGGCATGACCCCCACGGAGATCGCCATGACGCACCTGTCCCCGAAGCGAGCCCCTGCCAGCCGCCATCGCGTGGCCCGTGCGGCCACCGCGGTCGCGCTCGCGTCCGTCGCGGTCGGCGCCGTCGCGCAATCGGGCTTTCCCTCGCGCCCGGTCCGCATCCTGGTCGGGTCCGCGCCCGGCGGCGGACTCGACGTATCCGCACGCGCGATCTCCGAGGCGCTGGCCGGGGCGCTCGGCCAACCGGTCCTCGTCGACAACCGACCCGGGGCGGCCGGCAGCGTGGCCGGGCAGGTGCTGGTCAAGAGCCAGCCCGACGGACACACCATCTGCCTGGGCGCAATCGGCAACTTCGCCGTCAACTTCTTCCTCTACAAGGACATCGGCTACCACCCGTTGCGCGACATCACGCCCATCACGGGCATCGCGGATGCCACCAACATCCTGGTCGTGCATCCGGGCGTGGCCGCGACCTCGGTGAAGGAACTGATCCGACTGGCAGGCAGCCAGCAGGGACTCACCTACGGATCTTCCGGAACGGGCAACGCGGGGCACCTGGCAGGCGAGTTGATGGCCAGCCTCGCTCGCGTACCGCTGATCCACGTGCCCTACAAGGGCGGCGGGCCGGCCATGATCGACCTGCTCGGCGGTCGCATCACGATGATCTTCGCCTCGCCCTCCACCGCGCTGCCCCACCTCAAGACCGGACGCATCCGCGCGCTGGCCGTCACCACCGCGAAGCGCTCCACGATCGTGCCCGACCTGCCGACGATCGCGGAATCCGGCGTGCCCGGCTTCGACGTCAACAACTGGTACGGCATGGCGGGACCGGCGGGCATGCCGCGCCCGGTGGTCGAACGACTCAACCGCGACCTGGTCCGCATCCTGTCCAGCGCGGAGATCAACCGGACGTTCGTCGAGCAGGGCATCGAGCCTGCCCCGAGCAGCCCCGACGCCTTCGCGAAGTTCATCCGCGCCGAGTTCGAGAAGTGGGGCCGCGTGCTCAAGGGCGCCAACGTGGTCCGTGAATAGCCTGTCGTGCGAACAGGGGGGATGGCGATGAGCCCGACGATCTTTCACTGCTCCTTCCCGGTGCGCGACCTCGAGTCGACGATCGCCTTCTACGGCGGACTGCTCGGGTGCCGGCAGGGACGCACCGAGTCCGATCGCGTCGACTTCGACTTCTTCGGCCACCACATCGTGGCCCAGGTCTCGCCCGAGGAGTGTTCGCACCGCAGCGTGGGCGTCGGCCCGGAGCGCTATCCGCTGCGCCATTTCGGCGTGCTGGTGGGCAGCGACCGGTTCGAGGCGATCGCCGCCCGTCTCTCGGCAGCAGGCGTCACCTGGGTCATCGCCCCGGAGACGCGCCACGCAGGTACCGTGCGCGAGCAGCGCACGATGTTCGCGCTCGACCCGTCGGGCAACGGCATCGAGTTCAAGTCGCTGGCCGATCCGGCCAACGTGTTCAAGGCCTGAATCACCCGCACCGGAGAGCCTCTTCCATGCCCAGCATCGTGCACCTGGCCGTCAAGGTCACCGACATCGAGAAGGCCGCCGCGTTCTACGAGACGGTGTTCGGCTTCACCCGCACCTCGACCAGCACCAAGCGGGGGCACACCTCCTGCCACATGACCGATGGCCGGCTCGACCTCGCGCTGATCCAGTACGCCTCCGAGGACACGGTGGAGGCCGACTGGGCCGGGCCCGGTCCCTGCATCCACCACTTCGGCATCGCGGTCGAGGACACCGATGCCGTGTCGCGCCGACTGGCCGAAGGCGGCTACACGATCCTCAGCCAGCCCGGGGTGATGCCCGTGAAGTTCCGCGGCCCGGATGGCGTGGTGATGGAAGTCGGCCCCGCCGACATCTTTCCCGGGGCCGCGCCGGTCGACTCCACCTCCTCCCTTCCCCCCTCCGCAGGTCACCGATGAACCCTCCCCCGAGCAACCCGTCCGCCGGCGCCGATGCCTTCGCCGCACCCTTCGGCATCGACGCGCAGGACTACGTCGAGATCCTCAACCTCTACTCGGCCTACAACCTCGCCAGCGATTCGGGCGATGCCGAGTGGTACGCCCACTGCTTCACGGTCGACGGCGAGCAGCACGGCACCTACGACGTGATCGGCCGCGAGGCGCTGATCGCCTACAAGCGTCGCGACTACGCCGGCCGTTCGCACCTGTACCGGCGCCACTGGAACGGCAGCATCCACCTCGAGCGAATCGACGAGCACACCATCCGCGGCCGCTGCTACCTGTTCGGCTACAACGGCGAGCCGGGCAGCCTCCCCCACGTGACGCACGCGGGCGTCTACACCGACACCCTCCGCCGGGAAAACGGCCGCTGGAAGTTCGCCCATCGCAAGCTCGCGTTCGACGGAGTCCTGAAGTGAGCCGCACGGCGACCGGCTGCGGGCGCGCGCCGCTCTACGGCTCGGTCGCCGCGCTGCTGCGGCTCTACCGCAGCGGGGACCTGTCGCCGGTCGAAGTCACCCGCGACCTGCTCGATCGCATCGACGCCCACCAGGACGCGCTGCACTGCTTCGTGACGCTGACCCCCGAGGTCGCGCTGGAGCGCGCCCGCATCGCCGAGGCCCAGTGGCGGCGCGGCGACGCCCCGCCGCTGGCCGGCGTACCCTACGGCCTCAAGGATGTCATCGAAACGGCGGGCATCCGCACCACCGGCCAGTCACGCCTGCTGGAGCACCACGTGCCCGCCGCCGACGCCGCCGTCGAGGCGCGACTCAAGGCCGCCGGTGGCACCCTGCTGGGCAAGCTCACCACCTACGAGTTCGCGCATGGCGGCCCGTCATGGGACCTGCCCTGGCCACCGGCGATGAATCCGTGGAAGACCGGCTATCTCCCGGGCAGCACCAGCAGCGGGGCGGGG
>Ga0315900_10009469_pt1 | contig 12359 bp, 10 predicted proteins | sample LakEriMetagenome_FD_203521 | JGI IMG/M metagenome (GOLD analysis project Ga0315900, IMG submission 203521) | Freshwater fungal communities from buoy surface, Lake Erie, Ohio, United States - Buoy 12 MA114 | ecosystem: Environmental > Aquatic > Freshwater > Lake > Lake biofilm | place: USA: Lake...
GATCGCAAGGAGTTCGTGCACTTCGGCCTCACCTCGCAGGACGTGAACAACACGGCGATGCCCCTGCTGGTGAAGGAGTTCATCTTCGTGCACTACCTGCACGAGCTCACCGCCTTGAAGGACCGCCTGCACGGGCTGGCGCTGGACTGGGCGCAGGTGCCCATGCTCGCGCGCACACACGGTCAGCCCGCCTCGCCCACGCGCCTGGGCAAGGAGCTGCAGGTGTTCGTGGAGCGGCTGGACGTGCAGCTGCGCCTGCTGCGCGAGGTGCCCTTCACCTGCAAGTTCGGCGGGGCCACCGGCAACTTCAACGCGCATCACGCGGCCTATCCCGAGGTGGACTGGGTGCTGGTGGCCGACCGGTTCTGCTCGGACCGGCTGGGGCTCCAGCGGCAGCAGTTCACCACGCAGATCGAGCACTACGACAACCTCGCGGCCCTGTTCGACGCGCTGCGCCGCGTGAACATCATCCTCGTGGACCTGTGCCGCGACGTGTGGCAGTACATCAGCATGGACTACTTCCGCCAGCGCACGAAGGCCGGCGAGGTGGGCAGCAGCGCCATGCCGCACAAGGTGAACCCCATCGACTTCGAGAACGCCGAGGGCAACCTGGGCATCGCCAACGCCCTCTTCATCCACCTTGCCGAGAAGCTGCCCATCAGCCGGCTGCAGCGCGACCTCACGGACAGCACCGTCACGCGCAACGTCGGCCTGCCCATGGCCCACACCATGATCGCGGTGGACGCCGTGCGCAAGGGGCTCGACAAGCTGTTGCTGAACCCCGCGGCGCTGGAGCGCGACCTCGAGGCGCAATGGCCCGTGGTGGCCGAGGGCATCCAGACCATCCTGCGGCGCGCCGGCTTCCCCGAGCCTTACGAGCGCCTCAAGGAGCTCACGCGCGGCAAGGACCGCATCACGCAGGCCGACATCACCGCGTTCATCGACGGGCTCGAGGTGGCGGACGATGTGAAGCGGCATCTGCACCAGCTCACACCGCACAACTACACCGGCATCGACCTGCTGGGCCGTGTGATGCCCTGAGGGCGTCAGACCGCGGGCAGCGAGCGCTGGAACACCACAAGGTCGAGCGCGGGGATCTCCTCCAGGGATAGCTGCCGCATGATCGTCACTGCCTGGCCGCGATGGTAGCTCGCGTGGTTGAACGCGTGCATCAGCATCCGCCAAGCGGCCTGTTCATGCGGCCGGCCCTTCAGGTCATGGTAGGTGTGCCGTTGGACGAGCGCCGCGTCATCAAGGCCGCGCACATGATCGCGCAGCAGCGTAGCGTGCTTCAGCAGCGTGCCGATGGAACGGTCCTCCTCGGCCGGCCAGTTGTGCACGGCCCCCGTGAGCCTGCACAACCACACATGATGCGCATCGCGCACGTGGAGCAGCGTGGCCCGCAGCGAGGGGAAACTGCTGCGTACCGGTGTGTCCAGCACCTCGTCCGCCTCGCGCTGGAGGCGGTCCACGAGGCACGTGTTCGCCCACAGGTCGTAGGCGGCGTATTCATCGATCAGCGGTGCGATGCCCATGTCAGGTGGATAACTGTGTTAAAAATACCCGCATCGCGCTCTTGATCCACGTGGTGCACTTGGGGTAGGTTCGCACAACTGGAAACGACGGAATGATCACCACCCTGTTCGGACGCAAGAAACTGACCGAGGACAAGCTGGCCAACATCTTCGTCAACGCCATCCTTGAGCTCACGGACCAGGGGTATCCCATGATCGTCGCGGAACTGCAGGACGCCCCTGAGTTCGAGCGGATGCCCGCCTTCGGCCCCGGCGACGAGGAGCTCTTCGCGCAGATCGTCCTGGCCGGCAACCTCATCGAGGCGCGCCGCATCCTTCCCGCTGGCACCGACCGCCGCATGTTCAGCCTCAGCATCTCCAAGTTCGCGCACGCCTTCGGCATGAACGCGGGCGACCTGGAGGTGGATGTGATCGCCATGCAGCACGAGATGGAACGGTTGAACTTCCCCAGCAAGAACACGGTGTACGCCATGAGCAAGCTGGTGTTCGCCAAGTTCGACCTGTTCCGCGACCAGAAGGAGTACTTCCGCGAGCAGCGCTCACCCGACCCCATCGTGCTCAAGCGCATCAACGGCCTCATGTCCTACTTCCTCTGGAACTGGACGGAGGTGATGGAGGAGTACCGGATCGTGAACTGATCACGCGTTCCCGCGCCGTTGCGGCGCAGGACCCACCGGCATCACGGCACTTACGCCTTCACCCGTTCGGCGATGCCGAGCTCGGCGACGGCCATGTCCACGATCTGCCCACCGATGGCCAGGGCGGCGGTGGCCGCCGGCGAGGGCGCGTTCAGCACATGGATGTGCGCGCCGAGGCGCTCGATGCGGAAATCATCGACCATGGCCCCGTCCTCGCCCAGCAGCATCGCGCGCACACCGGCCCGGCCGGGCTTGATGTCCTCCATCGCGAGCGACGGGATGAGCCGCTGCAGGGTCTTGAGGAAGAGCTTCTTGCTGAAGGCGCGGCGGTACTCATCGATGCCGTACTTCATGTTGCCGAAGAAGAGCTTCCAGGTGCCGCCGTAAGTGAGCGCGTCCACGGTGTCCTTCAGGTCGAAGTCGGTCTTGCCGTACCCTTCACGCTTGAAGGTGAACACGGCGTTGGGCCCGCACTCGATGCTGCCATCGGTCATGCGCGTGAAGTGCACGCCCAGGAAGGGGAAACGCGGGTCGGGCACCGGGTAGATCAGGTGCTTCACCTTGTGCTTGCCCTGCTCGGTGAGGTCGTAGTAGTCGCCTCGGAAACCCACGATCCGCTCCTTCACCTTCGCTCCGTCCGCCCGGGCCAGGCGGTCGCTCTGCAGCCCCCCGCAGAAGATGACATAACGCGCGGTGTACGAACCCTTGTCGGTGGTGATGGTGCTGAGGCCGCCGGCCTGCGTGGTGCCGGTGACCTTCTCGCCCAGCTGCACCGCGCTGCGCGGGTTGATGCCCGTGGCCACGCGCGCCATGGTGTTGGTGGCCCCCCTGAAATCGATGATGCCCGTGCAGCCCACGTGCACGCCCGCGATGCCATCGCAGTAGGGCTCGATCTCCTTGATGTCGGCCGCGGTCACCTTGCGCATGCCCTCGATGCCGTTGGCCATGCCGGTGTTGTAGATCTTGTCCAGGCGCGGCAGCTCCTCCTGCGCGGTGGCCACGATGAGCTTGCCGCAGATGTCGTGCGCAACCTTGTGCTCCCTGGCGAAGGCCACCAGCTCGCGACGGCCGGTCACGCAGTTCTTCGCCTTGAAGCTGCCGGGCTTGTAGTAGATCCCGCTGTGGATCACACCGCTGTTGTTGCCGGTCTGGTGGTCGGCGAGGCCCTTCTCCTTCTCGAGCAGCAGGATGTCGAGCTCACGGAAGCGGCTCTGCAGCTTGTAGAGGGTGGCCGCACCAACGATGCCGCCGCCAACGATGATCACGTCCCAGGTTCGCTTGTCGCTCATGGCCTTCTCGGTTCGCAGACCCCCTGATCGGGGCGCCGCGAAGTTAGGAGCCACCTACGCCGCACCGACCTCCTCCCTGGGCACCCGCAACAACAGGAGGAGACCCAGGCCGAAAAAGCTGCCGATCACGACCACGGTGTCCCGCAGATCGCCGGTCACCTGATACACCAGGCCATAAGCGGCCGTGCCCAGCACGGTGCCGAGGTAGTAGCTCACGTCGTAGAAGCTGAAGTAGCTCGCATGGTCCTCGGTCTCGGGCAGGAACTTGGCGTAGGTGCTGCGCGAAAGGGCCTGACTGCCGCCCATCACCAGGCCCACGATGCCGGCCAGGGCGTAGAACTCCTGTGTCCAATGGAGCTTGAAGGCGAAGAGACAGGCGCCGATCCACACCACACTGCCGATCATCAGGGCCTTCACATTGCCGAAGCGCTTGCTCAGCGCCACGAATATCAGGGCGCCCACCACCGCCACGAGCTGGATGATCAGGATGGACAGGATGAGGCTGGCGTCGGTGATCGGCACCTCCTGCCCGCTCGCATCGAGCCCCTTCACCTCCTGCTTGGCGAAGTTGGCGGCCAGGTACATCACCGTCTGGATGCCCATATTGAGCATGAAGAAAGCCGTGAGGAAGCGCTTGAGGCGCCGGGTGCGCCGCAGTTGGTGCCAGGTCTTGCGCAACTCGCGGTAGCCGCTCGTGAGCACGTTGGTGCCATCGGTGGAACCGCTGCCGTCAGGCAGGTGGCGGAAGGCGATCTGGGCCCAGCCGGCCCACCACAGTCCCACGGTGAGGAAGGAGACGCGCGCCGCCACGACATCCCACGAGCGACCGAAGAGCACCACGCGCTCGGGCAGATGGAACGCATCGGGGAACTGCACCATGAGCAGGTTCACCACCAGCAGGATCACACTGCCGATGTAGCCCATGGTGTAGCCGCGCGCGCTCACCCTGTCGTGGTCGGCCGGCTCGGCGATCTCCGGCAGGAACGCATCGTAGAAGATGAGGCTGCCGCTGAACCCGATGAAGGCGAGCATCACCAGGAAAAGACCGCCCAACAGGTGTTCAGGGGTGAAGAAGGCAAGGCTGGCACAGCTCAGCGCGCCCAGGTAGCAGAAGAACTTGAGGAAGGCCTTCTTGTTGCCGCGGTGATCCGCGATGCCTGAGAGTATCGGTGCGATCAAGGCGATCACCAGGAATCCCGCGGAAAGCGCCCACGGGTAAAGTGAGGCCGCCGGAGCGCCATAGGCCTCGGCGATGCGTTCCTCCCCGTAGGCCTGGGTCACACCGACATAGAAAGCAGGAAAGACAGCGCTGGTGATGGTGAGCGAATAGGCCGAATTGGCCCAGTCGTACATGGTCCACGCGCGGATGATCCGGCGGTCGCCCTTCTGCATGGATGATCTGCGAGTGGAATGGTGAAGTAGTGCGAAGGTGCGCAACTTCCGGGTTCACCCCGCCTGCACCAGGCCGAACCATGAGGCCACAGGCACCAGCCAGGGAGCGACGGTCCGAAGCGCTTCGGCCCGCATGGACTTGATGGATCCATAGCGAAAAGGCCCGGGCTGCTCGCCCAGGCCTTCCCGATCGGTTCCGAACGGATCACTTCTCGATCTCCACCTCCACGCGGCGGTTCTTGCTCAACGCCACCTCGCTGTCGCCGGGGTCGGCGGGGCTCTCGGCCTTCTGGTCGGCCACGGTGATGCGGGCAGCGTCCACGCCACCCTCCACGAAGGCGGCCTTCACGGCTTCGGCGCGCTCCTTGGCGAGCTCGGTAAGGTCGGGGCGCATGCGCACCCGCTCGGCCTCGATGGCATCGGTGTGGCCCACCAGGCGGATGCGCATGTCGGGGTTGGCCTTCATCAGCTCCACCAGCTCGTTCAGCAGCGGCTCCATGGAACCGTCCACGCCCTGCTGGAAGCGCTTGAAGTAGATCACGCTCTGGTCCAGCTGCGCCGCCGGCTTCAGGGCCTTGTTGGTGGTGGCCTTCCTGCCATAGATGAACTCGCTCTCGGCCTTGTCCAGCTGCTCGCACTTGCACTCGCCGGGGCTCTTGATGGGGAACACCGCAACGTCATCGATGAAGTAGTAGGCGCTGGCCACCTGCGGACGGGTCTCCCCCTTGGGCCGCTTGATCTTCACCGTGTTGGTCTTCTCGTTGGCCGCGAAGTTGCCGATCACCAGGTACTGCTCGTCGCCCTTGGCCTCGTACATGCCGCACACGCCCTGCCAGCTGAAGAGGTCGTCGTACACCTTGGTGCGCAGCGCAGGCACCTGCGGCTCGTACGTGAGGTTGCTCTCGTCGTCCTTCTTGATGAGCATCTTGCTCATGTACGCGCCGAACTGGTCGCCGCCGTATTTGCTGAGGTCACTGAGGCTGACGTAGTAGCGCACGCAATACTTCTGCCCCTTGGCGAGGGTCTTCTTGAACTTGGCCTGCAGGTAGGTGCGCGGCTCCTTGTTCATGTAGCTCCACCACATCAGGCCGGCGTAGTTCTGGCCGCTCAGCGCGGTCTGGTCGCCGCGCTCGCTGCGGGGGGCGCTGGCCGGACTGCTGGCCACGGTCTCGCTGAAGAGGTCGGCCTTCTTCGCCGTGGGGCTCTTCCAGCCCTTCGCCATCTCCAGGCTGCCCAGGCGCTTGAGCTTGCCTTCGATCTCCTCGAAGCTGCCGTTCAGGATCATGTTCACGCTGTCGGGCACGTCCTGGGCGTTCACCAGGGCGGCGCAGGCGAGCAGGGGCAGCAGAAGCTTGGTACGGATGTTCATGTCCGGTGGGTGTGTTCCTTGACTGTATCGATGAAGCGGCGCACCCCGTCAACGGGGATGTCCGGGTAAACGCCGTGGCCCAAGTTAGCGATGTGCCGCTGAGGACCGAAGGCGTCGAGCATGCGGCCGGTCTCGCGGGCGATGGTGGGCCCGTCGGCATAGAGCACGCACGGGTCGAGGTTGCCCTGCAGGGTGCGCTCAGGCCCCACCACCTGGCGTGCCCAGCGCGGGTCCTGCGCCCAATCCAGACCAACGGTGTTGCAGGGCAGCGCTGCGATGTCGGCCGTGGCGAACCAGGCGTCCTTGGCGAAGACCGTCACGGGCACCTCGGTGATGGACGCGCAGATGCGCTTCAGGCCGGGGATCACGAAGGTGCGGTAGGTGTGCGCATCGAGCACGCCCGCCCATGAGTCGAAGACCTGCACCATGTCCACGCCGGCCTCCACCTGCAGCTTCAGGTAGGCGATGGTGGTGTCGGTGATGCGGTCCATGAGGGCGGTGGCGAAGGCCGGGTCGGCGTAGAGCGAACGCCGTGCCACGCTGAAGGTCTTGCTGCCCTTGCCCTCGGTCATGTAGCAGAACAGGGTCCATGGCGCACCCGCGAAGCCGATGAGCGGCACGCGGCCGTTGAGGTCGCGCTTCACCAGCTTGATGGCGGCGGGCACGTAATGCAGCGCATCGGCCACATCGGGCACATGGATGCGCTTCAGGTCGTCCAGGCTGCGCACCACCTCGGGGAAGCGCGGGCCTTTGCCCTCGTCCATCACGTAGGGCAGGCCCATGGCCTCGGGCACCACCAGGATGTCGCTGAACAGGATCGCGGCGTCCACGCCCAGGATGTCCACCGGCTGGATGGTGACCTCGGCGGCCAGCTCGGGCGTGGTGACGAGGTTGATGAAGCTGCCGGCCTGCTCGCGCACGGCCCGGTACTCCTTCAGGATGCGGCCCGCCTGGCGCATGAGCCACACGGGGGTGCGCTCCACCCGTTCGCCACGGGCCGCGCGCAGGATGAGGTCGTTCTTCAGCACGGCGCGAAGATCGCGGTCCGCCTGTCAAGCGGGTGTCAGGAACGAAGAAGGGCGGCCCACAGGCCGCCCTCTCCGGTTCGAATGTCCGCTGGCTTAGTTGCCCAGGCTCAACAGGTAGGCCAGGCGCAGGCCGATGTAGTTGGATGCCTCGGCACCGTCCACATCGCTGTCGGGGCTGATGCTGTTGTAGCGCACACCGATGTCGAGCTTCTCAAGCTGGTAACCGGCACCGATGGCCCAGCTGAAGTTGGAGCTGCTCTCGGTCTCGCTCGGCACCACGATATCCGGAGTAAGGCCGGGGATACCGGGGATCGTGTACTCGGCCGTGGTCGCGCTCGAGCTGTGGATGCCCAGCTGTGCATGCCCATAGAAGCCCTCCTGCTGGTCCTGGAAGTAGTACTTCAGGCCGGCCTGCACGGGCAGCATGGAGGACTTGTCGATGAAATCGCTGAAGTCATCCTTCACCGTGAGGAACATGTAGCTCACCTGCAGCGTCACGCCGAGGTTGTCGCCCACGGGCAGTTCGAAACCCACGGCCGGACCGATGCCCAGGCTGTAGACATCACCGAAGTCGCCCATCGGCAGGGCCACATCGGCACCCAGGCTGATCTGGTTGCTTTGGGCCATCACGCCACCGGCCAGGGCCATGGCGGCGAAACTCACGAGTACCTTCTTCATGTTGGTTTGGTTTTTTCGCGGTGTGGGCCAAAACTAGGCCTAAGCACCTTCACGAATATGAGGAATGTCGAAAATCTGCGCTCGGGGACTGCATCAGTCGTTGGGTCAACGACAAGCCCCGTTCCGATGGTCCGGAGCGGGGCTTTCGTTCGCAACAGCCCGACCTTGCTGGTCCGGCGCGCACATCCCTAGCGCATGAACGCGTACCCCACGGAGACCTGCACGAGGTTCTGGTGGGTCTTCACCAGGTCGGCCTCCTCCTCCAGCGTGGTGAACCCGCGCCAGTAGCGAAGCCCGAGGTCCAGGCCGTTGTCGAGGCGATAACCCAGCCCGAACACACCGGCCACCTCCAGGGTGTTCAGTCCTTCGGTGGAGGTATCCTCGGTGTCCAGGGAGGTGGTGATGGTCTCCCCGTCGGCGGTCACGCTCTGGGTGCCGTTCACCGTGAGCTTGCTGCCCGTGAGGAAACCGAGCGCGGGACCGGCGTGGAGGCTGAACCGATCGTTCAACCGGTAGCCCAGCATGATGGGCAGCTCCAGGTAGGACAGGGTCTGGCGTGCATCCGCCTCGATGGTGGTGGTGGTGCCGGCCAGCGTGATGGAACTGGAGATGGACTCCTCGCTGCTGCGCGTGCTGTACAGCAGCTCGGGACGCAGCAGCAGGCGGTCGCTGAGGTCGATGGAGGCGAAGGCGCCGACATGGAAGCCCGGCCCATCATAGGCCTTGGGGTCCTCGCTGCCGGCCGGTGCATCGTCTCCGGCCGTAACGCTCTGGAAGTGGTAGTTGAAGCCGGCCTTGCCGCCGAGTTCGAGCTGGGCGCTGGCGCCGAGGGACAGTGCGATCGCGGGGATCGTCAGGAGAAGCTTGTTCATGGTGTTCCGTGTTGAGGATGCCGGTCCATTGGCCAAGCGCGTGCCAACCCGCTGCCGGGTAGGACGAACGGTTCGGCCGGGGACCTTCAGGGGCGTTCAGGCGAAAGCCCCGCGCCGGTGGTCCGGAACGGGGCTTCCCTGTGTGGTGAGCGCGATCAGCCCTGCTGTTGCGCGCGGATGATGTTCAGCGCGCTGCCGGCCTTGAACCACTCGATCTGCTGGGCATTGTAGCTGTGGTTGGCCAGGATGGTGTCGCTGCTGCCGTCCTTGTGCTTGAACACCAGCGTGAGGGGCTTGCCCGGGGCGAACGAGGTGAGGTCCGTGAAGTCGATGCGGTCGTCCTCCTGGATCTTGTCGTAGTCGGCCTCGTTGCTGAAGGTGAGCGCGAGCATGCCCTGCTTCTTCAGGTTGGTCTCGTGGATGCGCGCGAAGCTCTTCACCAGCACGGCGGCCACGCCCAGGTGGCGCGGTTGCATGGCGGCGTGCTCGCGGCTGCTGCCCTCGCCGTAGTTCTGGTCGCCCACGATGATGCTGGCCACGCCGGCGGCCTTGTAGGCGCGCTGGGTGGCGGGCACCGCGCCATGCTCACCGGTGAGCTGGTTCTTCACCTTGTCGGCCTCGCCGTTGAAGGCGTTGATGGCGCCGATGAGCGTGTTGTTGCTGATGTTGTCCAGGTGGCCCCGGTAGCGCAGCCAGGTGCCGGCCATGCTGATGTGGTCGGTGGTGCACTTGCCCTTGGCCTTGATCAGCAGCACGGCATCGCTGATGTTCTTCCCGTTCCAGGCGGGGAAGGGCTCGAGCAGCTGCAGGCGCTGGCTGTCGGGCTTCACCACCACGTTCACCGTGCTGCCGTCGGCGGCGGGGGCCTGGTAGCCGTTGTCCTCCACCGCGAAGCCCTTGGGGGGCAGCTCCCAGCCCGTGGGCTCGGCCAGCTTCACCTGCTCACCCTTGTCGTTGGTGAGGGTGTCGTGCACCGGGTCGAAGGTGAGCTTGCCGCTGATCGCGATGGCCGCCACCATCTCGGGCGAGGCCACGAAGGCGTGCGTGTTGGGGTTGCCGTCGGCGCGCTTCGCGAAGTTGCGGTTGAAGGAGTGGACGATGGAGTTCTTCTCCTGCTTCTCGGCCCCCTCCCGCGCCCACTGGCCGATGCACGGGCCGCAGGCGTTGGTGAAGATGGTGGCGCCGCTCTTCTCGAAGGTGTCGATGAAGCCGTCGCGCTCGATGGTGTAGCGCACCTGCTCCGAACCGGGGTTGATGCCCAGGTGCGACTTGGGCTTCAGGCCCTTGCTCACGGCGTCGGCCACGATGCTGGCGGCGCGGCTGATGTCCTCGTAGCTGCTGTTGGTGCAGGAGCCGATCAGCGCCCACTCGATGTCCACGGGCCAGTCGTTCTTGGCGGCCTTCTCCTTCATCTCGCTCACCGGCGTGGCCAGGTCGGGGGTGAAGGGACCGTTGAGGTGCGGGCTCAGGGTGCTCAGGTCGATCTCGATGACCTGGTCGAAGTACGTGGCCGGGTCGGCGTACACCTCGGGATCGCCGGTGAGGTCGGCCGCGATCTTGTCGGCCATGGCGGCCACGTCCGCGCGGCCGGTGGCCTTCAGGTAGCGGCGCATGCTGTCGTCGTAGCCGAAGGTGCTGGTGGTGGCCCCGATCTCGGCGCCCATGTTGGCGATGGTGCCCTTGCCGGTGCAGCTCATGCTCACCGCGCCCTCGCCGAAGTATTCCACGATGGCGCCTGTGCCGCCCTTCACGGTGAGGATGCCGGCCACCTTCAGGATCACGTCCTTCGGGGCGGTCCAGCCGTTGAGCTTGCCGGTGAGCTTCACGCCGATGAGCTTGGGGAACTTGAGCTCCCAGGGCAGGCCGCTCATCACGTCGCACGCATCAGCGCCGCCCACGCCGATGGCCACCATGCCCAGGCCGCCGGCGTTCACCGTGTGGCTGTCGGTGCCGATCATCATGCCGCCGGGGAAGGCGTAGTTCTCCAGCATCACCTGGTGGATGATGCCCGCACCGGGCTTCCAGAAGCCGATGCCGTACTTGTTGCTGATGCTCTCGAGGAAGTTGAACACCTCGTTGCTCTTGTTCAGCGCGTCCTGCAGGTCCTGCTTGGCGCCCACACGGGCCTGGATCAGGTGGTCGCAGTGCACGGTGCTGGGCACCGCCACCTTCTTGCGGCCGGTGGTGCTGAACTGGAGCAGGGCCATCTGCGCGGTGGCGTCCTGCATGGTCACCCGGTCGGGGGCGAAATCCACATAGTCCTTGCCGCGGCCGAAAGCGGTCTTCGGCTCTCCGTCCGCGCCGGCGCCGGAGCGCTCTGGCGCAGGAGCCCACAGGTGGGCGTAGAGGATCTTCTCGCTGAGGGTGAGGGGCCGGCCAACGACCTTGCGGGCGGCGGCCACACGGGCGGGGAAGCGGTCGTACACCGCTTTGATCATGTCGAGGTCGAAGATCTGGGACATCGCTGGACGTGCGGGATGGTTTTCGGTCGGCAAAGGTATCCCGCACATCGTTCAGGAATGCGCAGGTAACGATCCGAACGGCAGATCCGGCGAACAGCGGTTGTGGGATCCGGTGCCCCCGATATCTTCACCCGCCAAGTTCGCTGCGCCATGCCGATCAGTCTTTCCCCTTCGGGACGCCGCATGGCCCTCTATGCTGTGGCGGCCCCCGTCCTTTTCGCCATGCTGGCCGCACGGCAGACCGGAGCAACGGTCGAATGGAACTGGATCCGCGGTGCCGCCGTTCTCGATCTGGCCGTGCTGACGGCCCTGTGCCTGCTGTTCTGGCGTATCGCGACCGGGCCAGGCGGGGATGCCACCGATGTGCCGTAGCCGGCGTCTTCAGCGCGGCCCGGCGCCAATGGTGATCACGCCTTCCGCCGCATGCCCGGTGCCGAGGGATGCCCCCAGCCCGAGACTTTGCGGCAGCGTGATCCGCCCCCCCGGCCCGTAGGTGATCCCGCCCACCACCGGGTCGCTGGTGAACATCAGCGGTGTGTCCATGTCGCAGTAGCGCACACAGGGATGGGAAAGCGCGAGGGCGGCCGAGGCGCTCCATGCCAGGCGGCTCTCCAGGAAGCCCCCCACCTGCACGGTCATGCCTGCCCCCGCCGCCAATTCGATGATCTTGCGCGCCTTGAACAGGCCGCCGCTCTTGCCCAGCTTGATGTTGAAGCGCTGGCAGGCCCCCAGGGCGATGAGCCGCTCGGCATCGTGGTGGTCGCAGCAGCTCTCGTCGGCCATGATGGGGATGGGCGAGGCCTCCCGCACCCGGCGGAGCTCCATGAAGCGCCACCGCGCGATCGGCTCCTCGCAATGCTCGATGCCGGCATCCGCAAGGGCATTGAGCACCCGTATCGCCGTGTCGGGGTCCCAGGCCTGGTTGGCATCGATGCGCAGGGGGATCGAAGCGATCTTCGATCGGATGGCCCGGATCCGCCTGATGTCCAGATCACCCGGACCACCCAGCTTCACCTTGATCACCGGGAAGCCGGCGGCCACGATGGCTTCTGCATCGGCGGCCATCCGCTCCGGCTCGCCCAGGCTCACCGTGTAG
>Ga0315900_10009470_pt1 | contig 12358 bp, 9 predicted proteins | sample LakEriMetagenome_FD_203521 | JGI IMG/M metagenome (GOLD analysis project Ga0315900, IMG submission 203521) | Freshwater fungal communities from buoy surface, Lake Erie, Ohio, United States - Buoy 12 MA114 | ecosystem: Environmental > Aquatic > Freshwater > Lake > Lake biofilm | place: USA: Lake...
AAAAGGACAAACAATAAAAGGACATGCACAGCAATTGAGATGGTCTCAGCGGAATTCAGAATCGAATGCAAAGACTATCGGCTCTCGAACTGCGGCCCTAGCAAGATCGCAACTTGGACTTCGTTCTCCACGTAGCGCAATTTTCACGGACTGACAAAGCTCTACGAAGGTTTCTTGAACTCGTGAAGCAATCGACCAGGGCTGCCCATGATGTTGTAGCCAGCATCGACGTGCAAGATTTCGCCGGTGATTCCGCCGCTGTAGCCACTCAATAGATAAGCACCGGATCGCCCAACCTCTTCGTGGGTCACGCATCTACCTAGCGGGGCAACATAACCATAATAGTCTTGCATTTCGCCTACACCCGCAGCAACACCGGCCAACGTCTTGAGCGGTCCAGCGCTCACAGCATTTACTCGATAGCTTTGAGGGCCGAGGTCGTTCGCAAGATAGCGAACCGTTGCATCCAATGCCGCCTTGCAGATCCCCATGACGTTGTAGCCAGGAACGCACTTCTCACCACCAAAATAGGTCATCGTCAAAACCGATGCGTTTGGGTTGAAAAAAGGGCGGGCCGCATTCGTTACCGAAATCAAACTATAAACACTAACGTCCATTGCCAGTTTGAATCCGGCTCGGCTAGTCTCGACAGTATCACGCGATAGATCATCGCGATCGGCGAAGGCAATCGAATGCAACAAGAAGTCGATCTTGCCAAGTTTTTCGCCTGCCATCTTCATGAACTCGGTGACTTGCACATCATCTTGTACATCCAGCGGTTCCAAAAATGCGGTTTGGATTGGATAACTATCCACGCACTTCGACACTCGCATGCGGTTCTTTCGCTTTTCATCTTCTGGTTTATCAGGGAGATGAGAAAAACCGCACGTTCCACCTTGATCCAGGATTTCTTTGGCGACTGCCCAAGCGATGGAGCGATCATTTGCGACCCCGAGAATGAGCCCTTTTTTGCCTTCGAATAATTTCATTGCTGCTGCGATCTAGCTAGAGGAGTATGTTGGTGTGCAACGAGTATTCTACATAACCGCTGGCACAAAGAACCAGACGAGCGTAAGCACAACGCAAATCGTGTACGCCAAGAATAAACTGGGGCGGAAGACTCGCAATGGAACGTTTGCGTCGCTCTTTTCATAAAGCTTGCTCATCACTCGCCAATAGTAACCCGCGGCAATCACGGCATTAAAAGCCATGAGGACCGCCATGAAGATACTCAGCGGATCTGTCATCCCCGCCGCCGATGCTCCCATGAAGACCATGAACTTGGCCCAGAAGCCAGCCGTCAAAGGCAATCCGATCAAACTGATCAAGCATACGGTTAAACCTATCGATGCCGCTGGTCGTCGATAAAACATACCTGACAGATCCCCAACCAATTGCGTTCGTCCACCGGCGGCTTCGATTTCTCCCAAGCAGGCAAAGAATCCGAGTGTCATGGCTGCATAGGCTGCTAGATAAGAGAACAATACAATCGGCTGGGCGTTATCGCGAAGCAGCGCCGTGATTGCCAACAACAGATAGCCCGTATGTGCAACACTGGAGTACGCAAGCAATCGACGAAGATTGTTTTGCGCCGATGCCATAAAGTTGCCAACCACCATCGTCAAACCCGCACAGACTAGCAATACAGGAATAACAGCCGACATGGCCGATGGACTCATATCTGGACCTAATATCCTAATCATCGCCACAAAGCCAGCGACTTTTGGGAGGTAGCTCATCGCTCCTGCCATTGTGAGACTGGTTCCTTCGAACACATCGGGAGCGTAAAAGTGAAAGGGTACGGCCGTGATTCGAAATGCCAATCCGCACAACACCAAAACAATGGCGAGCATGGTTAACTTGCCACCCTCGAAACCGAGAGCTTCGTGGATCAGTTGCAGGTTCGTCGACCCGCTGACACCGTACAGGTAGCTTAGGCCCATCAAGAAGAACGAAGAGGCGAAGGCACTCAACAAAAAGTATTTGATCGTTGCTTCTGCTCCAGGATTATCATTCTTGCAAATACCCAACATGATGTAGGTCGGGATGCTGATCAGTTCCAGCCCCAAGAACAGCGACACCAGGTCATTGGAGGCTCCGACCACTGGAATCGCTCCCAACATGATGATCAAGCATCCGTAGTACTCGCCTAAGAAATCTTTTGGGGCGGTAGACCAAGATATCAATACCAACAAAAACCCACCGAGCAAAGCGAGTCGCTCGGAAGCCAGCGCAGAGCTATCGAATCGAAACAATCCACTCCCAAGATCGGTTGGCAACTCTCGGAAGAGCCCGCATGCTCCCGCCAGGACGATCAGAAAGATCGACAGTAGACCCATCGCGTTCCGTTGTCCGTAAACATCGCGTTGTGGACCGCCCTTGAGTACCATCGATGCCGCAAGCAACACAGAGCCACCCAGGATCAAGACGATAGCCGGGGTCATCTGTGCGAGCGAAGATTTAATCGTTGTTAATGTATCCACAGTTATTCTCGAGTTTGTTGGAAACTACTTCGCGGCGGTTTGGGCGAGGGTATCTACATCGGGATGCATGATTTTGGAGGCTGGTTCTGTCACTTTGGCCAATCTCGCGATATCAGGTTCGATCATCTTCATCGGGCCCGAAGGCCTCACGCCGATGTACACACACACAATCGCCATGAAAGCAAGAGTTGTCAGTTCGAGAGACGCACAGTCTCCTTGCCCTTCGATCAGCGGCTTGTGCTTCGAGTGACCATCGCTGCCGAACATCAGTCGTTGCACAATTCTCAATCCGTACCATGCACCTAAAACGGTTCCCAAAACAGCGATCGCGGTGATCGCGGCATTCACTCTCGTCATCCCCATCATGGCCAGCAATTCACCGACGAATCCGTTCAAGCCCGGCAAGCCAGCTCCCGCCAACGTGAAAAAAACCAGTAGCACACTGATTCGAGGATAAAGTGCCGCCATGCCCAAATCTTCCATCGTAAAGGTTAGATTGGCACGCCTTTGCTCCAGCATGCCCAGCAGCAAGAACATCGCGCAGGTGATGATCCCGTGATTGAACATTTGAATGGCAGCTCCTGACATCCCTTCGGTATTCAAACTCATCAGCCCCACGGTCACAAAACCCATGTGGCTTATGGAGCTATAAGCGAAGACCTTCCTCAAGTCGCTTTGGCTCAATGCTACGAATGCTCCATAAACGATTGCGATCGCGCCGAGGCTTGCAAACAGTATTTGAGCTTCACTGGCCAATCCAATCGGAGTCATAGGCAATACGATTCGCACAATTCCAAACACGCCGAGTTTTGCAACCACCGAAGCAATCAATGCTGTCGTATTTGGATTCGCAACCGCATAGGTGCTTGGCAACCAAGTGTGTAGAGGCAATACCGCTAGCTTGATACCGAAACCGAGGAGCAACAGCCATAGAATCCACTGTTGGTTTGTCGCCAACGTTGAAACCATTTCCGCTCCACCTGCAACAGCCTCTATTTGTTGTTGGTTCGCCATCGCCGAAAGGACTTCGAGGTCGACCGTCGAAGGGTTGGTAATCGATGCGGACTGGAGAGCGATCCCGATAAAACCAATCACCATTGGTACGCTGCCGGCTAACGTAAACAACAAGAATTTGCGGGACGCAGACAATGCTTCTTTGGGGTTCCCCCATCCGTTGATCAACAAAATCAGAGGTAGCAAAACGGCCTCAAAGAACAGATAGAAAGAGACCAAGTCCATGGACATGAATACACCCATCAGCATCGATTCGGTGATCAAGATCAAGGCTATGTATTGATGCAAACGATCGCGAATCTGCTGGATTGAAAAGATGCAAACTGCAGCCGTAACGATCCCGGTCAACAGCACCATCAACGCGCCGATACCATCTACTCCAAAATGCAATTGCCAGCGGACAAGATGATTGGAAATCGATACTGGCAACTGAATTCTCAACCAACTCGGTGCGAACTCGATAGCCGATGCAACGGTTGCGAGCGAATTCGGATCAGCCTTTGCACCATTGAAGGTCGCATAGACGACTCCGACGCTGAGTAGAAACGTCGCTAGCGACGCAGCTACGCCGAAAGGAACCAGCTTCCGTCCTTGGTAACCAGCCAAAAAAATGGCCAGCCCCGAAAGGAGCGGGAGCAAAATCGTAATGGGAATCAAGTAGTCCATGTCAATGATCGATTAGCGAGAGACAATCCAGATCGCCACAGCAGCAACACCGACTGCTGTTACAAAGGTATATGCTGGAACGCGACCGTTCTGATAGCGTTGCCCCAACAAACCTGCCAATCGTGGCAGATCTGCGATTTTCATGACGAAGGCATCCACGAGGTTCGTGTCTAACCACCCCAACACGCCAGCCAAGAATTCGAGCGGCAATACAATGAAGCGGCTATATGCCCAGTCAATGTAGAGCCGATTCTTGCCAAAATCAGCGATCGTCGCCATCGTGCCGTCGGTACGCGTACTTGGTTGTGCTTTCGAGAGCATGAAACCCACGGCGCAACCAGCAATACCGACAATGCCGGATGCAATCATGATCAACAGCGACTCGTGATGTTCGCTGTGCGATTCCAACGTAGGCGATTTGCCCAAATAGTCGGCCAATATATGGGTCGGCCCTAATGCACCACCGACGACTAATGCACCCACTGCCAACAATGCCATCGGAGCCAACATGACATTCGTCGATTCGTGTGCATGATGTCCAGCTTCTTCCGGAATCCTTTCAGTGCCATGAAACGTCCGGAAGTATGCCTTCGACGTGTAGACGGCTGTCATGAAGGCGGTCAAGAATCCAATGCCCAACAGCACTTTGAACTGAAAGCCATACTCGCCGTCGGAACTGGCATCGTAAAGTACGGCCAAGATTCCATCTTTGCTAAAGAACCCAGACAATAGCGGAATACCTGCGAGGGCAGCGGCGCCAACCAAAAACAACAAATTCGTCTTTGGCAATACGCGTTTCAAGCCGCTGAATTTTCGCATGTCGATCACATCGCCCATCGCGTGCATCACGTTGCCAGCCGCCAAAAACAACAAAGCCTTGAAGAACGCATGCGTTACCAAGTGGAACATCGCTGCCGTTACCGCTAAAGTCATGAAACCTTTGATGGATCCAGTCGACAGTGCCATGAACAAATATCCCAATTGACTCACGGTCGAATAAGCGAGAACTCGCTTAAGGTCATCCTGAAATAATGCCATGAGCGCCGCGATCAAGGCGGTGATGCCCCCAAGCCATCCCACGACGGACAACACCCACGGAGTGTATTCCATCAATGGCGACAACCTGGCCATCAAATAAACACCCGCCGTCACCATCGTCGCCGCGTGAATCAACGCAGACACCGGCGTTGGACCTTCCATCGCATCTGGCAACCACACATGGAACGGAAATTGAGCCGATTTGCCAATCGCCCCAATCATCAACAACAAACTGATCCAACCTAGCAGGTCTGGATGCTGCGAAGCGAGTGCCGGCAGCGAAGTAAAGATGTTGTCAAAGTTCAATCGAGCGAAAAAGCTATCCGAGGCTGGTCCAGCAACCTGCCCCATGGCATATCCGAGCAGCAATATCCCAAACAAGAATCCGCAGTCCGCAATTCGGTTTACCAAGAAAGCTTTGGTGGCCGCTCTCGCTGCACTCGGCTTTCGAAACCAAAAACCGATCAGCAAATACGAACAGGTCCCAACGCCTTCCCAAAAGGCATACATCATGAGCAGATTATGGGAGAGCACGAGCATGGTCATGCAGAAAACGAATCCGCAGAACACGGAGAAGTACCGTGCATATCCAGGATCGTCATGCATGTAGTCTTTCGAATAGATTGCGATCATCGCTGAGATACACGTGACTACGCAAAGCAATGTGAGGCAGAGTGTGTCGATCTTCAACGAGATATCGAGCGTCAAGCCTCCGACATGCAAGTAACGATACCCTTCATAGGTCGTCGTTCCCGCCTCCCCTTGTGCACCGAAAAAGACCAAGCACAAACTAGACACGGCAGCAAAGAGCAACGATAGGATAGCTGGGAAGTGCGCTATTTTTCTATCGCCGCGAAACGACAGAACTGCACAGACTATACAACCGACTAGCGGGGCCATCGGAACCGCCCAAGCAAACAAACTAGGCATTGTTGGATACCTCCGCTTTCTTCTCTTTCACAAGTGGGTTGCCAGCAGTCTCCCCAACGTTAAGGTTGGCCGTGAACTCCGAAGGTACTGGATCTTGCAATGGGTCAAGGCCCGAAGGTGTAAGGGACGGGAACACTTGTTCAGCCGTCGACATCGACATCGGTGCTTCCACTTCTTTAGGGACAAGCGTTTCGCTCAGTTCGTCCCAAGCCTTGATGTCCAGCGTTGCTTTCTTGCGATAAAGCGAAACGACCAGTGCCAACGCAATCGCCGCTTCGCAAGCTGCGATTGTCAAAACCATAATGGCAAGCACCTGACCTTGAAAGTTACCGTAGTGTCTTGCAAACGCTATGAGATTGATGCTCACACCTGCAAGCATCATTTCCAAAGACAAGAACATTAGAATCAGGGATCTGCGAGTCAGAAAACCCACAAACCCTGCACTAAACAACAAGCCCGCGAATACGAGCATATTCTGTGTCATCACATCGTTCATGATCCCGCCTCCGCTGTCGGTTTCGTCGCCAAAGCAATCGCACCGATCGTCGCAACCAATAACACTGTTCCAGCTAGTTCCACAGCAATCAAATAGTCAGTGTAGAGCGATCGTCCCAAACCGGCCGTCGTTTGTGGCACGATGCCGGGGCCACTGTTCGCCGACTGAAGCTTCTGACGATCGAATTCGATTTTTGCTTGTTCACTCTGCAAATCATCTGGTAGCAATGCTTCACTCATCAAACGACTGGAGTCCACTTTCCGCAGCGGAAAGGATCCATCATGCGTCACACAGTACGTGATGGTAATCATCATCACGGTCCCAATCGCACCCGCTAAGTAGGGGTTGGTCAGCTTGATGTCGTAAACTCGCAAGTCTGTCTGTTGGGCGAACATGAGCACAAACAAGAAGATGATGATCGTCGCTCCCGCGTAAACAATCATTGTCGCTGCCGCGATGAACATTGCTGACTGCATGAATAATATTCCGCATGTCGACAAGACAGCCGAAGCAAACCCCAAGGCCGCGTACACCGGCTCGCGGGCTGTTAAAAAACCAACGCCACCACCGGTTGCTACGATACAAAACAGAAAGACGATATAAGCATCCAATGTCGGAGGCAAAAATCGGGCTGCAAAAATGGCCGATGCAGCCAATGAGACAAGCCCCAAACCCAACATGAATTTATGTCGAACTATCCCTTCTTGAACGAGCAAATAGCCTGCAGCCCCAAAGATGATCGGGATCACCATGGTCCAAGACCAAGTGCCCTCAACTCGACTCGCCAACGACTCTGCATTGGTCTGAGCAAAAAGCCAAGTGTTCCGCAGGCTTGCAGTGCTCAAGGTTGGTAGTAAGTCTGTCACGGAAGTACTTTCGCGTGTGAAAATTTGCTAAGGATTCATGAAGGGAAGGAGCATTTACTGCACTCCCATGGACTGTAGGTTCCCAATCGAGATTGGTGAACAATAAAAAGCGAATGGCTATCCTTTTCGTCCGCGACCCGGTGGTGGTGGACCTTGCTTGGCGGTTTCTGCTTCCTCCGAAGCTGGTCCCAGGGCGCCACGATTCGTGCGCACTGGATCCTGCCCCGATTGGATCGTCTTATCGAATACCGACAACAGTTTTTCTTTGTCGAAGATCATCTCTTCTCGAGTCATGCCCGTCAGGTCATAAATACTCGTCAACTCGATCGCATCCACGGGACATGCTTCTTCGCACATTCCGCAATAGATACATCTCAATTCGTCGATGGTGAAGGTGGCCGGATACTTGTCGCGGTTCTCCCAATGCGGATCGTCCTTCGGGGCCGGTGCGGCGATGATCTCGATGCAATTGGCGGGACATGCTGTTTGGCACATGTAACAAGCAACGCACTTTACCCGTCCCTCTTCATCACGGTTGAGGCGATGCACTCCGCGATAATTCGCAGGAATCTCAGGTTCCACCTCGGGGTATTGTCGCGTCATCGGTTTGCCAGAGAGAGCATGCCGAACCGCTGTGGCGACTCCGGACATGACTGCGGGCAGATACATGGCTTCCATCCAGCCAATCTTGGGCTCTTCGCCCCACTTTACCGTTTTTTCTCTTTTGCTCTTCGTGGTCATGCTGACACTCCTCGTATTTCACCGTCCATCACACGCGGATTCGATTGATTGAGAGTTCTTTGCAACTGATAAGTGCTAATCATCGCAGCCACAAACAACAAAATCGCTGTTCCGGCAAGCAAGTGCTTTGGCAAACCGAGCGTCAAAACGACCGCTACCAAAAACAAGTTTACCAATCCCAACGGAATCAAACCTTTCCAGGCCAATCCCATCAACTGATCAAATCGGAAACGTGGCAATGCCCAGCGAAGGATCATGATAAACAACACAACTCCGCACACTTTGGCAACCAATACAAATGTTCTCAGCAACATACCACCGAGAGAAGCATCCACAGGCCCCGTCAAACCAGGAAAGTGCCACCCACCGAAGAACAACAGCACGGTCAAGAAACTTACCGTGACGATGTGCGTGTACTCTGCAAGGAAGAAGAGCACAAACTTGATTCCGCCGTACTCTGTATGAAACCCACCCACCAATTCTTGTTCGCACTCTGGCAAGTCGAATGGTAAACGGTTTGTCTCAGCCAGTGCACTCGTGAAAAACACGAGCAATGCCAGTGGTTGCCAGAACAGATTCCAGTCCCACAGCGATCCACCTTGTGCGGCTACGATCTTTTCAATGTTCAACGAACCCGTCGCGGCAATCACTCCAATGATCGAAAGCCCGAGAGGGATTTCATAGCTGATGAACTGGGCACACGAGCGAATGGCTCCGTACAAAGAATACTTATTGTTCGATGCCCAACCACCGAGGATGATCCCGTATGCGGACAAGGAACTGATCGCGAACATCATGATGATCCCGATATCGATGCCTGGGGCGACGACATACCGGAACCCAGATTCGTACTCTACTGGCACGGGCCCAAACGGCATGACAACCAGTGCGAACATCGCGGTCATCAAACTAAAGGTCGGAGCGATGAAGTAAAGAAACGTGTAAACGTGGTCCGGAATCACTTGCTCTTTCAAGAAGATCTTGATCCCGTCAGCGATCGCTTGAAACAACCCAAACGGCCCTACGCGGTTAGGACCCACTCGGTCCTGAATGTAAGCCGCAATTTTGCGTTCGATGAACGTCATATAAAGACCGAGGATCGGCACAAAAGCCAAAATCACACCGATCGCACCAAGCGTTGGCCAAAGTGTCGGCCATAGTTCTTTCATGTACTCAATCATGGATTCGTTCTTCAGCCTATCGGGTTATGAAAAGACCGGTTCACGGTTGGAAGCATTCAATTTAGTACCGTTCTCACCTAGGTCACCTACTCCAAGTGCGGCGAGGGAACGAATCACTCCGCCAATCTCTTTGCGAATCGCCATAGCGTTGTAAAGTCCTTTGCGCTCCGTCAACTCCATCAAGATCCGTCCATCGGAACGCGTATCAGCCGGTGGCCGGACTGCGGCGTTCGCTGCTTGAGCAAGACCGGAATGATTGACATAAGTTCCATCCCTTTCCGCAAAACTACCCGAAGGCAACACGATGTCGGCGCGATCGCTTAACGGAGATGGGAACAGATCTTGGACAATCAAGAGCGATGGTTTTCCAACACCTCGATCGATCGACTCGTCGACCCAACCATGCTGGTATCCTCCTACGAAATACCATGACGTAGCATCGGCCTTTGCTGCGACTTGTGCAACCGAGATCACTTGTCCTTCAAAGTGTCGTAGAACGGCCTCGACACCCAATCGGTTCGGGCATTTCTCTGCTCGAATCGTAAACTTCACTTTGCCAGCTTCGGGAGCTTCACCCTTTGGTCCCTTAGGATACATATCATCTGTACCGACCATAGGAACCGGTCCCAATACCAATCGAACACGAGCATCGAGTTGCTTCAAGTAGCTGGCGAGCAAGTATGCTTCTTCGATGGTCATGAATGGTGACAGGACACCGACGAATCCACGTGCATCTGTTTTGATCGCTTCTTTGATCTTGGTGCGAGTGACTTCCAAAACGTCGGTCCATGGATCGGAGAAATCTAGATCGCCAAGTCCACCTACTTTTGAGCCGCTTGTTTTCCTGCTCAACGCGATCGCTTCCGAAACTCTCGGCTTGGTCAATCTTCGTTCGTCCGAAATATACTTAAATCCGAACCGCCCTTCGTCACACATGAAGTGACCTTGGGCTAGCGGATTCGTGCGGGGTCTCAAACGATAAACCTTGTCATCGTTCTGATCGATGTGGATACTGCATCCTGTCGAGCAGCCTGTGCAAACGCTGTCCGCGCTCTTGAGCCACCAAACTCGCTTCTTGTAAAGGAAATCTTTGCTGCAAAGCGCGCCCACGGGGCATAAATCCACAACGTTCCCAGCAAGCTTGTTGTCGCACGGTGTCTCTGGGAAAACATCGATCTCTTCGTGGCTGCCACGCGCCACGACTTGCAACTCTGCAGTACCACTGACTTCGCGTGTGAATCGAACGCAACGCGTGCACATCACACAACGATCAGTAAACAACGCGATCTGCTCGCCGATATGGTACTTGTCTTCACGCTGAATCTTGGGTTCGTCTAACCTGCTTTGCGCCTTGCCGAACTTATAAGTGTAATCTTGAAGATAGCACTCTCCCGCTTGATCGCAAATCGAGCAATCGAGGGGATGATTCAACAATAGCAATTCGAGCGTCAATGCCTGCGAGGTTTTCACCTTTTGCGTGTCAGTCTTGATCACCGTTCCATCTTTGATCGGTGTCTGGCAACCTGGAACTAATTTAGGTCCCATCACGACAGTTCCATCCGGCTTTTTCTCACCGACCTCGACCAAGCACATGCGGCAGGAAGCAACCACGGACAACGCTTCGTGCCAGCAATAGTGCGGGATCTCGACCCCAGCCTTACGAGCTGCGAGGATGCAATTGTCCTTTGGATCTGCGTCGACTTCGATATCGTTAACGATGACCTTTGGCACTGGATTGCTTTCGTAAAATTAGAACTAGTTTTGGATTGGAAACTACGTTGTGTAAGTATCGTGTTCTCTCGATGCGATGAACACGATACGTTCTATAGGGTCAGGAAACGGGACTAATGAGCGCCAGCCAATTGACGGCTTTCACTCTTTCGTCCGCTCTTGATGTACTCTTCAAACTCAGGTCTGAACTTGTTGATGGCCGTTTTCATCGGCCAAGCCGCACCGTCGGCAAGTCCGCAAATCGTGGAGCCAGGGATTGTTCCGATCGAAGACGATATCTCCAACAACAAATCGATGTCGCTCAATTTGCCCCGCCCTTCTCGAATACGCTCCAATATTTTGGTGGACCAAGCGGTCCCTTCACGGCATGGTGTGCACTGTCCACAGGATTCGTGAGCAAAGAATCGGCAAGCATTGTAAAGGACATCCACCATGCTGGTATGGTCGTCGATCACGATGACGGCCGCCGTTCCCAAACCGAGGCAACCGACTCGTCCTGGTCCTGCGAAATCAAGTGGCGTATCGAGCTCTTTTTCGCTCATGAAACCCATGCTGATTCCACCAGGCACGACCGCCTTGGCCTTTCGACCTTTCCAAACGCCACCCGCATGCTTATCGATAAGTTCGCGGGCCGTGATTCCCATCGGAAGTTCGACCAAGCCGGGCTTGTTCACATGTCCGCTGATGCAATATAGCTTTGGTCCATACGAACCTGCATCGCGAGGATTGTTCGGATCTTTGGGGATCCCCATCGTCATAAACCACTCTGGTCCACGTTCGATGATGTGAGGGATGCATGCCATCGTCTCGACGTTGTTCACGACCGTTGGCCTTCGAAACGCACCTTCGATCGCAGGAAACGGAGGCTTGATTCGCGGCCAAGCTCGCTTGCCTTCCAGGCTTTCGATTAGACCGGTTTCTTCACCGCAGATGTACGCACACGCACCTCGGTGCAAGTGGATGTCCAAACTGTAGTTCGAACCAAGAATATTCTTGCCCAACAAATTGTTGGCGTACATCTCATCGATCGCAGCCTTCAACACTCGGTAGCAACGACCATACTCGTAACGCAAGTAGAAATACGCAGTCGTCGTCCGTGTTGCATAACTGCTGATCACGATCCCTTCGAGCACCTGATGCGGATCTTCTTCGATCAGCACACGGTTATTGAACGTGCCTGGCTCGCTTTCGTCGCCATTGATGCACAAATAA
>Ga0315900_10009471_pt1 | contig 12358 bp, 11 predicted proteins | sample LakEriMetagenome_FD_203521 | JGI IMG/M metagenome (GOLD analysis project Ga0315900, IMG submission 203521) | Freshwater fungal communities from buoy surface, Lake Erie, Ohio, United States - Buoy 12 MA114 | ecosystem: Environmental > Aquatic > Freshwater > Lake > Lake biofilm | place: USA: Lake...
GGGGCTTTCCTATGTGAGCTGCAGTCCTTTCCGAGTCCCCGTTGCCCGCCTTGCCGCCGCGCAGGCTGCCATCGAGGAAAAGCGTGCCGCTGCGAAGGCCGCTGCCGGGAAACCTGTCCGCGGTGCCGGCAAAGCCGGTTCCACGGCAAAACAAAACAACAAAGCAACCAACAACAACACACATACCATGGCTAAGAAAGCTGCAAAAAAAGCCGCCAAGAAGGCCGCTGCTCCGAAGAAGGCCGCCGCTCCGAAGAAGGCCGCCAAGAAGGCTGCTGCTCCGAAGAAGGCCGCTAAGAAGGCCGCCAAGAAGAAGTAAGCTGACGGGTCTCGCATGAGACCTCCCACGGCGAAGCAATTCGTCATCAAAAGCCCTGTGAAGTTCCTGCTTCACAGGGCTTTTTTGTCAGCTAAAGAGCCATCCGCCACCCATCTTCCATGGCCATCCTCGAAGTTCGAAACCTCACCAAGCGCTGGAGCGGCGGACGTCTTGCGCTGGACAATGTGAGCTTTGAGATGCGGCAGGGGGAGATCCTGGGGCTGCTCGGTCACAACGGCGCCGGCAAAAGCACCGTGCTCGGCATCACTCTCGGCATGGTCAGGCCGGACGCCGGGGAGGTGGTGATCAACGGTTGTTCCGTCCAGAGCCAGCGCGCCCGCGCCCTTGGTCATGTCGGCGCCATCTACGAGGCGGCGCACTTTTATGACTACCTCACCGGCTGGCAGAACCTGCGTGTGCTCTGCTCGCTTTCAGGCTGGTGGGACGAGGCCGAGGTGCGGCGTGTTCTGAAGCTGGTCAATCTGGAGCAGCGAGCGCATCACAAAACCCGCACCTACAGCCATGGCATGCGGCAGCGCCTTGCCCTGGCCCAGGCCCTGCTGCCCAGGCCAAAGTGCCTGCTGCTGGATGAACCGACGGACGGCCTCGACCCGGAGGGCATCCGTGAGTTTCGTGAACTGGTGCTGAAACTGCGCGCGGAATACGGCATGACCATCCTGCTCAACTCGCACCTCCTCGCCGAGGTCGAGCAGATGTGCGACCGCTGCGTGATCCTGAAGCAGGGCCGGAAGATGTATGAGGGCGTCGTGCCCTCGCAGCAGAAGAAGCAGCGGGTCTTTCAGCTTCAGTCCCGGGACTTTGCCAGGGCTCGTGAGGCGGTGCAGGCCGCCGGCGCCATGGTCGATCCCGTCACGAGCCTGGTGGAGCTGCCCGAACACCTGAACGGGCCTGAAATGCTGCGCCGCATCGTGGAGGCCGGCGCACGCGTGGATTCCTGGACCGCCCACCGGCCCACGCTTGAAGAATTCTACCTTGGCATGACCGGCGCATGACCCTCTTCTTTCATCAATGGAAAAGCGAGCTGCTGAAGCTCTTCGCCCGCCGCCGCACCTACATCGGCTTCGTGGCCTTTATCGCCCTCGAGCTGGTCATCTGGCTGCTCTTTGAGTTCCTCAACGGGGAAAAGCGCCTGGCCTGGCTGATCGCGCGCCAGGGCCAGTCCTTCGAGCAGTATGACTCATGCCTCACCCTGGCTTTCATCATCATTGGTTTGTCCGTGCTGCTGCTGGGCGCCATTTACCTGGCGCTTGTCGGCGGTGACATCGTGGCCAAGGAGGGCGAGGACGGCCACTACCGCCTGCTGCTCGTCCGTCCCATCAGCCGCGTCAGGCTGCTGGGCATCAAGTATCTCAGCTGCGTCGGTTACACCTTCCTGCTCATCCAGTTCATCGTCTGGACCTCCTTCCTGCTGGGCCTGGTCCTCAAGGGCTGGGGCGGGGGCTTCTTCGTCGCCACGCTGGATCCCGCGATCCTCGAGTTCTATCCCTGGGACGAAGGGCTGCGGCGCTTCGTGCTCAGCACGCTGCTCGTGTCCTTCAGCATGACCGTGGTCACCAGCATCGCGTTCTTCTTCTCCTGCTTCCCAATGAAGCCCGCCGCCGCCACGATCGGCGCGCTCACTTACTTTCTTATCGACCGCATCGTTCGTGAGACTGGCTTCATGGACAGCTACGACCAGTTCCTGCTGACCAAGCACATCAGCGCCTGGGCGCTCGCCCTCAAGGCCGAGATCCCCTGGGCGGTCATCCTGCGCAGCATGACCGTCATCGTCGCGGTCAACCTCAGCCTCTTCATCGTCGGCACGGCGTTCTTCCAGTCGCGCGACCTCAAGTCATGATCCATCTCGAAACCGTCCATGAGCTCCGCACCTGGCGCCGCCAGGCCGGACGCGTCCTCCTTGTCCCCACCATGGGCGCGCTGCATGAGGGCCATGCCAGGCTGGTGCGCGAGGCCCGCCGCATGGCCGGTGACTCGGCCTGCGTGGCGGCAACCATCTTTGTGAACCCGCTCCAGTTCGGGCCTAACGAAGATTTTGACCGCTATCCGCGCACCCTGGAGGCCGACCTCCGGCTCTGCGGGGAGGCGGGCGCCGACCTCGTGTTCGCCCCGCCGGTGCCTGAGGTCTACCACCCGGATCGCAGCATCAAGATCACCGAGTCATCGCTGTCGGCCGTCCTGTGCGGTGCAAGCAGGCCGGGTCATTTTGACGGCGTCTGCACGGTCGTCGCCAAGCTCTTCAACCTGGTGCAGCCCGACGAGGCCCTGTTTGGCAGGAAGGACTACCAGCAGCTCGCCGTCATCCGGCGTCTCGTGCGTGATCTCGACATCCCCGTCGACGTGCATGGCGTGGAGACCGTGCGCGAGCCGGACGGGCTGGCCATGAGCTCAAGAAACCGCTACCTCTCCCCGGAGGAGCGCGCCCAGGCGCCCGCCCTGCATGCCGCCCTGCGCAAGGCCTGTGACGCCTGGCTTGCCGGCGAGCGGGAGGTTCCGCGCCTGCTGCGGGTCATCCGCGAACACGTGGCCTGCCACGCGCCGTTATGCCGCGAGGATTACGTCAGCATCGTTGATCCGGACAGCCTTCAGCCACTGGCGCGGGTGGAGGATCATGCGGTGGCGCTGCTGGCCTTTTGGTTCGGCAAGGCGCGCCTGATCGACAATCTCGAGCTGCGGCGCTGATGCGCCCGGGCGTCCGCGCGGCTCAGGGATGATGACGAGGCGGAGGACCGCGTTACACCTTTTGTTCAACCGCCAACCGCCATGAAACGCCGCCGCCTTTTGCAGACCCTCGCCGCCGCGCCGCTGGCCGCCGCAGGAGCGGGTCGCAGGGCGCCGTTTCGCGTGCTTTACAGCAACGACCTCACGAACATCACCTCCTGCGCCAGTCCGTATCACCGGCCGCGCGAGCCGTTTCGTCCGGCGATGCTGGAGGCCTCGGTGGACGAGGTGTCCGGCCTGGTGGACGCACATTTTCTCCAGCCCGGCCTGGGCGTGGTGCCGCTCCGGCCGGGCGAGGTGCTGCCGTTGAAGGCGCACTTTGAATGGGTGCGCAGCCGTTATGGAACGGAGCCGGATTCGTTCTCACGCTTTGTCCTCAACGGCGGCGATCTCGTGCAGGTCTTCATCGACCGCTGCCGGCTGAAGGGCCAGGCGGCCTTCATCTCGCTGCGCATGAACGACGCGCATCACAAGGAGTTTGTGGATCCGATGCCGGGCGACCGGCCGGGCGGCAGCATCGGCATGAGCGTGACGCGCTGGTATGCCGAACATCCGGAGCATCGCATCAGGCCCGGTTCTCTGCGCGGCGCCGACCTTGTCCTGAACTGGGCGGCGCCGGAGGTGCGTGAGCAGAAGCTGGCGATGATCCGTGAGCTGTGCCTGCGCTATGAGATGGACGGGCTGGAGCTCGACTTCCTGCGCTTCCACAGCTGCTTCCGCGAGGCTGAAACGCCGCTCGAACAGCGTCGAGCGATCATGACGGCCTTTGTGAAGGAGGTGCGTCGCCTTCTTGGCCCCGAGCGCTGGCTCTGCGCCCGTGTCCCCTGCCATCTGCGCGCCCTGGACGTGCTCGGCCTCGACCTGAAGGCGCTTGTCGCGGCGGGCCTGGACATGGTGAAAGCCTCCGACCACTATTTCACCACTCAGCAGCACGATCTGCAGGCGATCCGCGAACAAACGATGGGTTCAGTCTTGTATTTTGAGCTCTGCCACACGCTCTGGAAGGGCGACAAGGTGCAGGCGGGTTATGATGTCTTCCCGTTCCGACGTGCGACTCGCGAGCATCTTCACACCAGCGCTCATCTCGCCTATGCCCGGGGTGCGGACGGCATCAGCCTGTTCAATTTCGCCTACTACCGCCAGCATGGTCAGGGAGAGGGGCGCGGACCGTTTGGCGAGCCGCCTTTTGAAGCGCTGCGGAACCTGCGCTCACCCGAGGTGCTGGCACGCGCGCCGCAGCATGCCTTCATCGCCTCCGGCTGGAGGGCGCCCGGCATGAAGCCGCTGCAGGTGCCGCGTAAAATCGAGCCGGGCCGGGCCGCGAGGTTCAACCTGGATCTCGCGGCCCCGGCCGGTGGCTGGAAATCGGCAGCCCGTGTGCGCATCCAGGCGGATACCGGACTCGGTGCCTCAGCCTGGAGCGCCGTCTTCAATGGCGATGCCATCGCCGCGTCCGCCGACGTTTCAGAACCTTTTCCCGTGCCCTACCCATCGATGATGGGCGCGCCGGATGAACTGCGGGCCTGGACGGTGCCCGCAGCCCTTCTGCGTGAAGGGGGGAACAGTCTTGAAGTCACCCTTCACGACGGCTCCGTCTGTTCCGTACTGTTTGTGGACCTTGCCGTCGCCGCCTGAACTCCCTCATGAAAAGAAAACTCCCCCTGCTTGTTGCCGCGTTATTGGTTGCCGGAAGCTGCCCGGCCGAAGTCATCGAGGCCGACCTGCTCATCGTCGGCGGCAGCGAGTCCGCCTGCGCCGCCGCGATCCAGGCGGCGCGTCTTGGCGTGAGGAAGATCGTGCTGGTGAACGACATCGGCTGGCTGGGCGGCCAGTTCAGCGCCGAGGGCGTGGGCTGCCTGGATGAATGGATCGTGGTGAACGGCAAGCGGACGAACTTTCCGCGCAGCGGCCTGTTCCTGGAGATGGTCAGGCGCATCCGCGCGCACAACTCGGAGAAGTATGGCAAGGCCTGTCCCGGCAACGCCTTCTGTGGTACCGAGACGATCGAGCCGAAGGCCGCCGCGGACATCTTCGAAGCCTGGCTCGGCGAGCATGCATCCCAGGTGCAGGTGCTGCGAGGCTGGGAGCCGGTGCGTGTGAACGTGAAGTCCGGCGCCGTCACCGGCGTGGTTTTTCACAAGGTGCATCCCGAACCCCGGCCGGGCGAGACCTGTGAAGTGCGTGCGCCGCTGACGCTGGACTCCTCAGACTGGGGCGATGTGATCCGGCTCAGCGGAGCGAAATACGGGGCGGGGCCGGATTTGAAGTCACGGTTTGGCGAGACGAGCGCGCCGGAGGCCTTTGATGAGGCGGGCGCCCAGGAGATGAACCCCATCTCCTACTGCGTCGTGCTGCGGGAGACACTGGGAAAGGATGCGACCATCCCCAGGCCGCCGACCTATGATCCGTCCTCGTTCAAGTCTCTCGACAAGGGGGCCCCGTGGGTGGACAGCGACATGAGCGCGGGCATTTATTCACCGAGCGGCAACAGCCCCTACACGCACCGCCGTCTGGTGGACCGCTGGCACAACGGCTTCCCGCCCGGCACCGAGGCCACGTTCATCAACTACCCTGTGCAGGACTACCCGCTCTGCCAGCTCCCGCAGCGCGTGCTCGACGCGCTGGAGAAGACGGCGCCCGGCGCCTCGAAGAAAAACATCGTTCATCTCACGCCTGCGCAGCGCCGCCTCATCTTTGAAGATGCGAAGCAGCATGCGCTGGGCGTGCTGCATCATCTGCAGACGGCAGTGCATGACCGCGTGGGCGACTTCCCCCAGTCCTTCCGCTACATGCGTCTGACCGAGGAGTTTGGCACGCCGGACAACCTTCCGCCCAAGCCCTACGTGCGTGAAGGCCTGCGGCTGGAGGCCGTGCACATGCTGCGCGAGCAGGACATCCGCGCCGCCACGCGCGAGCCGATGTGGGCGAGGCTGATGCCGCAGGACGCCGCCTTTGCCTTCCAGTTCAACATCGACTTCCACCCGACGCGGAGGAAGTACCTGACCGATGATCGCAACGGTCCCTGGCAGTTCATCCACACCAAGGACCGCGGCTGGCACACGGACACCGACCGCGCCGTGCTGCCGCTGCGCGGCCTGGTGCCGGTGGAGATGGACGGGCTGCTCGGCTGTGGGAAGAACATCGGCGTCAGCAGTGTCGTGCAGTCGGCGCTGAGGCTGCACGGCCAGATGATGCACGTCGGCCAGGCGGCCGCCACGCTGGCGGCGATGAGCCTGCGGGAGAAATCCGCGCCCCGTCGGCTGGTGGCCGATCCGGCAAGGGTGCGGGAGCTGCAGCTCAGCCTGGCGCGCGGCCGCGGCGGCCCGGGCCTGCAGCTCTGGCCCTGGCAGGACCTGACGCCGGACGACCCCCATTTTGAAGCCGTGAACATGCTTTCGGTTCGGGGCGTGTGGAAGCCGGAGCCGGAGGATGTCTTCTTCCATCCCGAAAAGACCGTGACGCGTCGTGAGCTGGCGCGTCTGGTCGTGCGCATCTGCCGCCTTCTGCCTGGGGCGAAGGACTGGCCGAAGCATGCGCAGCCCCTGTATGGCGACGTGCCGGCGGAGGATCCCGATCGTCGTGAAATCGAGGCGATGGTGAGCTGGGGTGATTTTGCGCCTCTCGCCGACAAGTTTCTGCCCGGCCAGCCTGCGGCCTGGGCGACGCTGCACGCCTGGCTGACGCGGATGAAGCTGCCTGTCACCAGCGGCCTGGTGGACGGAACCGACCACGGCCTGAAGCGCGCCGACTACCCGCTCTCGCGCGCGGAGGCGGCGATGCACCTGTGGCGGGTGCTTCAGATGGGCGGTGAGGTTTGCGCACTCGAACCGTAAGCCTGTCAGGCAAACAGCTCCTGGATCGCCTGCGTGCCGAAGTCCACGACGGGGAAAGGCCTGCCCTGGGGGCCGGGCAGCTCGGTGTGAAGGTCCACGCCGAGCGCCTGGTAGATGGTGCCGACGATTTCCTTCGGGGCGACCGGACGTTCGGTGGGATAACCCCCGATGTCGTCGCTTTTGCCGATGACCTCGCCGCCCTTCACGCCGCCGCCGGCGAAGTTCACAGTCCAGCAGTTCGGCCAGTGGTCACGGCCGCCGGCGGGGTTGATCTTCGGCGTGCGGCCGAACTCGGCGAGGCAGGTGACGAGGGTGTCGTCGAGCATGCCGCGCTGGAACAGGTCCTCAATGAGGGCGGTGTAGCCCTGGTCGTACATCGGAGCGACGATGTCGCGCATGCCCTCGATGCTGGTGAAGGGCTTGGAGCCGTGGATGTCCCAGGTGATCTCGCCGAAGACGGTGATGAAGGTGTTGACCGTGACGAAGCGCACGCCGCGCTCGACGAGGCGGCGGGCGAGCAGGCAGCTCTGGCCGAAGCGGTTGAGGCCGTAGCGTTCGCGCACCTTCAGCGGCTCCTTGGAAAGGTCGAAGGCCTCGCGGGCCTGGGTGCTGGTCATGATGCGGTAGGCGGACTCGAAGTTGGAGTCCATGAGCTTCGCCTGCTCGCTGTATTCAAAGTTGCGCACGCTGCTGTCCACCAGCTCGCGGAGCTGCTTCCGACGCTCCAGACGGACCTCGCTGATCTCCCGGGGCGGCAGCAGGTCGGGCACCTTGAAGTCCTTGGCGGAGGGGTCGGAATTGAGCACAAACGGGTCGTAGGCCTTGCCGAGGAAGCCGGCGTCCTGGCCGTGGGGCATGTTGCCGCCGGTGGGGCCCATGGTCTCCGGCAGGACGATGTGCGAGGGCAGGTCGCTGCGCCGTCCCTGGAGGAACTCCAGCGCGCAGCCGACATGCGGGGTGATGACGCCTCCGGTGAAAAGGCGGCCGGTCTGCATCATCTGATGGCCGGTGTCATGCACGGCGGCGGCGGTGTGGTAGCAGGAGCGGACAAGGCTGAACTTGTCGGCGATCTTCGCATGCAGCGGCAGGATCTCGGAGATTTCAAACGCGTTGCTCTTGGTTCGAATGGGCTTGAACGGCCCGCGGATCTCGCTGGGGGCGTCCGGCTTCATGTCCCAGAGGTCCTGCTGGCTCGGCGCGCCGAGGTTGAAGATCATGATGCAGGACTTGTTGCTCTTCTTCGCATCGACGCGGCCCTCGGCCTTGAGTTTGGCAAAGCCCGGCAGGGTCAGCCCGATGGCGCTGAGCGCCCCGGCGGAGAGGAAGTCACGGCGCGACACACCATCGCAGGTGGTGACGGAGCCTTGGTCGGTGAAGGTGAACATGGGCGGGACGGGAGGGGATTTCCGGGATAATACGCCGTTCCGGCCCGGGTTTAAATGGAGGATGCCACTTTGGTTAGGCGCATTTCCCGGCACGGCGGCGCCCGGGAGCGGGTTTGACAAAGCGCGCTTGTCCGGCAAGGCATGACGCATGTCCGCGAAACCCGACCCCGCCACCCTGCCGTGCAGCCCTCTGGAGGAGACCTCCGGCCTGAAGTACTTCCCCCGCATGCTGGGCAAGATCCGCCTGCACGCCCAGGGCAGCCTCTGGGAGGACCTGCATGCCAATCTCGGCAAGGGCTCGGACGGAGCCTGTGTGGAGTTCCTGCATGTGAGCTATGACGATCTGAAGGCGCGGGTGCTGCAGGGCGGCACGGACGAGGAGATCCTCGACTGGTGCCAGCAGCAGGGGCGGCCGCTCAATGACACCGACAAGCTTGTCTGGAACTATTACACGACCAAGCTGGGCTGGAACGACCACCTCTCGGCCATCCTGGCCAAACGCAAGGCCGACGGAGGCCTGGGCGACCGCGACGACATCCAGACCATCACCCATTACATCGATGTCGACGAGGGCCGGCTGCCCTGAGCCGGTCTTCAGCCGACCGCGTTTCCGCAGTTGAAAACCCGCCGCCGCCCTCCACCCTCCGCGCCCGCTTTTTCTTATGTCCTCCCTCAAACTTCTCATCACCGGATGCAAAGGCCGCATGGGCCAGGCCGTGCTCTCAGCCGCCCAGTCCCAGGGTGTGGATGTCGGCGCCGCCATCGACCTCGGCGACTCCTTTCCCGAGGCGCTCGCCAAGTCCGACTGTGTGATCGACTTCACCTCGCATCATTTCACCACGGAGCTGCTGTCCGAGGCGCTGAAGCAGAAGAAGAGCCTGGTCATCGGCACCACCGGTCACACCAACGAGGAGCTGGACGCCATCCGCGAGGCCTCCAAAAGCATCCCCATCGTCTTCGCCTCGAACTTCAGCGTCGGCGTGAACACGCTGTTCTGGCTGACCCGCAAGGCGGCCGAGCTGCTGGGGCCGGACTTCGACCTGGAGGTGGTCGAGATGCATCACCGCCTGAAGAAGGACAGCCCCAGCGGCACCGCCCGCACCCTGGTGGAGATCCTCGCCGACGTGCGTGAGCTTCAGTATGACAGCGACTGCCGTCACGGCCGTTTTGGCGATGTCGGCGCGCGCACCAAGGCGGAGATCGGCGTGCATGCCGTCCGCGGCGGTGACGTGGTGGGGGACCACACGGTCATCTTCGCCAATGTCGGCGAGCGCGTGGAGCTGACCCACAAGGCCAGCAGCCGTGACACCTTCGCCAACGGCGCCGTGCGTGCCGCGCGCTGGCTGTCCGGCCAGCCGGCGGGCCTGTATGACATGCAGGACGTGCTCGGGCTGAAGTGAGGAAGTTGACGATGGTTGAAGGTTGATGACCGTGGTTGACGATGGTTTGACCGAACAACCGAGAACTCACGCCTTCGTTTGCAAACCACCGGCCAAACTAGCTTCGGCATCGCCCTGGGCTCCAATCTTGGAGATCGGGAGGCGAATCTGAAATGCGGGCTGGAGATGCTTGTGGAGAGGATCCGGCCATCGTCGGTGCTGGCGGGCGGTATTTATGAAACCGAGCCCGTGGACTGCGCGCCGGGCACGCAGGCCTTTCTGAACACGGTCGTCGAGATGGAGGCGGCCGTTTCTCCTGGTGAGCTGCATGAGCATCTGCAGGCCGTCGAACAGGCAATGGGACGTCCGGCGGTTCGTGAACGAAACTCGCCGCGCACCTTGGATCTCGACCTGCTTTATGCGGGTGACTTTGTCAGCGGGGATCCGGTGCTGATCCTGCCGCATCCGCGCCTGCATCTGCGCCGCTTCGTGCTGCAGCCGCTGGCGGACATCCGGCCCGGCCTGGTGCTCCCGGGGCGCTCCCAAAGCATTGCCGAACTTTTGGCTGGGCTGAGTGACAACCCGGCCGAGGTGCGCCTGCTGAAGAAGGCGTGGTGGTGAGAGGCCGGGCCGGGACGAGTCCATCGGGTGCCATGGTCCATGGCCGCCCGCCGTGTGTGGGAGCAGCAGGCAATCTGAAACAGGAAACCCCGGGCATGTGGAAAAGTCTGGATGAAGACGCGTTCCGCCGCGTTTGTGTCTGCCTCTCCCACCATGTTCCGCCGACTGACCGCCCTTCTTTTGCTGCCCCTGCTTGCCAGCGCCGCCCCGCGTTCCGAGCACGTCTTTGTGATCAGCTTTGACGGCGGCAATCCGACCGTCCTTCAGAAGGCGGACATGCCGAATTTCCAGCGGCTGGTCGCCGAGGGCGCCCACACGTTTGAGGCCAGCACGATCCTTCCCTCCAAGACCCTGCCCTCGCACACCTCCATGCTCACCGGCGTGGACATCGCCAAGCACGGCGTGGACTGGAACGACTACCTGCCGATCCGCGGCGCGGTGAAGGTGCCGACGGTGTTTGAGCTGGCCAGGCAGGCCAACCCCTCCACCTCGACGGCCCTGTTCTGCGGCAAGATCAAGTTCCGACATCTCTGGAAGCCCGGCACCATCGACCTGTTCGACTGCGGCGGCGCCTATGATGAGAAGCCCGTGCCGGCCAGCGAGGAAAAGAAGCTCGTGCCGGCCCGGGGCGTGGTTGAGCGTGCCGTCCCCTACATCCTGGAGAAGAAGCCCGCCCTCTGCTTCATCCACCTGCCGGACGGCGACACCATCGGTCACAAAATAGGTTGGGGATCGCCGGAGCAGCTCGCGGCCTTCAAGGAGTGCGACGACGCGCTCGGCCGGATCCTGGAGGCCATCGACAAGGCCGGCCTGCGTGACAGCAGCACGGTCATCCTCACCGCCGACCATGGCGGCAAGGAGAGGAACCATTTCAACCCCGTTCCCGAGGACATTCACATCCCCTGGGTGGCCTGGGGCAAGGGCGTGACCAAGGGTCGCGCGATCGGCAAGAAGTCCGTGATGACCTACGACACCGCCGCCACGGTTCTCTGGCTGATGGGCGTCGACAGGCCCGCGAGCCTGGACGGCGAGGTGGTGACCGAGGCCTTCAGCGAGTGAGGCCGCCGGTGCGCGTGGTTCGGCCCGGCAGGAAAAAAGATTTGCCGCCCCAGGGGCTTTCCCCTGTAATCGCGGGCCGCGATTCCGAACCATGACCACCCCATCCTCCTCCGACTCCAGGCCTGACATGAAGCTGTTCTGGGCCTGCTTCATCGCCCTTGTGGCGACCTCCTTCGTCTTTGGCGTGCGCGCCAACACCATCGGGGAGCTGCAGGACAGCTTCAACCTGTCCGAGGCCCAGAAGGGCAACATCAACGGCGCGGGCATGTGGCCCTTCGCCCTCAGCATCATCTTCTTCAGCCTGGTGATCGACTGGATCGGCTACAAGACGGTGGCGCTGTTCGCCATTGGCTGCCACCTCGTCTCGCTGGTGCTGACCTTGAACGCCACGGGCTATGAGTCGTTTTACTGGAGCACGCTGCTCGTCGCCGTGGCCAACGGCACGGTGGAGTCCTTCATCAACCCGGTGGTCGCCACGGTGTTCAACAAGGACAAGTCGAAGTGGCTGAACATCCTGCATGCGGGCTGGCCGGCCGGCCTGGCGCTGGGCGCGCTGTTCTGCGCCCTGTTCCCGCACACGACCCTGTTCTTTGACGCCGTGTGGAAGTTCCGCTTCGCGCTGTGCTTCGTGCCGGTGATCGTCTACGCGCTGCTCATCCTGCCCTGCAGCTTTCCGGTCAATGAGCGAGTGGCCGCCGGCATCAGCTACCGCGACATGCTGAAGGAGGTCGGCGCGGTGGGCTTCTTCATCATCGGTTTCCTGATGTATTTCGCCATCATGCAGCTCGCCGGCAGGGAGGCGACCATGAGCACCTCGCTCATCGCCGGCGCCGTCGTCGGCCTGGCCGCCGGCGTTTACACGGGCTCGCCGGGCAACTGGCTGTTCCTCGTCGTGCTGGTGGTGATCGGGCCGCTGGCGACCACCGAGCTTGGCACCGACGGCTGGATGCCCGAGCTGCTGAAGCTGAACGGCCCGGCGGATTCGCCGAACTTCGCCGCCTGGATCTTCGTGTATGTCTCGGC
>Ga0315900_10009472_pt1 | contig 12357 bp, 10 predicted proteins | sample LakEriMetagenome_FD_203521 | JGI IMG/M metagenome (GOLD analysis project Ga0315900, IMG submission 203521) | Freshwater fungal communities from buoy surface, Lake Erie, Ohio, United States - Buoy 12 MA114 | ecosystem: Environmental > Aquatic > Freshwater > Lake > Lake biofilm | place: USA: Lake...
CAAAGGCTAGACCGCGCCTCGGCCAGCCGCAAATTCCGCTTGCTCCGGCGGGACCGCCTGGGCCAAGCTTCCCGCGAAGGCACGCAAAGTGCCGCTTTGGGAAGGAACACGGCTATGAAATTCTGGTCGCGGGCCGCGCTGGCCCTGGCGGCGCTATGGGCTGGCAGCGCGCCGGCCTCTGCCCAGGTGCAAATGATCATCCCCTGGCCGGCGGGGGGCGGCACGGACATTATCGGCCGCCTGATCCAGCCGGTATTTACCGAAGCCGTGGGCTCGCAAGTCGTCATTCGCAATGTGGGCGGCGCCACCGGCACCATTGGCACGGCAGAGGTCGTGCGCGCCAAACCGGATGGGCAGACGATCCTGCTGACCTCCATGGCGCCGATTGCCATTCAGCCAAGCTTCATGGCGCGCGCGCCCTATCGGGCGGATCATCTTACCGCTGTCTGTCTGGTCGCCGAAGCACCGGCCACGCTGATGACACCCACCACAACCGGCATTCGTACGGTCGCCGATATCGTCGCGCGCGCCAGGGCCAATCCCGGGCAATTGCCCTATGCCTCGGGCGGCGTTGGCGGGCTTGGGCATTTGGCCATGACAGGCCTGTCACGCGCCTTCGGGATTGAGATGAACCATATCCCCTTCCGAGGTTCGGGCGATAGCGTGCAGGCGATGCTTTCGGGCACCGTGCCGATGCTGACTGCCGAGGCAAATCTCGTGAAGCAATACGGCCTGCATGCGGTGGCGGTTTTTGCCGAACAACGCTCTCCCGATTTCCCTGACACGCCCACGATGCGCGAACAGGGGCTTGATCTGGTCTATCCGCTTTGGACCGGGATTTTCACTGCCCCTGGTACGCCAGAGGCCGTGGTGGCGCGGATGGATGAGGCCTGCGGGCGCACCCTGCGCACCCCATCGGTGATTGAAGGCATGACGCGCGCCGGCCACCCCATTCGCTACCTGAACCATCAGGCTTTCACGGCTTATGTGAAGGCGGAGGCCGAGAAATATGCTGGGCTGATCAGGGATAGCGGCTTGCGTCAGGCGGATTGAAAAAAATGGTGCGGGTGCCGCCTCAGCGCGGCCCCGCCGCCACCGTCCCTTCCGGCGCATGGGCGAATTCCGGCACCAGCCGCGCCAATTGCTGAAGCGCAAGCCGCGCATTCCCTGCCCGCCCCGCCGCCGCCATTTCATCAATCGCACGCCCCACCAAGGCAGAATCAGCCGTGCGCGGTGTCGCCACCAAAAGCCCAGGGAAAGCGGTTGGGCGCGGTGGTTCCTGGCCGTGGAACAATTCCTCATAAAGCCGCTCACCAGGGCGCAGCCCAGTGAAGCGGATTTCCACATCCTCATCGGGGCGCAGCCCCGCCAGCCGGATCATGCGCCGCGCCAGATCCACAATCTTCACCGGCTGGCCCATATCCAAAACGAAGATGCCGCCTTCGGCCAATTCCGGTGGCTGATCGGCGGGATCGGTGGTGCCCACAACACTCGCCTGCAACACCAAGCCCACGGCTTCGCGCACGGTCATGAAATAGCGCCGCATATCGGGATGCGTCACCGTCAGCGGCCCACCGCGTTCCAATTGTCGGCGAAATAGCGGCACCACACTGCCGGTCGAGCCCAAAACATTGCCAAACCGCACCGTGATACAGCGCATGCCCGCGCGCCCATGGCGCGCCTCACGATCCAAGGCCTGACAATACATCTCGGCCAAACGTTTCGATGCGCCCATCACCGATGTTGGGTTCACGGCCTTGTCGGTTGAAATGAAGACCATCGCCGCAGTGCCAACAGAACGCGCCGCTTCCGCCACCACGCGCGTGCCAAACGCATTTGTCAGCACGCCTTCCAGCGGATCATTTTCCACCATCGGCACATGCTTCAGCGCCGCCGCATGGAACACCAACTCGGGCTTGATATCCTCGAAAAGCCTGCGAATGCGCGCCTCATCGCGCACATCGGCCAGTACCGCGCGGCGCGGCACATCGGGGTGTTTTTCGCGCAATTCCAGATCAATTTCATACAGCAGGAATTCGCCGTGATCGAGCAAGACCAGCAGCGCCGGACCAAGGGCCGCAACCTGCCGCGCCAATTCGCCGCCAATGGTCCCACCCGCCCCCGTCACCAGCACGCGCCGCCCCTGCACCAGCCGCGCCATACCTTCGCGGTCAAGTGGCACTTGCGGCCGATCCAACAAATCCTCAATCGAAATCGGGCGCAACTCCACGCGGCGCGTGGCTTCACTGCCCGCCGGATCAAGCCGTGTTGGTGCGGGCGCACGGCGCAGCGGCACGCCATGGCGATCCGCCGCATCCAACAGCGCTTCCAAGGCAGGGCCTTCAATATCGGGGCCTGACAGCACAATCAGCCCCGGCAGCCGCCCTTCCGCGCGCAGCCGATCCAAAACGGCTTCCGCTTCTTCAACCGTGCCCAGGATCAAATGCCCCTGCATGCGCCGCCCGGCCTGACGCGCCCGCAGTGAGAGGATCCCAATCACGCGATAAGGCGCACGCCGATCCCGTTCCAGGGCGCGAATGAACAAATCGGTGCCCTCTGCGGCACCCACCAGCAGCACGGCTTGCGCATCGGCCGCCGCTTCGCCGGCATGGCGCGTGGCCTGCACCAGGGCCAGCACCCGCGCGCCAATCAGCAGCGCGCCCAGCAACAGGGCATGGATCAGCGGAAAGGCCGGATTGGCCGGCTGCCACCCGCCAAGCATTTGCCCGCCAATCCAAAACAGCAGCGCCCCACCCAAAGCGGCACCCGCCACCGCCAGCAAATCCCGCAAGCCGGCAAAGCGCCAATATTGCTGCGGCAGGCGTAACACCGCGCCAGCCGCAAGCAGGGCGAGCACCGCACCCGGCGCTGCCACTGCCCACCAGGCGCCAGATGGCCAATTGCGCGGCGCAATGGCCCATACCGCCAGCAGCAGCGCCAGCAGCGCAATCAGGCCATCAAGGGCCAGATTCAGCAGAATCCGATGGGAAGGGCGGCGCGTCACATGCGCTGTCTAGCCCAGAATGGCCTGGGGTGGAATCGCTTCACAACACGCAGGTATTTTGGCGGGGCATAAAGCCCGTCAGCCGGCCATAAAGTGCGACAAGCCGCTGCGCTTCCCCCGCCCAGGAGAAATGCGCCAAAGCGGCTTCCCGGCCCGCTTGGCCGAGCACCGCGCGGCGGATCGGGTTCGTCAGGCGCTGCACTTCCTCGGCAATGGCGACAGGGTTGGCAGTATCCACCAAGGCGCCACAGCCAGCGGCTTCGATCACCGCCGCAACCTCCTCGGCTTCTGCGGGCGCAATCACGGGCAGGCCCGCCAGCATGGCGTCGAACAGCTTATGCGGCAGAGCAAGCCGATGATTCTCCGCCCCCGGCTGGAACAGGATCAGCGCAATATCGCAGCGCGAAGCCGCCGCCAGCGCGGCTTCATGCGGCAGCCATCCCAAAGCCGTGATCCGCGCCGTGAGGCCAAGCGCTTTGGCCCTCGCCCAGAAATCCGCCTCACTGTCATCGGTGAAGCGGCCAATCAGGCAAAGCCGCGTCTCAGGCGGGCAAAGCGCCAGGGCGTCCAGCATTTGCGCCCAGCCGCGCGCGCGCGTCAGCGCCCCCAAATGCAGCAGCGTCACTGGGCCAGCGGCATGAACACGGGGCGGCACGGCGCCAAGCGCGTAATTGCGCACCTTCACCACACGGTCCTCGCCGCCAAAGGGAGCACCGAGGCCATCCTTCGCCACCACCACCGCATCAGCGGCACGCCCCATGGCCCAGCAGGCGCCATGCACCAGGCGGCGCAACACCGGCCGCAGCAAGGCCGGCACCCTGCCATCCAGCCGCGATGGGTAATGTTCATGCACATCCAGAATGATGCGCGCTCCAGTCCACCAGCCGGCCAACAGCGCCGCCGCCCAGGCATCGGGTTCCGAGGCATGGATCACCTCGGCCCGCTGAGCGGCCGCCCGCATGGCAAGGCGCGGAATGCCAAGCAAGCGGCGCAGCGGACCGCGTCGCGCGGGAAAGGTACTGATTGCCACCCCCGCCACCAGCGCGGGCGCATCGCCTGACGCTGGCGCAGGGCATAAATGGCTGACAGCATAGCCGGCCTCGACCAAGCTCGCGCCCTGCTTCATGACCACGCGGATATCGGCAGGCGGATGGGCGGCAGACAGCAGCAATACTTTTGGGCGCGCCAGCCAAACCGGAATCAGGCTACCATCGCGCGGCATTCCTCGCCTTCCAGCAGGGCTTGCAAATGCTCACGCATCCGCAGCCCCGCACGCCCATCCCAAAGCGGAATGGGCCGCGCCGGACGCAAGGGCGTTTTCAGAATTTCCGCGACGCGTTCGGGTAATTCTTCGGGTGTCGCCAGCCTGTTCATACCAGCCGCGATGGTGATGGGGCGTTCAGTGGCACCGCGGAGCGTCAGGCAAGGCAGGCCAAGCGCGGTCGCTTCTTCCTGCACGCCGCCGCTATCGGTCGCGACCAGACGCGCGCGACAGAGCAGCGACAGAAACTCCAGATACCCGAGCGGGGGCATGATGCGCACCCCTGTCGGCGGTACAAAGCCAAAGGCCTTCATCTGCGCCGCCGCGCGCGGATGAATGGGCCAGATCAGCGGCACATGCCGCGCCGCTGCGGAAAGCCCATCCAGCAGCGCAATCAACCGCTCTGGCTTATCCACATTACCGGCGCGATGCAGCGTCACCAGCCCGTAGCCTCCACGAGAAAGGCCGCGCGGCAAGCGTTTGGCGCGTGCCGCCGCCAAATGACGGAGCTGCGTATCCACCATGGCATTGCCAACCGCCCGCACCGCGGCGGCAGAATGGCCTTCCTGACGCAGCCGCGCGGCGGTTGCCTCATCCGGTGCCCAAAGAATATCGGAAATGGCATCAATGGCGCGGCGATTGATTTCCTCCGGCAAATCCCGCTCACCCGAACGCAGCCCGGCTTCCAGATGGATCAACATAATGCCCATCTTGCGTGCGGCGATTGCCGCCGCGAGCGCGCCATCCACATCACCCGCGGCCACCACAGCGGCGGGGCGGCGCGATTTCCAGACGGTTTCGCAAGCAATCATGGAACGCCCCGTCAGCACCGCATGGCTGCCGCCCGAAACGCCCAGCGCGATATCAGGCACGGGCAGGCCAAGATCGGCGAAATGCACGCCAAACATGGCCGGGTCCTCATGCTGGCCGGTATGCAGCAGCACGGGTTTGCAGAATTCCGGGCCGGCGGCCAGCGCGTGCCAAAGGGCGGCGAGTTTTGGCAAATTGGGCCTTGCGGCGGCAACAAGATGGACCTCGGGCAGCATGGTCAGCGCCTTCCTGAAACGGCAAAATGGTTTGGGCTGGCAAGGCCCCGGGCAGGCACGGGGATCGCTTCCACCAATGCCGTGAAACGCGCCGCCAGCAGGCGCCGATCATGCTGGCGCATGGCAAGGCTGCGCGCCGCCGCCCCCGCCGCCGCGCGGCGTGCGGGGTCTTCCACTAGGCTCGTCAAGGCAGCTGCAAGGCCCACAGCGTCGCCGGGGGGCACGGCGATGCCGCAGCCGCCATCCGCCAAAAGCCGCGCGACCTGGCCAGGTGCGGTACTGATCACGGGCCGGCCCGCCGCCAGCCCATCCATCAGCTTATTGGGCGCGGTCCATTCGGCGAAGGCCGGGCAATCAGCCAGGATATGCAAAGCGATTTGGCTGCCCGCGAAAAGCCGCGCCACATCGCGCTTGGGCATGGGCGGCAGGAAAGTCAGGTTGGGCAGGCCCGCTGCCTGCTGGATCAGCGCGGTTTTCTCAGCACCTTCGCCCACCAGCAGGATGCGGAGCCGGGTTTCGCCCCTGGCAGCCAAAAGCCGCGCAGCTTCCACCACCACACCAAGCCCATTCGCGCGCCCATGCGCGCCCGCATAAAGTGCCAACACTTCCCAGGGCGCGGCCTCGGGCGGGCGCCAGGGGGCGATTTGGGGGCCAAACAGATCAAGGTCACAGCCATTGCCGATCACCTGCACCCGCGCCGGATCGGTGCCCCGCGCGCGCGCCGTCTCAGCCATGCCTTCCGATAAGGCAACCACCGCTGCCGCCTGTCGGCAGGCCAGATTGGCCAAGCTTTCAAATATGGGGGAGAGCGGCGTCGGCAGCACGCCCATGGCACGCGGCAATTCCGGCCAGGGGTCGCGGATTTCGAACATGAACGGAATGTCGCGCAAACCCTTGGCCAAAAGTGCGGGCAAGGCCACCGTCAGCGGGGTTGAGGACGCGATAATCACATCAGGCTTCACCCGGAAGACAAGGCGCGTTGCCACCATCGCATAGCGCAGAAACGCGGCGCCACGGGCCGCGACCCCCATCGCATTGGCGTAGGGAATGTCGAATTCCACCACCTGGAAGCCCGCCACGCGGCCTTCCCGCCGGCCTTTCCGAAAGGCGCCGGCAAGCTCGGTCTCGGCCCCCTGATAGCGCCCGGTTGCCAGCGTCACGCGATGGCCGCGCGCGACAAGGGCGCGGGCAAAGGCGAAGCTCCGTGTCGCGGTGCTGCCATTGGGTGTACTGAAATGCTGGTGCAGATAAAGGATGTGCATGGAACTCAGCCGCGCGCTGCGGCGCAGATGGCGCGGATCACCCGGTACTGCGCTTCGGGGGCCATGCCGCTGCCAGAGGGCAGGCAAATTCCCCTGGCGAAAAGCGCCTCCGCGACCGCGCCCCCCATGCTCGGCGCATCCCGAAAGGCGGGCTGCATATGCAAAGGCTTGAAGGCCGGGCGGGTTTCAATACCCTCGGCCGCCAGGATGCGGCGCAGCCCATCGGCATCCATGCCGAAACTGGCCGGGTCAATCAACATGGCGGTCAACCAGCGGGACGCCCTGCCCCAAGCGGCTTCGGGCATGAAGGAAGTGCCCGGCAAATCCTCCAGCCCTTCCTGATACCGCGCGAAAATCGCGCGTCGTCGGGCCACTCGGTCGGCAAGCTTCGGCAATTGCGCGAGCCCCACCGCCGCCAGCAGGGAAGACAGGCCGAAGGAATAGCCGGTGGTCTGGTGCTCATAATGTGGCGCCGGGGTTTTGGCCTGATCGGCCAGGGCTCGGGCGCGGGCGATCAGCATCGCATCATCGGAAGCAAGCGCCCCGCCGCCACCGGCCGTGATGATCTTATTGCCATTGAAGGAAAAGGCCGCGAGCAGGGCGCCCTTGCCGGCGGGAAGCCCCGCCTGGGTGGCACCCAGCCCCTCGGCACTATCTGAGATCAGGGCCACGCCAAATTCGGCGCAAAGCGGCGCAATTTCATGCAGCGCCGCGCATTGGCCATAGATATCCACCGCCACCACCGCCTTGGGCAGCCGGCCCTGGCGCGCTGCCGCGCGAAGTTCCGTGGCCAAAAGGGCGGCATCAAGCGTCCAGCTTCCCGGACAGACATCCAAAAAACGTGGCCTGGCGCCTAATTGCACCGCCGGCGCGATGGAGGCGATGAAGGTAAAGCTTGGCGCCCAAACCTCATCCCCTGGACCAATTTCCAGCACACGAAAGGCCAAGGTCAGCGCCGCCGTACCAGAGGCAACACCAAGCACATGGTCGAAGCCCGTATCCTTGGCCAAAGCGGCTTCAAAAGCGCGCGGAATTGGGCCCGCCGGCGCCAACCAGCCCGAGGCGAGGCTCGCTTCGACCGCTGCCTTCTCCCGCCCTGTCAGATGCGGCGGCGAGAGCAGGATGGGCGCCGGCGCCTCTCGCGTTGGCTTCCTCGGCTTGGGCAGGATGCGGGCAGCATGAGCAGAAGAGAGCATGGCATTCACCCCTGATGGCCGCGCGTCATCAGCGGAGCCCGCACGAGAACCGCGCCGCGTGGCAGGACTTCCTTGAGGCTTGGCGAGGTCGCATGGCCGGGCATGGTGGCGCCATGGCCGCGCAACAGCAGCGCGCAGCAAGCCAGGACGATCATGAAATCTGTCATAAATTCAGGCTCTTGGTCGGTATATTCTACATCACACGCCAAGCGCCGCCCCCAAGGCAGCGCATTGCGCCCCTCTGCCTGGGCAAGGCCAAACAAGCCGGGCTGCACCCAAAGCCGACGCGCCTCGGTCGCGCTGAACAATGGCGTATAGTCGCAGGGCAAAGGCCGCGGCCCCACCAGGCTCATGTCGCCGCGCAAGATATTGATCATCTGCGGCAATTCATCGAGGCCACTGGCCCGGAACCAACGCCCGAAGCGGCTGAGCCGCACGGCATCCGGCGCCTCTCCTGCGCGCATGGAGCGGAATTTTAATAGCGTGAAGGGCGCGCCATGCAGCCCAGCGCGGCGTTGACGAAACAGGATGGGTCGGCCCAAGGCCAGCAGCACCGCCAGCGCGAGCAGGGCAAGGATTGGCGCCCCGAGCACCAGCACCAGCGCGGCCACCACGCGATCAAACGCAGCCTTACCCCAAAGCGCGTACATGCAGAGCCTCCTTCCCCGGCGCCTCGGTGCGCAGCCCAAGCCCCAGCGCCACGCCAAGCGTGAGCCAGGCCATGCGATTGCCGAGATCGGTTGAGACCTGAAGCGTCACCGCCATGGGCAGGCAGAGCATCAGGATGCGCGCCACCCGCCAGGATGGCGCGGTCCGGCCAAGCCGCCAGACCACCCAGGCCGCCCCGCCAAAGGCAATCAGCCAAAGCGTGAAGCCGGGCAGGCCTGCTTCTGCCAGTACTTCAAGCGCCAGGTTATGGGGGTGCCGCCCGCGCCATTCACCAAACCCCGCCGCCAGGCTGAAGCCACCAATGCCCAGGCCAAAGGGCATGGCCTGACCCGCCAATGCCAAGGCTATGCCCCAAAGCGGCAAGCGGCCGGAGCTTTCCAAAGTATTGGGCGCGAAGAAACGTTCCAGAGCGCGGGCGTGCTGCGTGACCTCGGTTCCCATGAACAGCACCGCGCCGCCGGCTAGGCAGAGCAGCCCAAGCAGCCAAAGGGCCGCCCGCCCACGCTTTTGTTGCCTGAGCATGATCAGGGGCGGACCGCATGCCAGGCAAAGCCCAAGCGCCACCAGCGCCGCCCGTCCGCCGGGCAGCATAGCGCCAAGCGCCAAAGCGAAGGTGGCGCCCAGCCAGAGAAACCCTAGCACAGCACCACGCGCTTCAGCCCAATGCAAAGCCGCGAGCGCCGCCGCCATGGCAATGGCAAGCCCCGTCACCTGATAGGCAATACGCCATTTCTCGGGATCGGCATCGGGCAGCCCGCCCAGGGCGACACTCCCTTGTGCGAGATTATTGGCAAGGCTGAGCGCAACTGCTGCGCCAGCCCCAAGCACACCGGCACAAAACCCGCGCAAGGCCGTGTCATCCCCGGCCACCACCAAGCCGGCGAACAGCATAATCGGCCCAAGCAGGGTGATTTCCGGCAATTTGGCGGCAAGCACAGCGCCCGAAGCGCTCCAGCAGCCGGCGAGCACCAGCCAGAGCCAAAGCACGCCAATGGCGGCAAGCGGCAGGCCAATTTCCGGTGCCACCAGCCAACGCCGCGTGATGGCGCAAAGCGCCAGCAAGGGCAGCGCCAGGGCAGCGCTGAAGATCGTAAAATCAATGGTTAAAGCGCCAATCAGGGGAATGGATTTCAGCGCGCCGGCAAGATGGAGCAAGGCGCCAGAAACCCCCGCCAGCCATGCCAGCACATCATGGGGCGGCGCGGCTTGCCTGCCATCAGCCCGCACCTTCAATCCCCCTGCATCGCCGGGCTGCGCGTGACAAGCGCGGCATCACGAAACGCGATACGCGTCAGCAAGACACCCGCCGCTGCCATGAAGACCGCGAACGGCACCACGAGCAGCCAAAGCCCAAGCAAAAGTGGCCGATTGGGGCGAGAGGCGCGGGCTTCCACCATCGGGGCAGCGATCAGCCGCGCGGCCACTGCCTCATCCGCCGCCACCACCAGGCCGGCGCGCTGTTGCTGGGCCAGCAGATCGTAAAGGCTATTGCGGAGGAAGACATCGCTTTCGCCTTGAAGCCGTGCCTCAAGCGCCGCGACCCGCCGCGCTGCTTGATCAGCAAGGTCCGCGCGTACCTTGGCTTCGGCATATTGATGCAGCGTGACCAGTGCTTGCAGCGCGAGCGCCGGGTCAGCATGGGTTAGTTCAAGGCTCCAGGTGATAGCGCCAAGGTTTTGCGTTACCGAAACATGGCGCTCCATCCAGGCCAGCACGTCATCGGCATCGAGCGCGCGATTAAGCCCAAGCAGGACGCGCAGCCCCCAAAGCGGTGAGTCCTGGCGCTGGCGCTCCATCCGCTGCAAGAGCGGGGTTTCCGTGGTCAGCATGCGCGCTGCTTCTGGCGAACGCAGCGCGGCCAAATAAATGGCGAAATTGCCGCCTGGGCGCGCATCAAGCCCCTGCCCCAGCCCAGGCGCCTGGGGCGAAAGCAGGGCGGAGATAGCGAAGGAAGTGGTTTCCGCCGGCGCCACCTGGGCGCGCGCCACATGGCCGCGCGGCCAAAGCAGGATGGCGGCCGCGCCCCCCACCCATAGCAGCAGCAGGATCAGCGCCAGCCTGGCACGCCAAGCCCAAAGCCCCATCAGCAGCAGCGGCAACGGCATCAGCACCCACCCATTTTGGGCAGCGCGACTTCGGTAAAAATCCGCCCTATCGGCCGATTGGCGCGGAGTTCCAGCACCGGCGCGGGTTCCACCCGCCCATAGGCCGGGCTTTCCCAGCCGCGGATCAATTCCAGGCTGAAGGGTGCATCGGCGGAAAGCGTAATGCGTGCCTTGGCGCTTTCGACGCCATCGGGGATGCGCCGCCAATCACCTGGAGAAAGCCGCCAACGAAGGGCGAGGCGCCGAAAATCACCCCGGACCTGATCCTCCACGCGCCAGACACGCCCGCGGCACTCAACACGCCTTGCATGACGATTGCCACGCCAATCGCGGGTTTTGGCGCCATCAGGAATGGCGCGGCAGCGCGGCCAGCGGCCAAACAGGAAGGGGCCAAGCCGCGGCATGGGTTCGGCATCATCAAAGGTGATCAGATTATGCCCGAGGCCGCCGGCCAGCATCCTTTGCCACCAGTCAAAACCAGGTGGCGGCAGATAGGCACCGCTGCCGCCATCGCGGAGCAGGTTTTCATTGCCATCCCAAAGATCGAAATGCAGCAAATCCGCCTGTCCTGGCCGGAAACGGAGCGGTACGCCCGTGCGCAGCACGCCGCGCGCGCCCCCGGCCCCGCTGCGGCCGAACCAGCCGGCGCTGCGCCAATGGTCGGCGTTAGTGCTGGGTAGGCTGGGTCCGGCCGCGAGGCCAAGCGCGCGGCAGCCGGGATCATTCGGCAAGCCGGCACTGGCGCCAAGGAAGAGCCGGGATGCGCGTTCCAGGCTTGCCCGCGCGTCGCCCGCCCCAAACCCTGAGAGATCGGCAAAGGCCGAATCATCACAAGGCCCGATGCGGGGCAAGGCGCCATTGGGCGCCATGACGCGGCCGAGCCATTGCGTGGCAGCAGCGGCGCGCGCGGCAAAGGGCGCGGCAAAGCCGGGCGCGCCATGGCGGCGGCGGAACCACTCAGCAATCGCCAGCACATCCAGCATCAACCGATGATAGGCCGGCGATGCTTGGGCAAAGGCGCCGCAAGGCGAGACCAGCCGCGCCACAGCCCGCCCCAGCGCCCGCGCCCCGGCACGCTGATCCTGTGCGCGGCCCAAAAGCAGCCCGCAGACAAATAGCCCCGCGGCCTCACTGATCGGGTGGTTGTTATCCTGCGCCGCGCCATAGGCGCGGGTGGCGCGGATGCGCTCAGCGTGCAGCGCGAGCAAGTCACGCGCGCCGGGGCTAAGCCGCCGATCCGCGCCAAGCAAGGCAAGGGCAATGCAGATGCCCATGGCGCGCAAGGCCGCTTCCTGCGCGCAAGCCCAGCCCGGGCCGCGAAAGGGCGGGTTGGCAGCGGCCCAATCGGCCAGCAGCGCTTCGGCCTGGTTCAGGTGATCGCCCGAGGGATCACGCGTTACGGCTTGAGCAAGCTTGAGCAAGGGCGCGAGACGATGGGCTTCCCAAAGGCCGCGAATATCCGCGCCGGGGCGGGCCAAGACATCCAACGCATGGGCTTGGCCGTCAAAGGCCCCATGCCAATCGTGCGGCGTTATGGGCAGTGCGGCAGCTTCAGGCAGGAAAGGACCGCGCGGGGCCGGACGATCAGGCAAAGCGCGATGGGCAAGACCCGCAACCAAGCGCAGGCGATGCCAAGCAAACAGCATGACGGGGCGCGGGCCGAGCCGCCACGCCGCATCGGCGCAAAGCCAAATGCCCCGCCATCCGGGCGCGGAAGGCGATGAGGGCCGGGTTTCACCAAGAACCGTATCACCAGGCACGGCACGCCTCCTTGGGTGATTTGGATTGTTGAAAAGCAATCTATGGTTGTGTTA
>Ga0315900_10009476_pt1 | contig 12351 bp, 9 predicted proteins | sample LakEriMetagenome_FD_203521 | JGI IMG/M metagenome (GOLD analysis project Ga0315900, IMG submission 203521) | Freshwater fungal communities from buoy surface, Lake Erie, Ohio, United States - Buoy 12 MA114 | ecosystem: Environmental > Aquatic > Freshwater > Lake > Lake biofilm | place: USA: Lake...
AAAACATCTGACCGCACCCGGCCGCCGCCCTCCTTCATGTTCCGTCCCTTGCCAGGCCATCTCGATGCCGTCACCCGCTGGTTTGACGACAATTTCCGCAGCCGAGGGGAGCTGGGCGCCTCCGTGTCCATCTGGCAGTCCGGGGTGGAGATCCTCAGCCTGGCCCAGGGTCATGCCGATCGCTCACAGTCGCGATCGTGGACTTCAGAAACCCTGGCGCCGGTCTGGTCAGCCACCAAGGGACCCGCCGCCGTCTGCGCCCTGATGGCCATGGCGGAAGCCTCCCTGCCCATCGATTCCCTGGTCGCCGAAATCTGGCCGGAATTCGCCACCAGCGGCAAGGCAAACGTATCCTTCGCCCATCTCTTCGCCCACACTGCCGGGCTCTGCGCCCTGGATGAACGCGTCTCCATCCTGAACTACGAGGCCGTCATCCAGGCGCTGGAACACCAACCACCGCTCTGGGAGCCGGGCATGAAGCAGGGCTACCACGCCCGCACTTTCGGCTTCTTGATGGATGAAATCGTCCGCCGGCTCATCGGCGCCGACTCCCTGGGCGAATACTTCCGCGAAACCATCGGCTGCCCGCTTGGGCTCGACTTCTGGATCGGCCTGCCCAGCGCCCAGCATGGACGCGTGGCCACGGTCTACCCTGGCAAGATCAGCATTGCCGATGGAGACCGGCCTTTCCTGAAGGCCTTCGGCACTTCCGGCAGCCTCACCCAGCGCACCTTCAGCTCGCCCCTCGGACTCAACGCCGTTCAGGATTTCAACCAGCCCGAGACCTGGCAGCGCGGCTTTGCCAGCATGGGCGGAGTCGGCAGCGCCAGCGGGCTCGGCAAGTTCTACGCCATGCTCGCCCAGGGCGGCGTCTGGGGCGGGCGCCAGATCGTTCCGGCCGCCGTCATTCGCCTGTTGAGTGGGACGCTTTCCGAGCAGGAGGATCTCGTGCTCTGCACCCCCATCGCCTTTGGCGCCGGGGTCATGAAGGACCCGCTGCAAACCGATCCCGCACTTACGCCCGGCAAACTGCGGCGACATTACGGCCCCTCCCTCCAGGCCTTTGGCCACCCCGGAGCAGGTGGGTGCCTGGCTTTTGCCGATCCGGAAAATCAAATCAGCTTCGCCTACACCATGAACCAGATGGAAACCGGCGCGCTGCCCGGCCCCAAGTCGATCGGGCTCATCGACCGTCTCTACGGCCTGGAAAACTGAACGCTGGGCTTCGGCGGTCAAGGCACACAACCTTCCGATCCACGCGCCAGCGCCGGAGCGCGGATTTCCAACGCTGCAAGCGGGTTCGCCCACACACACCCGAAACATCCTCCCACCTGCTTCAACCCGATGATGGGACCCACCCAAAGATTCGAATCGGGCTAAAGATGGCTCCACCATTTCCCCTGCGTTCGTCATGCTGTGGAATCGGAGTTCCGCGCTCCGGCGCTGAGCTCACGCATCCAGGCGCTGGGAGAACAGCCCTTTTCCGCGCGAAAGGCCTGGCTGAAATGACTCAGGCTGCGGTAGCCCACCTCCAGGGCTGCCTCGCTGACGTTCATGCGTCCGATCGAAATCCGTTCTGCAGCCTTCTCAATGCGCAGTCGGCGCAGAAACAGGCTGATCGTCATGCCGGCGGCCTCCGAAAAGGTGCGGGAGAGATAATGCGGATGGCAGCCGCAGAGACGCGCCAGCTCCTCCAGAGAAGGTGGGTTTTCCAGATCCTGCAGCAGCACCTCACGCACCTTGGCCACGCGATCGAGCGCCAGACGCCGGGTGCGGCGGCACACCGGGTCCCCCAGAAGTGTCTCCGCGAACACCTTGCGAAAGAAAAACTCGCTCATGCGGCTGCCTTCAAGCAGCCGCCTGGCCTCCGAGCACAGAGTGGAGGCCATCAGGCTGCGCGCCCACAACCGGTCCTCGGGCTCCAGGACGCGGCAGAGCATGGGCGTCGCGGTTTCCTGCCCCAGAAAAAGGGTCCGCAGCTCCGGGGAGAGCTGGTCCCTCAGACTGGCCAGCATGCTCACGACCCAGGGTGCGGGGTAGGAAAGCAAAAGCACCTCAGGATTGACCGGGCCGATGACTCCGCAGCGGTCGGGCCGACCGGAGTCCAGGTTCAGCCAGACCAGCTGTCCGGGCCGCATCTCCTGGGCCAGTCTGTCCGGCCAGCCAAGCTGAAGCTCACCTTCAAGCACGAGGAGGCCGAGGATGCGCCCCTCCTTGAAATCCATCAGCCAGCCGCCGGCGCCCCACGAGTCACGACCTAACCAACGGCTTTGAAAATCCGGCGCCTGCATCATGGCGATCCGTGGCGGATTCAGGCTGGGAACAAGACCTGCTCACCCTTCGTCGTGAGCAGCAGCGCCACGCTGTCACGCGTCGCCAGCACCTGGTTCCAGAGCTTCTGGGGCGCCAGCAGCACGGCCTTCGTCAGCGCGTCCGCCTCGATGCAGGTGCGGGCGAAGACGCTGACGCTCAGGTTGCTCTTCATCGGCCGGCCGGTGCGTGGATGCAGGATGGCGGCCGTCTTTTTCAATCCTCCGGCAGCGCGCACAAAGTAAGCAGCGCTCGTCGCCAGCGCCGGACGCAGCATGACGCCAGGCAGGGCGGCACGATGCGGATCCCTCGGGTCACGGATCGCCACCCGGCTGTCGATCCGTCCCAGCACCCGCATGTCGCCGCCCGCGTTCACGATGGCGCCTTCCAACCCGAGGGTGCTCAGATACTCCACCGCCTTATCCACGGCGAAGCCCTTGGCGATGCCTCCCAGGTCCACCTGAAGCGGCTGCCGGAAGGAAACCCCCCGGCCTCCATGAAGCATGATCTCCTCCCAGTGCCCCGCCTCCGCCAGTGAAGTCAGCGAACCATGCCTGGGAAGCAAACCGCTGCGGACCAGCCGGGGTGCCACGGTGATGTCAAAGGCACCCTCCGTCTCGCGGCTCAGCTTCACCGCCTCCTCCAGCACCTGGTACGTCCAGGGATGCACCTGAAGCGGAGCCAGATGACCGCAGCGGTTCAGCCGGCTGATGTCGCTGTCCGGATCATGAAAGCTCATCATGCGCTGCACACAGCGGATCATTTCAAAAGCCTTCCCCGCATGCTGGTGCAACCGGGCCTCCGGGGCCGCGCCGCTGAGTGTGATCTCCACAAAGGTGCCCAGGAGTGGCTGGCAGCGTTTGATCGTGTTCATGGTGGTCAGGCAAGGTGGCGGAGCACCTGGTCCCAGGTGTGCACAAGACGCTTCACGCCCCGCGTGATGCCCTGGCTGCTGAGGGTGGCTCCCGATATGTTGCCGATGTCCTTGTGCAGCTTCAGCTTCGAATCCGCCGTCTTGCCCTGGAACTGGCGACGCCACTTCGGGCTGCGGACTTCATAACCATACACCTCCCGGTAGGTCAGGATCTCAACCCCGCGCACCTCCCCCTCGGCGGTGATCGCCACGGCGATGTCGATGGCCTCATACCTGCCCATGACAGTGTCGAAAATCAGCCAGCTTCCATCGGCTCCCTTCCAGACGTCCAGCTCGAGCTTGGTCACCTCAATTCCCGAGGCAGCCTCGATCCGCTTCCGGTCCTTTTTCTCCAGGGAAATCGTGCGCGGTTCCGCTGTGCCAGGCAGCAAAACCGCCCTGGCCTGCTCCCGGCTCAAATAGGCCTGCGCATGCAGCCCCCCCGGTGCCAGAAGCAGGGCGGGCGCAAATTTTTGGATGAGGCAACGGCGACGCATGGCGAGTTAAACGAGAAATGTTCTCATTATACATGAAACTGAATCTCAATTACGAAGAATCAAGATCTTTCTTTGACGGTGTTTTGCGAATTCACGGCCTGTCTTCGCCCTTTCCCGGCTGGGCTTCCCGATCAGGGCATGCCTCATTCAGAACTTCACCGTCACAGCCACACGGCAGTTGATGCCAGGCTGCGTGAACTGATCCAGACGAGCGCTGGTCGGCGCCTGGCCCCGGACATCCTGATAGAGCCACAGCTTCTGGTTGGTCAGGTTGTAGAGGCCGGCAGTGAGGGAGACATGGCGGGTGATGTCCCAACGTGCGATGAGATCCACCACACTCGCGCTCGGGGTCTCAAACTGCGTCGTGCTGTCAGCGACCCGGCTCTGACCGGCATAGTAGGTTCCCACCAGTTCCACCATCAGCTTGTCACGACGATAGCACAGGCCGGTCACAAGCTTGAACGGGTCGATGGAGTTGAGCGGCTGGTCGTTCTGGTCATCCCATCCCTGCTGCCAGCCCAGGTTGCCGAAAAGGCTGACATCCCTCAGCGTCTCGCTCACGAACTCAAGCGAGGTCTCGCCCTTGAATTCCACGCCATAGATCTCGGCGGAGGAAAGGTTGCGGCTCTGGAAGATGAGCGGGTCGCCTGGAGCCCCCGTGCCGCCGACGCCGGCGAAGAGCTCAATGAAGTCCTCATAGTGGTTGCAGAAGCCTGCGAGGCTCCAGGAGCGCCGCTCATAGTTGCCGCGAAGGCCGAGCTCAAAGCTGTGGCTGATCTCGTTCTGCAGCCCGGGATTCGGGAGGGTCTGGTAGTTGAACGCCAGGTTGGTCACCGTGGCGTTCAGGTCCTCCGGCGTCGGGTTGCGGAAGCCCATGCTGTATTGAAACCAGGCGCTGTGATGGTCATCCAGCCTGGTCAGAAACCCCAGCTTCGGCGCCACGGCAGTCTTGTCATAGTCCTGCGGACGAATGCCGCCGCTGGCGCGCAGATAAAGGTCATCCGCCTCCGTGGTCACCGCATAGGAGTCAAAACGGATGCCCGGCGTCAGCGTGTAGCGGTCATGGTCGCCCCAGGTGATCTGGTCCTGGAGATAAAGGCCGGCGCGCAGGGTGGTGCTGTCCGGCATGTCCTTCAGCGGGAAGGTGTCCGGGCTGATGACATTCGTGCTCGTGCCGGTGGTGAAGTTGAACTCACGCGCGTCGCGCACACGACGGCTGAAGCTGCGAATCAGCTCGCCGCCATAGCTGAGCTGATGCTTGAAGCTTCCCGTCTCAAACTCGCTCACCAGGTTCAGTGCCGCGCCCAGATGGTTCTGGGAGAACAGATGGTCGCGCACGCGAAACCGGTCCTGCGCCGTCGGCAGCACACGGTCACGGTTCTCGTCGATGTGCTCGGTCGTGCGGCTGTCCTGGTAATGGAGGTTCCAGTCGAGCCGGTCGAAAAAAAGGCCGAGGTCGCTGGCGTCAAGCTGATGCCCGAGGCTGACACGGCGGCGGCTGACCTCGTCATCGAGCAGCAGCTCGCGCACCCGGAAGGTGGAAGGGCCGGACACCACGTTGCGGCGCGAGCTCACCAGGTCGTTCTCACTCATGCGCTCAAAGAACTCGCCGGCGAGCTTGAATGTGTTCCGGTCGTCCGGACGCCAGACCAGCTTGCCCAACCAATTGTGACTCTCCCAATCCATCGGATCCGGCGCATGGCCGCCCCGGTTGTCCATCTCCTGCCCCTGCCGGCAGGTGTAGTGCAGCATCATCTCCACCGGCCCTCCGCGCACGGCCCCGGCGATGGTCTGCCCCACGCTTTCATCCATGCTCTGCATGCGGCTGATGGATTCAAAACCCCAGTCGTTGCCGTCATCGCCGAAGATGTCGGACGGATCCTTGGTCACAAAGGAAACCACGCCGCCCAGGGCATCGCTGCCATGCAGTGAGGAGGCGGAGCCCTTAACGATCTCAACCCGCTTCAGCGCGTCCACATCCAGATAATCACGGCCGACGCTTGTCGTGCCGCCAAAGGTGAAGAGGTCGCCCTGGCGGATGCCGTCCACCTGCATGAGCACGCGGTTGCCGTCGAGGCCTCGGATGTGGATGCCCTGGGTGCCGCTGCGGCTGTTGCGTCCCGGCCCCTGGCCGCCCACGCCGAAAGGCAGGCTGACACCAGGCTCGTAGCGCTGATAGTCCCGCATCGAGGTGGCGAGGGTGAAGATGCTGTCGTTGGCGTCCAGCACGGCCGTGGAGGCCGCGACTTCCTGCGTCCTACGCTGCGTTCTTGTCGCCACGACAATGATCTCCGGCATCACCTCCGTCGAGGCCCTGGCGGCGAGGGTTTCACGGTCATGGTCGGTTTGGTTGGCGGCATCCTGCTCGGCGAAGACGAAACAGCTCAGCAGGCAGAGGAGTGACAAAAGAGGCGTGTGCTTTTTCATGCGGCCCGATTCATCACCACCCGCCGCCGCGCCCGCTGCGGACTGATTGACATGGACTGTCGTTTGTTTGCCCGGAAGACACGGAAACCTCATTCCACCGACAGTTGCGCGCAATCGACCGACAATGCGGCAAGGCAGCACTCCCACCAACCGCCCGGATAATCATTTCCTTCAGCGCAGCCTCTTCATCACCCCCGATAGATCGTTCATGCCATCGCGTTTCCGCGCCTCATGCGCCCTTTGGTCCGGCTTTCCCTTCTTGGTTTCATCTTCCACTCCGCTGCGGGTGCGGCGACCGACCCGTCATCCCCTGCCCGCCCCAACATCGTGGTCTTTTACCTCGATGACATGGGCTGGGCCCAGCCCGGGGCCTATGGCGGCAGGCTGGCGCCGACACCGCACATGGACTCCATCGCCACCACCGGCGTGCGTTTCACCAACGGTTATTCCAGCGGCTGCGTCTGCTCGCCCGGCCGCGTCGGCCTGATGACCGGACGCTATCAGGCGCGCACCGGCCATGACGCCAACCCCACCCGGGCCGGCCGCGAACTGCTGCTGAGTGAAAAGACCCTGGCCCAGCACCTCAAGCCCGCCGGCTACACCACCGGCATCGTCGGTAAATGGCATCTCGGCGACACCGGCCCCGAGTTCATGCCGCTCTCGCGCGGCTTTGACTTTGCCATGGGAACCGTTGGCAACCTCGGCGAAGGCTCCGGCCCTTCGTTCTACCGGGGCAACGAGCTCATCGAGGAACTCCAGGGCGCCCCGGTCACCTCCCCGGTCTATGCCCGCGAGGCCTGCGCATTCATCGAGTCCAGCAAGGACAAACCCTTCTTCCTCTACCTGTCCTTCAACGCCGTGCACTCACCCGTCGTCGCCTCCCCGCACTGGCTGGAGAAGTTCAAGCATCTGCCCAAACGAGAACAGGCCTATGCAGCCCTGATCGGCGAGGCGGATGAGGCCATCGGCACCGTCATGACCCGGCTGCGCGACCTGAAGCTGGAGGAGAACACGCTGATCTTCTGCATCAGCGACAACGGCGGCGCCTCCAAGGAAGCCGAACAACTCGGACTGCGCGGCTCGAAATGGTTTGTCTGGGAGGGCGGCGTCCGCGTGACCTGGATGGCCCGGTGGAAAGGCCGGATCCCCGGCGGCCGGGTGCTGAATGATCCCGTCATCCAACTCGACGTGCTGCCCACCGCCCTCGCCGCCGCCGGTGCGGCGAAGCCGGATGTGACGCTGGATGGCGTCAATCTTCTGCCGCTGCTGGAGGGCAAGGCCGAGAGGCTTGAACCTCGCGAACTCTATTTCCGCTTCGGGGTCCAGCACGCCGTCCGCCAGGGTGACTGGAAGCTGGTGAAGGCCTCCAAGGCCATGGAGCCGATGCTGGTGAACCTCGCCACCGACCCGGGCGAGCAAAAGGATCTGAGCGCCGAAAACCCCGCCAAGAAGGCCGAGCTGACCGCCCTCTTCAACACCTGGAACACCTCCATGCAGCCTCCGCGCTGGGAGGACCTGCGCTGGAATGGCGACCCCGACCGCAAGGCGGACAAAAAGAAGAAAAAAGGCAAAAAGCAGAAGTGACGTCGGAGGTCCGGAGATTGCGGCAATCCTTCGACAACAGGCAGGTCACGCAGCCGATGCCAGTCGTGCCCTGAAGCCTCCGGACCGGCGCAGGACTGCGACAGGATCAAGCTCAAGAAGAGGCTTCCCTCGATTCCGCAAAACTGCCAGGATTGCATTCATGATCCCGTTGTCCCGCCTGCTCGTTCTGACGCTCTCCTTCGCAGCGCTCTTGCCAATGTCCGCCGCCGCGCAAAGGTCGGCCGCCGTGGTTTCACCCGAGGTTGGGGACAAGGACGCCGTTTCCTTCCGGCTGCGCGCCGACAAGGCGAAGGAGGTGCTGCTGCGCGGCCAGTGGAACAAGGAGGCGGCGCCGATGACCCGTGACGCCGACGGCCTCTGGCAGCTCACCGTGCCCGCCATCACGGCCGGCGTGTGGGAGTACAGCTTCGTCGTCGACGGCCTGACGATCACGGACCCGAACAATCCTGAGCAGAAGCCCCAGCGCAACTCGACCGCCAGCATCCTTCACATCCCCGGCAGCCCGCCCAATCCCTGGGATTTCCAGGATGTGCCCCACGGCACGGTGCATCAGCACAGCTACCTTTCCAAATCCCTCGGCCGCCGCCGCCAGGCCTGGGTTTACACCCCGCCCGGCTATGAAAAGGACAGCGCCGCCACCTACCCGCTGCTCGTCCTCCAGCACGGCTCCGGCGACCGCCACGACGGCTGGGTCACCCACGGCAGGGCGCACTGGATCCTCGACACCCTCATTGCCCAACAAAAAGCGCAACCCATGGTGGTGCTCATGATCGACGGTCATCCCCTCGGCATGGTGCCGCGTGATCTGGCCGACCGCCGCGCCGCCTCGCTCCAGGCCTTCAAGACCGAGCTGCTCGACGAGGCCCTGCCGCTGGTGCAGGAGCTTTACCGGCTGAAGCCGGAACCCGCCCAGCGTGCCATCGCCGGCCTCAGCATGGGCGGCTGGCAGGCCCTCAGCACCGGCATGACCCGCCTGGACCGCTTTGCCACCATCGGCTCGTTCAGCGGCGCCGTGGATGAAAAGGAGATCCAGCAGGCACTCGACCAGCCACGGCAGACCAGCGAGCGGCTGAAGCTGCTCTGGATCGCCTGTGGAGAGAAGGACTTCCTGCTCGACCGCAACCTGCAGCTCATCGAGCTCCTCAAGGCGCGGGGCATCCGCCATGAGTGGCATCTCACCGCCGGCGACCATTCCTGGCCGGTATGGCGCAGCTACCTCGTCGACTTCGCGCAGAAGCTGTTTCGTTAGGCGGCTGAAGCTCAGTCCAGCGCCAGGAAGCGCACGCACACGGCGCCGCCGACGGCGATCTTTCGTCCCGTGAAGGTCAGACGGCCGCTTTCCGCGTCCACTTGGAAAAGGGCGGCGGTGTTGCCGTCCTGATGCGCCACGATCATCCAGCGGCCGGAGGGATCGAGGCAGAAGTTCCTCGGAATCCTGCCCTCGGCTGGCACGTTCTGAATCCGCTTCAGGCGGCCTGTGGCGGGGTCGCAGGTGAACACGGCGATCGTGTCATGCGTGCGGTTGGAAACATAGACGAAACGCCCGTTCGGATGCGCCACGGTCTCCGCCGTGCTGAGGCCTTCCTTGCTGCGGTCAGCCTCCGGCAACGTCGAGACGGTCTCAACCTCCTTCAGCGAACCGGCGGTGGCGTCATAGGCGAAGGACGTCACGGTCATCAGCATCTCGTTGTTCACGAAGGCGAACCGGCCGCTCGGGTGGAAGGCAAAATGACGCGGCCCGCTGCCGGGCGGCACCGTGGCGAAACCCTGGCTGCTGATCGTGCCGGCGGCTGGGTCGGCCTTGTAGATCAGCACCTTGTCCAGGCCGAGGTCGCAGGCGAAGGCGAAGCGGTTGTCAGGGCTGAAGTTCATGCTGTGCGCGTGAGGCCCGGCCTGGCGCTTCGGATTCACGCCCGAACCCTCATGCTGGATGAAGGACCGCGCCTCGCTCAGCGCTCCGTTTTCCAGGATGGAGCAGCTGGCGACACTGCCGCCGCCATAGTTGGCCACCACGGCCATGGTCCCGGTGCGGTCCACGGAGATGTGGCAGGGGCCCGAACCCACGGACGAAACCTGGTTGATCAGCGCAAGCCGGCCGTCGGATGCCGAGATGCTGAAGGCGCTGACCGCGCCACCCTTTTGCCCCGGCGCACCCATCTCGCCGACGGCATAAAGCCACCTTTTGTTAGGGTGCAGCGCCAGAAAGCTCGGGCTGGCAGTCTCCACCGCGAGCTCAGCCTCGCCAAGCACGCCTTTTTCAGCGTCGAAGCCCGACACATAAACGCCCTTGCTGCCGGACTTGGCGTTCGTGTAGCAGCCGAAATAGACACGATGGGTGTCACCGGCCTGAAGCAGGCAGGCGGTGAAAAGCAGGAGCAGTGGGGAGCGGATCATGGAAGGGTGCAAGGTTGTCAAAGTACGCCGGACATCGTCAATCCCATCACCACATTCGAGGCTGGCTCAGCCTTGCGAACTGGAAATGACCTCCGCCCCATGCGGGGCGCCAAGCCGAGGAGAAGCGCCCAGCTTGGGCAGAAGAACCTGGTGCGAGGCGTGAACATGCCGCCGTCTGGCCATGCCGCCCACCAGCCAGGCCAGCACGGCGCCCGCCAGCAGGAAGCCCGCAAAGTCCCGCAGCATGCGGCCGTAGTCGCGCGTGAAAAGGTTCGCGGTCAGGGTCTCGCGCGACTTCATCCCGGCAACGCCCTTGAGCAGGATCCCGGCCGCCTCGGCCAGACGCGTCTCCGCCGGTCTCTTCCTGTCGGTCATGACCTCGTGCAGGTTCGTGTGCAGCTGATAGATGCCGGCGGCGGGCAGCAGTTCCCAGAGGCCGGGCGACAGGCTCGTGTACTCCCTGTCGGAGGAACGGTCGTAAAGGATGAGCACGGCATCCCTGTCACCGCTCCAGGCCTGACGCAGCAGACGGGCCCGGTCCTTCAGGCCGCCGGCCTGCATTTGAAAGGTCTCGGCCACCAGCCAGACATCAATGCCGTGCCGCGCCTTGAACGCCGCCATCTCCGTCACCAGCTCACGACGCGCATCCGCCGCCAGGGCCCGGGTGTCATCCCGGATGCCGTCCACGGGCGCAGGCCCGGCCTCCTGGGCGGAAAGACCGGCCAGGCCGCCAGCCAACAATGCGAGCAGCAGACGAAGCATGCATGTCCAACCTATCCTGCGAACCTTCCCGAAGCCAGTTCAATCCAGGCCTCGTTCACGGCCCGGCGGCCGCCCTGCCAAAGCCGGCCGTTCACATCGCTGCAAGTCCCCCGGCTGCGGATCGTTCCTGTCCGCCCATGAAACCGACCGTCCTTGCCGTCCTTCTGCTCGCCGTCCGCGCTTTCGCAGGCCCGTCGGGCGAGATTTCCGCGGCGGCCTATCCAACGATTCAGGAAGCGCTGGCGGCCAACCCCGGAAGGATGGTCTTCGTGCCGCCGGGCGATCATGCGATCACCGAGAAGATCCGCATCCGCGGTGAACGTTCAGGGCTCTACGGCCCCGGCCGCATCATCCAGAAGACCCCCGGCCAGCCGGTTATCGAGATCGAAAACGCCGTCGACGCCGAGATCCGCGACCTCACCCTCACCCGGCCCGAAGGCGGCAGCGAAAACGGCAAGGAGGGCATCATTGCCCAGAAGTGCCGGAACCTGGTCATCGACAACGTACGCGTCCATGAGAACCGCGGCAAGTCCGGCGCCATCCTGGTCACGGACAGCCAGGGCACGCGCATCAGCCGCTGCCAGGTGCGCAACTACATGTGCGTCTGCGTCGACGACCGCACGCAGGGCGATGTCTCGGGCTATGCCTTCAACTGCACGGACGGCACGGGCATCATGATACGCTACTGCACCGGCACGCTGATTGAAGGCTGCCAGGTCGTCGAGGAAACCTTCCGGCCCACGCCGGAGATCAAGGAGCGGCACAAGCTGGGAGTTTTTGTCAAAAAGAACCCGCAGAAGGGTCCGCACCTCAGCCAGCAGGCCTGGGAAGCCGGCTACACCGACAACTGGCGCCAGGGCAGCGCCATCCAGGTCACCGCGCCGGAGACCAGCGACTTCACCCGGCTCGTGAACAACCACCTTGAAAACGCCGCCCAGGGCATCGACCTGCACTGTGATCACGCCATCGTTTCAGGCAACATCGTCAACCATGCCCACATCGGCATGAAGGCCATGCATGGAAGCCGCAACGTGCTCATCACCGGCAACCAGTTCATCCGCAACGACCTCTGGGCCATCGGCCTCATGCCAGGCGCCGCAGCCCATCCCGCCACCAACGACAAGCCGGCGAACGCCGACGGCGGCTCCGTGATCAGCGGCAACATCATCTCCGACTTCGGCCATGGCGAGGCCCACTGGATGTGGGGCATGGAGCGCTCGCCCTTCAAGTTTGACGCCGGGCAGGACGCCGATGATCCGCCGCTCACCGACGTGCTCATCCATGGCAACCTGATCCACAACCCCGGACCCGCTCGCTACAAGCACGCCGTCATCATCGCCAACGAGCCGAACCATCCCAGGAACCTGCATTTCAGCGGCAACCTGTTTCCTCCCGGCACTGCGGGCGTGAGCAACAAGGAGCTCACCCCCTGATCCGGCCCGG
>Ga0315900_10009479_pt1 | contig 12350 bp, 12 predicted proteins | sample LakEriMetagenome_FD_203521 | JGI IMG/M metagenome (GOLD analysis project Ga0315900, IMG submission 203521) | Freshwater fungal communities from buoy surface, Lake Erie, Ohio, United States - Buoy 12 MA114 | ecosystem: Environmental > Aquatic > Freshwater > Lake > Lake biofilm | place: USA: Lake...
GGCTGTGGCCTCAGCCCTTGCCGAAGCTGCGGCCCATGCCCTGCATCACGCCGCGCCCCACCAGCCCGATCGCCCGGCCGATCACCTGGGTGAGCAGCACCACCACCAGATCCCCCAGACCCTTGACCAGACGCCGCAGCTGCGGTCCCACGGCATCCCGGGTCTCCAGGGCAAGGGTCACCATCTGCTGCAGCCAGCCGAGCTGGCGCAGCTCGGCGTCGCGGGGTTCCAGGAGCGTCACCGGCTGGATGCGTCCGGCGGCCAGGCAGAGGAGCCTGCGGCGGCTCTCATAGATCTCCACCGGCCGTTCGAACCAGGCACTCCAGCGCTCCTGGGCGTTGAGCTGGTTGCGCAGGCGCTCAAGATTGCGGGTGGCGAGCAGATCGGGCTGAAGCAGGTAGCGACGCAGCTCGGGCCAGTTGCTGCAGCAGGCCAGCACCTCGGCGGCGATCTGCTCGGCGCTGCACAGCAGCCAGTTGGACACCAGCTGCTCGAGGTGGAGCACGGCCCGCGGCTCATCGGGGGGGAGGAGCTGGCCGTCCACAAGCACGGGCCTGCCCTGGACCAGAGCGGCCAGAAAGCCTCCGGGATCGGGCAGGTCCGCCAGGACCGGATCGAGGTTGCTGCTGCGCAGCAGGGTGTCAGCCACCGGTTGGAGTCCACCGGCCAGGGGCAGCTGCACATAGGGGTTCGCCATGGCGCGCAGAGCCTGGCGCCGCAGTTCCGGCTGGAGCTGCTGCCACTGCTCGGCCAGGCTGGCCTGCAGGGAGGGATCCTCGGCCAGGCGCTGGCGCAGCAGTGTGAGCTGCTGCATCAGGGCCAGCAGCAGGTCGGCCCGCCGCTGGGGGGCCAACCCCTCGATCGCCAGCAGCTGTCCGCTGCCGTTGGCCACTCCCCGGCGCACGGCAGCCTGCAGGCGGCCTTCGATCGTGCTCCAGATGCCCTCGGCGCTGCGCTGGCTGAGGGTGAGACTGGCGGCCGCACCGGTGCCGGCCCCCTCCGCGCCGGGCTGGGCAGCAGAGCCGCTGCTCCAGGCGAGATGCAGCGGTCCCCACAGCCAGAGGAGCAGCTGCCTTGCGACCGCCAGTTCCCGCAGCCGCCCCTCCAGTACAAGCCGCGTCAGCGGGCCTGGCGGGGGTGAAAGCAGACGCTGGCAGAGGGCCAGGTCGGCCTCGATCTGCTGCAGGCCTCCGATCAGAAGCCACTGCCCCAGGCCCGGGCCGATGACGGGATCGGGCCCAGGCTCCGGCTGCGGTCGCTCCTGCAGCTCAAGCACCCGGCCGCCACTGCGCAGGGTGGTGATGGCGGCGAGCAGCTGCCGGGGGGAAGGGGCTTCGAGCACACCCAGCGCCGGCAGGGCGAGCAGTTGCGGCTGGCTGAGGCGGTGGCCAGCGACGAGAATGACGAGCAGGGCGGCGGGCTGCCAGCGCTCCTGCAGGTGCCGGCATTCCACGAGCAGCCGCAGGGCGTCCATCGAGGGCTGCGGCTGCCAGATCACCAGATCGGGCCGGCCCGGGGGCGGCTCCGCCTCCCCCACCAGCACCCGACAGTCGGCGATCTCTCCCTCCAGCAGACGGGTGAGCCCAGCGGCGGCCAGGGGGTCGGCGAGAAGAAGGAGCGTGAGGGGCACCGGCGCCGAACCCACAGGCATGCAGATGATGGCTCAGGGTATCGAGATCCGGCGGGCTTTCCTGTGCCTGTGGCTTCAGCGGCTGGGATGGCCCGTGAGCTGCAGGGTGTAGCTCTCGATGGTGAAGCCGGTGGTCTCCTCGATCCGGCGCAGCAGATCCTCGGGGAGCACCACATCCAGATCCTGAATCGCACCGGTGGCGGAACAGGTGAGATGGCTGTGGGGATCGCTGCGATAGCCGTAGAGCCGGCCGCTGGCCCGATCGAGGCATTCGATCACTCCGGCGGACTGCAAGGCCTCCAGGTTCTGGTACACCGAGGTGTGGCCGATGTTGCGGCCGATCCGGTTCAGCTTCTCGAAGATGTCACGGGCGCTGAGGTGCGCCTTTTCCCGCCAGAGCAGATCAAGCACCATCCGGCGTTGGCGGCTCAGGCGCATGCCGAGGTCGCGGCAGCGGCGGTACACGCCATCGAGGCTGGCCGGGGACGGGGCTGATCGGGCTGGACCCGCTGGGAGCTGGGCCTGCGGGACCTCAGGGGAAGGGGGCAGGCCCCTCCGGACACGGGACTGAGCCTGGAGCGTTGTCATGGCGGGGTGGAGCTGACCCAACCAGCACCGGGTCCGGACGATTCAATCTGTTATACTAAGGCGCAACCGCTCCGTCTTCGCGTTAGGCGAAGGCGAGGCCGGGAGGATCCTGCAGCCGGCCCTCGCCGACGGCCTGCACCGCCTCGGCGAGGTCGACGCTGCCGTCGTAGAGCGCCCGGCCCACGATCACGCCCTCCACCCCGAGCGCCGCCACGGCCAGGAGAGACAGCAGGTGCTCCAGCGTGCCGACGCCTCCCGAGGCGATCACCGGCACCCGGCTGGCCTCGGCCATGGCCCTCAGGGCCTCCAGGTTCGGTCCGGCCAGGGTGCCATCGGTGCCAATGTCCGTGCTGATGATCGCGGCGATCGGCAGGGCGCTGAGCCGCCGGGCCAGGTCGGTGGCCAGGGTGTCGCTCGCCTCGATCCAGCCACGGGTGGCCACCCTGCCCTCCCTGGCGTCGATTCCCACCACGATCCGGCCGGGATGGCGGGCCGCCAGCACTTCCACCAGATCGGGCCGCTCCAGGGCCGCCGTGCCGAGGATCACCCGCTCCAGGCCGTAGGCCAGAAGCTCTTCGGCCCGCTCCGCCGTGCGGATGCCGCCGCCCAGCTGCACCGGAATGGCAAGAGCCGTGACGATCGCCTTCACCACCGCGTCGTTCGCCGGCAGGCCCGTGCGGGCGCCATCGAGATCCACCAGATGGAGGCGCTGCGCGCCCTGGTCCTGCCAGCGCAGCGCCTGGGCCACCGGATCATCCGAAAACCGGGTCACCTGGCCGTAGTCGCCCTGGTGCAGGCGCACGCACTGGCCGTCGAGCAGATCGATGGCGGGAATCACCTGCATGGAAGCGGGCCGGACCACGGGCTGCCAGCCAGGCTGCCAGAGCCGGGGGTTGTTCAGGTCTGCCAGGGGCACCACGGGCCGAACGCGGCGGTCGAGCACGGCCCGCAGCTCCACCGCCCGCCCCGAGGCCTGCCCCGCAAGTCCACGCCGCCGGAGCGTCAGCACCGTGAAGTGGCGCCAGCCGCCCAGGACCCGTGCCGTGGCCGGCTGGGCGGTGAATGGCTGGCCGCAGCGGATCACGGCCCGGGCTGGCCCTGGGCGACGACCGGGCTCGGCTGCGGCAGGCGCGCCATGGCGAGCTGGGGCCTTGGTTGAATACGGGAAGTCTGATGGGCCCTCAGGCCCCTGCGCGGATGAAGATCCTGGTGATGGGCGGCACCCGCTTCGTGGGGAAGCCCCTGGTGGCCAACCTGCTCGCCCAGGGCCACGCGCTCACCCTGTTCACCCGCGGCAACAGGCCCGCCCCGGCCGGGGTGGAACATCTGAGCGGCGACCGTGGCGACGGCAGCGCCCTCAGCCAACTTGAGGGGCGCCGCTTCGATGTGATCGTCGACAGCTCCGGCCGCACCCTGGAGGACAGCCAGGCGGTGCTCGAACGCACAGGGGCGCCGGCCCATCGCTTTGTGTATGTGAGTTCCGCCGGGGTCTACGCCGACAGCGAGGTGTGGCCCCTCTGCGAGGAAAGCCCCACCGACCCCCAGAGCCGCCATGCCGGCAAGCTGCACACCGAAGACTGGCTGCGCCGGCAGGGAATCCCGTTCACCAGCTTCCGGCCCACCTACATCGTGGGACCAGGCAACTACAACCCCGTCGAGAGCTGGTTCTTCGATCGGATCGTGCATGGCCAGCCGGTGCCCCTGCCGGGTGACGGCAGCACGATCACCCAGATCGGCCACGTGAATGATCTGGCGCTGGCGATGGCCCGCTGCATCGAGGTGGATGCGGCAGCCAACCGCATCTACAACTGTTCGTGCGTGCAGGGCATCACCTTCCGCGGTCTTGTGCAGGCGGCGGCCCGTGCAGCCGGTGTCGATCCAGCCGCCGTGACCATGCGCAGCTTCGATCCCTCCCGCCTCGACAAGAAGGCGCGCAAGGCCTTTCCGCTGCGCCTGGCCCATTTCCTCACCGATGTGACCCGGGTGCGGCGCGAACTGGCCTGGGAGCCGCATTTCGACGCGCAGGGTTGTCTCGGGGACAGCTACACCAACGACTACGTCGGGCGAATGCCGACGACCCCGGACTTCAGCGGGGACGCCGTGCTGATCGGCTGAAGGGTGACCACCTGTCGATGCCCGCTGGCACCGGCAGCACAAGGTTCATCGTGCGCAGCCACGCCCCACTGCACGGTTGAGCAAGCCTACAGCCGCACATCCAGAACCTGGTGCAGTGGAGGCCGTTGATTGCTTCTGATCTGCCTGCATTTCCAGCCGGCTCAGAACAGGAAGCCCATGGCGATCTGCCCATGGCTCCGGCAGTTCAGGCAACCTTGTGACATCCGTCAGGCATCTGCGGGCACGGAATTCTTGCCGATCTCCTCCTCTCTCACGGAGGACCAGTAAGCCCTGTAGGCATCACGGGGATACGAGGTCCCATTCACCAGAGCAAGGGTGGCGAGAAAGGCCATACCCGCTGCGATGGCAAGGCCGATCCATGGGTCGTCCGGCTTCGAGAAGCTGGCGGTTGCCCACGGAAGCACGATGGAAAGAAGCCCTAGAACAGCTTGGATGAGAGTAAGCCAGGTATTCAGATTTCCGCGATCACGGCGTTTGCTCTTCAATGAGTTAAGCCTGCCTTCCCATCGCCCAGTGGGGCGATCCGCCAGCTGCGACTCATGAAAGACGATGAGGTAGGCTGCAAGCTTGGCGTTTGCCCTGCCGCAATACCACATCACTACATTGATCGAGGATAGGTAGAGTAATAGCAAGGCTGTCACCAGAGGCCAATGATCCACTCCGGTTGCGGCTGACGATACTGTGCTGATCACCAGCTTGAAACCAAGAAGGCTGGTAACAACGCTGGTGCTGTGTTTGATCAGATCGAATCGGCGATCCTGCCATCTCAGCATCTCGGCGCGAATCGCGGTATACTCGTCGTCTACATTCGCCATGGTTGCTCCTCATTGAGATAGGCAACGTCCACGCAATCGCCGCGGCGAGTGAACAAGCGGCATCATGCCACGATTCTCAAACCCCGTCAGCCACAGCTGCTGATTGGTCACCGTGCTTCGTGGCGTTGAAGCCTTGCTCGTTGGCTGGAACCCCTCCTGCACCCCCGATGGCATTGCCGTGGAAGCTCGAAGCGGGTCGACAAGGCCTGGTGTCATCTCCAGAACCGGCTGGCAACGCCGACTCGGTCGGCGCCAACCGCCGATTGGATCGAACGCACCAACTTCGCGAACGGTGCCAAGCTTGTTTTGTACCAGATTATTGGGGCCAGCTCATTAAGCTCTCGAATCGATCAGGGCGTGCGCAGTTGGCCAGCAGCCCACCCCCGCAGAAGCATCCTGTCCCCGCGGACTGCCACAACCGCTCCAGGGCGTCGACCACCGTCGGGTCCTTGGAAAGGCTGGACATGCTGAGGCGAATGCGGGTGGCGATCTCCTCGAAAATCAGCGGTGGCAGGCTGGTCTGAGCTGGAAGGGGGGAAGGAGTCGGATGCCGCTGCCCCTTCAGCTCGATAGACCCCAGCGCCTGGTCGACGCGTTGCCCAGCTTGGACAAGCCCTGGGCACATCGCCAGGAGAATCGCCAGCCGGAACGGCTCTTGGTGGTTTTCCAACGCTTGCATGAAGCCGCACCACGAAGCGGCGTGGGCTTGAATCCATCGTTGGCTTCACCCGCCTGCTGCCCGCTTGGCAAACTTACCGACGGCCAGAACATAGGCCTCCAACAGCAATGGTTTTACCGTCTCAAAGGTGGCGGCGCTGGGATTGAGCACAGAGACCCATGACATCCAGGCATACACGGGATGAGGGAGAAGTTGATCCAGAACAGTGAAATCATTCCCTGTATCTACGACGCCACCAGCACTGGGCCGTGCTGGTTGTGACCCGAACAGCGAGCGATAGGTTTGCTTGCTGATGCCGATGTTCAGGCGGAATACGCCCTCACGCTGCAGGTTGGACGCGCGGTCATTGTCACCGTCTTTATCCTTGAGCGTGGCGAAGTAGATGCCACGCGGGAATCTACGCCCCGGGTTGTAGAAGAACGAAGTCTCTGCCCATGCCAAAACAGGGTGAATGTCCGCAAATGTGCCGACGATGTACTGGGTTACGGAAGAAATGTCCATGAGGCCCAACGCTCAAGATCAGAAGCGGGTAGAAGCTTAGGCTTGGGGGAGAGCTTCTTCTGCCGTCTACTGAGCATGGAAGTTAGATCTCTATTCTGCTGGCACTAAGTCGTTTGTTTTTCAACATGATTCTCCGGCCCTGGAATCTGGGAGCGGCAAGTTAGCCTATGAACGCGAGAACCAGTCACTGCATCCAGGAAGGCGTCTCTACCTTGCTTACCCCTTGCGCCGAGCGACATCCCGCTTGGCCTGCAATCCCACATTCCTGCCATTTCTTCATTCGGTTCCTGGCGTTCTGAGCTCCTGTCTCGAACATCGGCTGCAGGTCACTATTGGAGAATTGAAGTGGATTGAACATTGAAGCCTGCTGCAAGCCTTGCCTGGGGTAAAGCCTGAGAAGCCACCCTATCACATATTGATCAAGGGCACGATCTGCTGTCGACCGTACAAGCGGGCTACCTGTACCTGTTTCGTCATGCTCGCGAATCGCAATCTCCAGTATCCGAATCAGCATATCCCAAGAATTCATGCCCATCCGTATCACCTCTTCTCAGGCTTCACCCTCACTTATTTCGTTAGAGTCAAGACGCATGAAGCCAGAGACTGCGTGTTGCGAGAAAAGGCCAGCTGCATGTCGACAGATTCGACCAGAAAACTCACTGGCAGGTGAATTGTTGCATTGGCGATCTTGTCAATGTGTACTTCTTGTTCATTTGGCCTATGCAACTCTTAGTCCTTGCCCCATAAGTAGATTACATGCCACAATAATCCGCTTCGAGCATCTGGGTCGTGCTCATCAGTGGATGCAGCAGCCTTGCGGTTGATGCGGCGGAGTCATTGGTGTTTGCTCTTTCTTCCCGCGTGTCAATCAATACTGCTGTGCCGGCAGACTCAACAATCCTGGATCCATCAGCAAGCCTTGACTGTAGGGCTCTCGCGTATTCGAAGTTGTTCGGCTCGGTTTTGGTCGGCTTCAGCAGGTCTCTTCGTCCAGGCAATCGTCGGATCTCGGCTTGTGGCGCTCGATTTGCCTGTGCGCTGGACAGATTTGCGATAAGGCTTACCCATCGGTGGGAGCCCCTGGCAGGGGCGGTGCCCCGCCTCAGAGAGGGTAACGATCGGGGCTCTCCGGAACAAGCAGACCACCTCCATCAGCAGGCCATCGCCGGGCATGCCCTGGCCGATGCTGAAGCCCGGTCTCGCTGCCCCTGAAGCCGGATGCTGGAAACCGGGATGACCGCCGTGGGCCTCCGCTTCCCCGCCGCCGTTGCCAGCGCAGAGCTCTGGTGGGGCCTGGCGCCCACGCCCCAGGCGGTGAGCGGGCCTGTGTGCGCCTTCCTCACCGTGAAGAAGGCGGAAACCTGGCAGGCCTGGTGGAGGTGCGGCAGCTCGAGAAGAGTCAGATGCAGCCCCTGGAACCAGCAGCTCAGGGCCTGGCCCGCATCCGCCGTGTTCGCAGTGACCTGCGTGAGCCCCGGAGTGTCCGCCACCCGGCGCAGCAGCGGTGGCCCGGTTGGCCGTCTGCTTCGCCAGGATGCGGGGCAACGGCTTCAGTTGCTCGCTGCCGGGCCGCGTCGGCGCGATCGATCAGCAGGTGAGCGAGCGGATGCAGAAGCAGATGGAGAGAGTGCTACGCACGATCCCGTAGCCGCCGCGCCCATGGCCCCCGGTCCCGCCCACCGCATCGCCACCGTGCTCGAGCCGGTGATTCCGCTCGTGGGGGAGCTGCTGCGCCGCAGCCCCGGCACCCTCTCCCTCGCCCAGGGCATGGTGCCGTGGGGACCACCGCCGGGCGTGGCCGAGGCCCTGGCCGAGGCCCTGGCGCAGGGAGGGCCCAGCCTGGATCGCTACGGCCCCACCTGGGGCGAGCCGGCCCTGCTGGAGGCCGCGCGCCGGAAACTGCTGACGGTGAACGGGCTGGATCTGGAGGGCAGCGCCCTGCTGATCACCACCGGCAGCAACCTGGCCTTCCAGGCCATTGCCCAGGCGATCTGCGATCCCGGCAGCGAGGTGATCCTGCCGGTGCCCTTCTACTTCAACCACGTGATGGCCGTGCAGCTCGCCGGCGGCGTGGCCGTGCCGGTGGCCTCCGGCCCGATCCCCGATCCGGAGCAGCTGGCGGCCGCGATCACGCCGAGCACGCGCGCCATCGTGACCGTGTCGCCCAACAATCCCAGCGGCGTGGTGCTGCCGCCCCCGGTGCTCGCGGCGATCAACCGTCTCTGCGCCGCGCGCGGCCTCTTCCACATCAGCGACGAGGCCTACGACGTGTTCGTGCACGGCGCCGTGCCCCACCGCTCCCCCGGCAGCGCCCCGGGCAGCGCCGCCCACACGATCACCCTCCACTCGCTCTCCAAGGCCTTCGGCATGGCGGGCTGGCGCCTCGGCTATGCCGCGGTGCCCGAGGCCCTGCGGCCCGCCCTGGCCAAGGTGCTCGACACCCTGCAGATCTGCCCGCCTGCCCTCACCCAGCGGGCCGGCATCGCCGCCCTCGGCGCCGATCCGGCCTGGATCTCCCGGCAGGTGGCCAGCCTCCGGCCCCGGCGCCGGCAGTTGCTTGAGGCGGTGGCCGCCTGGCGGGCCGAGGGCCTGCCGGTGCGCCTCTGGGCCGAACCCGACGGCGCCTTCTACGGCCTGCTGGTGATCGCCCGGGCGGGGCTGGGCAGCGATGCGCTGATGGAGCGCCTGGTGCTGGAGCACCGCGTAGCCGCGGTGAGCGGGCGGGCCTTCGGCTTCGGGGCGGGCGGAACGGCCGGTGGCGAGAGCGTGCTGCGGCTCAGCTACGGCATGCTCAGCGGCCCCGAGCTCTCCGAGGCGCTCGGGCGGCTGGCGGAGGGTCTGCGGCGCCTGCGGCAGCGCTCGGAGCAATAGCGCACCTCCTCCCAAACGTCCTTCCACCTGCGCCGCCACTGGAAGGGCCGGCCGCACACGGCGCACACCTTGCTGGCCCTCTCGGCATGGTGGGGCATCTCAGCCGGCCCGCCGGTAGATCAGGGTGCGGTTGTTGGCCGGCATCACCACATCGGCCACCGGCTCGAAGTGCTGGTCGGCCGCCAGAGCGCTGATCCAGTCGGCGTCGCGAACTCCCATCTGCGGGCTGATCGTGCGCAGCTGGGTGTCGAACGCCTCGTTGCTGGCGGCGGTGTGTTCGCCCCCCTCGCTGAAGGGTCCATAGAGCAGCAGCAGCCCGCCGGCCCGCAGCACCCGTGCCGCCCCAGCCAGCAGGTCGGGCACCGAGGCCTTCGGCATGATGTGCGTGGTGTTGGCGCTGAACACCGCATCGAACGGGCCCTCGGGCCAGGGTCCGCGCGACACGTCGAGCACCCGCGCCTCGCCCAGTGCACTGCCCTCCGCGGGCTGCAGCCCGCCCTCGGCGCTGATGCGTTCCTGCAGCGCCGGCAGGTTGGGTTCCAGCTCGGTGGGATGCCACACCAGCCGGGCCAGTCGCTGGGTGAAGTGCACGGCGTGCTGACCGCTGCCGGCTCCCACCTCCAGCACCCGCGCCGGACGCGGCAGCCAGCGTTCCAGCACCGCCAGGATCGGCCCCTTGTTGCGCTCGCAGGCTTTGGAGAACTGCACGCTGCCACACCGATTGCCGGTCATCATGACCACCAGCCGCCTGCCGCTGTGATGGTCTCCCCGCTGCGTTTCCTCCTGCTCACGCTGCTGAGCGCCGCCCTCAGCGCCATGGCCCTCGGGGCCTGCGCACCGGCCCTGCGGGCCGGGCCCGCCCCCCTGCCCGCTCAGGGCCGATCCAGCCCCTGACGCAGCTCGGCGCAGAAACGGCCCGCCGCTGCGGCCACGTCGTGGCCCAGGCCGGCCGCTTCGGCCATGACCCGCACCAGGGCGCTGCCCACGATCGCGCCGTCGGCCCCCCAAGCCTTCACCTGGTGGGCCTGCTCGGGCCCGGCGATGCCGAAGCCCACGGCCACCGGGGTGCCGCCCTCGGCCCGCAGCTGCCGCACCAGCGGCTCCACTCGCGCCTCCAGGCTGGCGCGCTCCCCCGTCACCCCGGTGACGCTCACCAGGTAGGTGAAGCCGCGGCTGGCGGCATGGATCCGCGCCATCCGCTCGGGCGGCGTGGTGGGCGCCACCAGCAGCACGAGGTCGAGGCCATGCACCGTCGCGATCGGTGAAAGCTTCTCGGCCTCTTCCAGCGGCAGATCCGGCACCACCAGCCCCGCGGCGCCCGCCGCCGCCGCGGCCGCGCAGAAGGCCTCCATACCCCGGTTGAGCAGGGGGTTGCTGTAGGTGAACAGCACCACGGGAATGGTGAGCGGCCCCCGCAGGGAGGCCAGCATCTCCAGCACGAGCGCCGGGGTGGTGCGCGCCGCGAGGGCCCGGCCGGCGGCGGCCTGGATCACCGGACCATCGGCCAGCGGGTCGCTGTAGGGGATGCCCAGTTCGATCAGGTCGGCGCCGTTGGCCTGCAGCGCCAGCAGCACCGCCCGGGTGGTGGCCAGATCGGGATCACCCGCCATCACGAAGGGCATCAGGGCACAGCGGCCCGCGCGGCGGAGCCGCTCGAACCGCTGCTGGATCGGGGTGGCGGTGGCGGCTGCGGTCACGGCGGTTCAGGCGCTGGGGCCGAGACTATGTCGCAGGGCTCATTCCAGCTGGCCCGCTTCGCGCAGCAGCCGCTCCTGTTCCTCCGGGCTGAGGGCATCGAACCTGGCCTGCAGCTGCTCGGCGGTGAGGGCGTCGTAGGCGGCGCGGTAGTCGCGGCGCTGCTTCATGTAAGTCATGTTGCCGGTCACCGCCCGGATCAGGTAAGTGCCGGTCCAGCCGATCACCACCAGGGTGAGCACGGCGGAGGCAGCGATGCCGGCCGAGAAGCCCTCGAAGCCGCTGGCCAGGAAACCGGCATAGCCCGCCGCGCCCACGCCCAGCACCGCCAGCCCGAGCAGCAGGGCCTGCCCCCGTGTGATGCCCCTGGCCATCCCGCTCACACCTGGCCCTGACCGGCCAGGCGCAGGTTGATGAAGGGGGCGAAGAGGATCAGACCGGGGAAGAACAGAAACACCAGGCCATACACGCCGAAACGCTCGATCTTGCCCATGACGGTCCAGCGCTTCGCCATCCAGAGGTAAAGCAGGAGCGGAACGACCACGAGATAGGCGCCGCCCAGCACCGCGTAGGCGGCGAGCACCGTGAGGGTTTCGGAGGAGAGGGCACTCAGGAACCCCGGCACGGCACAGTCGGCAACGGACACGAAATCTAGGATCCCCCGGCGGGGGCATGGCGAAACCGGTAGACGCAGCGGACTTAAAATCCGCAGGCCGCAAGGCTGTGGGGGTTCAAGTCCCCCTGCCCCCATTCCTCAAGAGCGCTGGGGTGCCAGCATTCTCAGAGGCAGTCCGTCTCGATGGTCGATGCGGCTGAGGGCGTTGGCATCCGGCCTGGCTGGTGCGTGCCTGAGGCACCGGACCGTGCAGGGAATGCGCCAAACCTGGGCCAAACCTGCGCCAAGGCGACGCCACCCATCCAGGGCAGGCGACCGCAACACCTGAACCACGGGAACCCACTCCGATCGCCCGGATCCTGGCGAGGGAACAAGCAGCAGCGATGGGGCCGGCGCCCTGCACGAGGCCCGCCTCCAGGCCGGCACGTGATGCCGCTGCAAGGCGCCGAGCGCTGGGGCCCGCGCACGGATGCTGCCCCGGTGCCGGGGATTGCAGGCTCCCGGCCTTTCCTGGTGGGCGGATCAGGGCAGTGGATCAGATCGTCTGATCAGATCCGCTGATGCGTGGCATCGCCAGGTCTGATGGCCTGCGGACGCGGCGGATTGTTCTCCTTAGGCAATGTTCCGTTACAGTTCAGCACGACGGGATTCCGTCCCCGGCGGGTTTTCCCACCACCGGACTCCGCCTTCACCGGATTCCGCCCTCCATCCCCGTCTCCATCCGGAGACCCACCCTTACTCGTTCTCATGACCACCACTCTCCAGCAGCGCTCCGGCGCCAACAGCTGGCAGCAGTTCTGCGAATGGGTCACCTCCACC
>Ga0315900_10009483_pt1 | contig 12340 bp, 5 predicted proteins | sample LakEriMetagenome_FD_203521 | JGI IMG/M metagenome (GOLD analysis project Ga0315900, IMG submission 203521) | Freshwater fungal communities from buoy surface, Lake Erie, Ohio, United States - Buoy 12 MA114 | ecosystem: Environmental > Aquatic > Freshwater > Lake > Lake biofilm | place: USA: Lake...
CGATTTGAGTATCTCCTTGAGACAGTGGAAATTGATTTAGACCGTGAGTTACAGAGTTGCCTAGAGAAGTTGCCGAACCTTCCTACGGATATTGCACTTGCGTACGTTGTCTTCACATTTGGTGGATTATTTATCGGGTCACTATTACCAAATAATCGTGGCGATTTTTTCCGTTCGTTTCACCTCTGGCATCAATACCTACAGGATGAATCCCTACGAGTTAATCGACCTATGCCGACCGAGATCTATCCCATTCCATTCAGTCTCCCGAATTTCGACGACAAGATGTTCGGTGACCTGGTCACAGCGGCAATGAGAGTAATCATCAGAACGGGTTTCGAACGAGCCACAGCTAATCGCATAGCGAGATACGCAAACAAAGCGTTTAGCAATTCGTACTCGTACTTTGATTCAAAAGAAGAACTGATGATTTACGCCGCTGAAATTGTCTTTCGTGACTCAATAGTTCGTAACGACGTCATGTTTATGGAAGGCAATGATCAGCAACTCACCGATTTGTCAGCATCTCGTCTTCGAGAACTCGGCACTCCCTCAGCTAGTGAAGATGTACGACTATTCAGAATCGAAGCGACATTGGCCGCGCGCCATCATCCAGAACTCCGTGATGCTGTTAAGACACTGTTCCAGCAGTCACTTGATCAAATGATGTCTGTTACCAAGAAAAGAAAAGAGATGCAGGAAGAAGTGCGGGCAGTGTGGCATGGCGTGCGAATCGTAGGTTTCGGACACAACGTCTTTGGTCTTGTGAATACGGCCTATCGAGATGTCAATTGGATGTCGACTGCTCACGCAGCAGCTGTGTTGGTGCAGAATCGTGCGATGAAGCACTATGTCGTTGACGCTGGAGCGGAAATCGCGTCGTAAGTCATTTTTCGGGCATACAGCGATCTTCAGTAATCTCAATGTATGCACTCACGTTTGTGGCGTGTCGTTGTTGCGTGGTTAGCAGCATGTATCGGAGTGTTTGCTTTGGCGAGAGGTGCAGTTGCACTACCCGAACATTGTGGCGATGTCACCAAAGAGCAAATTGATGGCGCAATTGCAAGAGGTGTGTCTTGGTTTGAAGGCAACCAACTAAACGATGGAAAGTGGCTGTATCGCTACAACGTTGAAACAGATGAGAATCTCGGTGGATACAACTGGGTACGACATGCCGGGGTGTTGCTATCACTAGAGCAAACAGCACGTTATGTAAATACTGAAGTCGGAGAGACGGCTGCTCAAGTGGCTGATCGAGGCTGGCCTGCAATCGAAGCAAATTATCGCAATGTTCAAATTGGCGACATTGAGACCATTGCCATGGAGAGTTCCTCATCAGCAACTGGTGGTACTGCGTTGACTGGAATCGCGTTGGCGGAACGACGCATTCGAACGGGAGACACATCTTTAGATAACGACTTACTGAAAATGGCACGGTTTGTTGCCGCTCAAGTACAAACAGATGGCAGTGTGCTAAACGAAGTTGATCTTAAAGCCGGAATCGGAAAGGGAGAGTCGTATTCACCGTTCGCTACGGGACAAACACTGTTTCTTCTTGCACAAGCGAGGGCAATTAGTAAGACGCAAGAGTTCGACACTGAGATCACCGCAATCATTCGCTACTTATCAACTGAACGAGCCCTACGCGAAGGGTATGTGCCGGACGTTTCAGATCATTGGGGCGCATACGGGATGGCTGTGTTAACAGAAACAGCACCACAGTTCTTGGTTGACCGTCATGTTGTTGAGTTTGTTCGGAAACAGCTGGGCATTGCAGGGATTCAGGTGCGATACGAATCTCAAAGAACAAATGACGGACTCAATCGATGGACGCGCGGCCGCCAAACGCTCGGTGCCGGACTTGGAACGCTTGGTGAAGCAATTGGTGCGTGGCAGATTGTTGTTGCAAACCAGTCTGTGACTCGTGAACAACAACCGTGGTTACATGAGCGACTGTATTGCGTTGCAGAGTTACTTGTTGATCGACAGATCAGTGATAAAGATGCTGAGGAACTGCCTAATCCACTATCAGCCCGAGGCGCGTGGGCACAGTTTGGGATTACGCAGATGGATGATCAGCAACATGCAATTTCCGCCATGATTGCAGCTCGAAATGTGAATCTTGACGCTCCCAATGCTCCTCGTCGCACACCAGTGCCAGAGAATGCATTGTTGGTTGTGTTGAGTGCGATAGCGATTCTGAATCCGGGTCGACTATTGCAACGTGGTGCTTCGTGCTCTGGCATACGAATGAGCATGATCGGAACGGGAGTCTTGATTGGACTATCCGCAGTCGGCGGACCCATATTGCGCGCATTAAATGTCAGCGCTGCCACTTTCATTGTTGCCGCAGGTGTCACTGGGTTGGTTACCGCACTGGTTGCGTTTGTAATGCAACTGCGTTCGCGATCTGACTCTCTTTCTTCAAACATCGAATTCCTGTTGTACGGAATCTTGCGACCCGAGACTTTGATGCTGTCTATTGCAGTGGGTGCAGGTGGTCAAGGTTGGACATGGTCGATCACCATTGCAGTGGCCTTGACCGTCACAATGTTGGTGTCGCCAGCATGGACTGCCGAAAACTCCTCGGTTGTTGCATGGTTCTCTCGGTTGTTTATGGTCGCAACGATCGTTCTCGGAATTGCTCTGATTGTCGATGGTGTGTATGCGGTGTGAGTCACGTTTGTCTGACAACCAGTGAACACCAATGAATCAATAACTTGCGACTAGCCTGAAACGCAATGAACGTAGATGTGCGACGACAGGAACTGTTAGACCGCGCACCCGGCGCACTTATCGCAAAAAAGATCAAAGTGCTATACACCCCAGTTCCAAAATCGGCGTGCACATCTTTAAAATACATGCTCGCTCAGGCAGAGGGAACGTATTCGCCGGAGACTGCTGACTATCTCGTTATTGCCGCACTTTCCAGAAAGCAGTTAATCCACGAGCCCCTAATTCATGGGCTGCCGCTGATTCATGATGTGGACACCGATGAAATTGAAGAAGCGTTAACAAGTCCTGATTGGTTACGTATTGGTGCGGTGCGTGATCCCATCGCTCGGGCGTATTCCGCGTGGGAAAACCGCATCTTCTTGCGAGCTCCTTCATCGCTCGCCCGCGCTCGTGATTTGTGCCCTGACGTGATGGAAGGAGATTGCATCAACGTCAGCGGGTCATTTGATCTGTTCACACGAATGCTCACCGAACATCCAGATGCTTTTATGTCGAACCACCACTTTTGGCCCCATGTGTATTTGTTGAAACCTGATCGCGTGCAATATCACCACATCATCCATGTGAATCGCCCTGGACAAGTCGATTCCATTGCCCAATTATTGAGTGAACGATCCGGAAAAGAAATTGTTGCCACGCGGATGAACGAAGGACTGCGCATTCCGGTAGGTGAGGTGTGTTCCCAAGAAGCAGCAGACAGAATCGCACAGGTATATCGCGCAGATTATGACGCCTTTGATTTTGACGCACCGAATTATGAAACCAATCTTGCTCCGCGAATTATGACATCAACAGAGACGGCCGCAGTACGAGTAATCCGAGAGGCAGTCGACAGCATTAATGCGGTGTCAAAGGCTGCACGAAAACGAGTTGGTTTTCGTTATGGACTACGCCAGATCAAGAAGTCCATTCAACGTCGCCTGAAAGGCGACAAAAGTTATGGCGACCTAAAAACCGCGTACTGGTGACTTAGCCTTTCGTATCGTTGTGGCACGTACAGGTGAGATTCGTAGGGGAGACATAGAAGGTCTCCGTGCAGTAGCAGTGTTACTTGTTGTCGCGTATCACGCGGGAATTACTCAACTGTCTGGTGGATTTATTGGTGTTGATGTCTTTTTTGTGATTTCAGGTTTTCTCATCACATCATTGTTGCTACGTGAAGTTGAACAGTCCGGCACCGTGAGCCTGTCTCAATTCTGGGCACGACGCATGCGACGCATAATTCCAATGTCAGTGCTAGTGGTTGCTGCAACGGTAATTGCATCCATTTTTATGTTGGAAAAACAGCGCATGGAAGACCTTGCATCTGTTGCATTAGGAGCTTTGGGCTTTTGCGCGAATTTCATTCTGTACTTCACGACTGGCGAATACCTGGCAGATGTGACTCTGCCATCGCCCTTGCAACATTATTGGTCACTCGCAGTTGAGGAACAGTTCTACATTGTGTGGCCACTTATCGTGTTCGCACTAGCGAAATACACACGTGAGATGTTCCGCAACTTACTGCTTGTAGTCATAGTTCTTGGTGGAGGATTTTCTCTTGTTGCATCCATCACAATTACTTCAGAAAACCCAGGTGCCGGTTATTACCTTCCTCACACACGCGCATGGGAGTTGCTGCTTGGTGCAGGACTGGCTGTTCTTTTTTCTCAGATCAACGCGATCCCGCAGCACATTCGTGGTGTAGTTGGTTGGCTCGGCCTGGGAGCCATTGCATTGTCAGCTTGGCAATTTGATTCCAATACTGAATTTCCCGGTTTTGCAGCGTTATTACCTGTTCTCGGTACAGGTGCGGTTATTGCATCAGGTGGATCCATCATTGGCCCAGAACGCGTCTTATCTTTTGCGCCACTTCAGTACATCGGTGCGAGAAGTTATTCCTTCTATTTATGGCATTGGCCGGTACTTGTGTTGTTTGAAGCTCAGTTCGGCTTGTTGTCGGGAACTGAAACCGCAGTTTTGATGGCCATGAGTTTCGCATTATCTATGGTGACGTATGACTTGGTAGAGCAACCGGTCCGCAACAGCACATATCTTGCGCGCGCCTCCAAGCGAACTCTTACCGCGGGTGCTGCGGTTGTGGCGGTATCGCTGATTGGTGGAGTTGTCTTTGCAGTGGTTGCGCCGAGAATTGCAGACGGCCCAGTATTGGCAGCACCCGAGCGTTTTGATGATGTCAATACAGAAGTAATACCTGACAGTGGCATTACTTCTACAGATACAACCCAAGCGCCAGCGCCAACTACAACTCTTGGTTCAAGTACTCCTGTTGAACGCAAACGACCTCAAGTCCTACTGATGGGAGACTCGACATTGGCAGCATTGCGTTGGTTCGAAGACGGACAAGCATCGCTGTCAGGTTTCAAATACATCCTTGATGCGGAACCGTGTCGACGAATTGTTTTTTGGGGATGTATGGGACGCGAAGAACGAATGCCAGAAAGTGCAGTTGACGCACTGGAGAAGTACACCGAACAGTTTGATGTCATCGTACTTATGGCGGGATATCACAGTCGAGATTTTGAACTTCGAGAGGAACTCGCAACGTTTGCACGCGCTGCACAAATTCGAAAAAGCAAATTGGTAATCCTCACTTTTAAAGAGTCACTATTTTTTCCGGCACGTGGATCGCAAGGCGATCGTTCAATGTATGCCGATTACAACGTCATGTTGAAACAGACAATTGTAAAAAACTCGGAATTTGCGGATGTGATCATCGCTGACTGGAATTATTTCGCTGGAACGCAAGAGTCATGGTTCCGTTCCGATGGCATACATACGACACTTGAAGGAACATTGGGTCTTGGTTGGTACATCTCGCACGTCGTGGCCGCTGCAACTGATAACCCGTGTCCGTATACAGATACCTATCCATGTGTTGTACCCGAGGCGGCGCCTACCGGCATTAAGTGGTTCAGAGAATTCAAGGTGAAAGACACCAAGCGTCGGTGTTTTGAGTTTGGCGAGACACGAGAACGCCGCTGCCAGGGCTGAACATTGTGAAGTGCAATGCGCTGAGTACACCGATTTTCGGTCATGCGTGTCATTTTGTTTATTATTAGCCCGTGACTGTTACTCGGCGTATTGCCTTTTCCATTGTTGCGCTTGCTGTGTTAGCGCCCGTCGTATTCACCTCTCCCGCTCGAGCTGCACAAAAGGTGCAAGCTGAGGAGAAGGTTCCATACGGTACACAACCCGACTCCAATGAAACGTTGACTCTTAACGGGACTCTTCCTCGTGGTGGTCATCTGATTCCTGGTCAAACGCGCCCGCTTGATGTGACGTTGACAAACACCGGATATGAAAGCGCGACTGATGTTGCAATTGATGTCGTGTTACCGAACGGTCTTTCGGTATCCACAAACGATGATCAGTGGAAATGCGGCGATGTTGACTCAAGAGATATCGCGCGGTGTCGCTATTCAAAAACATTGAATAGCGAGTCACGTGTTGAGGTGCGGCTGTTGGTACGTGCCTTAGAAGTTGAAGCTCCAGTTACGGAAGCGATCACATTGATGGCACGCACGTCTGCGGAAAAGACCACAAATACACAAGTGATTCCGGTCAGTGTGAATGATGTTGCGCACCCGGTTCTTGTTCCTCACATTCGTCATCGTCTGGCGCAAAGTGGAAAGTGGGAGCGCTGGGAAAGTGGTCTCCATGAAGTGCACGTCAACGAACAAGTGACATATCGAATAGTTGTTGTCAATGAAGGCCATCAAGCATTGGCAAAGGGGACATCAGTATCAATACGACAAAAAGTTCGCCAAGTAGATGTCAAGTCAGTTGTCTCAAATACCACGAATTCTGATTGCTCGTTCGACAAGAACGCCATTTCATGTGAGATTGAAGCAAACGAAGATGTTGCTCCGGGGAAACACGTGACGTCAATTGACGTGACGTTCGTGGTGAATAAGCCACAGGACATCATGGGATTTCATGATGTGAAGGTCACTAATAATTCCACTGGTGGAGTGCACAAAATTGGAATGAGCGTAAAGGCGCTGCATCGGTCGAACTCGTTAAAAATCGATGTGCACCATTTAATTGATCCGGATGCCGGTGGAAAGGCGGAGATTTCACTTCGTCTCCACAATCTGGCAAACGGAATTCCCCATGATTCATTTACCGTTCACGCACAGTTGCCGAAAGTCTTCAAATTTGCTGAGTTCTCAGGAAAAAACTGGTCATGTGGCCAGAACGGATCGTTTCTAACGTGTACGTACTCTGCACCTTTAAAGCCAGAACAAAAGTCAAAAGTCGCAAGGTTGACATTTAATGTTTCCAAGAAAGCCCGCACTGATGGTACGAGTTATGAGATTGATTTCCGCTCTCTGCACGCCGTTTCGAAAGTCCACTTTCAAGTACACGAACGCATCACTGCTGAAGCACAAGCTTCACCAACGTCTCTCGTAACGATCGCGAATACGAAAGGCAATTCTGTTCTTTTATCTGCTCACGACGGTGAACATAACGGTAAGGCTCTTCGACATACGTGGAAGCAACGTTGCACCACTGCACAGGATGTAAAGGAATTCGCAGGTTGCAAGCGAGGGATTACCCCCGCAGTAGAGATAGCCCATCCGCGTCATGTGCGCACACACGTGCAATTACCTGATGTGGACAAGGAAACTCAGTTCGTGTTCCAGTACATCGCACACACTGACTCCTCAGAAGTTCGTAAGACGGTACGAGTCACAGCGCGTCCGGCAAGTGATGTTGTCCGAGCAAGCGCATCAGTGACCAGTTTCAGTGATGTACCCACATGGCTCTCAGACGCAACGTCTGCTGCCGGCGTGACGTTGACCAATGTTGTTAATGCAAATGGAACAATCACTGCTGATGCCACATTGCCTAAAGACATGAGAACTCGTCTGAATGTTCCCGACGGAATTAGCACCCGTCTAACCGCATATCCAGAAGATCAAACACGCTGTGCTGTGATCTCAGTTGGTACACCAGATTCATCCACGAAAGCTGTCAACATCAAAGTGACAGGTCTGACTGCGAAGACATTTGAATATGTTCTCGCACCAACAGGATGTTCATTCGGTGGTGCTACGTACAAACAGAATGCGCTGATTATCCATGGCAACGTGTTCGATAAAGAAATGACATTCACTGGTCCTGTGAGTCTGACGCCAGTATTCAAATACATTGGTACGGGAACCGTTGTCAGTTTGAATCTTGGTGCTGTTGAAGATTCATTCCGTTTCGACAGTGTTGATCTAGTCCTCACATTGGACGACACCGTTGGTACGACCAAATTGGCGATTGCAGCAAAGGTCGCACTCTTTGACGCAAACTTGTCGATATCCGGCTCGATTTCGGCTCCGGTGAGCCCAGAAGGTTTGTATCTGGACGGAATGCAAGCGCAACTGACACTTGCTTCTCCACAGACCTACACCATCGGCGAATTGAAAGTGAAAGATCTCTCGATCAGCATCGGCGTGCGATGGACGCCTGCACTGTCGGCAACCACTAGTACGTCGATGGTCAAGAACTTCTACACCACGTTGACAGGTACAGGGACGTTTGAATTCTTAGGCACATCGTTGCGCGTTGAACAGATTGAGGCAGATTTCTTGGGAAGTCGTCTCAACAGCATTCTCTTTAAGTTCAAAACAGATCTCAATATCCCAGGCATGGAGAAAGCATCGGGCGATCTATCTATTTGGTGGTATGCGGCCCAACCAGCGGCACCAACAACTGGAGATGCGGCGGCTGCAACTGCTAGTGCTGCTGCGTCAGCCAAACCGTATTGGGCAGTTGATGCGTCGATGATTCTTGAAGCCGAGGGGGGCTGGGCGATTGGAACAGAAAAACGGCCCGCCCGTTTGTCATATCGCAATGAGTGCATTGCGGTGCAAGGTCAAGTGATCGTTCCCGACATTATTGATGCAACGGTGAACGGATACATGGCGACAGGTTTCCCCTGCACACCAGCAATGATGACATTTGCTCGTCCACCGTCAGATGAAAAGTCAGACAGCATTCTTGAGAAGTTGCCAATGCCAGCATTCCGTGGTGATTGGCGATTCGACGCAACGGATGTACGCATCACTCTTGGCGATTTCAAGATGATGGGCGACTTTTCGGTTGGTCGTATCGCAAGCCTTCCATTTGGTGCAATTGATGGAAACATGCGTTTCACATCTTCTGACACGAAAAACGCCATCTATTTGAAGGGTGATCTTTCGCCTTTGACCGGTGCCCATCTTGAAGGTCGAGGAAATTTGACTGTTGCCGGCGTTACCGCGAATTTTGATGTGGATGCTGCGCTAGACACAAAGTCTCAGTTTGTTAATGCGTCCGCTGACATGGATTTTGCTGGTTCAAAATTGGAACTTCAAGGAAGTTTCAAGATTGAGGAATACAACGGCATGCCGTATCCAACATCAAGTTTTTCTGCGTCCTATCCGAGTTACTCGGTAGAGGGCTTCAACCTTGGACGCACAACATTTAGTCTGGAGCAAGCGCCGAGAAAGGCCAGTTACGTAGGGACAACGTCGGTTCAACTTGGATTCCTCAATTTCAATGGCGTCTTAAGTATGTATGGCACAACTGCGGGACAGGTAGGCATGTACATGCATGTCGACGGCTCTTTGAATGTTTCTGATAAATGGAAAGCAAATGTGTCGGTTTCGGCGGGTAACTGTCAGAGTCACAAGTCTCTGAACCCATTCAAATATGAAGCATGTGCGAAATTGAAGTCATTTGAGATCACTGCGAATGGCTCCGTAGTTCTGCAGGGACGTACTTTCTCAATGGGAGACATCAAGTTTGATACCGGCGGACACTTCACAAAATATGTTTCATACAGTTCCAAACAATGCGATACCTCCGGAAACATTGGTGGTGTTCAGTGGCAGGGTTGCTTCTCTTACTCGATAGACGCAACACTGAGTGATAAATCTCCGTATGCAAGCTTTGATGCTGACGCCTCAGTGTCTATTGACAGCCGAGTGCGAAATTCCATAGCCCATAAATGGGGTAAGTGGGATCACTGGGGAACGTTGAAATCTGGAATTTCGATCAGTTTCGATCCGTTCAAGCTGTACATACGTGTCGGATCTATCAAGGTCAGTTTCTCTATTTGAGAGGTGTGAGCTCGATGATCCGCTCCGCGAGAGCAGATTCACGTGTGATTCGCGTACGAATTGCTTTCTCTAAAGACTTTTCGTCGGCGATCACTATGAGTTGATTGGTAGCTCTGGTAGCTGCCGTGTACACGAGTTCTCGTGTCGCAAGTGGTGACTCTTCTGGCGGACAGACGACAACGGCCGTTTCATACTGAGAACCTTGCGCCTTGTGGACTGTCGTTGCAAATGCGACTTCAACATTGTCGAGTGACGTTGGTTCAAAAAACCGTAATTGAGCCTCTTTTGCGGCCTCGGCGTTATCTTCATTGCCAACTTGAGCCGTAACAGCGAATACCGCATTTGGTTGGCCATCTACCAACACAACGATTCCGTTGTCGCCATTCACGAGACCAGTGCGCAAATCATTTTTCGTGTTGAGCAAGGGCAAACCAACAGTTGAACGATCAAGAGAAATGTCAAACATCTTTGATAATGCTCTGTTCCATTCGCTTACGCCGTAACGACCGTTACGGTGACCACATAACACCCGAACCTTTGCGAGTGCTTCAAGCGCTTTGTGGGACTGTCCATTGTTTGCCTCTGCGATAGCAACTGCAAATTCTGAGAGAGGTTTCTTGAGTTGGTTGAGAACATCGTCTTGATGCAATGGTTCAGGATTAGCGGATGATAATTCGATCCATTGGATCTGTTGGGAACCGCTTCGTAATACTTCAAAGATTCGTGCAACACCCTGACCATCTTCAGAGTCGGGGTGGCGCATCAACTCGGCGAGTTGTCCGATGGCATTAAGTTTTCCTGTCTTTGGGTCAATCTGGCGTTGATTCTTCGTGAGAGTCGTGATCGGGTAAGAACCTTTGGCGTTGCGCAGTTCGGCGATCTCGGGTAGCACGGCGCCGTTTTCCACACTCTTCAATTGTTCACCGTCGCCCACCAAAATGAGGCGAGTGTCAGGCGCGAGTGCTTCAAGTAGTCGCGACATAAGAGATAGCGAAACCATCGACACTTCATCGACAATTACTACTTTGTATGGCAGGTGATGACGTTTGTTATGGCGAAAACGTCCGCGGTTATCAAAGTTGGTACCAAGAAGTCGGTGGATTGTGCCGGCTTGTTGTCCGACTGATGCAAGTTCTGTTGCAAAGTCTTTTGGAAACGTGTCTGCACGCAAAGAATTTTCAATAGACGTGCCAATCTGACGTGAAGCTTTTGCGGTAGGTGCAACAAGTGCGACCGACAGCGGTCCATCCTCAGCGGGCTTTTGTGCATGTTCTCGATATAACATGTGCAAGATTGCAGCGATGGTGTAGGTCTTTCCCGTGCCGGGTCCACCCAACAAAACGGTGGTGTTACGGGTGAGGGCATTAACAACTGCCTGGGTTTGTTCATCAGTCAATGAGGAGCCAAGTTCGCTAGCGATTTGTTCTTTTGACACGTGGTCTACGTCTTCAAGTGGTTGCGAGAACCGATCCCAGAGCATTGTGGCCACGTCACCCTCGTCAATCCATTGACGGGTGAGATACAAACGATTGCCATTCAAGACGAGTGGGTATCGATGCGTGCTGGAGTCATTAGCAGAAGTCTCATTCGACACTTCACGAACAAGAGGATTCTCTTTCAAATGTTCGATCCATTGCACCGTGTCTGGCCACGGCAATGACGCTCGTTTTTCTAATGATCCGTCGACGTCTGGTCGATATTCCTCTGTGACGCGTTGCGCGATGGTGGCGAGGTCGGCACAGACATGTCCATTCGCGGGTGCCCAGACTGCAACCGCCACTGACAGGTAATCGAGGAATCGCGGTGATTTTTTTAACGCTCTGAACACCGCATTGACAATCGTCTCAGATGCATGAATTTCAGCAACGCTAAAAACTCCGGCCTCAATGAACGGGGCGAAGTCATTGTGAGAAGTTGTTGGTGTCAAAGTAGCCATGTCAGACGAGCTCCTCGGTGAACAATTCATCGAGTTGCACTACGGTGCTTTTCGCGGGTGTCCAGCGGTAGTAGCCACGTAATGCGCCAGTGTTGTCGGTTGCACCATCGAGACCACGCAAGAACAAGTACGCCACGCCACCAAAGTGTGTATCAAAATCGTAATTAGCAATGCGTTGTTTGAGATAACGATGTAGCGCTACTGAATAGATCAGTGCCTGGAAGAAGTAACCGTCTTCGAGCATTTTTTCTTCCATCGATGACGTGCTGTATCGAGCGAGCGGATCGATATCTGTGTCGAAATGCAGTTTGTTCGTTTTGTAGTCACAGACGATGTAGCGGTCATTATTGCCTTGAATTCGAAACACGGCGTCGATTGAACCATTCATAAAGCCAGCAATTTGAGATTGTGTTGCAGCGGAGTCTTGAAGTTTCTGGAAGTGGGCACGCGCTAGGTCGGAAATGTTGGGATCACTCACAAGAATGTCAACAATGGCGTCGAGTTGCACCGCGTGGCTTGCAGGTAGTGGAAAGTCAAACTTCATTTCTGACAGTCGATGACGTTGACC
>Ga0315900_10009485_pt1 | contig 12339 bp, 8 predicted proteins | sample LakEriMetagenome_FD_203521 | JGI IMG/M metagenome (GOLD analysis project Ga0315900, IMG submission 203521) | Freshwater fungal communities from buoy surface, Lake Erie, Ohio, United States - Buoy 12 MA114 | ecosystem: Environmental > Aquatic > Freshwater > Lake > Lake biofilm | place: USA: Lake...
CTATAAGTTCGCACAGCAGTACTCACTTTCCTTACTATCGGGATCTTCTTGATCAAGCGGCCAAAGGGGGTCACCCCGCCCTGGGCAAGGGTCAGAGGCTACCCGTGGGGGGTGGGAGGGGTCAAAAGGGGGGTTCGGCTCAAGAGAGAACCTTGATCTAGGCGGTGGTCAGAATTTCCACGCCGAGCAGCACGATGAAAAACTCAACTGTTGACCTCCGAAATTCGATATCCGTTCATACCTGTGCAGTGTCGGCTGAGAGTGCAAAGCTTTGGGAATGTCCTCTGAACGACAAACCTACGCCTGGTCAGGAACGTCAAAAGAGCTTCTTGAAGCACCACAAAGTTTGATCGAAGCCGCCTTAGCGCAGCACCTTCAGGGACTACTAAAACTTAGTCCGGCTCGAACACAGCAACACGCATGGTCGGAACAAATTGAAATCCTCAAGTCTTCTTTTCGCGACTTAGCAATTGGCCGGCCAGACAGTCTCAACTGGGGAATCGTCTTGGAGTATGAGCTTCCACTAGAGGGTGGAAGACGGCCCGATGTAATTGTTACGGCACCAGGCAAGATTCTGGTGCTGGAATTCAAACAAGATAGTGCTCTGAGCCGTGCCTATTTGGATCAAGCTTTAGCTTATGCACGCGATCTATCGGAGTATCACTCCAAGTCGCATCACGTCGCAATTGATGCGCATTTAGTGCCTACCAAATCAAGAGATCTCAACATTGAACGCGATGGCGTGAGAATTACTTCGCCAAATAAGCTTGCTGCAGAGCTGGACCAAATTGGTGAGGGCGAATCCATTCCAATAAGCGAATGGCTCGAAGGCGAATATGCGCCGCTTCCCTCCCTGATTCAAGCAGCAAGAATGATCTTTAGGAACGAACGTCTTCCATCAATCAAGAGAGCTGAGTCTTTGGGGGTAGGTCAAGCAGTCATTGAGTTGCAAAAAATCGCAAAATGGGCGGAAGAGAATCAAGAACGGTGCTTAGTCTTTCTCTCAGGTGTGCCCGGAGCAGGTAAGACTTTAGTTGGTCTTCGATTCGTTTATGAAAGCTCTGAACTGAGTGCTAACTCCATTTTCTTGTCTGGAAACGGACCTTTAGTTGAAGTTCTCCGTGATGCTTTGAAGGCAAAGGCATTTGTTCGTGACCTTCACAGCTTCATAAAGTCTTATGGGACTACCGATAAAGTTCCAACACAGCACGTCATAGTCTTTGATGAGGCTCAAAGGGCTTGGGATGCCGAACATATGACTGCTAAGAATAATATTTTACAGAGTGAGCCTGAGCTTCTAATCCGCATCGGAGAGAAAATTCCTAATTGGGTAAATCTCGTTGGTCTAATTGGCCATGGGCAGGAAATAAACAGTGGTGAAGAAGCTGGGATTAGTAGTTGGAGTTCAGCTCTAAACTCTCAAAATCTTCAGTTCCAATGGAAAGTATTTGCTCCTGCTCGCATCGCAAGTGACCTTCCTAACAGAGATGTTGAGATAGTCGATGCATTGGACTTGAGTAGATCACTTCGATCACGTCGTGCGGAGGATCTTCATCAATGGGTAGATCTCTTACTAAATGGACGTATAAGTGATGCATCAAGAACTATGCCTCAGATTATAAAGTCAGGATTCAACATCTATTTGACGAGGGATCTGGATCAAGCAAAAGAATTCTTAGATGTTATGTACGAAAGTGATAATACAAAGAAATACGGAATCCTTGCATCTTCGAAAGATCAAATCCTTCCCAAATATGGAATCCTAAATGGGTTTCAAGATACAAAGCGAGTGAAGTACTCCAATTGGTACAATAACTCTCGAGGAGAGCCCGGTTCCAGCAATAACTTAATGGAAGTGGTGACGGAATTTGGGTGCCAGGGCCTCGAGGTTGATTGTGCTTTAGTTGCATGGGGAAATGATTACCTCTGGAACGGCAGCGCTTGGCAAGTAAGAAAAATACGACCGAAGTTCAAGCAACATGACCCACACTTACTAAGGAGGAATAGTTACCGAGTACTGCTTACGCGGAGTCGGGATGCAATGATCCTCTTTGTCCCTCCGGAGAGTGCGTTCGATATGACTGAAATGGGCTTACTAGCATCTGGAGTACGTCCGTTGACGTCAATCGTTGACATAGCAATTTAATTGAAGGCCTCGATCTGGGTAGTCCGCTCTTGTCCTTGATTGCTGCCACTATTGTTCAGACATGCAGGAAGTGTTTTCTAATCTCAACACGGGTCAGATATCTGCGGTTCAACTTACACAAGGACCCCTTTTGGTCATCGCAGGCCCTGGCTCTGGAAAGACCCTGACGCTTGTCCGGCGAACTATGAACATCTTGCTCTCCGGGCTGGCCACGCCAGAGCAGATAGTTCTGTGTACATTCACAGAAAAAGCTGCACTCGAGCTTCGAGACCGCGTGCGAAAGGCAGCGGTCGACTTGAAGTATGAAGGAGAGATTTCTTCATTGCGAGTTGGAACACTGCATGGTTTGTCGCATGAATTTGTTGAATTGAATCGACATCACACGAGACTCGCGAGCAACTTCGAAACTTTGGATGATCTAACTCAAAAGCTCTTTCTCTTTGACAAGTTTGACGAGATCGTTCCAGAACAGCGTGACGGCAAGTACTTTGGGACATGGTCCTCAAAGTGGTCCACCATTGACTTCGTTCTCCCGTACTTTGACAAGATTACAGAAGAACTCATAGAGCCAAGCGACCTTTGCCGAGATCCAGAGGCCTTCGTGAGAGAACTCGGCCAGGCATACATCAAGTATGAAGAGGCTATGTGGGCCAATAACAAGGTCGACTTCGCGCATCTACAGCGGATATTTCTTGACGTATTGCAAGGTGAAGAAGTTGGAGCGAAGCTAAAGTCTTCCATCAAGTATGTGATGGTCGATGAGTATCAAGATACCAACACAATCCAGGAGCTTCTCGTTAGAGAGTTGAGCTCAGTAAGCGGGAACCTCTGTGTCGTCGGAGATGAGGATCAGGCTCTATATCGATTCCGTGGTGCGACAGTTCGAAACATCTTGGAATTCAAGAGCACTACTCCCAATTGTGAGGTGGTCAAGCTTGAAGTGAACTATCGATCCCACCGACAAATCGTAGATTCATTCAGCAGATACATGGAAGGACATGATTGGTCCAGTCCCGACACCACAGCATTCAGGTACAGCAAATCAATACGACCCAATGAACCCCAGCTTCATCCTGAATATCCATCAGTTCTATCCATTTGGGGCAAGGATCCTGAAGACGAGGCTGAAAGATTCGCTGATCTTGTTCTATTCTTGAAAGAGAATGGAGTAATCGAGGACTACTCTCAAGTTGCGTTGCTTCTTTATAGCGTCAAAGAAGAGAAGAGCCTTCCGTATATGGAGGCCCTAGAGTCGCGAGGTATCAAGTCCTTCTGTCCTCGAGCAAGGGCATTCTTCTCCAACGATGAAGTCAGATTGCTAGTCGGCTCATTGGCCGTCATTCTTGATTGGCATGGTGAAAATCGCGGTTCGGATTTGAGGGGCAGTCTCCTTGAGCTAGCTAATTACGTGGATGAATGCATCCTCTTTCTTGGAGAGTTGCCAGCTGAGAACCCACTCTTTGCCAAGATTCAAAGTTTGAGAAACGAACTAGAGACCATCAAGCCTGGAAAAGCGCTTGATCGGCGAATGTCTGATTACCTATACCAACTTATCTCGGCTCCCCCATTTGATTCTTTTGTGATGAACACCAATCGAGCACGAAATCTCGCTCTTTTCTCGCAACTCACATCGACCTTCCAGCGTTACTACAACTACACAGTCATCTCAGAAAAAAACCTTCCGTATTTGCGTGGCCACTTCTTTGCCAGCTTCCTCCGCTTCCTCCACTCGGGAGGCATAAATGAATATGAAGATCCTGACGCACCTTTCCCTAAAGATCATGTTCAAATCATGACGATTCATCAGTCAAAAGGGCTCGAGTTCCCTGTTGTCTTTGTCGGCTCCCTGACTCAAAACATCAACGTCCAGAAGAAGATTGATACGACGCTGTCGCCTTACTACTCCAAGCCCCCTTTTGAGCCTCAGGATCGAGTCACCGGGTTTGATCGGATGCGTCTGCACTATGTGGCCTTCTCTAGAGCCGAAAAGCTCTTAGTTCTGACTAACGGATCAAGCGAAAGGCCAAAGGATCACTTCGCGCCAATTTGGGACGGTTTGCCGCAGTGGCCAGCAGTAAAAAAGGATTTGATTGCAGCTCAGTCTTGGAAGCCAAACCAGAAATTACCTCCAAAGAAGTCTTACAGCTTTACAGGCGACCTCAAAGTCTACGAAACGTGTCCAAGGCAATATCAGATGTATCGATATCTTGAGTTTGCTCCTTCGCGAGCAGTCATGGTCTTTTTCGGACTCTTAGTACATCAGACGATTGAAGACATTCACCGGCGACAGCTAGATGGCCAGGGGCAATCCATTACGCAAGAGTGGATTGAAGGAAGATTCGAATTCAATTACAGGCACCTCCTACTTCGCGAAACAAGGCAGATTGGGCAAGAGCAGAAGAATGCAGCACTCAACCATGTACTCAATTATTGGAAGAACAACTTGGATCAAATTGCACGCGTTGTTGAGACCGAAATTGATGTCAGTTTTGAGAAGGACGGCTATATCCTGAATGGTGCTATCGACCTCATTCTGGCTGATGATGGTTCCCTGGAAGTCTTGGACTTCAAAGCTCAAAACCGCCCTCCGGCAGACAGCCCCATCATCCCCACCTACTACAAGCAGCTCTGTATTTACGCTCACCTCCTTCAACAGCGCCAAAGGCGAACTCCGGATCGCTTGATTATTTACTGGACAGGTGAGGAAGACCGTTCGAATGCGGTCATGGAGTTCAAATATGACCCCTCGGACGTGGGGGAAGCGGTCAGCCACTTTGATCGCGTGGTGAGGGATATTCAGGCTCAGAACTTCCTTGTGTCAGCACCCCCTGATAAGAAAGTATGTACTGAGTGTGACTTCCGACAGCTTTGTCAGTCTGACGGAACCATCAATTTGAAGGGATCTCGTAGATCATGAAGGAAATCAACCGCGTAGAGCTCGTCTGGCCTGGCAAATACGACGACGAAGGAAACTTGAAGGTTGATCCGCCCTCAAGCCTACCTTTTCAGATTGTCGAGCGTGTGAATGAATCTCGAGCAACTCGATTGGATCGAGAAACTGAAATACCAACCCTGTTTGACATTTGGGATCAAGATCACGGCTCCCAGAAACTCGACGAAACATTCAAGAACAAGCTCATCTGGGGCGACAATAAGTTGGTAATGGAAAGCCTTCTCGCTGGATTCAGCAACTCCTTTAAGCTGATCTATATTGATCCTCCTTTTGCCGTCGGCAGTGATTTCAAAATGGAAGTAGAAATTGGTGAGGACTCGGTCACCAAGGAAGCATCTCTCATTGAGGAAGTTGCTTACAGGGATACGTGGGGTAACGGGACCTCTGGCTTTATTGCGATGATGTACTCAAGACTTATCTTGATTCGCTCCTTATTGGCACAAGACGGAGCAATTTTCTTACACTGTGATTATCGCACTTCTGCGCTCATGAGAATGATACTTGATGAAGTTTTTGGGGAAGAAAACTTTCGAAATGAAATTGCCTGGTGTTATCGCGGTGGCGGTGTATCCAAGACCACATTCGCTAGAAAACACGATTCAATTTTCTTCTATTCAAAAACTAACTCTTTCACGTTTAATGTTCAATACACTCCATACTCCGAAGCCTCAAGGAAACTGATTGAAGCAAGAGGAGGAACAAGTATTGATGGGAAAGCTCGTGATCTTGATCGAGGAGCTCACATGCCTGATTGGTGGACAGATATAAACAGTCTCCAAACTTTCAGCCCAGAAAGAGTGGGCTATCCAACTCAAAAACCAGAAGCCCTCATTGAACGAATTATCCACTGTGCATCCAATGAAGGAGATTTGATTGGTGACTTCTTTTGTGGATCTGGTACGTCATTAGCGGTTGCTGAAAAAACCAATCGCTTATGGATTGGGGCAGATCTTGGTAGATTCGCTGTCCACACAAGTCGCAAAAGGCTGATGGATATCAAAGGGTGTCGACCCTTTGATATCTTGAACTTGGGCAATTACGAAAGACAACATTGGGGCCGAGCGGCGTTTGGTGAGGATGTCGACAAGAATGGCATCATTGATTATTACGAGTATGTCTCCTTTATTCTAAAATTGTACGGCGCCACACCTCTGGAAGAAATGGGCAAATTGCACGGGAGCAAAGGCTCAGCACATGTCTACGTTGGTTCTGTATCGACGCCTGTGACTATCAAGGAGATTGAAGAAGCAATACTAGAAGTAAGTTCGAAGGGCGGTCGGGCATTAGATGTCCTCGGCTGGGAATGGGAAATGGGTCTAATCGACACTTTGGTTAACTACGCTGAATCGAAGTCGGTAAAGCTTTCTGCATTTCAGATTCCTCGTGAAGTTATGGAAGCGGAAGCAGCCAGAAAAGGACAGGTCACTTTTTTTGAACTCTCTTACCTCGAGGCAAAGATTGATTCAGCAAAGGAGCCCCGCGAGTATGTATGCTCCCTGGAGGATTTCGTTATTCCAAATCCTGAATTGATACCTGATGAAGTTCGCAAGAAAGTCAGGTCTTGGAGGGACTATATTGACTATTGGGCGGTTGATTGGGACTTTCAGAACGACACCTTCATACCGGCATGGATGGACTATCGAACCAAAGCCGTTAGAAATTTGAAGACGAAGACAAGCCCGCATGCGTATGCAGCTAGTGGCGAGTATCAAGTGATGGTGAAAGTTGTTGACATCTTTGGAAATGATTCTTCCAAAATCTACCGACTCAAAGTGAAGTAGATTCATGAAACAACCACCGTCCCTCGTTGAGGATTTTCTTGGCTACGACATTCCTGAATTTGGCTTTGCGAAACCGGCAGATCAGCCGAATTCTCATTGGTCTCGTTCTGCAGACAAGAAAATCATCAGAATTGACGGAAGACGACCATCTCCAGAGCTTTGTGTAAACGAGATACGGGTAGTTGTTGATGGATGGCGTGCCTCAGGATACGAGGGGGCTTCAGATACGACGAAGCGTCTCTTTCACTTCTGGTTTGAAGAAGTGCGTCAATTGGAGATGTTCGATAACTATCGGCCGTACTGGGTTCAACGTGAGGCAATTGAAACTATCGTCTATATGCTTGAAATAGCCAAGATTTCAGATGTTTCAACGTTGCTGAAACAATTTGCACTACTAAAGACTTCCGCCATTGATTCGGATGAATTGTCGCTTCAAAAGACGATGGACGGTGCTCCTCAACTTCGAATTCCTGGATCACCAAATCCACTAGACCTCCCTCAAGATGGACTTCCACGATTTGCGATCAAGGCGGCCACAGGTTCGGGCAAGACGATAGTAATGGCGTACCTAATCTTCTGGTCGATGTCTCATTCGATGCGTGAAAAGAACTCCATGATGGCAAATAATTTCTTATTGCTCGCTCCGAATATCATCGTTTTCGAAAGACTCAAGAAGGATTTTGCGAACGGCCAGATTTTCCGACAGTGGGGCATGTGTCCTCCAGGGTGGAAGAATCCGATTCAGGTGATTCTTCGTGGTGAAGGTATTGAACCGGTTGGCAAGAACACTCTCGTCTTGACGAATATTCAACAATTGCATGATGACGAATCGAGATGGCAACCAAAAAATCCATTGGAGAAAATTCTGGGTCGGGCGCCAAAGAAGGTTCTAAAGGATCACCGCCACATACTTGAGCGAGTTAGAGACTTGAAGAATCTGATGGTTCTCAATGATGAAGCGCACCACACTCACGATGATGATCTCAAGTGGAACCAAATCCTTCTTGATCTACACAAGAGAAGTGGCGGACTTGTGGCTTGGCTTGATTTCTCGGCAACACCCAAGATGCAGAATGGAACAGTCTTTCCCTGGGTGGTTACGGACTACCCCCTCGCCCAAGCTGTTGAGCACCAAATAGTGAAGTTCCCTGTATTGGTTCAAAGTGATGATAAGAAAGCGACCAATCCAGAGGGTGTCACTCAGAATAATGCGGTAGAGAAATACGGAGTTTGGGTCAAAACGGGTGTCAGCCGTTTGAGAACCCACGAAAAAGTCTATGGATCTGATCCAGCCAACAAGCCCGTCATGTTCATCATGTGCGAGAGCGTCAAGCATGCTGACTCTATTGGTGACTGGATGCGAAGCAAGCGATCTGGTTTTGGTTTCAAGGATGAAGAGATTCTGGTGATTCACACAAAGGGTGATAACGAAAAGATTGATGACAAGGAGTTGGCAATCCTTAGGGATCAAGCCAACACAATCGATTCTCCAAGTAGTCCAGTCAAGGTAGTGATCAGCGTTCTCGTCCTTAGGGAAGGATGGGACGTCAAGAATGTCACCATCATCCTTGGACTGAGACCCGGAAACGCCAAAGCAAATATCTTGCCGGAGCAGGCTGTAGGACGGGGTTTGAGATTGATGCCTAGAGTTTCAGGAACTCAAGTTCTGGAAATCTTAGGTACACCCGCCTTCCATGACATCGTTCGAGACCTGGAAGGCGAAGGGGTCATTGTTGGTGGGGCCAAGACGTCAGCTCAACCTGGCATCATGATTGCACCAGAGCTCAGCCGGCAGAAGTGGAACATTCTCATTCCGCGAGCATCGGCCCTCATAGTGAATAACTTCCTGAATATTGAGAAGTTTGATCCAAAGAAGGTTCCACCAACATTCGCAGTAAAGGATATTTCTGCTGCGTTTACCAAGATGAAGGTCACTTTTGAAGGCATGCACGGCCCCGGTCACCTCGGTGAAGAGGAGATAGCCCTTCTCCATAATCTCTCTGTTCGCGATTCATTGGCACTGATCACAAAAGAAGCAACGAGAGTTGCGAAGCTCACAGACGACTTCGACAAGCTCTACCCTCTAACTCGCTCTTATGTGGCAGAGAAGTGCTTTGGCGAGAAAGTTGACCTTGATTCTCCTGAGATCACGTCCTTCTTGGGTGATGCTTTGCACAGAGAGGCTATTGCGAAGAACCTTGGGAAGGCGCTCGGACTTCTCATTGCAGAAAGACCTCCCATCAAGATTGAAGGCAAGCCATTGGATCTCGGCAAGACCACGCCATTCTTATGGAACAGGAAACATCTTGAGTGCAAGAAGACAGTTTTCAATCACGTTCCAGTTTGGAATGACTTTGAGAGTGCATTTGCGGAATTTCTCGATCATGCCGGCGATGTGAAGGCGTTTTCAGCACTTGCCGAGTATCACACCGAGTTCAACGTGAGTTATCAGAAGCCCAGCGGAGCTTTGGGCCAGTACTTTCCTGATTGGGTAGTGAAAGTTTCAAAGGACTCCAATGAAGAATTCTGGATCGTGGAAACAAAGGGTCGAGTCTGGGATGGCACTCTCGAGAAGGATGAAGCGATCAGATATTGGTGCTCGCAAATCACAACCGAGACTGGCCAATCCTGGTCCTACATTCGAGTCAATCAAGACTGGTGGAACAAGCATTCATTCGGCGCCTTTGGAGACATGATTCAGGCGCAAGAAACTGAAAAGCCAAAGTAGACCGGGCCTCTGACAAGGTTAGTCGTTGATCAGAATGGCCTTGATTTCATTCCACTTCCCGATTCTTTGACGGATGAGGGAAAGACTCGGAGCACCTTCCACTTTGCGCTGCCACTTCTCATATCCTTCAGCGGTTCCATTAGTGCGCGGATCAGCTAGATAGCTGGCAACAAAACCAAGCATGTCTTCGCGGGAATGGGCCCTTGTGTAATTGTTCCGAACTGCTTTACCTGACTCGACTCCAGCAAGTCGACAAGCCTCTATCCATGAGCCAAAGCGGGCAATGAAGACTGCAACAGTGGGAGCAATTTTGAGCTTTTGGTACTTATTGGAAGTAAGGGGTCCGTCTACCTGTTCCTTGGCAGCTCGCAATATTTCGAGTAGATCATCATCGGAGAAGTACTTCTTGTGCTCCTTCGGGCCCTTGATCAACTTCTTGGCCTTAGGCCCGAGCGCCTTTCGAACCACATGTTCTTTGAGACCCAGATCAGCAGCGAGTTCCTTGGCATCAACAACCTTCTTTGCATCAAATGCTGCAATAACTTTTTGGTTCATCCGACGCTCCTTGCTGCGTTTGACTTCGGATCGGGAAGGACCGCCTTTCGCGACAAGGATGAGGCGAACCATTTCACGGGTCAGGCCAACGGAGTCTCCAATTTCTTGGAGAGTATGACCCTCGATGCGCTTCTCGAGAACGTAGGAGTTTCGCTCCTGCAATGTGGCGAAGGACTTTGTCACAAGTCTCTCCCTGGACCTAGGACCTCGGGATGACTTCTTGGAGCTGTCATTGCTACCCACTTCAGTACCTCCGAAAGAAATTGTACGTCGAATAGCCTGGATATTCATCGCTGTGACCTCGCTTCTTCATCTTCAACATCATGCATTGCAGACCAAACCTTCATCAATGGCTTCGAAAATTCGTAACCCCGAACATCGCTTACCTCTGACTTGAAGTTCTTGTATTGAATGGCAGTGGCTTGATCAGAGACCCACTTTGAGAAGAGCTCATGTGAGACAAAGACCCTATAGGGGTAGTCGTGGGTTGGAGTCTTCTTGATTTCACTCTTTGCAAAGAGGGAGAGTGGTTCAAGGGATTGACGGTCGCGGGCTCGAACCATCAAGTCCTTTCCATCGCTTACTGCGCTGACAAAACCTGTGTTTGTGAAGATCCACATGTTCTTCTCCTTTATCTGTTGAGATTGCTGACAAGTTCGAATGTTGGAGCCAATGTGTGAGCCACTTCGAGATTTGGTGCGATTTCGAAAGAGAAGGAGTCATCGACCCCATATCCGAAATAGAGTGCACGAGCCATTTTCAAGGCGATTTCCTCCGAAGAGACTTTGGACTGATCGATAAACTGGGCGTAGTTCGGCAGATAACTCTCCGGGTAGAAGCGCCAACCCATGAAGATCAATGCTGAGTGACCCTCGGGGGAAATGTCGGGCTTGAGGAATTGGTTACTTACCGCTTCTATCAAGAGCATGTTGTCATGCTCTTGAAGCGCCTGGACATAGGGGGCAACTTCGTAGTGGCCCCCTTCTGCCTGAAAGGTGAAGTGATTTGGTCGCTGATCCATGTAGGACTTCAAAAGATCAATGATTGGACCGTAGTAGTCCGGCAATTCCTTCACGGGTACTCCTTACGCAGCCTGATGTGACGGTGAGAGGAAGCTCTTGCCCTCGGTGATCAGCCAGTTGACGTACTCCTCGTTGAAGAGGGCGACATCAGCGCGGTGAGTGCGGATCTGCTCGATAGCAGTCTCAGCATCGAGGCCCGAACTCATCAAGATGAGCGCAGTGACAAGGCCAGAGCGATTGAGCCCTGCTTGGCATCGGATCAGCACTCGATCGCCAGAGAGCCATCGGTTGAGACCGAAGTTGACTGCATCACGAAGTCGATCGAGATCGATCTCCTCGATGGCGGCATCAGGAACTCCATATCGGAATTCTTGAATTCGCCAATCAGCGGGCTGGGCCCAGGCATACATCGTGACGATCGCATCGAATGGAAGATCAGTGCGATTCTTTCCACGAGAGGCACGGTGGATGACATCGTCATCATCAGTGCCTCCCATGAAGAGGTTGGGAGCGATCTCATTGAAGAGAGCGTTTGGAAGGTACGGCATGAGGATCTCCTTAGTTCAGGTATTCATCGGTGTCGATTGAGGGATCGACAGGTTGATTGCGGAATTTGCGAGAGCGAGTGACGCGGGAGTAGGACTCCGTCATACGCTTTTGTGAATAGAGGATGTCCTGGTCTTCGGCGGTCTGCGCCAAGGAGTCGATTTCATCCGCTTCAGCTTTGATGATTGCGAGCGATTCAGCGCTTCGCTCATCGGTGACCGGGATCAAGGAGGCCTCACGACGAAGGGTGGCCGCAGTGCCTTTGAGGCGGCCAGAGGCTTCCTTGATCTTTCCTTCACGAAGCTCGTCGACTGCCAAGGACTTTGCAGTCTGCGCCTCGAGGATCAATCGCTCGGCACGAACGATTGGGTCAGCAACGCGACCTGCAGCAACATCACCAGGGACGACATTGATGTTGACCGTCATGGTCACGGAGATCTCCTGGCGCGCTGCGAGGTCGAGATACTCGATTGAGATATCTGCGATCTTGCAGAGGCCAAGAGCGGCGATCCCCGGAAGCGGAATGTCGATGACGAAGCGACGATTTTCCCCGCTATAGAGATCACCTAGTTGGACGACGTAGGTATCGCCGTCCTTCCAGTATGGAA
>Ga0315900_10009487_pt1 | contig 12337 bp, 13 predicted proteins | sample LakEriMetagenome_FD_203521 | JGI IMG/M metagenome (GOLD analysis project Ga0315900, IMG submission 203521) | Freshwater fungal communities from buoy surface, Lake Erie, Ohio, United States - Buoy 12 MA114 | ecosystem: Environmental > Aquatic > Freshwater > Lake > Lake biofilm | place: USA: Lake...
CGATATGCAGCCTCCAGATTGGCGAAATCGAGCTGACCTACGCCCAATCAGCGTTCAAAATGTTCACCAAGCACATATCAGCTCTATGTGCCCTCCTTGAACGCTCCTTGTCCAGAGGCTCCCTAGCTCAGGCCCTTGAAGCCACCCTCCAATGCATGGAGCAAAGACCATCGGATCCCTTGCCAGCTCACATCCCCGTGATGCAGTAGCCCGCATCCACATAGATCACCTGGCCGGTGATGCCGCTCGCCAGCGGACTGGCCAGGAAGGCCGCGGTGCCGCCCACCTCGTCCTGGGTGACGGTGCGGCGCAGGGGAGCCTTCCCCTCGACGTTGTGGATCATGTCGAGGATGCCGCCGATGGCGCTGCTCGCGAGTGTGCGGATCGGGCCGGCGCTGATGGCGTTGACACGCACCTGCTTCTCCGGGCCCAGCTCGGCAGCCAGGTAGCGCACGGAGGCCTCCAGGGCCGCCTTGGCCACACCCATGACGTTGTAGTTGGGGATCGCCCGCTCGGCACCCAGATAGCTGAGGGTGATCACACTGCCGCCGGGGTTGAACAGGGGCTTGGCCCAACGGCACAGGGGCGCCAGCGAGTAGGCGCTCACCTCCAGCGCCCGCGCGAACCCCTCGGGGCTGATGGCGGAGTAGTCGCCGATCAGCTCCTCCTTGCCGGCGAAGGCCAGGCAGTGCACCAGCACGTCGATCGCGCCCCACTGCTCCTTCACCCGGGCAAACACGGCCTCGATCTGGGCCGGGTCCTGCACGTTGAGGGGTTCGAACAGGCTGGGGGCCAGCGGCGCGGTGAGCTCCCGCACCTTGCCCTCGAAGCGGCCCTTCTCATCGGGCAGGTAGGTGACGCCCAGCTCGCAGCCGGCGGCATGCAGCTGCTGGGCGATGCCCCAGGCGATCGACTTGTTGTTGGCGATGCCCGTGACCAGGGCCTTCTTGCCGCGCAGATCGAGGAGCATGGGGAGCCGGTTGGAGTGCGGGGATTCTCTCGCAGGGCCCGCCGGCGGTTTTGCGGCCCTCGCTGGCAGCGAGGGTCAGCCGTGGCGCTGGGTTCATGGCCGTTCCTGTGGGGTTGCCATTGGCACCAGCGTGCTGTCAGCAATCCACCTAGCTTTCCCATGACTGGATTCAGGTCCCAACCGGCCTGCTCAACGGATGACGATTGGCCTGCTCCCGTCCGATGAGGCCCGGCTGGACGCCCTGCGCCAGGAGTTTGAGCACGAGGCCCGGTTCAGCCAGGTGTTCGTGGTGCTCACCGTGGGCGCCACCCTGATCGCCACCCTCGGTCTGCTGGCCAACAGCCCCGGCGTGGTGATCGGCGCCATGGTGGTGGCCCCCTGGATCCTGCCGCTGCAGGCGATGGCCTTCGAGATCCTGCAGGGCCGGTTGCCGATGTTCCTGCGGGCCCTGCGCACCCTGATGCTGGGTGTGGTGATCTGCGTGCTGCTGGCGATGGCCGTGGGGCATCTGGTGGCGCTCCCCAGCTTCGGCAGTGAGGTGCTCAACCGCACCAGCCCCAACCTGCTCGATCTCGGCGTGGCCCTGGTGGCCGGAGCCGTGGCGATGTACGCCAAGTTGCGCAAGGACGCGATCTCGGCCCTGGCCGGCCTGGCCATTGCCGTGGCGCTGGTGCCGCCGATGTGCGTGGTGGGGATTCTGCTGTCCTCCTCCCTGTGGGCCCAGGCCTATGGGGCCCTGCTGCTGTTCATCACCAATCTCCTGGGGATCATGGTGGGGGCGATGGCAGCCCTGGGAACGCTGGAACGGGTGTATCGCAGGCGCCTGTTTCACAGCCGGCTCGGCCTCACCAGCGTGGCTCTCACCGCCCTGCTGGTGATTCCGCTGGGTAGCAGCTTCTACCGGCTGCTGCAGCGATCCCGTCAGGAGACCAAGGCGCAGCAGCTGGAGGTGGCCATCGAGCAACAGTTGCGCAGCAGCACGATCACCCTGGGCAGTGATCCCGCCATCGATCTGGTGGGACTGTCCATCGACTGGAACCAGAACCCGCCCCTGATCCGTGCCCGGGTGAGGGTCACGGATCCATCCCTGCCCACCTCCCGGCAGGTGGCGGATGTGCAGTCCTTCATCAACCGCAGCCAGGCGCCCCTGCGCTTCCGGCTGGTGGTGCAACGCACCGCCGTGGACCTGGTCGGTCCGGAGACGGCGCCCAACCCTCCCGAGCTGGAGGTGCTGCCTCCACCGAGCCAACCGCCGTTGCCCGAAGCGCAGACCAGCGATGACCAGCCGGATGGTGATTGAGGCGTGATTGAGACCCACACCGATTCGCCGAGCCATTCCACCCTGCGGCGCCTGTGGTTTGTTGCTCGCGTGAGCCTGCTTCTGGTTGGGATCCTGGCCGCCAAGATCCTGGTGCACCACAGGCAGTGGGAAGTGTTGGCTCCCAATCCCCTCTTCCCGGCATTGGTGGCCTCCGAGGTGTTCCTGATGGGTTTCCTGCTCAACGGAGTGCTGATGGATTACAAGGAAAGTGAAAAGATCCCTGGGGAGCTGGCCTCAGCGCTGGAATGCCTGGCCTCTGAGACAGACAGTGTCCGGGAGCGGCACGTTGATGCTGATGTGACAGGAGCCTTGGCGCTCCTGGCTGGGTTCGCCACCGATCTGCTGCTCTGGATCAGGGATGGGGGTGTGGTGACCCCTCTGCTCAATGAGCTCGATACGTTGCAGCGTTCGATCCAGCGACTGGCCATCTGGAACTCCGCTCCGCTGCAGGCCAGGCTGTTGCTTGAACTGGCCACTATCCGTCGATACGTTTATCGCATCGAGGTTATTCGTGAAACGGCATTCATTCCCACGGTTTATTGGATGACCTATGTCGGAGCGGCCCTGCTGCTTGGCGGGCTGATGTTTGCTGAGATTGAGCCCTTCGGGGAAGCTTTGTACTTCATTGGCGCCCTTACCCTCCTGCTGCTCAAGTTGCTGTTTCTGATCGGCGACCTTGACAATCCGTTTTCCGCGGCGCAGGCGAGGTCGGTGGAGAACGTCACCGTGTATCCCCTCGCGCTGGCTGTTGGTCGACTGAACAGCAGCGTGGGCCGTGGGTCTGCGGGTGAACCAGCCGACGCGATCGATCAGGCTGATCCAGCGACTCCCTGATCCGTGCTGGACAGCTGGCCGGCCCACCCCGGATTCCCTGGCCACCTAACAACCGTTGCGAATCATGACCCCATCGCCCACTCCGGTTGTCAGGGGCGGCCGCCGGGCGGCGGAGCAGCGGCTGGCCGCCATTGATCCGGCCCGCTACGGCGCCAGCCGCAATCACCTCGATGGGGCCGTGACCCGGCTCTCCCCCTACATCCGCCACGGGGTGCTCACCCTGGCGGAGGTGCGCGAGGCAGTGTTCGAGCGCCTGCGGGCCCCGGTCGAGTCCGAACCGATGCTGCAGGGTGAGCTGTTCCCTTTCGCGTCCGCTGCCCGGAGCTGGACCCCCGCCCAGCGCCGGGCCGGCGAGAAGCTGATCAACGAACTCGGCTGGCGCGACTACTGGCAGCGGCTCTGGTATCAGCTGGGCGATGGCATCTGGGTCGACCGGGAACCCCTCAAGACCGGCCACCCGCCCGAGGCCTACGGGCCTGAGCTGCCCGGCGATATCGCCGCCGGCGTTACGGGGCTCGCCTGCATCGATGGCTTCGCGGCCGAGCTCAGCGGCACGGGCTGGCTGCACAACCATGCCCGCATGTGGCTGGCGGCCTACGTGGTGCACTGGCGGCGGGTGCGCTGGCAGGCCGGGGCCCGCTGGTTCCTGCAGCACCTGCTCGATGGCGACCCCGCCAGCAACAACCTCAGTTGGCAATGGGTGGCCAGCAGCTTCAGTCACAAGCCCTACATCTTCAACCGCGCCAACCTGGAGCGCTTCAGTTCCGGGCGGTACTGCCTGGGGTGTCCGCGGGCCGGCGCCGGCTGTCCGTTCGAGGCAAGTTACGAGGCGTTGGAGGCCCGTTTGTTCAGGCCGCTCGATCCCCAGGCGGCACCCAGCGCATCATCCCCTGGCCAGACCGCTCCAACCCCGCATCAGCCAGCTGACCCGTGGCCCGTGCCACCCCGCCGGCCCCTGGTCTGGGTGCATGGCGAGGCCCTGGGGCCTGCCAATCCGGCCTTGCGTGCCCATCCCGGTGCTCCGGCCCTGTTCGTGTTCGATGAAGAGCTGATCGCAGGTCGCACCGCCACCACCGGTGGCACACCCCTGGCGGCAGGGCGGCTGCGCTTCCTGCGCGAGTGCCTGGCCGAGCTGCCCGTGACGGTGAAGCAGGGCGATGTGGCGGCCGAACTGCTGGCAGCTGCCCGCGCCAGCGGGGCCGATGGCATCGTCACCAGTCGGGCCGTGGACCCTCGCTTCCTGCAGATCGCGGCACGGCTGGCGGCGGTGCTGCCGCTGCAGGTGCTGGAGCCCGAGCCCTTCGTGGCCCTCCCCTTCGCGGGGGCCGGCGCCCCCGACCTGCGCCGCTTCTCCCGCTACTGGCGGGTGGCGGAGCCCCTGGTCTGGGGAGGTTTTGCTGGAGGTTGCGCTGGGGCTGGCGGTTTGAGCAGCTGATTCTCCAGCTTCTCGATCGCCTTGGGGTCGCTCAGCAGTTCGTGCTCCTGGAGCAGGGGGAAGGGCTCCTCCCGAACCTGGCCGGCCTCGCGGGGCGGCTCCTGCCAGCGGAAGCTGCGCTGGGCTGCCCGCTTCCGGCAGAGGGCTTCACTCTCGCGCCGCAGCATCCGGCGCACGTCGCCGCGGGCCACTGCCTGGAAGAACTCCTCCCGGGTTGCCAGGCCGGAGCTGAATGGGGCCGAGCCGTTGCCGTTGAACAGCCGGGCGGCATCCGGCCGCCAGCGGGGCTGGCAGATGCCGCTTTCGCTGAGGTCGGCAGCGATCCAGATGTGCAGCCCGTAGCCATCCGGCTGGCTCACCACCGCCACACCGTCGTAGGGCTGCTGGCGCGGCAGCGGATAGATGGCCCAGCTGGCCCGCCGGTGGGCCGGCGCGCAGCCCGAAGCCAGCAGGCCCAGCACGGCAACGGCCCCCAGGCTGACGCGCCGGAAGCGGAGGAGGCGAAGCATCGAGAGCAGGCCGGCAACGCCCCCGATGTTGCAGCAAGCTCCGCAGTGGCGATGCAGCCTCGGCGACCGGGGCGCCACACTCGGCCCAGCCGCTCTGGATCGATGGCGATCACACCCTCCCGGATGGTGCCCTTGGCCACGCCCCTGCCCCGCCAGGCGCTGGAGGAGGCCCTGGGGCGGGGTGCGGCCGTGCCGGTGACTGGTGAACCCCTGCCGCCCCTGCCGGAGGGGCCGCTGCTGGTGCTGTTCATCTGCGCCCACTGCCCGTTCGTGAAGCACGTGGAGCCCGAGATCGGCCGCCTGGAGAGGGATTTCCCCGCTCTGCAGCTGTTGGCAATCGCCAGCAACAGCAGCCTCACCCACCCCCAGGACGGCCCCGAGGGGTTGCGGGCCCAGCACCGGGCCCAGGGCTGGGGCTTCCCCTACCTGTTCGACGCCGACCAGCAGCTGGCCAGGGCGTTCGGCGCCGCCTGCACCCCTGATCCCTTCCTCTACGCCTGGGATGAAGCCGCGCAGCACCATCGCCTGGTGTACAGGGGCCAGTTCGATGCCAGCCGCCCCGGCAACGCCCTGCCCTGCGACGGTGCCGACATCCGCGCCGCCATCGAAGCCCTGCTGGCCGGCCGGCCGCTGCCGGCGGAGCAGCGGCCGGCGATCGGCTGCAACATCAAATGGCGACCGGGTGAGGAACCGGAATGGGCCCGCTGAGCGGCCGGCATTTGCATGCCTAACCTGGCCGCCATGCAAGTGCCCCCCTTCAGTCTCAACGAGCAGCTCAAGGCGCTCGGTGAGGAGCTTGATCAGGCCGTGTTGCAGGTGTTGCACAGCGGCCAGTACATCGGCGGGGGCGTGATCGCCGGCTTTGAGCAGGCGTTCGCGGCAGCGATGGGTGTTCCCCACGCGGTGGGCTGCAACAGTGGCACCGATGCCCTGGGGCTGGCCCTGCGGGGCCTGGGGATCGGCCCTGGCGATGCGGTGATCACCACCGCCTTCAGTTTTTTTGCCACTGCTGAGGCGATCAGCAGCGTGGGCGCCACGCCCGTGTTCGTGGATGTGGATCCGGACAGCTATCTGATCGATCTCGATCAACTGGAGGCCGCGATCACGCCGGCCACCAAGGCGTTGCTGCCAGTTCATCTGTTCGGCCGACCGGTGGACATGGAGCGGGTGTGCGCGATCGCCGAGCGCCACGGCCTCAAGGTGGTGGAGGACTGTGCCCAGGCCACCGGTGCCAGCTGGGCCGGCCGGCCGGTGGGCAGCTGGGGCGATGCCGGCTGCTTCAGCTTCTTTCCCACCAAGAACCTCGGCGCTGCCGGCGATGGCGGCGCCGTGACCTGCCGCGATCCCGAGCTGGCCCAGACGATCCGCCAGCTGGCGGTGCACGGCATGCCGCGGCGATACCTGCATACCCAGCTGGGCTACAACAGCCGTCTCGATGCCATCCAGGCCGCCGTGCTGGCGGTGAAGCTGCCCCACCTGCCCCGCTGGGTGGAGCAGCGCCGGGGCATCGCCACCCGCTACCGCCAGCAGCTGGCCGGTCTGCCCATGCTGCAGCTGCCCGCTGCCGGCCCGGATGGCCACAGCTGGAACCAGTTCGTGGTGCGGGTGCCGCTCTGCCCCGCCGGCTCTCCGGCCTGTGGCGCGGCCGCAGCGGCGGGGTGCACCCCTTCCGCCGACAGCTCTGTGTTCGGCCTGCCCGAGGGCTGCTGCCGCGACTGGCTGCAGCGCCAGCTCCAGGATGCCGGCGTGAGCACGATCATCTATTACCCGATCCCGATCCATCGTCAGCCGGCCTACGCCGAGCTGGGCTACGGGCCCGGTTCCCTGCCGGTCACCGAGCGGCTCTGCGCTGAGGTGCTCAGCCTGCCCATCTTCCCCGAGCTCAGCGAGCCCCAGCAGCGGCGGGTGGTGGAGGTGCTCCAGGCGCTGGTGCAGGCCACCGTGCCCGTTGCGGCCTAGATCAGCGGTTCGCCGTTCCGGCCCTCAGCCCCTGATCGTGGCGTGGAGCGCCTTGAACCTCGCCTGCTGCAGCTTGTGGCTCACCAGCGGCGCCGGGTAACCGCGCCGCTCCAGGGGGGCGATGTCGCCGCTGAGCAGGTCGCGGTTGGCCACGTGCTTCAGCTCCGGCAACCAGTGGCGGATGTAGCGGGCCTCCGGGTCGAATTTCGAGGCCTGGGTGGCCGGGTTGAAGATCCGCAGGGGCTTGGGGTCCATGCCGCTGCTGGCGCTCCACTGCCAGCCGCCGTTGTTGGCGGCCAGGTCGCCATCCACCAGCCGGGCCATGAAGGCGGCCTCGCCCCAGCGCCAGTCGCAGATCAGGTCCTTCACCAGGAAGGAGGCCACCACCATCCGGCAGCGGTTGTGCATCCAGCCGCTCTCATTCAGCTGGCGCATCGCTGCGTCGATGATCGGCATGCCGGTGAGCCCCTCACGCCAGGCCGCGAAGCGCTGCGGGTCGTTCTCCCAGGGAAAAGCGCGCCACTGAGGCCGGTAGGGCCCCTCCGCCAGCTCGGGGAAGTGAAACAGCGCCTGCTGGTAGAACTCGCGCCAGGCCAGTTCCTGCTCCCACACCTGGATCGAGGTCAGCGCTTCTTCAGCGCCGCCCAGGGCTGCCACGGTCTGCCGGGCCTGCTGGGCCGCCGCCCAGGCCTGGCGCGGGCTGAGGGTGCCGAACTTCAGGGCGGCGCTCAGGCCTGAGGTGCCCGCCTCGCCAGGGAGGTTGCGGCCCCCGTCGTAGGTGAGCAGCGGTGCCCTGCGGCCGCCTCCCTCCAGTCCGGCGCAGAAGGCCGCCAGTTGCTGCTGGGCCGCCGCCTCCCCGGGGCGGCAGGGGCAGAGGTCGGGGCCTGAAAAGTCATGGTGCAGCCCGCTAAACGGGGCCTTGCCGGGCTCCTGGCCCACCACGGGCAGGTCGGCGAGCGCGGCGGGATCGCCATCGATCAGGTCGCTCGGGGCCGGCAGCGGCTCCAGGCCGCCCGAGGCGGCCGAACCGAGGGACTCCAGCTGCTCCACCCGCCGGCGCCAGCTGCGCCAGTAAGGCCCATACACCCGGTAGGGGTCGCCGGCGCCGGTGCTGAGGGCCTCGGGCTCCACCAGCAGCTGGTCCCAGCCGGCCAGCACCTTGCGCCCATCGGCCTGCAGCGCCCGCGCCACCCGCCGGTCGCGCTCGCGCCCATAGGGCTCCACATCCCGGTTCCAGGCCACCACCTCGGCCCCCAGGGCCGCCGCCACCTGCGGCAGCACCAGCTCCGGATCCCCCTGCAGCACCAGCAGCCGGCTGCCGGCAGCCCGCCAGCCCTCGGCCAGCTCCAGCAGGCTCTTCTGGAGAAACCACAGCCGCGCCGGCGCCACCGCCGGCAGCTCGCCCGGGACCTCCGCCGGGGCGCGGGCCTCCAGGATCGCCGGATCCAGCACGAACACCCCGGTGAGGGCCGGGGTGGCCCGGGCGGCGGCGGCCAGGCCCAGATTGTCGGCCAGGCGCAGGTCGCGGCGGTGCCAGAACAGCCAGCGGGGGGGTGTCATGGAGTGGTTTGGCTGTTGGTCAGACGCCGAGCAGCTGCTTGGCCCGCAGCCAGGCCGTCACGCTCTTGCCGTCGAGGTACTCATCGCCGCTGGCGAGGGCTGCATCCAGTTCGCCCGGCTCCAGCAGCAGCACCTCCAGGTCCTCGTCGTCGTCGCCGGCGGGAGGCTGCTCCAGTGGGCTGAGCTGCCGGGCCAGGAACAGGTGGATCACCTCATCGGAGTACCCGGGACAGGGGAGCATCGCCCCCAGGGGGTCCCAGCGCTCGGCGCTGTAGCCCGCCTCCTCCTGCAGCTCCCGCTGCATGGTGCTTAGAGGTGATTCGCCCGGATCGAGGGTGCCGGCCGGGAACTCCAGCAGCCGGGTGGCCACGGCGAAGCGGTACTGGCGCAGGATCACCACCCGGCCGTCGTCCAGCACCGGCACCGCCAAGGACGCGCCGGGATGTTTGATCACGCCGAAGCTGGCCTCCAGGCCCATCGGCAGCACCATCCGGTTGATCTCGAAGCGCAGCTTGCGGGCATCGAGGCTGGCGGTGGTTTCCAGGTGGCGCGCGGGCTCAGGGGGTGGCAGGGGCGCCATCGGCGGCGGGCATCGTGGAAGCCAGCATCGCGCAGGCACTGCCGGAGGGTGGATGCCCAGGGCGATCAGGGCGACTCAGGCCAGCCGCCTGCGCCCTTCAAGGGTTTCGGCGGCGGCTTACCAGAACTGCGCTGCAGTTCGGCCAGCTGTTGGTTCACCGTCATGGACGCGCCCGGTGGCACCAGGTCGCCGTTGATCGCCGCCAGGGGAGCCAGCACGAACGGCCGCTGGCTCCACAGGGGATGGGGCAACACCAAACGCTCGCTGCTGCACTGCAGTGGGCCCCACCAGAGCAGATCCAGATCGAGGCTGCGGGGCCCCCAGCGCTCGCGGCGCTCGCGCCCGAACTGGTGCTCCAGCTGCTGCAGGCGGGCCAGCACCTCCAGGGCCCGCTGCTCCTGGGGGGTGCCCTCCCCGCGCACCAGCAGAACCGCATTGAGGTAATCCGGCTGGCCGGGGGGGCCGCCCACCGCTGCCGTGCGGAACAGGGGCGACCACTGCAGCGCCGGCGGCTCCTCGCCCCAGGCGGCCCAGAGCTGCAGCAGCGTGATGGTGAGTAGCGGCCGCAGCGCCAGCAGGGTGGCCAATGGCTCCCCCACCGGGCTGGCCAGGTTGGCGCCGAGGGCCACCGCCAGGCTGAACTCGGAGCCCTCAGTGCTGATCACAGGTCCGCAGGGCGCGGATCACAGCAGCGGCCGTGTCCAGTGCCTGAATAGCCGTTGTCGCAGGCCAGGCGCGCCAGGGCCAGGTCGTTCTCCGGCTGGCTCAGCCAGGCATTCGGCCGCGGGTTCATGCCGCCTTCAGCTTGAGCAGGGGTATGGCTTCCTGGGCAGCGGTCCGCCAGATGGCGGAAGCATGGGTTGACAAAGCCTGCCAGCGGGCGCGGTCCATGGCGATCACATCGCCACCTAAGCCGGCATCGGCCAGACGATCCGCCACCACTAGCTCAGCGGCCACCACCAGCAGATCCGTGTCCGACCAGCCATCCCAATCCCCCCGGGCGCGGGAGCCAAACAACCAGATCTGATCAGGCCAATCCCCATCGGCCATGGGCTGCTGCACAATCTCCCAGCAGCGGCACCGCAGCTCCTCGAACCCACGGTTGTGGCGTTCAGCGCGGAGGTTTGCAAAGCTCGACATTGGGCCGGAGACAACGCTGGCCAACTCCATTGTGCGCAGCGGCGCCAGGGATCTCACCAGCATCAGCAAGACTGGCGCGCACGACTCAGGGCCCGGGCCACTCCATGGTTGCAAGAGAACAGGTTGCAAGCGAGCTGACCCGTACAGCTGCCCGCGCCTTTTCGCAGGCGGCAATCAGCGACCATGGCAGCTTCAGGCTGGCCCTGGTGCGCGCCGCCGATCGATCGGCTGGATCTGGGCCCCACAGCCGTTGAATCAAAACATCACCACCGCCTTCAAATAGGCCGGCAAAGGACATTTGGGAACTGGACGGCTCTGCGCACCATGGCCTTATAATGACATATGTAAGCAACGAATTGCTCAAATTCACCTCAGAGCGAGCAAAAGTATTTCGGAAGCCAAGATGTTATGGATTTCCAAGGATCATCAATGTCGCAAGCCCGTCAAGTTTGCATAAGTCATAGGGCTCATGGTTTTCCTGACTGGGCAATCGCAGGATAGCCATGGATCAGTTTAGCTCCAAGATCTGCTGGTGGCTCCAGCCCCCAGCATCCCCCCGCCAAGCCCCTGCGCTCCTGGCAGCAGATGGCACATTGATCACCCGCCAGCATCTGGCGCAGGCTGTTGCCGCTTCCCAGGCGTTCCTGCAACGCCACGGCATCGGCCACCAGCACCGCCTTGCCCTGGTGATGGCACCAGGTACAACCATGGCAGCCAGCCTGCTCGGAGCCATGGCTAGCGCAGCGGTGGCGCCCCTGGTGCCAACAAGCCCGGTTGGCGTGCTTGTCGACGACCTGCAGCGACTGCGCATCACCCACGTGCTCGTGGATGCCGAGCCCCCAGCAGCGATCCTGGAGGCCGCCGCTCAGCTGAAGCTCCCGGTCCTGCCGTTCGATCCCCTCGGGCTCCCGGAGCCGGGAGCGCCTCCCGGGCCATTACCGCAGCCATCAGATCTTGCCCTCCTCCTGCAGACCTCCGGCACCACCTCCCGGCCCAAGGTGGTGCCGCTGACCCATGCCAATCTGCTGGCATCAGCCCAGGCGGTGGCGGATGTCCTGGGGCTCGGACCAGAGGATCGCAGCCTGGCGGCAATGCCGCTCTTCCATATCCACGGCATTGTGGCGTCGCTGCTGGCGCCCTTGCTGGCAGGCGGCAATGTGATCTGCTGCCGGAGCAACGCACCCCCCACCCTGCTGCACCTGCTGGAAAGCCTCCAGCCCACCTGGCTGTCGGCGGTGCCCACCCTGCTGCAGGGTCTGCTGGCCGAGATCGATCGAAGGGGCGCCATGCTCCCAGCCCATCGGCTGCGCTTGTTGCGCTCTTCCTCATCGCCGTTGCCGCCAGCGGTGCTCGCGCGGCTGGAAGCGGTGTTTCAGGTGCCGGTGCTCGAGGCCTACGGAATGACTGAGGCGGCCCATCAGATCTGCAGCAACCGCCTGCCAAGCAGCAGCCATGGGCCACTGCCCGGCAGTGTCGGCGCAGCAGCTGGGCCAGAGGTGGCGGTTCTGGGCTGCAACCATCTCCCCCTCCCTGCCGGCGAGGCCGGTGAGGTCGCCATCCGCGGTCCTGGCGTGACCGCTGGCTACGAGGCCGCCGATCAGAGCGGCTGGGTGGAGGCAGCCAGCGGAGGGCGCTGGTTCCTCACGGGAGATGAAGGGCTGTTGGATGCCCAGGGGCGCCTCACCCTCACCGGCCGCCTCAAGGAAATGATCAACCGCGGCGGCGAGAAGGTGATCCCCCGCCGCGTGGATGAAGCGCTGCTCCAGCATCTGGCTGTGGAGCAGGCATTGGCCTTTGCCGTGCCCCACCCCACCCTGGGTGAGGACCTGGCGGCAGCGGTGGTGTTACGCCCAGGGACCCAGGCGGATGAGCAGCTGCTGCGCCACCACGCCTTAACTTTGCTGTACGCGTTCAGGGGTCGGGATGCCCCTGCGCAGGACTGCACGCCTGATGGCCCAACGCTGAGTGACCAAGAAGCAGTGATCTGTGCTGCTGATTCAGGGATCGGGCAGCAGTGACGGCATCACCC
>Ga0315900_10009489_pt1 | contig 12336 bp, 7 predicted proteins | sample LakEriMetagenome_FD_203521 | JGI IMG/M metagenome (GOLD analysis project Ga0315900, IMG submission 203521) | Freshwater fungal communities from buoy surface, Lake Erie, Ohio, United States - Buoy 12 MA114 | ecosystem: Environmental > Aquatic > Freshwater > Lake > Lake biofilm | place: USA: Lake...
GTTTGTCGCATGAGCCGCAGCAGTCGCCGGTGGCATCTCCGTCCGCCGCATGTCCGCCGACCGCATGCCCATCAGTCGCGGCATCGCGCCGCTTGCCGACATTCCCGATCGCGAGTGCGGTAACGGCGGACCTGAGCTTATGCGCGACCAAGTGGGTGTTGCAAACCACCCAATGGCAGGTAGACTGCCTCCCCAACGCGAGGGGGGCGCAAGTTCCCCGAGCATGGCCGAACGAGTAGCGTTCATGCTTGGCCACCAAACCCCATCAGATGAGAACCAACGGGTTTCACCGTTGCTCATGAGTTCTTGTCTCGCGTGCGCCTCCCATCAGTTCCGGGCTGAATTGGCTCGGAGCCGTTTTCCGACAAGTGCTGCCTGCCTGTCGCCTTGCTGACTGACTGTTTTGGAGTCATCGATGCAATTGCCAATCAAGTATTGGAAGAACACCCTCCGGAAGCTCGGCGTTCGAGTTGAGCGGCGACGCGTAAGGCGATCGCATACTGGAGTACGGGCGGGCATCGAGGCACTCGAACGACGGCAGGTGATGTCGATCGACTCGCCGCTGATCGCCGGATTCTCGGTGTCGCCGGAGATTGTTCCCTACGGTTCGCAGGTCACGCTCGCGGCTACCGGCGTCACCGATCCTGGTGGTGCGGCCATCGCCCAGGTGCGGTTCCACATCGACGCCGATAACGACGGCCAATTGACACCTGCAGACGGCGCTCCTCTTGCTCTGGATACGACTGGATCCGATGGCTGGAGTGCCGTGGTGTCGTCGCTTCTCTCCTCGGGAGGCAATCAGCGATATTTTGCCGTGGCCCAGAACGAGTCTGGTATCAACGGCGAAGCGGTCTCCGCAACGAACACGGTGCTTCTGCCGGCGAGGATCATCGACAACTCAAGCTCCACTGGATACTCGACCGTCTCTTCGAGCTACTGGAGCACGTCAAGCGTTGGGTACTCTGGCGGCCACCAATTCGAGTTCGGGGCCACTGGCGGCTACGCCGAGTGGACCTTCGCCAACCTGCCTGCAGGGGAATACCGCGTCTTCGCCACGTGGCCTGAAGGTACCAATCGTGGCACGAACGTGCCCTATTCCGTCGCTGACGGTGCCCTGAACCTCGCCACCGTGAAGGTGAACCAACGGGTTGCGCCTACGGCCGATGTCGTAGCAAGCTCCAAGAACTTCCAGAGCTTCGGCGCGTTTTCGGTTGTGAATGGCTCCATCGTCGTCCGGATGACGAACAGTTCCGGTGACGGGCGGGCAGTCGCTGACGCCGTTCGTATCCAGCACATTGGGCCGGCGCAGCAGGCTTCCGAGATTCGGGTCTTTGACGGAGGGGCAGAACTGGCCGATGCCGCGTCAGTGGTCAACCTTGGGGCCACGTTCTACGGAACCCCGTCAGCCACAAAGACGCTAACCGTCAAAAACGTTGGACTCGCTGACCTTGTCCTGACGCCATTGACCCAGGCCAACATGCCTGCCGGCGTCACGTTGGTGTCGTCGTACGCAGCTACGACACTGGCTCGCGGTGCATCAACGACGTTCCAGGTCAGATTGAGCAGCACGAGCCCGGGCGCGGTGAGCGGCAGTCTGTCGGTGACGAGCAACGATCCAGACGAGGGAAGCTTCGACATCTCGCTTTCTGGCGTGGTCAATGGCGCCAAGATCATCGACAACACGAGTGCAACCGGATACGCGACGGTGTCTTCCGGATACTGGAGCACTTCCAGCGCTGGGTACTCTGGCGGGCATCAATTCGAGTTCGGGGCTACTGGTGGCTACGCCGAGTGGACGTTTGCCAACCTGCCTGCGGGGGAATACCGAGTCTCTGCCACTTGGGCTGAGGCTACGAACCGTGGCACGAACGTTCCGTACACAATCTTCGACGGCGGCTACAGCCTCGGTGCGGTGCCAGTGAACCAGCGGAATGCTCCTGCGGCGGACGTTTTGGTCAGCGGCACCAAGTTCCAGAACCTGGGCTCGTTCAGTTCGATCAATGGATCGATCGTTGTTCGGATCACCAACAGTTCTGGTGACGGGCGGGCGATCGCTGACGCCGTCCGGATTGAATATCTCGGCCCAGCACAACAGGCCCCTGAGATCCGAGTGTTCGATGGCGGCGCTGAACTCCATGACAACGTCTCGGTAGTGAATCTCGGCACAACGTTCTTTGGAACGCCAGCGGCGACCAAGACCCTCACGGTCACGAATTCCGGCACAACGGGACTCATCCTGAATCCGCTTACCCAAGCCGACATGCCAGGCGGAATCACGCTTGTCTCGTCCTACGCCAGCACGACGTTGGCCCCGGGCGCGGCCACGACGTTCCAGGTTCGGCTTTCTGCGATGAGCACTGGGTCTGTCGGTGGCGTTCTGACGCTGTCCAGCAATGACCCGAGCGAAAGCAGCTTCCACATCACGCTCGCGGGTGTTGTTGATGCTGCCAAGGTCATCGACAACGGAGACGTTGGATATTCGACCGTGTCGTCCAACTACTGGAGCACGACGGCCGGCTATCAGTTTGAGTTTGGAGCAACCGGCGGATATGCGGAGTGGAGCTTTCCGAATCTGCCAGCCGGTGAGTATCGGATCTCAGCCACGTGGCCTAATGATCCTGCATGGTCGAGTATTGCCCCGTACTCCATCCTGGATGGGGGTGTATCCCTTGGCGCAGTCCGTGTGAATCAGCAGCTCGCACCGGACAGTGATGTAGTGGCAAGCGGCAAGAAGTTCCAGGATCTTGGACTCTTCGGTATCACAAACGGCTCCCTTGCCGTGCGACTCACGCACGAAGGTCCCAACCGAGTCGTCGCTGATGCCATTCGAGTTCAGTACATCGGAACGCTCCCCGAGGTGCAGTTCAGCAATACGGGTTCGCAGCTCAAGATTGATGGAGCCACGGCCACGATGCTCGACTTTGGCCAATCCGAACGATCCCAGAAGGCCGTCGAGGTCATTGCGGTCACGAACCAGGCATCTTCCACGCTCTCGCTCACTCAGCTAACTCAAGTCGACTTGCCAGCCGGCTATCTTCTACTGAATGGGTTTGGAGCGAGTACGCTGGCTCCGGGTGAATCTGCCTATGCACGGATCCAACTCGATGCGATTACGCCGGGTACCTACGGTGGTACGGTGTCGATTCACGCTGGAGCGAAATCTTTTGATCTCGCGATCACCGGCGAAGTGATCAAAACCGCCGTCCTGGTCGACAATGGTGATCCAGGGTTTTCAACCACCGGCACTGGTTGGCAGAGCGGTACGGTGGGCGATGGGTTCCAGGATGACTACCTGAAGACTTCTGGTGCTGTTAGCGGGAAGGCAGCGACTTGGACCGTTGAAGGGCTCGCTGCTGGGGCGTATCTCGTTTATGCGACGTATCTCGCATCTGGCGACAACACCGCTGCGGCTCACTACAACCTCTATGACGGAGCCTCAGTGGGCGCTACGCCTGAGCAGCAAGGCATCGTCAACCAACGGATCGCGCCCGACGATGTCGTCTTCTCAGGCAAAGGGTTCGGGTATGTAGGCCAGATCAATGTCAGTCAAGGCACGCTCACCGTCGAGCTTGACGCCGCGAGTCTTTCGGGCGGCCTGGCGCTTGCTGACGCGGTGTATGTCGTTCCCGCGACCTTGGGAACGTTCTTTGGGTTCTCGTCGCCTGGCGACATGGTGACAGGCAGTGCCGAGTCGATCGAGACGCGGTTCGTGGACCCGGATGGTGAACTTGCCAGCTCGATCGGCGTGTATAGCGATTCCAACGGCAACGGGGTTCTCGATGTTGGCCTCGATCAGCTCCTCTCCTCGGACACGACGCCGGGAGACGGACTCGACTTTGATGCGAGCACGTTGGCGACCGGCGCGCACCGATTGTTTGTCGCTGCGATGGCAGCGGATGGCCCGGTCGCAACGGCTGCGGCAAACGTGACGGCGTCGGAGTGGTGGAAGGTCAAGATCACGAAGCATCGAACTCCCAACGAGAGGGAGTTCGTGACTGAGTGGTCGCTCACCGCCGACCCCAAGCCCGTCAAGCTGGTGGCCGGCCTGAATCAGACCTGGGTTGACGCGGTCTACGCCCGTGTGTCGGGCACGGTTCACACAGAGAACACGTGGGATGGCCAAGACTACTACTACGCGTTTCCTAAGCGAGCCGAGCCGGGCTCGCCAGTGCCGCCGGAAGACCCGAATAACAAGCCGTTCGATGTCGAGATCCAAGACATACTGGCGCAGCGATGGCCGAAGCACGACCGCGCTGAGCCTGGCGAGACGAAGATGATTGTGCTGGAGGATCTCACGCGTAGTGCCTTCAATGACTTCGACTACGACGACCAGTATTGGGTCGTTGAGGTGAAGCCATATATCCTCGATCTCGACGTCAACAGCGACAATACCGCGATGCTCGACAGGTCGAAGGTCGAAGAGCAAATTGAAGAAGAACCAACCAAGCCAGGCGTGATTGTGCCGGTTGGCGGCGCTCGGGTCCCACTGATCGTGGAGTTGTCTGCTGGGGCATCCGCGCAGCTCACGCTTCGAAGTGGCGACGACAAGGTGTTGCTGTATGACGCGGCGACGAACGGCAACCAAGTGTTGCCCAACGGTACGGTCAGGCTCACCGCTGGCACTGCGCCCGACTCAACCCTTTGGACGTTCTGGATCGAGGCCAACCGCCCAAGTGTCGACATGGCGGACATCGTCTTTACGCTGACGCCGCAGGGAGAGGACTCCGGTTCGGAACTGATCGAGATGATCGTGGCGACCGCCGCGGAAGTCGATGTCGTGATCGACGATCTCGCCCCAGAGATCGAAGACGGCTCGGGGGCCGTCGTCTGGCGAAACTCGGATTTTTCGCGGCAATTGCCCCATCCAGATGCGGAACTTGCTGAAGACGGGCTCCCTCACTACGTACCCGATTACAGGAACTCTGCGCAGATTGATTCCCTCTACGCCACACAGTTCACTAAAGCGGTAGCCAAGTTCCCTGGGATGCTCTCGCCGTACTTTAGCTATCAGTTCGACGTCTCTGCCGCGAGCAGTGTAGTCCTTTGGACCCGAGCGGCGTGGGCCGGTTTTATCGCGGCTGGCGATGGCTGGTTCAAGATTCCGTCTGGCGCTCAGGTCACTCCGGTACCCGCGGGCTCATCACAGATCGATATCTGGATCGAAGGATTGACGTCGACCGGAGCGTCACAGCGCACGATCGCTTTCAAGGCGGTCTCGACGTCGATTACGAGCCCGGCCGTCGCTGAACTGGCTGACGTCGTACGTTACCGGGTTATTGACGTAGGCATTGGGGTCGACGGCAATCGAGACAGCAAGATCGACCTCGCCGACAACTATGACAGACAGCTTACGTTTTGGCTCAACGACGATCATGAGGTTCGAATTGGGGCAACCGAGTGGAGCGAGGATCCCGCTATACAGCTTGCGACTGTTGACAATGAAGACGGGGAAATCTCAAGCACGCGAGATATGGAAGACTTTGCTTCTCTCCGCTTAGGTATTGATCCCGTCTTGTATGACAACGCCGGCTACTTTGTCCGTTCCCGGGATCGCGACGATCTGCCTGATGCTGCAAAGCCACTTGTGCGATATGAGTTGAGGGTATCAACAGAGACCACGCGTATTAGGTTATTCCGGCAGGCGGGCTCGGATGCGAATAGCCATGTAACAGACGAGCACAGCGCATTCCTTCAGTCAACATCTCCCTTTGCGTATAATGCAGAAGGTGCCGATGGCGCCGCCTTGGGCGCTACGATCACTGATACAGTTTTGCAGTCGGAAATCACAAATTATGCTGGTCAGAGGCCTAACTTTCTATTTGAGGGTGTAGGCTCACCAGGTGTTGTTGAACTGACGCTCCAAGTGACCGTCACTTATCCGCAAGGTGCTTCGTTTTCTGGGGTGAGCCGCACCACCACTCGCGAGCAAGCGGTGACACTCGACCTTCACGAGTTCACGGACTTTTACACTCGTATGAAAGTGCCATACAACCCGACTGGCACCGACGAAAGGCAGCACGCGTATTCGGATGGCGACACCGAGTTGCCGCATTTTAGTGACGCCGTGGCGGTGTCTACGGCGGATATTGCCCCGGCGCCGTTTCTCTCAGGAGTTGACACGGTCGTGTTCGTGCATGGCTGGAACATGACGGACGGCACGCAACTGAATAACGCTGGAAATTCGGACTGGAAGAAGGCATCTGCTGAGACGGCATTTAAGCGTCTCTATTGGCAGGGCTTTCGAGGGAACTATGTGGCGTTCGATTGGCCCACCTTCTCCGACGCAGAGGGGCCCCTCGCCGGGTCGTTTGATTTTTTGAATCTCACCTACAACGCCAGTGAATACCAGGCCTGGCGATCCGGGCAGGCCCTCATGGACTACCTGGCGTCGATCAAGTCACCTGAAGGGAGCACGTATCTCCTCGCGCACAGCATGGGCAATGTTGTCGCCGCGGAGGCATTGAGGCAGTGGACCGCATCGGGGCACGAGGATCCGATCGTAACGACCTATGTCGCGATGCAGGCAGCAATTTCGGCGGGAGCCTACGGATCCAACGACCAGGCAGCCGGCGCAGGAGATTCGGAGACCGATCTCTACCGTCACTGGCCCTACGGCGTTGGCTCGGAAACTACCGCCGACTATTACATGGCCTGGTCTGAAGACGCGGCCTCTAAATGGGTCAATATGTACAACCCCCTCGATGCCGCTACAGACTTTGCCTGGGGACTTAACAACGGGGCGAAAGGCGGCCTTCTGCAGGGGACGGTTTGGAATTGGCGATATGCATGGTATCCCAATCGCGGTGGATATCTCCGAGGTTACTACGATCAACTTGTAGGTACCTCGGAAAGCCATTGGGTATCCGAAGCGACTCTGACTGCCGGACTGAGGCTCCCTGATGATTTACCGGGACCAGGGCCGTCGGCCTATGAGGCCATGGCTTTCTTGGCACAGTCAAAGTCAAAGCCCGTAGGCACCATGAACATGGAGCAACAGGGAGATGGGCGTTTTTCCGCGAATTACGACGTACGTGCCCTGGGATTGCCGGCCCCATACATCGACAAGTGGATTGGCCACTCTTTCCAGTTCTACTTCGATGCGGTGACCACAACGAGTTTCTGGGGGACCATTCGGACGGAAACGGGATTTCGCTCGACGTTGGACTAGGTGCGCTGTTGCGATGCGAAGACGCAAGTGGCTCATTGTGTTCGTGGTCTTAGTGTCCATCTTTGGATTGGTGGCATTTTTCCCGCCGACGGTGCTGTTCGGTCGAAGACATCTGAGGCGAACGCTTGCATTCGGCCCGACTAATCCAACATTGTGTTACACGGCGTATGGGGATGAGGCGGCGATCAGCCGGAGCATCTGGATGCTCCCGATGTTTCCATCGATCAAGGAGGTCGCTCTTTCGCGACGCGCGCCTTTCACGGGCGCACCACCGCTCGCGGATCGACTTGCCAAGCTAGCCAGCAATCCGTGGCTTGTATCTCTAGACCTCTATCGGGTTGACGTCACCGACGCAGATGTTATCTCAATTGCAAGCATGTCCCAGCTTGAGTGGCTAAATCTATCGGGGAACCCGAAGATCACGGACACGGGGATCGCACACCTCGCCAGATGTACCCGCCTGCGGTACCTCGATCTCGACGGTACTCGCGTGACTCCCGCCGGTATCGCGGCCCTTTCAGATTGCATTAACCTTGAGTATCTGTCGATGCGTGAGTGTGTGGTAACGGATGAGAACGTGGAGCAGATCCCGCGGTTTCCCAGACTGAGGCATGTCTTCTTCAATGGAGCAGGCTTGACGGAGAAGGGCATTGAACACTTTCTGACGTGGCATTTCCTGACAACATTCGGTGCCCACTCCACTATTCCACAAGAGTCTCGGATTGAGCTCAACAAGCGGTTCAGGGCCGAATGGGAGCGTGCTAAGGCCGCCGGAGAGGACGTACCCACAGAAAGGCACCGAGGCCGATTGTTTTTTGTGCCCGATGCACGAAAGTGACCAGCGTCCCCCTTAAACGAGACCACATTCACAGAATTAACACACGTGCGCGAGCCTGCTGCCGTCTTCGATCCTCAAGCAACCGTCATCTGAACGCCTGGGCGATTGGTGACTGCGGTCTTTCCGGAACCGAATCACCTGTCAGATGGCCAGCACGGGTGAAAGCGAGAGTGGCCGCGGCAAGTCCCTCGGGAGATGAAGTGGCGATTGGCCGAGGTTCCTTCAGGCGGGCACCTGAGTAGTCCAGAAGTCCAGGATCTTGCCCGCCTCTTTCTTGGTGAGATCATAGATCCCGACCTCGCGGCCAGTGATCTTTGCGATCTCATCGGCAATCTGCGCCGTGTTCAGGTTGAGCCTTTTTCCCATAGTCAGGATGAACTGGATCTGTTTGTTCGTGGCAGGCTCGTTTGTGCCATTTCCATGACCGGGGGAACCGTGGCCGTTGCTGGCGGAAGAGGATGCCGCGGGCGATTCAATCTGGGGGGAATGATTTTTCAAGCGACCGTTGAACGTGTGCGCCCACCACAACCAATCTTGACTGCCCAGATAGCCTCGCGGGTTGACCTTGTTCAACTCGTTTCAAAGGAGGCTGGCGATGTCTCGGCAGGACGATCGGCGGAAGTTGGTGGAATGGCAGCGGCGGCTGCGGCGTTTTGAGAAAGCGGGTCTGACGGTCGCCCGGTTTTGCACGCGCGAGCGGGTATCGGCACCGACCTTCTGGTACTGGCGGCGGAAGTGTGCGGGCTCAGCCTCGGCGCGTCAGGCGGCCCCAGCCGTGTTCTCGCCGGTCGATGTCGTCGGCGGCGGAACGGTCACGCTGCGGTTCCCGACGGGGGCGGTGATGGAACTGCCGGACGACCGGCTGGATCTCGTCCGGGTCGCGGTCGAGGCTGCAGCCGGAGCGCCGAAGCCATGCTGAGCATCGCGCCGCCGCCCACGATCTACCTGCACTCTGGCACTACCGACATGCGCAAGAGCTTCGACGGGCTCTCGGGGATCATTCGGGGAACCTTCGGGGGTGATCCTGCCGATGGCAGCTTGTTCCTGTTCGTTAACAAGCGGCGAGACCGCATCAAGGCGCTGTGGTGGGACGGCGACGGGTACGTGCTTTGGTACAAGCGGCTGGAAGAGGGCACGTTCGAAACCGTGCCCTCGCCTGCTGGTGAGGAGCGGGTGCGGATCGACCCGACGCAACTGGCGATGATCCTGGGCGGCGTGCGGCTGGCGACAGCGCGGAGGCGCAAGCGATACCACCGAACCCTCGTCTGAAAAAATCTCTCGCCCTGTCAAAATGGCGCTTGCGCTTTCGGTTGAAGGCGATTATGGTGCGGGCATGGTGAAGGAAGTGGTGCTGCCGAACGATCTTGCCGCGTGCCACGCGATCATTCGCGAGCAGGCCCAGCAACTCGAGGATCAGAAGGCAAGGACCGCCAAGGCCGAGGCTGAGCGGGATGCCGCACTGCAGTTGGCCTTCCGCAAGAAGATCGAGCGGTATCTGGCCGATCCGAAGCAGTTCGTCCTGGACTTCGGCGACTCGCCCGAAGTGGTCGATGCGGCGGAAGGCATTGCCGACGCCGCGTCGGAGACGGTCGCTGGCTACGAGCGACGGAAGCAGGCTGCAGAAAAGTCGCGTAGCGAACAGCTTCCAGCCCACCTCCCGCGGTACGAGGTGATGCTCGAAGTGCCGGAGGACCAAAAGACCTGTGCCACGCACGGCGAGCGGCAGGTGATCGGCTACGACTGGCAGGAGACGCTCGAGGTCGTGCCGCCCAAGCTCGTGGTCCGTCGGACCGGCATCCCGAAGCTCGCCTGCCCGAAGGCTCCGGAGTGTGGCGTGGTCGAGGCGCCTCGCCCCGTGGGCCTGGTCGAGGGCAACCGGTACGACACGAGCGTGGCGGCCGAGATCATGGTCGCGAAGTACGCCTACCACGTGCCCGTGTATCGCCAGCAGGACTTGTTCGCGTCCTGCGGCTGGACGCCCGCCAGAAGCACGCTCTTGAACGTCCTGGAATCAGCCGCCCATCTCATCCGCCCCTTGGTCGCGCACCTCCGGGAGGTGGTGCGGGCGGGACCGATCATCGGCACCGACGACACGACGGTGACGCTCGTCGTGAAGGACACCCCGCCGCCCCTCGATCCGGATGACCCGAAGGCCGCTCGCGCCCGCGAAGTGATCGCGGCTGCGCAGGCGGAGTTACGCGGCAGCATTACGGCACGGATGTGGGTGTATCGCAGCATCACGACGCCGATCAACGTGTTCGACTTCACGGTCAGCCGACACCGGGATGGCCCGGAGCTGTTCCTGGACGGCTTCGCGGGCAGCCTCATGGCCGACTGCTACTCGGGGTACGAGGCCGTGCGCACGAGGAGCGATGGGAAGATCATCCGCGCAGCCTGCGTGGCGCACGCCAGGCGCAAGGTCTTCAATGCGCGGGACAACCATCCGGCGCACGCAACGATGCTCCTGGCGATGTTCCAGGAGCTCTATGACATCGAGGACCGGGCGAAGCCGCTCGCGCCGCCTGATCGCCAGCAGCTTCGGTATGCCGAGGCTCGGCCGATCTGGTCGCGGATACAGGAGTATCTCGCCAGCGAAGCCGTCTCCAACGTGATGCCGAAGGAGCCCTTCGGGCAGGCACTGACCTACCTGCGGAACCAGTTCGACCATCTGCTCGGCTATCTGGACGATGGCCTGATGCCGATCGACAACAACGAGACCGAGCAGCTGATGAAGCAGGTGGCCTTGGGGCGGAAAAACTGGATGTTCATCGGCAGTGTTGCAACGGGCTACCGCGCCGCGGATCTCATGTCGCTCGTGAGCAGCGCCGCGCGGAACGACCTCGATGTCTTCATCTACGTGAAGGACGTGCTCGACCTGCTGTTGGCCGGAGAGACCAACTACGACTCGCTTCGCCCCGACATCTGGAAGCAATCGCACCCGGAGGCGATCCGGATCTACCGCCAGGAAGAGCGGCGATCGCGGGCCGACGCCCAGGCGGTCAAGCGAGCCCGGCGACGCATCGCCCGCAAGGGCTGACCAGCCCCGGATCGCCGCCAGCCGCTCCGCGGGGCATATGGCGGTGGTGTGCGCTCACAGCGATGCCGGTGCTTCCGCGGCGGCGGAACGAGATCGGCGAGCCGGTCCAAGAACTCAAACGGCGAGAGCTCGACGACGCCGTTGGCCCCCGGCCGCGTGGTCTTCCGCCCGCGGCCCGGGCCGACCCAGGTGGCGGCTTTGTGTCGGGGGAGCACGTAGCGGACTCTGATTCCTCGGCCGTCTGGGCCGCGGATCACGGAGAGCCGTTCGAGCGCGAAAGGAGGCCGGGCACAGTATCGATCGCTGCCGTGCTATCCGGTTGACACTGCCCCCAACGTGGTACCAGCCGAGTTGTTAGCCATGCAGGGCCGTCACGCCGATCTTCTTCACAGCCTCGGCGACGGTCTTGCCCCTGCCCAGCTCAACTTCGACCTCTCGAAGCTTGGGGATGATGACCTCCGCCTGCTCCGCCTTGCCTCGTGGCATTTCTTGCCCTCCCTTGGTTGCGGCCACCCAGGATTCTCGCTCCCGGTGTGGCCTCGTTTAAGGGGGGCAGGTCACTCTGCTTCGGGTTCGGCCGTACGCTCTGTACGGGCTGCGGCCAGGGGTTTGTCATGGCGTTCTCGTGCAAGGGGCGCGGGGCGTGCCCATCCTGCAATGGCAGGCACATGGCGCAGACCGCCGCCCATCTAGTCGATCACGTCATCCCGCCGGTGCCCGTGCGACAGTGGGTGATCTCCGTGCCGAAACGGCTGCGATGCTTCCTCGCCAACCGCCCCGAGGCCGTCGCCGCCCTCACGAAAATCTTTCCTGCTGAGATCGAGAGGCTGCTGAGCGCTGCGGCAGACGTGACGATTGACGCCGCCGCCCCCGCAGCCGCCCGCCCGCGGCTCGGCGCCATCTCCTTCTTGCACCGCTTCGGCTCGGCGCTGAACCACCACGCGCATCTGGGAGAACAGCGGGTTTTCCATCGACGCCGGTGTCCGGATCGCGCTCATCGACCGCGACGTGCCGAGCTATTTTCAGAGTCTCGAGCACCTGCTGCGATACTGTGCCCGGCCCCCCTTTGCATTGGAGCGACTGTCCGTGATCCGCGGCCCAGCCGGCCAGATCGCTCGCATCCGCTACGTGCTGCCGAGACACAAGGCGGCCAACTGGGTCGGGCGGCGTCGTGGACGGAAGTCCAAGCGGCCGGGAGCTCATGGCGTCGTCGAACTCACGCCGTTTGAGTTCCTCGACCGGCTCGCCGATCTCGTACCGCCGCCGCGCAAGCACCGGCATCGGTATCACGGC
>Ga0315900_10009495_pt1 | contig 12329 bp, 14 predicted proteins | sample LakEriMetagenome_FD_203521 | JGI IMG/M metagenome (GOLD analysis project Ga0315900, IMG submission 203521) | Freshwater fungal communities from buoy surface, Lake Erie, Ohio, United States - Buoy 12 MA114 | ecosystem: Environmental > Aquatic > Freshwater > Lake > Lake biofilm | place: USA: Lake...
AAAGTCAGCAGCAGCCACAGCACCACCGTGACCATGAAGATGATCGTGCCGGCGCGGCGCAGGAAGATCCAGGCGCGCTGCCACAAGCCAAGCAGCAGATCCTTGGCGCGCGGCAACTGGTACTTGGGCAGTTCCATGATGAACCCCGAGGCCGCACCCTGGGTGACCGAGCGGCGCAGCACCAGGGCGACAGCCATCGCGCCAACCACACCGGCGACATAGAGCGCGAAGAGCACCAGCCCTTGCAGGCCGACACCCGGCAGCACGGCCGTATTGGGAATGAAGGCGGCGATGATGACGGCATAGACCGGCAACCGCGCCGAACAGGTCATCAGCGGGGCAATCAGGATCGTGGTCAGCCGATCGCGCGGATCGGCAATGCTGCGCGTCGCCATGATGCCGGGAATGGCGCAGGCGAAGCTGGAGAGCAGCGGGATAAAGCTGCGCCCCGAAAGGCCGACGCGGGCCATCAACCGGTCCATCAGGAAAGCGGCGCGGGCCATGTATCCGGATGCTTCCATCGCGAGGATGAAGAAAAACAGGATCACGATCTGCGGCAGGAAGACCACCACCGAACCAACGCCCGAGAGCACCCCGTCGGTCAGGAAATCCCTCAGCAGGCCTTCCGGCACCAGAGCGCGGACCTGGTCCGACAGCAGGCCGACGCCGGCCTCCAGCCCGTCGGCAAAGGGGGTGGCCCAAGTGAAGACCGCCTGGAACACCACGAACAGCAGGCCGAACAGGATCAATGGGCCGGCCCAGGGATTGAGCAGGACCCGGTCGAGCTTGGCATGGAGCCGGTGTTGCGCGCTTTCCGAAAGGATCGCCGCATCGGCAATCTTCTGCGCGGAGAACCGTCTTTCGGTGAGCGTGGTGTGCGGGTGGCGCGGCTCGGGCCGAAGGGTTTCGGCCTGTTGAATGGCCGCTGCCAGTTCGGCCAGTCCACGACGGCGCACCGCGACGGTTGCAACCACCGGCACGCCCAGCGCTTCTTCAAGCGCGGCGGGATCGAGCACCAACCCATCGCGCTCGGCCAGGTCAACCATGTTGAGTGCGACCACTGTGGGGCGACCAAGCGCGATCACCTCCTGGGCAAAGACCAGGTGTTGCTCGAGGTTCGAGGCATCGAGCACCAGGACCAGCACGTGGGGGGCCGGTTCGCCCGGAATCTCGCCGAGGATGACCTTGCGCGTCACTTCCTCATCCGGGCTGGTCGCATCGAGACCATAGGAGCCAGGCAGGTCGGACAGGTCGATCGCCTCGCCCGAGGGGAGAACCAGTCGGCCCACCTTCTTCTCGACCGTGACGCCAGGATAGTTGGCAATCTTTTGGCGTGCGCCGGTCAATGCGTTGAACAACGCGCTTTTGCCGGCGTTGGGGTTGCCGACCAGTGCGGCGGTGCGCAGGGTCACCATTACAGCACCTCCACTGTCATGGCCCGGGCATGACTGCGCCGCAGTGCCACAGTCATCCGGCCGATCGAGATCGCCAGGGGATCAGGCCCGCCAAACACGCCGCGATGGGCAATTGCCACTTCGGCGCCGATATCGAAGCCAAGGGCGCGGAGGCGCTGCCCCTCATCGTCAGCGAGGGCGGTCCATTCGACAGCAGAAATTCGCGCTGCCTGACCCAGCGGGAGGGAATCGAGCGTCATGGAAGATCCGCTGCCAGATCGCAGTCGCAATTGCAAGTCATTCGCAATAATTGATTCAGATCAATTGCCAGCAAAGTCAGAGCGAAACTGTGGTTTCCAGCCATTGCGCGGCGCCACCCCCGGCAAAAAGACGGTAGGTGCCGGGCTCGATTTGCCACTGGCGAGTCAACGGATCGCGCCACTGCAGGCTGGCTAGCGGGACATCCAGATCGACAATGCGGGTCTCACCCGGAGCGAGGGAGACGCGGCCGAAGGCCTTGAGCATCCGCACCGGACGCTCCGCCGCTAGCCCCGGTGGCCCGACATAGACCAGCACAACTTCGTCCGCTGTCATGTCGCTCGTGTTGGTTACCGCCACACTTACCGCGATGCTTTGGCCGGCCACCCGCGCGCTGAGGGCACGATAGGCAAAGCTGGCATAGGACAGACCGTGACCGAATGGATAGCGCGGTTTTGCGCCGCTGCGGTCGAACAGCGCATAGCCGTGCCAATAGCCGTATTCGACCTCGGTGGAGTCAGGATCGAACGGTGGATAGTCAGCCGGATCACGTGCGACAGTGAACGGCAGCTTGCCGCCTGGCGACACCTCGCCAAACAGCAGCCGCGCCAGCGCGGTGCCGCCCGCCATGCCGGAGTAGAAAGTCTGGAGGATCGCCCCGGCATGTTCGTGCCATTCCTCGACGAGCACGGCCGATCCGGCCACCAACACCACGATCAAGGGCCTGCCGCTATCAGCCGCCACCCGGATCAGATTGACTTGCGCCGCAGGCAGGCGCAAGTCCCGCCGGTCCCCGCCCAGCGCGGCCTTGCCGCCGGACAAGCCAGCCTGGCCCAGATCGATGTCGCCGGGGATGTATTCGCCTTCTTCCCGGGCGGTGTAGCCGGCCACGACCACTACGGCATCGGCACTGGCCGCGGCAATCGCTGCCGCAGCCAGATCGGTTTCATTGCCGGTGACGATGGCAGCGGGGCCAAGGTAGTCAGTCAACCCTTGCAGCGCAGTGACGACGTAGGGTGGCCGCACCCGGCTTGAGCCATTGTCTCCGGTATTCTCGATTCCCGCCAGTCGCCCCAACACGGCGAGACGTCTTGTCCTGGTGCGATCGAGCGGAAGAACGCCCTCGTTCCGGAGCAACACGGCCGACTTTTCCGCCGCCTCCAGCGCCAGGGCGCGGTGCGCATCACAAGCGACCAGGCTATCGGGATAGTCCGGCAGCGGATCCTCGGCACAGGCGAAACGGTAGAGCGTGGTCAGGATCCGGCGGCAGGCCCGGTCAATCACTTCGGGCGCGATGGCCCCGCTTTCCACGGCCGCCACCAGCTTGTCCCCGAACACCAGCGGCTCAGGGTTCTCAACATCCAGCCCGGCCGCCGCGCCATAGGGCTGGTAGACTCCCTTGACCCAGTCCGAATGGACAAAACCGCCGAATTGCCATTCGCCGCGCAGCACGTCGGTCAGCAGAACCCGGTCCTGCCCGCAGTATTCGCCGTTGACCTTGTTATAGGCGCTCATCACGCTGGCCACCCCGGCATCCAGACAGGCCTTGAAATGGGGCAGGTAAACCTCGTGCAGGGTCCGCTCATCGACCTTGACATTCACGGTGAAGCGGGCGTTTTCCATCGAGTTCAGGGCGAAATGCTTGATCGTGGCGCACACGTTGTGGGCCTGGATCCCCTGCCCCAGCGCAGCGCCCATCACGCCAAGGTGGTGACTGTCCTCGCCATAGGTCTCCTGCGCCCGCCCCCAGCCAGGGTGGCGCAGCAGATTGATGCAGACCGCTCCGGAAAGGTTGCAGCCCTGGGCCCGCACCTCAATCCCCATCGCCTCTCCGATCCGCCGCTCCAGATCGGAATCAAAGCTGGCCCCGCGTGCCATGGTGCAAGGAAAGCAGGTGGAATTGCCGCGTGCCACACCACGCGGCCCATCGGTGAACCAGAAGGCTGGCACCCCCAGCCGCTCGATCCCGCCCCCGGCGCGGTAAGGCCGCGCGCCGAACCGCCCGCCGTCCTCGCGGAAGGCTTTGAAGAAGCCATGGCCGGACATCATCCCGACCTTTTCCTGCAGGGTCGCGGCGGCGAGTATCGCCTCGATCGTGGCGGCGATCTCGGCCGCAGTCATGCCTTTGCGCGGCCCGAAGTCGTCCATCGGCTTGTTAGCGTGCCGGATAGCGCAGCCGACCAAGGAACCGCGCCGGGCTGAAGCCGGTGACATCACGGTTCAGCAACCGGGCCTTGGCCTGCTCGAACTTCATCACCCCGTCGATCCGCCGTTCGAGGAACGCCCGCGTATCCGCCTGCCCTTCACTGCGATCGTGGGCCAGCACCGCCAGCGTGGCGGCGTAAATCCCGCTCAGGATCGTGCGCTTGGTATAGTGGTTGTAATCGGTGGCCGTATCTCCCGCCAGCCGCCACATCAGATCAGCGCTCAACCAGCCCAGCCGCAGCGCCTGGCCGGCGTTCTGCGGCATGGCCATGATCGCCAGCGCGCGGGCCAATGCCTCTTGCTGCGGTGTCACGTAATCGAGCCGGAATTGGACGAGTGTGCGGATCCGCTCCCGGATTTTCAGCGCGGCGAGCCGCTCAGCCGGCCATTCGGCCGCCATCGCCGCATCACAGGCCGCGATCCAGGCACCGATCATAGCCATTGGCCCGCCATTGAAAGCGAAGGTGGCCAGCGCGGGATCGATCCCTTCCGCGTCGGCCGCAGCAGCCACGGCTGCCTCGCTCCAGCCATCGAACACAGCTGCATCGGCAATTGCCGGAGCGAGCTGGCGGCGCAGGTCGTCAAGGTTCTCGGGCGCAGTGGTCATGGCTTCAGAACTTCGGGCCGAAGGACTTGGGCTTGGCGTTCTTGGGCTTGGCGTTGTTCTCGATCTCGGTCAGCAGGTTGCCGCCGCCGAGCTTGGCATAGTCCCGCGCGGTCCGGCCGGAGTTATCGGCCCGGTCAGGATCGGCACCGGCCTTGAGCAGGATCCGCATCAGCGCCGTGTTGCGGTTGTGGACCGCCGTGATCAGCGGGGTTTCGCCGGCATTGTTGCTTTCATCCAGCCGCGCGCCCTTGCCGACCAGCAGTTCCACCCCTTCGATGAAATTGGCATTGGTAGCGACGACCAGTGGGGTTACTCCCTTGGCATCGCGCATGTTCACATTGGCGCCCTTGGCGATCAGGAACTCCATCCAGGTCAGGTCACGGCGCTTGGTCACGATATGCAGCCCGGTTTCACCGCTGGTGATATCGCGGGTGTTGATCAGGGTCGATCCGGGCTCGGCCAGGGCGTCGGTCACGGCCTGCCCATCTTTCTTGCGAACCGCCTCAAGGAACTTGTAGCTGTCCGAAAACTGCGCCACCGCCGGCGCAGTGAGCGAGAATGCAGCCAGTGCGAACAACGGCAAAGTGAACCTGCGCACCCGAAAATCCTCCTGTTGCAGCGGGAATCGCCCCACCGCCATCTTGCGCCGCGCGCTTTAGCAGAGCATGAACCGCCGCGCCATGATCAAGCCCCTTGTCACCGCAATCGCCGCCGCCCTGGTCCTTTCAGCCTGCCAGCAGGCAGCTGCCCCGCCCGCCCAGCTGAATGGCACCGACATCCAGGGTGCCTCCTTCGGCGGCGCCTTCACCCTGACCGGCGAAGATGGCCAGCGCTATTCCTGGGACGATTTTAAGGGCAAGTACCGGATGATCTATTTCGGCTATGCCTTCTGCCCCGATGCCTGCCCCACCGATGTCGCAGTGATGATGCGCGGGTTCCAGCAGTTCGAAAAGCAGCACCCGGCCAAGGCCGCCAAGGTTCAACCGCTGTTCGCCACAATCGATCCCACGCGCGACACCCAACAGGTGGTCAAGGAATTTACTGACAGCTTCCACCCCCGCCTGCTCGGACTGACCGGCACCCAGGCCGAAGTCGATACTGCCGCCAAGGCATTCCGCGTCTATGCCGCGCGGGGCAAGGATCTGGGCAATGGCGCCTACCTGATGGACCACAGCCGGTTTGCCTATCTGATGGACCCCGACGGCAAGCCGCTGGTTATCCTTGCTGTCGACAAGAGCGCTGAGGCAGTCGCCGCGGACCTTGCCGTCATGGTGCGATGACTGCACTGCGCCCCGGCTTCTGGGAACGACCGATCGAAAGCCTTAACCGGGCCGAATGGGAAGCCTTATGCGATGGCTGCGGCAATTGCTGCCTGCACAAGGTGGAAGATGAAGATACCGGCGCCGTGTACATGACCAATGTAGCCTGCAAGCTACTCGATCTGCAGACCGCGCGCTGTTGCGACTATCGGGATCGCAAGCGCCAGGTGCCCGACTGCGTGCAGCTAACGCCGGCGCTGGCCCACCAACTGGAATGGCTGCCCGAAACCTGTGCCTACCGGCTGCGCGCCGATGGCTTACCCTTGCCTGACTGGCACTACCTTGTGTGCGGCGATCCCGAAGCCGTCCACAGCGCAGGCATTTCGGTGCGGGGACGGGCGATCGGCGAGCAATTTGCCGGGCCGATCGAACAGCACGCGATTTTGCCGCCAGGGGTGGAACTGGCGGATGATTGACTGGCTGCTGCGCAAGCCGGCCGATGTGCCGCAGGTTGAGGTTGCCGGACGCCTCCTGCCATTGGCCGTCCGGCGGACCGCAGCCGCCAAGCGGATGACCCTGCGACTGGCCCCCGATGGCAGCGAAGTGCGCGTAACCCTGCCACGCTGGGGCCGCAACGCCGAGGCGCTCGCCTTTGCCCGGGCCAAGGCGGACTGGCTCGCTTCGCAATTGGGCAAAGTGCCGCCCCGGGTCGAACTCGGCGATGGCTTGCCGCTGCGCTATCGGGGCGAACTGCTTACACTACGCCATGATCCCGTGAGGCCGCGCAAGGTGGTACTCGGTGAAGGTGAACTCCTCGTCGGCGGCCCTGCCGAGAGCCTGGAACGCCGGGTCCAGCGCTGGCTGGAGCAACAGGCACTCACCCATTTTACCGAAGACCTGGCCTATTACTGCCTGCGCGATGGCCGCCGCGCCCCGCCGATTGCGCTAAACCGCGCGCAGCGCCGGTGGGGTTCCTGCGCAGCCGATGGAACCATCCGGATCAACTGGCGGCTGATCATGGCGCCCGATTTCGTGCGGCGATCAGTCGTAGCGCACGAGGTCGCACATCTGACTCATTTCGATCATTCGCCCGCCTTCCATGCGCATCTGGAAGCACTGTTCGAGGGCGATATGCGCTCTGCCAACCGCTGGCTCAAACGCGATGGCCGCAGCCTCTACACGGCCTTCGGGTAAGCCCGTAACCGCGTTTTAACCATAAGCGCCGACAATCGGGCCATGCTGCGCCCACTCGCCCTGACCTTGTCCATGCTGTTGGCGGCGCCGGCTACTGGTCAGGACGGCTGTCGGCTATGCTACAGTGATGTGGCTGGAAAACCGGGTGAGCGACCCCTGGCACTGGAGATTTTCACCGATCTGAACTTCGCCCGGCTCGCCCTGGCCGGCCGCGACGGCGGCAGCGCGGAAGTCGATGCTGCAAGCGGATCGAAGCGGACGGGCGGCGGTGTGGTTAACCTGGGCGGCATGCCGGTGACCGGGCGCGGCCGCGTGACCGGTGAGCCCTTGCGCGAAGTCCGGATTGTCTTGCCAAGCACCGTGCCAATGACGGCCCCCGACGGCGGTTCAGCCGAACTGACCGGCTTCACCACCGATCTGCCTGGCCGCCCGACGCTGGACGCCAATGGTGAACTGACCTTCAGCTTCGGGGCAAGGCTGGTGCTGCGCGGTGCGCGTGGGGGCAACTATCGCGGACGGATCCCGATCACGGTCGAGTACAACTGACCGCTGGCGCTTCGCCGGATCAGGCCCTATCTTTGGGGGCATGAGATTTCTCCAGCACGTCAACCCCGGTGCCGCGATCGGCGACTTTGCCGTGGTGTTCAAGCAGGCCGGCCGCAATCGCTGGCGCATTGCCCTGGTCTCTGCTGCGCTGACCGTGGGGATATTTTCGGTCATGGCGCAGGAAAGCTGGCGCATCCCCCGGCCCAAGCCGGAAGTGGTCTATATCAATTCCTGGCCAATCGACCGGACCGCCGAGGAAACCCGCGCCTTCATCGCCGAGAATCAGAAGCGCAAGGAAGAGCTTGAGAAGCTCAATGCCGAGCGTGAACGCGTGGGCCGCGAATTGTGGTCAGGCCTCGGTCGGGCGTCAGGCATGGACGTAGACAAGATTGCCGCCGAGGCTGAAGCCGAGCGCGCAGCCGAAGCAGCCAAGGCGAGAGCCGCCGCCGAAGCCCTGATCGCACCAGAGCAACCGCCGGTTGAGCGCTGAGGACGACCATCGCTGGCTGGCCGCTGCCGCTGCGCTCGCCGCGCGCGGCCGCCCGCTGAGCCGCCCCAATCCGGCTGTCGGAGCGATCCTCGTCAAGGATGGCCGGGTCGTCGGGCGCGGCTGGACCCAGCCCGGCGGGAGGCCTCATGCCGAGGCCATGGCCCTGGCCGCAGCCGGCGCAGCAGCGCGCGGCGCAACCCTCTATGTCACGCTGGAACCCTGCGCCCATGTCAGCCCGCGAGGACCGGCCTGTGCCGACCTGGTTGCCGGTGCCAACCTCGCCCGGGTGGTGGTCGGCTGTCACGATCCCGACCCTCGCACTGCCGGAGCCGGGATCGAGCGCATCCGTGCAGCCGGGGTGCCAGTCGAGCTGATCGACCACCCGGCATGTCGGGCCAGCCTATCCGGCTTCCTGATCCGCTGCGACCATGCCCGGCCCGAAGTGACTCTGAAGCTGGCACTTTCTGCGGACTGCCGCCTGAGCCCACCACCGGGCGAAGGGCAGTGGCTGACCGGGCCGGAAGCGCGCGCGCACACCCATGCCTGGCGCGCGAAGATGGATGCGATCCTGGTCGGGCGCGGGACGCTTGAGGCAGACCATCCGCGGCTCGACGTGCGCTTGCCAGGCCTCGCCGATCGCAGCCCAGAGCGCTGGCTGCTGTCCCGTGGTGCTACTCCTGACGGCTGGCTGGCCCTGCCCGCTCCGGGTGAAATCGCCCGGTTGGCCCCGGCCCAATACCTGATGGTAGAAGGCGGAGCCAAGACAGCGCGGGCCTTTCTGGCGGCCGGGCTGGTCGACCGGATGATGCTGTACCGCGCTCCGCGCGCGGTCAGAGGCGACGGACCCGCTCTGCCCGAACTGGCGGAAGCCGCATTGGCGATCGACCAGGCCTGGCGGCTGGTTGATACACGCCAGCTTGGCAAGGACACGCTCCATGTTTACGAGCGCGGGTAATGTTCACCGGAATTATCACCGCCGTCGGCACGATCCGCGAAGTCCGCACGCAGGGCGATCTGCGTTGCGTGATCGCCTGCCCATATGATCCCGCCGGGATCGCCATTGGCGCTTCGATCGCCTGCTCGGGCGTTTGCCTGACCGTGGTCGAGCGTGGCGGAGAAGCTGGCGATGCCTGGTTCGCCGTCGATATTTCCGGTGAAACCGTAAGCCGCACAGCGCAGAACCAGTGGACCGCAGGGCGCCAGCTCAACCTCGAACAGGCCCTCAAGCTGGGCGATGAACTGGGCGGGCATATCGTGACCGGCCATGTCGATGCGGTGGGGCGCGTCGCCAGCCGGGAGGAGACCGGCGGCTCGATCCAGTTCTGGATCGCGACACCCAAGGACCTGGCTCCCTACGTTGCTCCCAAGGGCTCGATCACGGTTGACGGGGTGTCGCTAACGGTCAACGCAGTCGAGGACGAGGCGGATGGCACTTGCCGCTTCATGCTCAATATCATTCCGCACACCGCTGACGTTACCACGCTGGGCAACCTGCAGGCAGACGATCCGGTCAATCTCGAGATTGATGTGCTGGCCCGTTATCTGCAGCGGATGCAAGCGCTCAGGGGCTGAGTGGGCCGTTGGCAAACCCCTCGCGGGTGATCTCGAAAATCACGTGGCGCATCCGGCCCCCGTCCGGGACCTTGACCATGTCGACCCGTTCCGTCTGGCGGGCGCCGATCTTCTCCAGTGCCCGACACGACCGCAGGTTGCATTCGCCCACGCGGAATTCGACGCGATCGACGAAACGGAAGGCGTGATCCAGCATCAGCCGCTTGAGTTCGCGATTGTACGTTCCGCCCCAATGACTGCGGGCCAGGAAGGTCCAGCCAATTTCCACCGCGCCATCGGCCGGCAGCTTGTACTGCGACGAACCGACCAGCGCGCCGCTGGCCTTGTCAATCACGGCAAGGGCACCGCCTCGTTCCAGCGAATCTTCGAAGAATTTGCGGAACACCGGCTCCTGCCAGCGGTCATGCTGCGGGTGAATCGCCCAGAGCTCACGATCGCACCCGATGGCGTACATGGCCGCCCAATCGTCGGCCAGCAGCGGGCGCAGCTGCAGCCGTTCCCCTTCAAGGACCGGCTGACGCTCCATCTCAGGCGCTGACCGCAGCGACAGCGGCGATAAACTTGTCGATGTTGCCCATGGTCAGACCGGCCACGTTAATCCGGCCCGAACCCGCCATGTAGATGCCGCGCTCTTCGCGCAGCTTCAGGATCTGCTCGCCATTCAGCGGCAGGACCGAGAACAGGCCGTTCTGGCTGCCCAGTGGGGTCAGATCGACGCTGCCAGCAGTGCCCGCCTCAGCCAACCGGGCGCGAACCTGGCGCATGCGGGCGCGCATCGTGTCGAGTTCGTCAAGCCACAGTTTCACCAGCGCCTGGTCTTCCAGGATCAGGCGCACTGCGGCGGCGCCATGATCGGGCGGCATCGACCAGGCGGCACGGGCCAGCGCATAGCCATGCGACAGCACGGCGGGCAGCTGGGCCGGATCGGCGACCATTGCGTAGACCGCGCCAACTCGGTCGCGATACATCCCGAAATTCTTGTCGCACGAATAGGCAACAAGCGCTTCGGGCACGGCAGCCAGCACGCGACGAAGGCCATAGGCATCGGCCTCCATACCCTGGCCAAGGCCCTGGTAGGCCAGGTCAAGGATGGGGAGTAGCTTCGCTTCGGCCACCAGCGCCGCAATCTCGTCCCACTGGGCTTCGCTGTAATCGATCCCCGAGGGATTATGGCAGCAGCCGTGCAGCAGGATTGCATCCCCCGGCGCGGCTGCGGCGATCGCGGCGCGCAGCGCATCCATGTCGACCACGCCGGCGGCAGTGGCGTGGGTAAAGCCCTTCAGCTCAAGGCCAAGGTCGGCAAAGATCTGGGCGTGGTTCGGCCAGCTCGGCGTGCCCATCCAGATCCGCGGCGCACCGGCCTTTTTGGCGAGGGCCACGGCCAGGCGGACGCCGCCGGTCCCGCCGGGAGTTTGCATCCCTTCGATCCGACCGCCCATCGTGGGGTCCGCGGCGCCAAAGACATAGGGCATCAGGGCGTGGACAAAGCCCATGTCACCCTCTGGGCCAAGGTAGCTCTTGGAAGTCTGGGTATCGATCAGCTTCTGCTCGGCCGCCTTGATCGAGGCGAAGACCGGCGTATCGCCCTGGCCCGTGCGATAGACCCCGACGCCGAGGTCGATCTTGTCGCTGCGCGGATCGGCCGCATAGAGCTTGATCAGGGCAAGCAGGGCATCGGCGGGCTGGGGAGTGAGTGTGCTGAGCATGATGCCGCGGCCCTTAACGGCGGGGCGGGGCGCGGGCAAGGCCCGCCACCGCCGAAGTCTCATTTACAACGAAAAGGGGCCGAGCCCTGCGGCCCGACCCCTTCTTCGTGTATTGCGACCCGGATTAGCGGAGCAGCGACAGCACGTTCTGCTGGCTCTGGTTGGCCTGCGCGATCATCGCGGTCGAAGCCTGCGACAGGATCTGGGCCTTGGCCATCGCGGTCGTTTCAGCCGAGTAGTCGGCGTCTTCGATGCGGCTGCGGGCATCGGCCAGATTGGTGGCGTTGCTCGTAAGGTTGTTAACTACCGATTCAAGGCGGCTCTGGCCGGCACCCAGCCCGGCGCGAGCCGAGTTGATGCTGTCCAGTTCACCGTCGATCGTCGTCAGCAGGCCGTTGGCCGCAGTCGAGGTCGACACGTCGTAGGAACCGGCGGCACCGCCGCTGGCAGCCAGCGAGCTCAGGTCGGCCATCGCCAGGTCAACCGTGTCGGAACCGTCGGCACCGGTCTGGATCGTTACCGAAGCAGTAGAGCCATCGAACAGGGTGACGCCGTTGAACTTGGTGTTGGTGACAACCTGATCGATCTGAGCGGTAAGCTCATCGACTTCCGCCTGCATGTAGGCGCGATCGGTCGAATCCTGATAGGTGCCCGAAGCCGACTGGACCGCCAGCTCGCGGATACGCTGCAACATGTTGGTGACTTCGCCCAGCGCGCCTTCAGCGGTCTGCGCGAGCCCGATGCCGTCGTTCGCGTTGCGGATCGCCTGGTTCATGCCGCGGACCTGAGCGGTCATGCTGGTGGCAATGGCGAGGCCAGCGGCGTCATCCTTGGCGCTGTTGATGCGCTTGCCAGTGGACAGGCGCTCCATCGCCACGCCCAGCGACTTGTTGGCGGCATTCGAGGCGTTGGCAGCCTTGATCGCGCCGATGTTAGTGTTGATTACGGCCATGTTCGGTACTCCCGTTGATCATCTCGACCAGCTTGCCGCGAACGGACCATCCGACGCGACTGCCGGGGCTAAGAGCGACATTTCCCGCGAAACTTTAAGGGCGGGACCGAACAATTTCCTTTTTAGGTAGGTCTCCGTATCGAGAG
>Ga0315900_10009496_pt1 | contig 12328 bp, 8 predicted proteins | sample LakEriMetagenome_FD_203521 | JGI IMG/M metagenome (GOLD analysis project Ga0315900, IMG submission 203521) | Freshwater fungal communities from buoy surface, Lake Erie, Ohio, United States - Buoy 12 MA114 | ecosystem: Environmental > Aquatic > Freshwater > Lake > Lake biofilm | place: USA: Lake...
CGGCCACCAGCAGCGAACCCTCCCGCTGCAGCAGACGATTATGGAGATGAAAGATCGCCTCTTCCCACGCAGGCTCGCCGAGTACGGCATCCACGTCGTCGAGACAGATCAGCGCGCAAGCCTCCAGACCCGACAGCAGTTCCGCGGGCGGTGCACCGCGCAGATCCGCAAGCGGGAGATACGCGAAGGCAGCAGCCTGCGCTTCCGCGGCAAGACAGCAGGCCTGCAGCAGGTGCGTACGCCCCGAGCCCGGGGCGCCGTGGAGAAAAGCCCGCAGCGGCGGCGCCACGAGGCCGCTCTGCAAGGCGCTCAGGGAGGCCGCCACACCCGCGTGCGGGTAGAAAGCGTCGAAGGAAGCGTCGTCGGGCAGGCTGACCGGCAGCGGGATCTGCATCAGCACTCCGGCCCCTCGTCGCGTGCTGCGGAGCTCGGTGCGGGAGCATCCCCTGCCGCTACAGGCTCGACACGCACACCGTAGATGGCACTGGCGCGATAGCGGTCATGCACATGACGCAGCAGCACCATGATGACAGCCGATACGGGCAGCCCGAGCAGAACGCCCGTGAACCCGAAAAGCTGTCCGCCTGCCATCACGGAAAAAATCACCGCCACCGGATGAAGACCGATGCGATCCCCTACCAGCTTGGGTGTGAGGTACATGCCCTCCAGCAACTGCGCCGAGACGAACACAGCCGCCACCCCGAACAGCGGCTGCCAATCGCCGAATTGCAGCAGTGCGGCAATCGAGGCCGCAGCCACGCCAAGCACCAGCCCCAGATAGGGAACGATGCTCGCGAGTCCGGCAAGCATCCCGATCAGCAGAGCGAGGTCCAGCCCGATCAGCATCAGACCACCGGTGTAGCAGACCCCCAAGGCCAGCATCACCAGAAACTGCCCGCGCAGGAAGGCACCCACCACTTCATCGCACTCCCGCGCGAGCTGCGTTGCCGTTTGCTCCCACGGGCGCGGCAGGGTTTCGCGGATCCAGGCAATCATGCGATCCCAGTCCCGCAGCAGGTAGAAACCCACCACCGGGATCAGCACCAGATTGGCCAGCCACCCCAGCACCGCGAGCGACGAGGACGTCGCCGACACCAACAGCTCCTGCGCCACCCCGCCCGCGCTCTTCCAGTTGGCCATCAGCGCGTCCTTGATACGCTCGAGCGGGATATCAGCCTCGGAGATCTGGAACTCGCGCTGCAGCCACGGCAGCAGGCTGCTGCGGAACCACTCGATCGCGGCCGGCACCTTGGCTGCCACCACGTGCATCTGCCGGCCCAGCAGCGGCACCAACACGAGCACCAGCGCGAGCAGCACCAGAGTCGAGACCAGGAAGACCACCGAGACCCCAACGGTGCGAGACAGCCCGGCACGTTCGAGGCGGTCCACGACGGGATCCCAGAGATAGGCCAGTGCAAGCGCGATCAGGAACGGCATCAGGATGGGGGATAGGAGATGCAGCACTATGCCGAGCGCCAACAGACTCCCGATCACTGCCAGTCGACGCAGTCCACTCTCGCCCATGGTGAGGCTCCTATTGCGCCGACCAGCGGAAACGCCGCTCGGCCGGTTCACCCTCGGGGCGCAATTGCGGCACCAGCAAGAGCTCCTGCATCACGCTGTCGATACCGCTGTCGGTGAGCAGGTCGACGTAGACCGTATCACGCTCGATCAGACCCGGCAGCGCCTGGCGGACCGACCCCAGACGTCCCAGCTGGGCTGCCAGCGCGCGGTAGTCCTGCAACGAGCTTATGCCATCTACGCGAAGACGCAGCTCCTCGGCATTCTCGAGTCCTGCCCGCACCGCGAAATGGGTTGACAGGGATTCGGCAACGGCAGCCGCCAGCTGTTCTGTTACAGCACTCCGCGTCGGCGCCTGACCCTGCCCGTAGACCACGTCCTCACCGGTGCGCAGCTTCCACTCACCTATCCACTCGCCCGTACCTCCGCGTACCAGGCGGGCGATCACGACGGTGCCTGCTCCATAGCGGGCAGAAGGCTCTACCAGCGCCGCGTCGTCCAGGGCTGCCACGGTCTCGACGGGAACCGCACCCAGTTCTTCGAGATCCAGCGCGGGGAAGCGCAGCGGCACCGCGCGCGCTGCGGCGTGGTGCTCCAGCCAGGCGATGGAGACAGGGTCTCCCTCGCGCGATGCCAGTCGCGGGCCTGCGCCCTCGTCTATGGCGAGCCACACCAGACTCGCAGGCCGGTTTGCCGAGAGGCGCGGTTCGCCGGCGCGACGCAGGAGTTCATCGATGGTGGCAGGCTGGAAACTGGCGAAAAGCCTCAGCTCCGTGGCCACGACTCCGACTTCGTCAGGCGGCAGGGAAACACTGCGGAAGTAGAACTGCAGCACGCGCCCGGAGGCTCCGCTCACGGCCTCGGCAATCTGGGGGTTCTGCAGTACCTGTCTGGATCCGGAAACTTTGACCAGCACGGCCTGCAGGGCGCGGCGGATGCCGGCATCACGCTCGCTGTTATCCTGAGACGCAACCGGGACGTCGGCCTCGTACAGGCCAGCCGCACGCGCAAGAGGTGCCTGAAGCGTAAATGGCACCGTCAGGATCAGTGCAAGCAGGAACAGGAGTGGCCGCATCGCGATAGCGCCGTGGGAGAGGGGCGCCCGCATTCTAGCAAGGCAGGATCCCGCTGACCCCTGTTAGAATCTTGGCTCCCTTCTGCCCCAGAGACGCGCCCCGCATGAGCGATTCCGCCCCGCAATCCCTGTCGTACAAGGACGCCGGCGTCGACATCGACGCAGGCAATGCGCTGGTCGCCAATATCAAAGGCATCGCCCGACGCACCCGGCGCCCCGAGGTGATGGGCGGTATCGGCGGCTTCGGGGCGCTCTGCCGCATCCCCGAGGGGTATAGCAAGCCCGTGCTGGTCTCGGGCACCGACGGGGTGGGCACCAAGCTCCGGCTCGCCATGCAACTCGGCATCCACGACACCATCGGCATCGATCTGGTCGCCATGTGTGTGAACGATCTGGTGGTGGCCGGCGCCGAACCGCTGTTCTTCCTCGACTACTACGCCACCGGCAAGCTCGACGTCAGCACTGCCACGCAGGTGGTAAGCGGCATCGGCGCGGGCTGCGAACAGGCGGGCTGTGCGCTCGTGGGCGGCGAGACGGCCGAGATGCCCGGCATGTACGAGGGCGAGGATTACGACCTCGCGGGTTTCTGCGTGGGCGTTGTGGAAGAAGACCGCATCATCGATGGCAGCCGCGTGCAACCCGGAGACGCGCTGATCGGGCTCGCCTCAAGCGGCGCGCACTCCAACGGTTACTCGCTCATCCGGAAGATCCTTGAGGTCTCGGGCGCCGACACCAGCGCGGCTTTCGACGGCCGCACGCTCGGCGAGGCGCTCCTCGCACCCACGCGGATCTACGTGAAGCCCCTGCTGGCACTCATGAAGCACTGCGATGTACGGGCGCTGGCGCACATCACCGGTGGCGGGCTGCTCGAGAACATCCCACGCGTGCTGCCGGAGGGTTGCCGTGCCACCCTCAACACGACGAGTTGGGAAGAGCCGGAACTCTTCCGGTGGCTGGCGCGTGCCGGCAATGTCGAGCGTCAGGAGATGTACCGCACCTTCAACTGCGGTATCGGCATGGTGGTCTGCGTACCGGAGGCCGATTGCGACCGCGCCATCGCGTTCCTGCAGGAGCAGGGCGAGACGGCCTGGCGCCTCGGCAAGGTTGAAACCTGTGAGCAGGGCACCGAGCAGGTGCACCTCACAGCGGGCGCCTGAGGCCGATGGCTGCCGGACCACGCGCACGCCTGGTCGTGCTGATCTCGGGCGGTGGCAGCAACTTGCAAGCGTTCATCGACGCCTGTGCGGATCCTGCCTATCCCTGTGAGGTCGTGGCCGTCATCAGCAACCGCGCGGGTGTGTTCGGGCTGGAGCGTGCAGCGAAGGCCGGCATTCCCGCCGAGGTGCTGGACCACACCGGTTTCCCCAGCCGGGAGTCCTTCGACGCTGCACTGGCGGATCGCATCGACCTGCACAGGCCTGACATCGTGATCCTTGCCGGGTTCATGCGCATCCTCACGCCCGGCTTTGTCACGCGCTACGCGGGCCGCCTGCTGAACATCCACCCTTCCCTGCTGCCGAAATATCCCGGGCTGCACACCCACCAGCGCGCCATTGACGCGGGCGATACCGAAGCGGGTGCGACCGTGCATCTGGTGACGGAGGAACTGGACGGCGGGCCGGTGCTGCTGCAGGCACGTGTGCCTGTGATGCCGGGTGACACAGCCGAGACGCTCGCGGCGCGAGTGCTGGCGCAGGAACACCGGATCTACCCTGAGGCCGCACGTTTACTCGCTTCGGGGAACCCGGGCGGCTGTCCACGCCCGGCACCGTGACCAGCGCCGCGGCGCAGGGCGAGGCGATCACCCTCGCTGCGAACGACCTCCGTGATTCGCATCAACCAGGCGCGCCGCCTTGAAGGTATCCGAACCGTGAACAGGCTCCTTTCTCTCGCTACCGGCAGCCTCCCTGAATTCAGCCCGGTGGAGGTCGTTGAAGCCGCCGCTGCGGCTGGCTGGGAGGCCTGTGGCATCTGGTTTGATGCCTCCACCTGGTCGGCTCAAACCACCCGCGACACTCGCGAGGCCTTTGCTCGCAACGGGCTGTCGGCGCTCGACATAGAGGTAGTGTGGATCCATCCGGGCCCCGCCGATCCGCACCACGAGCGCCTGCTGGAGGCGGGCGCGGAGATCGGCGCACGCAACGCACTGGTGGTGAGCTCAGACCCTGATGTGGAAGCGACCAAGCGGCGCTTCGAGGCGATTTGCCGGATCGCCGAGCGCTGTGGCCTCGATGCATGCTTCGAGTTCCTGCCGATCACCGCCGTGAAGAGCCTGCCGGCCGCGCTCGAGGTGATCCGCGCGGTGAACCATCCCCGCGCGAAGCTGCTGGTCGATGCACTGCACCTCGCCCGCTCGGGCGGCACGCCGGAACAACTGGCGGGCTTGCCGGCGGAACTCTTCAGCTACGCGCAGATCTGCGACGCGCCGGCCGAGCTCAGCCCGGTGACGCACGAGACATTGCTGTACGAGGCCCTCGACGGCCGCCTGCTGCCAGGGGAAGGCAAACTGCCGCTGCGGCAGCTGCTGGGCGTGCTCCCCGCAGGCCTCGCCCTGGCCCCGGAGCAGCGCTCGCGGGTGCTACGCGAGCAATACCCGCAGGCCGCGGCGCGTGCCGCGGCCATCCTGGCCGCGACGAGGGCATTCCTCCATGCCGCGGGCGAACAAGCATGAGGTGCGCCTCAGGCTGTCGACTTTCTTTACAAAGCCGTAGCGCGCACTCTCCCGGGTCACAGCCAATCCGTTGAGTTGTCAGGATCCGTGCTCGCTGGCTCGGAATTTGCGGATCCCGCCTGATCACCGAACACCAGAAAGGACAGGATCATGCCGACTGCCAGACTGCCACTCTCCGTCACCGGATTCCTGATGGTCTGGGCGCTGCCCGCCGCCGCTGGCACAGTGTTCAGCAGCCAACTCGGCCACGCCCCGGGAGATCCGATGACGGCGGTGCTGGCGGTTCCCGCAGGCAGTGCCGTCCAGCAGACCTTCAGCGTGACCAACGCGGCGAATACCGTCGTCTTCAGCGCTACGCCCGTCGCGTACCCGGGCGGCTGGACGGGGAATGACACCGCGGGGGACACCTACCTCCTCGACTTCACCACCGCGAACCTCGGCGCCGGCACCTACCGTGTCAGCAGCAACGGCGCCGTGTCTGCACCCTTCACGGTCAGCACCAACATCTACGACCTCACCCGCTTCAAGCCACTCGAGTTCTTCCGCATCCAGCTGTCCGGCGGCGCCTACACCCTGACCGCGATGGACGGCACCAAGATCAGCCACAACCCGGACCACCGCGACGACGCGCGACAGGCCACGCGGCGGGACAAGGGCGGCGGTGATTCGGCGCTGATACAGCAGGATGCGCTGGCTCTGCCGGGTGGCCGCAAGGACGTGACCGGTGGCTGGGCCGATGCGGGCGACTACAACAAGTACATGGGCAACACGCCGTGGGCGGCGTATCTGCTGCTCCTCACGCTGGAGCAGAACACCGCCTACTGGTCGGCGGTGGACGATGACCGCAACGGCAACCCCGACATCCGTGAAGTCACGCGCCCGGCGCTGGACTGGATGCTGAAAATGCAGCACACCGATGGCTCAATCTACGAACGGGTATTCAACGGATACGGCGCGCTCTTCGACGGGCGCCCGGATCTCGAGACGGACAACATCTCCGGGAACAGTGACGACCGGCCACTCGATACCGACCGCTACGCCGACATCACCGCAAAGTCCACGTATGCCTGGGCAGCAGGATCACGGATCTTCGGTGACGCCGGTTACCTGAACGCTGCCGTGCGCGCGTGGGACTGGGCCTTCGCGAACCAGACCCGCGTGAAGGCCAAGGTCTACGGCGGCGGGCTGTACTTCGGCGATGTAGAGATTGGCCTCACGCTGGGCGCGATCGAGATCCACCTCGCGCAGGTGGCGGCCGGCCTCACCCCGGACCCGAAGTACCTCCAGTACGCCACAGCTCGGGTGCAGGCGCACCTGAACGCGGGCGACTGGATCAACCCGAGCTCGTGGGACTCGCAGCAGTCGCAGGTGCTGATGCGCTACCACACGCTCGCCTCGCCAAACGACAAGTCGCGCATCGTGGCGCAACTCAAAGGTCGTTGGGATGCAGGCATCGCATTGCAGTCACGCAACGCCTACCGCATGAACGACGAGTGGATCTATGGCGATTTCGGCCAGAACGAGCAGTCGGCCTCCGGCGCCGGCGATGCGCTCTGGCTCTATCAGGCGACGGGCGAGCGCACGTACTACGACTACGCCGTGAACCAGATGGCGTGGATCTTCGGCCGCAACCCTTTCGGCGAATCGTTCATGGCCTCGCGCGAGGCTGCCGAGTACACACGCTTGCCGCACTGGCGCGGCACCGCCAAACGTGCGGTGGAGGGGGTCGTCGTGCCCGGCGCCACCGACCGCAACACGAACCGCCTGCCCGACTACACCGACACCGGCGACTGGTTCTACGCCGAGCCCTCGCTGAACCAGCAAGCCATGTTCATTCGCACCATGACCGCACTGTTCACGGCCTCGGGCGGGGTGGTAACGCCGCCAGCAGACCTGCCGCCTGCGGTCAGTATCACGGCGCCTGCTGCGGGCGCAGAACTCAAGGGGAGCGTCACCGTGAGCGCGAGCGCGAGCGACACCGGCGGCGTGGTGAGCCTCTCCTATCGCGTGGAGAACGGCAGCACGGTCAGCATGACCCAGACCAGCGGCAGCAGCCTGAGCGGGCAGTGGAGCGCTGGCCTTGATACCACGCAGTTCACCGACGGCGTACACACCATCACGGTCATCGCCACCGATACGGCCAGCCAGCAATCGAGCCCCTCCGTGGGCGTCAGCATCCGCAACAGCACTGCGCAGAAAACGCATGTGGAGCGCATCGACGTGGCGCTGGTCACCAAGAGCTCACGCGTGCAGGCAAAGTGCGACCCTCTCATCAAGGACGCGTACGGCGCAGCAGTAGCAGGCGCGGTGGTGACGGGGCGTTGGTCGGGAGCCGCAAATGACACCTTCAGCATCACGACCGATTCGCTCGGGAAGGCAACGGATTACTCGAACTCCACGACACTGCGAAGCGGACTCAGCTTCACCTGCAACATCGACGGGATCAGCAAATCAGGCTGGTCGTATGATGCCGCGGCCAACAAACAGAGCTCCGCCTCCGTCAACGTTCCCTGAGGGATGCGCGGGCCTTGGCCGAGGCCCGCTTTTCCCTCTTCGACTGAGCCGCCAGGCAGCGATATCATCGCGCGGCCGGTGGATGCCCGCTCAAGATTCTATTTTCTTAAATAATGTTTCCATACCCATTGTGCATGGCTAAAATCGGCCCCGCCGGTTACCGGCCCTCCCTGCGCGACCCCGGCCCCTCCACCACGGAGCTGGCGGCAGACGGCATGGGGCCCGCCCGCGCACGGCCAGCTTACGCAACAACTCGTCCATCCAAGGTGATCCGATGAACAAAAAGGCTTCCGTTCAGCGTCTCTCGTTCGCCGTCATAGCGGCACTGTCGCTCGGAGCCTGCGCCCCGATCAGTCCGAAGCCCTACAGCGACGCAGAGCTCGCGGCCCGCGTTTCCTCTGACAAGGCTGCCGCGCAACAGGACGTGGAACCCATACAAGGCAAACTCACGCTGGATCAGGCGCTGGCACGTGCACTGAAGTACAACCTGGACCGCCGCTCGCGCATGATGGAGGAGGCGCTGGCCTTCCACATGGTCGATGCAAGCCGCTACGACATGCTGCCCAAGCTGCTCGCCCAGGCCGGGTACAGCTGGCGCAGCAACGAGCGCATCAGCCAGAGCCGTAACGACGAAACGGGCCAGCTGTCTCCCTCGCGCTTCATCTCCCAGGAGCCTGAGCACAGTCTGGGTTCGCTGGGCGTGACGTGGAACCTGCTTGACCTCGGCATGGGCTATTACAACACCCGCCAGCAGGCAGACCGGGTGCTGATCGCCAGTGAGAAGCGCCGCAAAGCCATGCACATCCTGATGCAGGACGTACGCACCGCGTTCTGGCGTGCCGCCAGTGCACAGAAGCTGCAAGCTGACGTTCGGTCCGCGCAGAAACTGGCCGAGGACGCGCTCGAGGACGCCCGCCGCAGCGAAGCGGAGCAACTGCGCAATCCGGTGAACGCCCTGCGCTACCGTCGCCAGGTTCTGGAAAATCTGCGCCTTCTCGAGGCCATCGACCAGGAGCTTTCGACGGCAAAACTGGAACTCGCCTCGCTTATCAATGCGCCGCTCGGTCAGGACTTCGCGCTTGAAGAGGGCAGCCTCGACGTCAATCGCGACGTTCTGCAGGTGCGCAGCGAGGCCTTGGAAGAGGTCGCCATGGTCTCGAACGCCGACGTCCGCGAGCAGTTTTATAACGGCCGGATCGCCCGCGTCGAGACCCGCAAGACGCTCGCCCGCCTCTTCCCGAATCTCAGCTTCAACTACGGCGTCAACTACGATGACGACAGCTACCTGGTGAACGAGAACTGGAACGAGGCCGGCGTACAGCTGTCCTTCAACCTGTTCAACCTTCTTACGGGCCCCACCCAGACCAAACTGGCCGATGCGGGTGTTGCGCTCGCTGACCAGCGTCGCCTGGCTACCCAGATGGCAGTACTCGCGCAGGTGCACATCGGGCGCCTTCAACTCGCCAACACCCTGAAGCAGTTCGAACGTGCCGACGCGATCTGGGAAACCGATCGCCGGATTGCCGAGCACATGGCCAACAGCGAAGCCGCGCAGACGCAGACCAAACTCGACACCGTGGCCAACCAGACTACGGCGATCCTGAGCCTGCTCCGCCGTTACCAGGCGCTGGCGCAAGTGCAGGCAGCCGAGGCGAAGCTGCAAGCGACGCTTGGCGTGGAGCCGGCGATCGGCAGTGTTGACGAGACCAGCCTTGCGCAACTGAGCGAGCAGATCCACAACAGCTTCTCCTCCTGGAAGAACCTCGGCTGGGCTGATCCCGCTACGCAGCGGAACAGCGCGGCACCGGAGTCGCCCTGAGGTGTCGGGCTGCAAGCACGCGGTGCAGGCTCGCATCGTGGCTGCGCTGTTGTCGGGTTCTATGCCGGCTCTCGGGGACGAACCCGGGGCCGGGTCAGGTGCCGGACCGGGGGAGGCTGCGCTCGGCGGGCAAGAGATACGTGCACAGCTGACGCCACGCCGATTTGCCACCCTCGCCGCCGAAATCGGGGCGCGGATCAACAGCATCGGTTTTGAGGAGGGATCGACCTTCCCGGAGGGTGCAATCCTGGTGCGTTTCGACTGTGCACTGCAGGCTGCGAATGAGCGCAAGGCACGGGCGGAACTCAAGGCTGCGGAAGATACCTTGGCGGCCAATACGCGGCTGGCAGAGCTGAACTCTGTCAGCAAGCTCGAGCTCGAGTTGTCTCGCTCGGGCTTGGAGAAGGCGCGGGCAGAACTGGGCGTGCACGGGGCAGTGCGTCAGAAGTGCACCATCCGGGCGCCGTATCCGGGAAAGGTGGCTGAGCAGCGCGTCCGCGAACAGCAGTTCGTGCAGCCCGGCGAGCCGTTGATAGACATTCTGGATGACAGTGTCCTCGAACTCGAATTTCTGGTTCCTTCCTCATGGCTCATGTGGATCCGGCAAGGCCAGACGTTCAGCGTTTCCATCGACGAGACGCAGTCCACCTACCCCGCGCGCTTCGTGCGCATCGGCTCCCGTGTGGACCCGGTCAGCCAGTCAGTGAAAGTGGCAGCTGCCATCGATGGCAGCTTTCCCGATCTCGTCTCGGGCATGAGCGGGCGCGTGCACCTCAGCTCCACGGCAGAAAAGCCGTGATGCAGCCCGAACCCTTTCGAACTTCGTTTTAGTCCTCGATATCAGACCGAACTGAGGAGTGTCGTGATGACCGACAAGAGCAAATCCCGCAACGCTGGCCTTGTCCGCGCCAACCCGCGCCCGTTCATGATGGAACAGCGCTTCATGTTCGATGGCGCCGCCGTTGCAGATGCGACCCAGACAGTCTCTCCAAGCGAGCAAAGTGCGACCGACTTCTTCGCTTTGCCAGCCGCGGCCTCCGAGCAGACGCGCGCAGCAGAGGCTCAGGCGGAGCGTGCTATTGCTGAATTCCTGGCCTCGCAGGCCAACGTCGATCGGGCGCTGGCGCTGTTCTCGGGCCGTGAGCCCACTCCCGAGTGGCAGAAGGCTGGCGAGGCCTTGCTTGCCTCGACCGGCCAAGACGGCGCCGGGATCGTCATCGAGCTTCGCTCCTCGGAAGAACTTCTGGGAGCTCGCGGCGCCTTCGCTGCGAGCGGCCCCGATGGCAAACCGGTCATATACCTGAACGCGGACTGGATCGAGCAAGGCGCGAGCGCCGACGAGATCAGCAATGTGCTGATCGAGGAATTCGGCCACAGCCTGGACGCACGCCTGAATGGCGCGACAGACACCGCGGGTGACGAAGGTGAACTCTTCGGCTACCTGGTGAACGACGGTTCGATCACCGACGCGCAGCGTGCGCAGGGCCTGCAGGGCAGTGACGCCGGCAGTCTGCAGATCGATGGCATACAGGTCGACGTCGAATTCGCCAATTACCGTTTCGTGAACGCCTACCGGATGGTCTATGACCTCAATGGCAACGCCATCATCGAGGGCAATCGCGGCGAGACTGCCGCCGAGAAGGAGCAGAGCAGCCACAACTTCGACTTCAACAGCCCTCTCGGGCAGGTGCAGGTCAACGACGGAACAGGGGTCCGCGACTTCAGCGGCAACGACGTCTCGGCAACATCCATCGTCATCGGCGGCCAGACCTACAACGGCTGGATCAGCCGACCGATCAAAGCCAACGGCGTGGTGCGCGGATTCTATTTCTGGACGGACCCGGATTTCACCACGCTATCGGCAGCACAACTTGACGGCAATCAGGACGGCGACAGCAACGCCAACGACAACATCGGCTTCCTGCTGGTAGTCGATCAGGCATGGTTTGACTCGGAAATATCCTCGACCACCCAGACGACCTCGGTGGATATCGACGGCCAGACAGGACTGCGCTCCTATGCGAGCATTGGATCCTCATCGGACCGGGTGGATGCGGCACTGAACAGCCTGCTGGGCACCAACTCGGTCTCCGCCATCGCGGATACCTTGGGAGTGAACGAGGACAGCGGGGCCACCACCGGCAATCTGCTGACCAACGACCTCGACCCGAATTTCGATGATTTCACCATCACCGACTATACGATCGCGGGCATCGTCGGCAGCCAGCCGCTCGGCAGCAGCGTGGACGTCGCCGGCACGGGCACGTTGACCATCGGCGCCGACGGCTCGTTCAGCTTCACCCCTGCCGCGGGCTACGCGGGCCCTGTGCCGGTGATCACCTACACGATCACCGACACCTGGGGCGCGACATCCACCGCCACGTTCACCATCACCGTGAATGCTGTGAATGATGCACCCACGGCGGCGAACGATACGAACACCGTGGCAGAGGATGTCACCGCCACGGGCAACGTGCTGGATAACGACACCGATGTGGAGGGCGATACCCTCTCCGTGACGGATTTCAGCATCGCCGGCGAAGCCGGACCCTTCGTGATAGGGGCGCCGTACACCATCGCGAGCGTGGGCGAGCTCACCCTCAACGCCGACGGCTCCTACAGCTTCGTGCCCGCGCCGAACTTCAACGGCAACGTGCCCGCGATCACCTACACCGCGGACGATGGCAACGGCGGCACAGATACAGCCACCCTGGCTATCGTCATCACG
>Ga0315900_10009497_pt1 | contig 12327 bp, 3 predicted proteins | sample LakEriMetagenome_FD_203521 | JGI IMG/M metagenome (GOLD analysis project Ga0315900, IMG submission 203521) | Freshwater fungal communities from buoy surface, Lake Erie, Ohio, United States - Buoy 12 MA114 | ecosystem: Environmental > Aquatic > Freshwater > Lake > Lake biofilm | place: USA: Lake...
TGCTAACTTGGAAGTTGTCGTCGCTGGCTCGGTTCCCCTCAATCTTTTGAATTCGCACCGCATCGGCCGATGAAAAATAGCCGGTTCCCCAGTTCGAATAGTTGCTCAATTGCACCGATAACGAACTTCCTCGTACGTAATGAGTCCCGAGTCGTTCCCAAGAGAAGTCCGATTCAGAAAAATCATTCGGGGCGGAATGTTGGTCAAAAGTGCTCGATGAAAGAACCGAACTTCCTTCCACGACCTTGAATGTTGCGAAGGGATTGAGTCCACTGCGAGCGGGCCAGGTCACGGCCACTTCGTACCAAGCATTAGGATCGAGGTTGTTGAACGTCCACGTAGCGACTCGGTCGCCAGTCGAATTGGTAGCACCCTCCGCCGAATCGGCTTGGTATCCAGAAGAAGAGTTCGACCATGTTCCTGTCACGCTAAAGTCAGCGTCACCGTTGTCGATGATCCGGGTGGTGCCAGCCACGGGCGTATAACTAAAGCCGAGCAGATTGTCGGCGCCGTCTATGTCGAGGAACTGTGGATTCGAAACCGTCGAGTGTTCGTCGAGTCCGATCTCGTAGCGCAAATCGGCAAGACTCGAGTAAGTCTGGCTGCCCCACTGAGCCAGTGTCGCGGATCCGCTGGTCGTCAGGGTGTTGTAGTCGCTGCTAAAGCCAACTTGGCTGTCGTTGTTGACGACCACATTCGAGCCGGTACCAACGTGCAGAATATTGTTCCTCAGAGCTACGTTGGTAGAGCTTCCTTCGATCAGCACCGCGTTTCCGACTGGTTGGTAGACAGTGTTGTTCGTGATGCGAGCACCACTGCCACCGTAATTTATCCTGATCCCTTGGTTGCTGTTTGCATAAACAAGGTTATTGGTGATCTCACCAATAAAGCGGGAGTAATTGGCCCCTTCGATCCCAATCGAGTTGCTGTAGACGGTGTTGCCCAAGACTTTCGTCTGATCATAGGCCTTAATCCCGATTGTCGCATTTCGGTAAACGCGATTGTTGGAAACAAGACTTCGAGAGTACTCGGCGGAATTGATACCGAGGAAATTATCGAAAACCTCGTTTGATTCAATTGTTGCGTGATAAGCCACGATCCCCGTTGCATTGGAATTGCTATGTCCCCATACGGTATTGTTCGCTACCCAGATTGAATCGCTTGTTGAGGACGACCCGGTACTTGCAGAAATCCCGCGTTCATTGTTATGGTGGACGAGATTTCCTGTGATTTCGATGCGGTTTGCCAAAGTGACGTTCGAATACGTGTAAGCTTGGATTCCGTATCGGTTGCCATAAACGTCGTTGCCCTGGATCCGGCCACGCTCTCCACGAAGATCGATACCGTAACCGGGTGCATTGCTGATCGTGTTCCCGACGAACGCAGCATCTTCGTTGGAGCTATCGATGTAGATATTGGCGTCAAAGTAACCCGGTCGTCCATTTCCCGTAATGGTGCTGTTCTCCAGTCGAAACCGGTCGCTGTCGGCGCTGTTCGATGCGTAGACCCCGTACTGGCCACCGGTAAGAGTCAGCCTGGAGATGGTCACATCATCGGCACCGGCCAGTTCGACGACGTAACTGCCGGCATTGGTATTCCCTCGGTTCAGCACCGCAGCACCCAATGCCGGGCCTTCGATACGGACGCCAGAATCGTCGGGTGTGATGGCGAGATTTCCAGCGAGAATGTAAGTTCCCACGTCGACACGAATGATGTCTCCTGGCCCTAAGTCATAAGCGGCCAAGATCGCCGAAACCGATGCCTTCGGTGAATTCGGGGTGAGCCCCGTATTGGCATTATCGCCTACGGCAGTGGTGTACTCGTCCCCGGAAATGGAATTGTCGTTTACGTAGTAGACCGTCACCGGTGGGGTGATTTCGAAGGGACTATTGCTGGAGTCGAACAGAGTCCCATCATCCGATCGGCGAATTCGGATCACGTAGTTGTTTGCAGCAACCGTGCTGTCTGGAATCTGCCAAAGGTATTCACCATCGTTGGCTGTGCCGCTGGCGATGACTGACACCGGCGAAGAACCTCCCGATTGCCAAAGTTCAATGTCGACCGTACTGGTGGAGTCATGCGACCGCCACCGGATCGGGAAGGTCTGTCGAGCCGGCCAGACCTCGCCACCATCTGGCCGTGTGACCATGACATACTGTGCGGGACTCTTGGAGGCCTGCGTGGTATTGCCAAAGGCACCGATATTCAAGAAGTTTCCATTGTTTGCCGGTTCATTACTGAAAGCATCGGTGGCTCTCCCGCGGTCGATGGCCGGAGAACGAACTGCGTCGTTCACCCACGCTCCCGTAAGCATGACGGGAAGCCCAGTGGTCGCGTTTCGAACAGGAGCAAGCGATCCTCCATGGAAACTACCGAGATCGCTTTGTTCGTGGAAGTCGTCGTCACTACCAAAGTCCCCAGGCGGATTAGCGCGATAACCCAGGATTCCATCCGGCCCCGCTGGATCGACAAATCGTGGGTTTTGGCTCAGGCTGTTTTCATCTTGGAAGACGGTGTTGTACCACGCGTTCAGCGTGTTCTTAGCAGCACCTTGCCAGTAGGCGACCTTGCCTGTGCCAGTGGTGTAGAGGACATTGAAGTCACTTTGGAAGCCTTGCTGGCTGTCGTTGGCGACGAATAGGTCATATCCAGAGTCGACCCAGAGGATGTTGTTGCGCACCGCGACATTGGCGGAGTTGCCTTCGATTTGAACAGCATTGCCAGTCGTCTGATATACGGTGTTATTGGTCAAACGGGCGTTATTGCCTCGGTCAATCCGAACTCCGTGGGTGCTGTTGGCGTAAACCAAGTTGTTCTGCAGGCTACCTGTAAACCCACTGGACGAATACCAAACCCCTTCGATACCGATCGAGTTGCTGTAAACAACGTTCCCGGAAACGATTGTTCCATCGTAGGCGCGAATACCGGTGCTGCTGTTGTCGAAGACTCGGTTTTGGACGACTTTCGGAGCATAGTAAGACCCCGTTTGGATGCCGTAGAAGTTGTCGTAAACGACATTGTGGCGAGCTTCGGATTGACTCGATGAGAGTTGAATCCCGATGGCATTGGTGCCTGCTTGGCCCCAGACGGAGTTGCCGGCCACCAACACATTGCCATCGACGCGAATCCCGGCGTCATTGTTGCTATAGACCTGGTTACCGCGCGCGGCAGCCAGATCGGTATTGCCAACGACTGCGGGGTTGCCACCAGTCGAGTTGTATACGGTGATCCCAACACGATTTCCGTAGATTCGGTTGGCTTCGATTTGAGATGGCCCAGGATTGCTCAGTGCGATCCCTGTACCCCCATTGGCGAAAACGACCGAGTCGGACAAGCTTCCGATGGGGGAGTCGATGCGTATGCCGTCGGTGGTGTTGCCTGAGGATACGAGTCGATTTCCAAAAAAGCTCGTGCTGTCTTGGCGGACCCACAGCCCCATCCCTGCTCCGGTGAGAGTCAGATTCTTGAGTGTCACAAAGTCCGCGTCATTCAGCTCGATGTTGGTCGAACCGGTGTACGGGTTTGCGCGATCAAGCCGAGCGACTTTGGTGGGGTCGGTAGGACCGGTGATCGTGAGTCCTTCATCATCTCCGATAGTTGGGTTGCCACTGAGAACTACGTTGCGAACCTGGATGTAGTCTCCCGTATCGATACGAACCGTGTCGCCTGGCCCCAAGTCATAGGAGCGGAGCAGGGGAATCAGGTTCGCCTTGGGATCACCGGCACTCTTTCCCGTATTGCGGTTGTTGCCAACTGCGCTGGTCATCTCATCGCCGGCCGTCGCATTGTCGTTGACGTAGAAGCCCGCGCCGCTGGGCGGAACGGAGAAAACTTCCCGCGATCGGTCTACCAACGCGGCATGTTCGACCGAGGTGATTTGGATGAAGTAGCGATTGGTCAGCGAACCGACGATTCCCGAAACTTCGGGGCTCCATCCGAAGCTGCCGCTGGAAGCGGGTACGATGGCAATCTGCGAAACAAATCCGACACCTTCCTGATACAAATCGATCTTGACGGAGCCGGCCAGCTTTCCGTCAGCGGCAGCTGCATCGTAGCTGCTCCAAAGGATCGGCCGTCCTTCTGCGGCTGGCCAGTCGGCGTAGTATTCCGGATACTCGATCCGCAAGGCCCGGCTGGCTGAGGGTAGTGCAAGGGCTGTATTGCCGTAGGCCCCTAAATCGATCCGATTGCCATTGATGCCTGGTTCCAGGTTGAACAGATCCGATGGATCGCCCGCATCGACGCTGGTGGAATTGCTCGCTAATCGATAATCTCCCAATCCAGTACCGATGAAGTTAGGAGCATCGCGGTTAGGAGCTAGGGCGGTTTTCCCAATGGAGTGCCGATCCAGGTCCGCTTCGACTTGCCAGTCGAAAACGTCCGTAAATGGCTTTTGCCACCAAATGAGCGTCGCGGTGCCCGAGGTGTAATGGTTGTTGTAATCGCTAGAGAACCCTTGCTGGCTATCGGTGGCGACGTACAAACCCGTTCCGGTGTCAGTCGACAGGATATTATTGCGCAGGCTCACATTGGACGAAGACTGCTGAAGCCGTACACCGGTTCCCGATGAGGTGACGATGGTGTTGTTCACCAGAGAGACGCTGGAGACGGCGCCGATCAGAACCCCAGTGGCATTGCCAACAAGGAGATTGTTCCGTAGCGCTGCGGAGCCTTCGGGCTGGATCCCGATCTGATTGTTGAGAATCCGGTTGAACGATACGGTTTGTCCAGCCGCTGGTCGGACTCCAATGTTGTTGTTTTGAATCACATTGGCATTGGCGACATCCCAATCGGGACCGCCGAAGACGCCGTGCCCGAGCAATCCGGTTCCGTTGCTGGTGATCGTGTTGCCGCGGTAGGTGGTGTTCGAAACGTTGGAATACGCACCGACCTGGTTATTGAACAACCGATTGCCGGAAACCAGCATACTTCCGCCGCTGGAGCGGTAGATGCCGTACTGGGCATCATGTAGGTCGTTATTACTGACTGTTAGATTCGAACTCTCGGTGAAAAAGAACCCGTAGGTCGTCGCGGAAACGTCGTTTCCAACCAGGTTTGCCGAGGCGAGGGATCCGAAGTAACCGCCGATGCTTCGCCCCGAAATATCGGTACCGGTAATGGAGATGCTTCCGCCACTGGGCATGTAGACTCCATAGCTACCTGCGCCGCTGATCTCGCTGTCGATCAAAGCATGATCGACGCCACCATCGATGCGTATCCCTGTGCTCGATGCCAAGATTTTGATTTGCTTGAGCGTCGTATTGGTCGTTGGGTCGGCGGCAGTACCGCGGATGTAGATGGGAGTGCCGCTCGCCCCAAAGGTCAATCGATAGAGGGTGTTGTAGTCTGAATCGGCCATTTCGAAGGTGCCATTGAGCCGACTGCCCCCCGGGGTTCCGACATAGGTGGCTGCTTCATCGCTGGCCGTCGCCAAAACCGACGTCGCATAGGTGCCGGTGTCGATCTTGACCAGATCGGTAGCGCCCAGACTGTAGCTATCGAGGATTTGCTGGATGGAAGCTTTGGGCGAGTTCGGGGTCAAGCCGGTGTTGGCTGCGTTACCCACCCCAAGGGTATATGCATCATTGGTGGTGCTTGAATCATTCACGTAGAACACGCGAGTGCTACTGGTAGAGGCGGGAGAAATCCCGAATCCGTATGTATGCGTTTTCGTGTTCCCGGCCACCTTCACTTGGAGATAGTACCGACCAGCCGTCAAGTTACTGGCGGTCAGAGTCGCACCGGCAGTTGTGGCTGTCGAGGAACCACGCACGACGGGGACCCCTGCCACAATCTGCAGCAGATCGAAGGATAGCGTCCCGAGGGCCGGGTTGAAGGTTACATCGAATTGGACATCGTCGGCTTTCAGAAGTTCGAATTGGTACCAGTCTTCATCGGCAGGATCCTCGATAATTTTTCCAGCGCCATGGACACCGGGAATCACACCGACATCACGAGCTGTCTGCCAGGTATCGTCGCCGTCGCTATTGATATAGTTTTCATATCGTGCCAACGCGAAGTCATCGCCGCTGCCATTCCCGCTAGATCCCCCGACCACGATCTTTCCATTGCTCTGGATCGCCACGCTATTTGCAGCAGCGTCAGAGCCTGCGACGAAGTTCGTCGTGACTTTGCCATCACCGTCGAAGGTGGGATCGAGGCTACCATTCATGTTGTAACGAGATAATGCGAAGTCATACCGGTCGCCATTCGAACTTTGTCCCGCGACCACAATCTTTCCATCGCTCTGGATCGCTAAACTTCGTGCATAATCACGAGAGCCTCCGATGTCCGTTGTGACTTTGCCATCGCCGTCGAAGGTGGGATCGAGGCTACCGTCGGTGTTGTAACGAGTTAACGCGAAGTCAAAGTTGCTGCCATTCTCACTCCATCCCGCGACCACAATCTTGCCATCGCTCTGGATCGCGACGCTAGATGCACTATCCAGAGTGCCTCCGTTGTCCGTCGTGACTTTGCCATCGTCGTCGAAGGAGGTATCGAGGCTGCCGTCGGTCTTATAACGAGCTAACGCGAAGTCACGGTTGCTGCCAAACTCACTCCATCCCGCGACCACGATCTTTCCATCGCTTTGGATCGCCAAGCTGAATGCCTCATCAAAAAACAAGAATGCGAAGTCGGTTGTGACTTTGCCATCGCCGTCGAAGGTGGGATCGAGGCTACCGTCGGTGTTGTAACGCGTTAACGCGAAGTCATTCGTTCCGCCAATCTGACTTGCTCCCGCGACTACGATCTTTCCATCGTTCTGGATCGCGACGCTGAAGGCACGATCCCTAGGGCCTCCGATGTCCGTCGTGACTTTGCCATCGCCGTCGAAGGAGGTATCGAGGCTGCCGTCGGTGTTGTAACGCGTCAACGCGAAGTCGTAGATGCTTCCATTCCAAATTTCTCCCGCGACCACGATCTTTCCATCGCTCTGGATCGCGACGCTTTTTGCATGAGCGTCAAAGCCTGCGAAGTTCGTCGTGACTTTGCCATCGCCGTCGAAGGACGTATCAAGGCTACCATTCGTGTTGTAACGAGTTAACGCGAAGTCTTCGTTGCTGCCATTCCGGCCATATCCCGCGACCACGATCTTTCCATCGCTCTGGATCGCTACGCTGAATGCATGATCAAGAGAGCCTGCGAAGTCCGTCGTGACTCTGCCATCGCCGTCGAAGGTGGGATCCAGGTCGCCGGCCAGCAAGATGCGTTCACCGAGTAGCTCCGCGCGTAGAATCCGACGGCGGGAACGCTGCTGATGTGATGGGCCAACCTCTGCGCCGCCAAGTAGCTGGGCGATACCGCGCACCATCTGAGAGAAGGAGAGGCGACTGGGAAGCCACGCCTCGCATCGGCGGAATGCCTTGGTCCACCACTGAATTGTCTGCCGCTGCTTCTCCATACAATCCTGACGCAGCAGTCTGAGCCTGATGCGCAACTTCCCCGCCTTGCGATGCTCCTGGCCTGAACGACTGGTTCTCTCGCGGTTTCCAAGGTTGGAATGATTCATGTTGGACTCGCTATGGCTTTCCAGAAAGATCGACCTGATCCCTGGGAGGTCCACTGCTGGGTGAACCTATCGGCGACGCTGGCAGGTAGCGCGCCCCCCAAGGTCTTAGCGATCTGTGCGTCGCGCTTTGATCAAGAAAACGTCCGAAGGCTCTCGCGATAAGGAAATGCAACACCGATCGGGAATCGCATCGCTAGCGGCAAAGCGCATGATCTGGCCCTCCATGATCAAAAAAACGGGAAAAGAGAAAATGTTCTTCGGTGTGGGAGTTGCAAGTGTCAATCGGGCGAAGGTTTTCCCCACTTGCAACTTGCACTTGATGCGAACCAGCGAAATAATCGAAGGGTGTAAAGCGATGATCGGGCTCTGGAATCACGAACGGCTTTTGCGCCCATGAATAGCCCAAGCAGCGAACTGTATCGCGAACTGCGAAGCCTGGCGAAATTTCTCATGAAGAGCGAGCGAAGGGGGCACACCCTGACGCCTACCGATCTGTTTCATGAGGCGTATTTCCGACTCAATCCATTTCTTTCGGTTGCTCAGCGGGACATCGGGGAGTTTCGCGGTCTCTTTGCGGTAACGATGAGGCGTCTGCTTGTGGAGCATGCCCGAAAACGGGCGAGAAGGGCTCGGATGCTCCACCTGCTTGCCATCCCTGCGGACCAGATTCAGACGGTTCTGGAGTCGCAGACCTCAAATGGCCTGGCCGACCGATTGCTCGAACTGGACTTGGCTCTTCAGCGACTTGCGGAAGTCTATCCTGTGCATGCGAAGGTGGTCGAACTGAAGTACTTCGGCGGACTAACCGTCCATCAATGCGCTGATCAACTGGAAATTGGCCCGGCAACGGTGCAGCGATACTGGCAATTCGCCAGGGCATGGATTGGTAGGGAAATGGAAAAAATCGACGACGGCAAACGGTAGATTCCCCAAGCACCATCGACTGCTACGGCCATGCACCCTTCCGAACAGCCCCTCGATGAACTTCTGGAAACGGCGCTCCATATTGCCAACCGAGAAGAACGGGAAAAGTGGTTGGAAGAAGTCCTTGGACATGACAGACAAAAGCTAACGGAACTACGTTCTTTGGTTTTCTCTGCCGAGAAAACGCTCTGGATCGACACGCCGTTGCAATCGGTGCGCGAGGAACTGAATGCACCAGAGCCATTGGGAGAAGTCCAAATCGGTCCATTCGAGCTGCTCCGCTTCGTTGGGCGGGGAGGGATGGGTGAGGTCTATCTCGCTCGACAGCATCACCCGGTCCAAAGACTGGTTGCGATCAAAGTGATTCAGCAGGAACTGGAAAGCGAGCAACTTCTGGAGCGTTTTCGCTTTGAACAGCAAACACTCGCGAACATGGAGCATCCGAATATCGCGAGGATCATCGATGCCGGGGTTACCGAGTCCGGGGCTCACTACATCGCCATGGAGTATGTGCACGGCCCTCAATTGCTCGAATACATCCGTTCCGAAAAACTGGATCTTCGAGGAAGAATTCAGCTGGTCCTGCAAATCTGCCTCGCTATTCAACACGCGCATCAAAAAGGAACGATTCATCGGGATATCAAGCCAAGCAACGTGCTCGTCTCGATCGTGGATGGGAAACCGCTGGTGAAAGTGATCGATTTTGGAGTCTCTAAGGCATGCAACACCCAAGATCCTTCGGATACTGCCTTAGAGCAGATACAGACACCCAGGAAAGTCGTTTTCAGGGACACCTACACAGGTGTGTCACCTGGGACTCCGCGATTCATGAGTCCGGAGCAATATGCTTCTAATGGGAAAGGAATCGATACAAGAAGCGACATCTATTCGCTAGGAGCATTGCTCTACAACGTATTGGTGGATGCCCCCCCCTTCGATGGCGTGCCGGTCGAAGAGCTCTCTTTCGATCAACTGACAGAGGTAATCACACAAAGTGATCCGGTTGCACCAAGTCAACGATCCCCTCAGCATGCCCGTGCTCTGAAAGGTGATTTAGACGCCATTGTCCTCAAAGCGATGCGGAGGCAACCGGAAGACCGGTATCAGACGGTCGGTGAACTCTATGATGACTTGCAATCGCACTTGAATGACCTACCTGTGAGGGCGTATCCAGGGTCTCCCCTAGCACAGGCGATCAAGCTTTGCAGACGGCATAAGATTTTTTTTGCATCAACATCACTTGCGATTTTCGGATTGCTTTCTGGACTGGTCTTTTCGATTGTTCAGGAGCGCAAGGCGATGGAGTCCGAGCGGTTGGCCCAGCGCCGCTCCTACGGTTCAGACCTCCTTCTAGCAAGCATGGCGATTTCCAAGAGGAATTATGCTCTCTCTGCGGAATTGCTAGGACGCCAGTCTCTTCAAGCACGGTCGACCGTATCGGGCGAGAGGAATCACGACGGTAAACGTTTGGACTGGAGGTTTTTGTCTTCCCAGCTTCCCGTCGATCCAGCGACCATCCTGCAACTACCGACCAAGCTCTATTTCGGTCTGCAGCTTCCAGATCGCGATGAGATTGCTTGTGGAGCAAAAGATTCTCACCTGCGAGTGGTTCACCGGACGACGGGCGTGACCCGGCTGGACATCGACACAAAGCAAAAAGAGATCAACGGGTTGGCGAGAAGTGCGGATGGGACTGTGCTAGCCACCGCAGGGGATGATGGCAGCGTGAAGCTCTGGAACGTCGAATCAGGAAACCAAGTGGGTCAATTTCAGGCTTCTACGGAGCCCGTCTATCAAGTGGGCTGGATCGCCGACGGCAAACGATTTTTGACCGCCGGAGTTCAACCTCACGTTTCCGTCTGGTCCACGCCAGATTTCGCACTGAATCGTCTCCTGGAGTCTTCCAACGAGGCACTGGAGTGTCTGGATGTAGGCCCGCAGGGGCAGGTGGCATACGGCAGTGACCGTGGGGTGATCCGCATCGCCTATTTGTCGGATTCCGGAAGAGATGAGATTCAGAATCTAACCGTTTTTACTTCTCGCGCTCTGAATGTGAATCGTGTCTCCACGGTCACCTTTTCTCCAAGCGGCAAAATGCTTGCCGTAGGATTGAACAACGGATACCTGATCCTACTGCGCGAGAGAAACTCGAGGTACCACATCGTCGAGAGAGTCCGTTTTCCCACCACCGTAACGGCGATCGCATTTGCTCCCGATGAATCGAAAATCGGTTTAGGGGAAGACAACGGGTCCGTGCATCTGATGAATCTCCCCGAGGATTGGCCCACAAGCTCTCGATTGGTATTCACAAAATACTTTTTTGATGAGAATGTCTCTCTGGCACCTGAAATCGATCCTGCAAACCCTGAGACACTTTGGCGGTTGGTTACAAAGACCGATCCAAGTGATCCGGAGAACGAGATTCCACTAGAGATCGATCGGGTTTATCTGGAGTTCCAGAAGCCGCTGAAGAATATCTTTTTTTCCGACAATTACGTCAGAGAATGGACTGATGATGCGGGGAATACCAAGCCCGAATGGAAGGAGATCCCCAAGGGGGTCATATTTAAGGAGGATGGAATTGAACTGCAGTTCGAGAATCGATACCGAGGGTGGTCCGACCTGAATCAACTCATCGCTCAACGCCGACTTTCCAGTTGGTCTCCTCACACCAAGCGGATAGCAAGCTTGTGCTGGAATGCAGAGAAAGATGAGTTGATCAGCTTCAGCGAAGATGGCGCGATTCGCACCGTCAGAACTGATGTCTCCAAAACGATGAAAGTCGGTGGGGAGGACATCAAGGTGTTTGTTCCGTTACGCGACGGCAAAGTCGCATTGCACACGATGGACGACCAAGCCTACGTCTTGAAGCTCAGTCCGCATCACAATGAGCCTTCTTCAAGTATCTTGTTTCCACCTTTGAGTGTGGTGACTTCTGGGTTTGCTGTTGACGATTCCGGCGGGCTTCTCGTTCCTGTCACCTCTGGAAACACAAAGCCTCAGGAACCGAACATCTTAACTCGCTGGAATCTTCAAACCCAGGCCGAATCGATTGCTACCGAGCTGGATGATCAAGTGATTTTTCGCTTTCTGGTTGGTCATTTGCGGGGTGAATGTGTCGCGATCGTTGCGGTAGATCCGGAAACGGCGACGTCGACAGAGGGTCAAAAGATTTCTCTCGCGTCTTGGGACCTAGCGAATCGGAAGATGAAATGGAAGACGCTTCCGCGAAATCATGCCCATCGAATCCTCAAGACTTCACCGGATGGGAATTATATTTCGTATGTCGAAGAGAGGACGGTTCGGATCATCGATGCGAATTCTGGATCCGAGCGTATCGTGGATGACTTTTCCGGAATGCATGTATCCAGCACCTGCTTTTCACCAGACGAGCGGTTTTTGGTTGTAGCCATTTCAGACAACTCCTTGGTTTGCTACAGGATTTCCGACCGCAAAATCGCTTGGAAATTGCGTACAGCGGGCAGTCCTATCAGCGATCTTGCTTGGTCCAGGGACTCCGTGACACTTGTCGGTGTCAGCCAGGATGGCTTTCTGCGCACGTTCGATACGCAAATCGCGCAGATGACCAGCGAAATTTCCGTCGACCTAAAGAACCCGATCGGCGTGAAGCTGTCGCCTGAGGAAGACTGGATCTTCATTCTTGGACGCGATGGAACGCTGATTCGGATGCCCTGCGGGAGACGCCTTCCCTAAAAGTCGGTACCGTGGCATGCGACGGCGTGCCAGTGTCTACCATCAATCCATGCAGCTCTATTCGGAAAGCTTCAATTCCGCCAGAGCCTTCCCAGTCTGCTGGTAGACAAGCACCGTGTCGTAGTCGCGGAGCTGGCGGCCGAAGCGATTCACTGCCTCCACATACCGATCCGCAGTTG
>Ga0315900_10009498_pt1 | contig 12327 bp, 10 predicted proteins | sample LakEriMetagenome_FD_203521 | JGI IMG/M metagenome (GOLD analysis project Ga0315900, IMG submission 203521) | Freshwater fungal communities from buoy surface, Lake Erie, Ohio, United States - Buoy 12 MA114 | ecosystem: Environmental > Aquatic > Freshwater > Lake > Lake biofilm | place: USA: Lake...
TTGCACCATCCTGACCTGTATCGGATTTTCCGTCCCGATCTTGAGAACCCAACCGTTGATGATGCGATGCCAGCATTCATGACCTTCCAAGCAATGCCGATTCCTTATATCGAACCAATCGATATGTCGAATCTCGTGTTGTTCCTGGCATCGGATGAGTCGCGCTACATCACGGGACACCACATCCGTGTGGATGCAGGCTCATTGCTGCAGGTCCCGGGCTCTGCTCGCGCCTGATTCGCACGCCCTCACAAATAGGAAAGGGTCTCATTGACCCCAGCGGATAACTTCTAAAGGGTGAATCCGGCAACCCCCAACGAAATCCACCAGTCCGAAAAGCTGGCGAATGTCCTTTATGACATTCGTGGCCCCGTGCTGGTTGAGGCCAAGCGCCTCGAGGAGCAAGGGCACCGGATAATGAAGCTCAATATCGGCAATCCTCACCCATTTGGGTTTGAAGCGCCGGAGGAAATCATCGTTGATGTGATCCGCCATCTTCATAACGCACAGGGCTATTCCGACTCACAGGGAATTCGCTCGGCGCGCACGGCTGTGGTTCAGCATTACCAGGAGCGCGGCATTGAAATCACCGACCCTGATCAGATCTGGCTCGGCAACGGAGTTAGCGAGCTAATCCAACTCTCGCTCAACGCTTTGCTTAACGAAGGTGACGAAGTGCTGATTCCTGCACCCGACTACCCCCTCTGGACTGCTTCAACCAGCCTTGCTGGTGGAACTCCGATTCACTATCTCTGCGATGAATCCAATGATTGGAATCCTGACGTTGAAGATATTCGCGCCAAGATCACTCGCAACACCAAAGCAATCGTGGTTATCAATCCGAATAACCCAACAGGTGCGGTGTACTCACGGGAGACCTTGCGCCAAATTGCCGACATCGCTGTCGAGCACAACCTCATTGTGTTTGCCGATGAAATCTACGACAAGATTCTTTATGACGACGCTGAGCATCACACGTTCGCTGAACTCGCACCAGATGTTTTCGTTGTGACTTTTAATGGCCTTTCCAAGGCTTACCGACTCGCGGGGTTCCGCAGTGGCTGGATGATGATGACTGGCCCGCGTGACAATGCGGAAAGTTATATCGAGGGCATCAACATGCTCACCAACATGCGCTTGTGTGCCAATCATCCCGCACAGTACGCAATTCAAACCGCACTGGGCGGGCGCCAGAGTATTCGTGAATTAATCCTCCCCGGTGGTCGCTTACTTGCACAGCGTGATGCTGCAGTTGAAGCACTCAACAAGATCCCGGGTGTTTCATGTGTGAAACCACGAGGTGCGCTTTACGTTTTCCCGCGTCTTGATCCTGAGGTGTACCCAATCGCTGATGATCGACGTTTCGTGCTTGATTTTCTACGCGCAGAGAAAGTGTTAGTAGTCCAAGGTACGGGCTTCAACTGGCCCAAACCAGATCATCTTCGAATCGTGACTCTCCCTTGGGCGAAGGATCTAACCGAAGCCATCGCGCGACTCGGCAATTTCCTCTCGAGCTGGAAACCACCAAAGGACTGACCTTGCGCATTCGCTCGTTACTCGTTGCCACATGCTTGCTAGCAGCTTGTGGGGACTCCACAAATGAAGCCGCCGACGTAACTGTTGAATCAACCACAACTACAGCAAGTACGACCACACTTCCACCAACTACGACCACCACAACTTTGCTGCCACCAGATGGCAAGACCTCCGATCAGCGCGTGCTTTCTCTGGTACAGAAAATTTCTGGTGATTACTTGCAGCCAAAGAGCGTTGTCTATTCGGGAGACACTGGTCTCGTCTTTGCACAGAACATGATGTACCGCCATAACGTCAGCGTTTTTGATCGTTATGGCAACCTGATTACCGAAATCGCAGACGCAGTTGACCTCGCCGATTTTGGTGAAGGAATTCCTGGCCGTGCCACAAAGGTGAAAGGCTCACCGGTAGAAGCAGCCTTCTCCCCCAATGGCAAATTTGCTTACGTATCGAACTACGAAATGTACGGCGACGGATGGAACCCGGTTGCCGACGATGACTGCCAAGGGCGCAACTGGGATCCTGCGTATGTGTACCGCATCAATGTAAAAACCAAAAAGATTGATCAAGCGATACTTGTCGGTGCAGTACCTAAATTCCTCGCTGTGACCCCAAATGGAAAGCGGTTGATTGTCTCGAACTTCTGTTCAATGGATGTCTCAATTGTTGACTTGAAATCACACAAGGAGATCAAGCGCATTCAGGTGGGTACTCATCCACGAGGGATCGCAATCACACAAGACTCCAAGACCGCGTACATCGCAGTGATGGGCACCGCACAAACCGTTGAAATCAATTTGCGGGACTTCTCAACCCTTGAGATTCCAAATGCAGGGCAAACACCGCGTCATCTTGTGCTGTCACCTGATGATCGGGTTCTATACGCAACCACCAATAAGTACAACACTGTCATTGCTACTGATACCGCCACAAGAACAATCATTGGCACGGTGCGCACAGGTACGGAATCACGTTCAATGGTGATTTCAGACGACGGCACTGCACTTTATGTGGTCAATTACGTGAGTGGAACGCTGCAGAAGATTCGCACGTCAGATATGACCGTGCTGCAAACGCTGGATACAGGCACGCGACCAGTTGGCATTACTTACGATCCTGAATTGCGCCGTGTGTGGGTTGCAAACTACGCAGGATCAATCTGGCTTTACGACGACAAGTAGTCGGCAATAAGTGTGCGGAGCGACTTAGCGCCCCGCACACTTCAAATCACTTGCCGAAAAGGCTGTCGGTGATCATCGGGCCGATCACTTCAGCAGTCTTGTCAGCGCTGGCAAGGGCGGCGAACAAGATAAGGGCGGCACCAGCCATTGACACATTCTTCATGAATGAAATCATCTCCATCGGCTTGGTCTGCTCATCGGCAGCCCAGAAGTTGTGCATCATTACTGCCATTGCCAAGAGCACCGCGGCCAGCACAAGCGCGCCAAGGTCGGCATACACACCAAGAATCACCGATAAACCACCAGCGAGCAACAAAGCACCCGACAACAGATTCGCAACTTTTGGATATGGGACCTTTTTGAAAGTCGCATATCCCGTCATTGCTTCGGCTTTCGTGAAGTGGTTGAGACCACCAACTACAAACATGAGTGCAAACAGCACTCGACCAATAATGAGAATTACATCCACGGCCAAACCTCCTGATAATCAATTGAGCCGAACGGAAAGGTTATGGAGTTGCTTCTGGCGAGAAGCGGATACTCAATAACTTCCTGATTTGTAAAGGTTTGAGATCGCTCTTGCTAGCTCTACGTCGGCATCCGAAACACCTTTTGTCACATGTGTCGACGCATGAATGGTGACGAGCCCGGGGTATCGAATATCAATGTCTGGGTGATGGTCAACGGCATCTGCAAGCACAGTGATTGCAGATGCAAACTCTCCAGCTGCAGCAAAAGTCGGTAGATGGAAATTTGCGACTAAAGCGGTGTCAATGTATTCCCAGTCATCAACACCGGTCTCGTGGTGCAACTGTGCGACGCTGACGGGAACATAATCACGCGCCATAGCAATCAGTTTGGCCCCGGAATCGCCAGTAATTGCTTTGTGATGGTCATCAGCGTCAAGTTTGCACCGAGCTTGTATGAGTGAACACCATCCCATCGATACGAAGTGTCCGTGGCGATTCCTTCATCTTCACAGTATTCACTTGGACCATCAACGAACGTGGCTTGCCCGGAATTACTTTCAGCAGCCTTACGAAGCAGGTCATTCACGTGAGCAACACGATCGTCCATCGCCCGCTCAGGCATCACAATCACATTGGGGTGACGGAGTTCAAGGGGTCGCATGCACGGCACTTCGAGGAATGCTGCATGCACTCCCACCTCCGCCAATGCATCAATACCCATTTGCACACCCACTAAAAATCGTTCATCAAATTCTTTGCTTGCGAACTTGATCAACTTGCCATTCACCTCTTGGTCAAACACATCCCAAGCACCAATCATGACTAAAGCAACTGATGCACGCGCTCGCACTGCACTGTAGGACCAAGCGGTTGTCCAGCCCCTGCATGCCTTGAAGCCGTGGGTATAACCCACTGAGCTAATGATCTTGCCGTCTGAATAAACACTGCATCCTTCGAGCGAACCATCACGAATCACAAACGTCTTTTCAACGCCATTGGGGAGGTTGTTTACTAAAGCACGCGCGGTTGAATCTCCCACAATCACGAGCTGGCGAGGCAGTGACACAGTGATCGGCACTGTGGTGGCGAACTCGACATCGGTGCGGTTGTCGATGCCGAATTCATAAACGGCACGGGCATTTGAGTGGTACACACCCAGCCCAGTTGCCAACAGAGCAACTGTGGCAGTAAGTGTGGCGAGTTGAGCGCGCTTTGCCGCGCCTGAGTTCCAAGTTCTTTTCAGCCAGCCATTACGAATTGGCGTTTCCACGAATCGATAACTGAACTCGGATACAACAATTGTGATTGCCATCGCCAAGAGAAACCGACTGACGCTCCCGAAGTACGCCTCACAAAAAACACTGATCGGCCAGCTCCAGAGATAAAGGCCATATGACCTCTTGCCGATAGCCACTAGCGGTGCTGACTCGAGTAGCCCTTTAAGGAAACCTGAGCTTTGTTTTGTTGCAGTGATAATGAGGGCTGCGGAAGCAAGAGTTACCAGGGGCAATATCCAGAAGTAGGTGTTGTCATTTTGTGGTTTGCCGATTGCAAACGCCAATACAAGTGACCCTATTGCGAGTGCTCCGACCAGTGTTCCAACTCTGCTTTTCTCTGCGCCAGTGCGTGCCGACCGCCATGGCTGCCACAAAAATGCAAGACCTGCTCCTAGTACCAATCCGCTTGCACGCGTGAAGGTTGATAAGTAGAGGAAGTTGTGTGTGTCTACATCTTGAATACGCCAACGAACGACGTTGGGAAATCGCTGTGGCCAATCAAGGGCCATCGCTATAGCGGTCCCACCCATGAGTGAGACCGCAACGCCTACAAGCAGAGTTCCACGTGTGCGGGAGCCAAAGCGCGTTTTTGCCAACAGCAAGAAAACAACTGGCCATACGATGTACCACTGTTCTTCAACACCGAGGCTCCATAGATGCCGCAACAATGTGGGTGCACCAGAGAAATACTCGACCTTGCTGAATATCTGACCCCAGTTTGCCGAGTAGAAGATCCCCCACAGATAGTCGCGGCGAAGCTGTGTCCTCTGAAACTCGTTACCCCAAAGTGCATTCCACAATCCGACCACGAGCAGCACTGCCACAAGTGCTGGAATCAAGCGTCTGATACGACGCATCCAAAAGGCACGCAAGCTGATCGCTCCGTTTTGCTCCGACTCTGCAATCAGCAACGACGTGATTAGGAATCCGGATACGACGAAGAAGACTTCCACTCCGAAAAACCCACCGGGTATCCAGTCAAACCCGGCGTGATAGAGCAATACGGCCACGACAGAAATGGCCCGTAGGCCGTCGAGCCCAGGCTGGTATTTCATTTGCCCCCGTGATTGGGTCACATCCACCACCCCTAGACGCTATTAGATCGGTGCAGTTCCAGCAGGGTGCTGATTGGCATAACAGCAAGACACCGCCCATCTATTCTCATCCCGATGAACACCGTTGTTTCCCTTCTTGCCTTGGCCATTGCAGTGGCAGCCGTTGTGTACGCATTCACCAGGCAGTCACAATCAAATCCACCACAGGGGCAGCCCGTGGTGGACACCGCCACGTTGAAGAATGAGATGTCCGCTGATCTTGCTCGCACTGTGCAAGCCACAGTTAACGAAACCCTGACCAATGCAATGCAGGTTTTGGGCAATCAAGCCCGCCATGATCGTGACGAGGCGATCAAGCTGGCTACCGAAAAAATCACAGCAGCCGGCTCCGAGCAATTAGGCACCCGTGCTCAAGTCATTGATGAGTCCCTCAAAGGGATCACAAACCAGATGAATGAGCGCATCACCGCGCTCACTCAGGAACTCAATCGGCTTCGCGAAATCAACAGCACGCAAAACGAAGGCATTGAAAAGGCGCTTGTATCTCTGGTCCGCGGCACTGACAACTTGAAGGAAATTCTCTCCAGCTCACAAAAGCGTGGTGCCTGGGGTGAGCGAGTAGTTGAAGACATGTTGCGTGCCGCTGGATTCGTTGAGAATGTGAACTACCAAAAGCAATCCACTAATGAAACCGGTGGTCGTCCCGACTACAAGTTCATGATGCCGCCGAATCGTGTTCTTTTCATGGATGTGAAGTTCCCACACGATAAATATGCAGAATTCGTTACCGCCGAGTCTGACGCAGTTCGGCTCCAAGCGCGCGCCGATTTCGTGAAGGCCATTAAGGGCCATGTTGATGCACTTGCTAAGCGTGACTACATCAACAATGCCAAGGAAGAAGCCGTTGACCTCGTGCTGATGTTTCTGCCAATTGAAAGCATCACTGGTTTCATTCACGAAGCAGACCCAACTCTGCTTGACTACGCACTCAGCAAGAAAGTTCTGCTCTGTTCGCCGCTTACTTTGTATTCATTCCTAGTGGTGATCCGCCAAGCCACTGACAGCTTTCACACAGAGCAAACTGCCGCATCAATCATGCAGCAGATCAATAAGTTTGATATCGAGTGGAAGAAATATGTCGGTGCCGTCGATGATGTGAAATCTGCTGTCGACAAACTGGGTGAAAAAATAGATGACATCAGCACCGGTGGCACCCGCTTCAAAAAGCTTTCAGTGCCGATCCGTGATATCGAAAAACTACGCAAGCAACAGGGAGTGCCCGAGCTTCAAAGTGGCGACCAGTTTGAACTACCCGCGGGTGACGACGAATAACTACCAGTTGCCAGCTACGTACTTGGTTTCCAAGAACGCAAGGAGACCGTCGTGCCCACCTTCACGGCCAATGCCAGATGCTTTAACGCCACCAAATGGCGCTGATGGATCAGAGACAAGCCCCCTGTTCAATCCCACCATGCCGGTCTCAAGGGACTCGGCAACACGCATGCCTTTGCCCACATCTTGGGTGAACACATAGGAGACCAATCCATGCTCGACACTGTTTGAGTGCGCGATCACCTCATCGGTATCACCGAATCGCACCAGCGGCGCAACAGGGCCAAATACTTCTTCATTGAGGATCCGTGCACCTATCGGAACGTCAACGAGAACAGTTGCCTCGTAACCACATTGAACACTTGACGCCTTCTTGCCGCCACAAGCGATGGTTGCACCGTCAGTAACCGCGTCGGAAACCAGTGCCGCCACACGTTCTTGCTGCGCAGACGAAACCAGAGGGCCAAGATTGGTGCCTGAATCGAGTCCGTTACCAACACGAAGTGATGACATTCGATCGGTGAAACGCGCTGCAAACTCCTCATAGATGTTTTCATGCACAAATAGTCGGTTTGCAGCCGTACACGCAGCACCACCATTGCGCATCTTGGCAATCATCGCGCCATCGATTGCTACATCCAGGTCTGCATCTTCAAACACAATCAGTGGAGCATTACCGCCGAGCTCCATCGAACAGTTAATTACTCGCTTGGCTGCCTGCGCAATCAGTATTGAACCAACAAGTGTTGAACCAGTGAATGAAAGTTTGCGGACTCGGCCACTATCAAGCATTGCTTCCACTGCGGCTCCAGGCTGATCTGTAACCACATTATTCAGAACACCGTCGGGCAAGCCGGCGTCTCTGAGAATGTTGGTGATAGCAAGCGCAGTCAATGGGGTTTCATGGGCGGGCTTCAATACCGCGGTACACCCCGCCGCCAGTGCTGGGCCAATTTTGCGTGTTGCCATTGCTGCAGGGAAATTCCATGGAGTGGCAAGTAGTGCGACCCCCACGGGTTGGCGCGACACCAGAAGCCAATTGCCACCATTTGGTGCGCGGCGGTAATCGCCATCAATTCGCACAGCCTCTTCACTAAACCAACGGAAGAACTCGGCTGCATATGCGACTTCAGCTTGCGCATCTGCAAGAACCTTGCCGTTTTCTCGGGTGATCAACTCAGCAAGGCTGTCTCTATTGGCCAGCATGATTTCAAATGCCTTACGGAGAATTTCCCCACGTTCACGAGGTGCAGTTGTGCGCCACATTTGCGCGGCATCATGCGCACGATTGACTGCTTCAAGACATTCCAGAACAGATGAATTGTGAACGTTTTCAATCACAGTTCCGTCTGCCGGATTGGTTACTTCAAGACTTGCCATTGTCACAGTCTTTCAGGCAAAGAGCAGGTTTGCACTCCAATGCTGACGCTAGGTGCGATGACTATTTCAGTATTCTCAACATGTGCCTTTCCCAAAACTTTCACAAGCGACCACTGTGGCAAAGAGGCTGGCAGGCAGCAGAGATGACTGGCGGATTCATCGTCCCGAACGTCCAGTACTCCCCCACGCTGGCATTCACTGGATCGGACCGATAGTCGCAATTGGCTCAGTTCTAATTGGCTGGTTCGCATTTGCCAACGCAGTCGGCGACGATGGTGTTGGATTCGCACTCTTTATTGGTGCGGCATCAATTCTGCTGATGGCATGGAGCAATCTTCTCTCAACTCGTGCACTCTTTTTGGAGAAGTTTTTTGGCGGCCTAGATCGGATGTACCGCTGGCATCGTTGGTATGGAGCAATTGCAGTTGGGGCGATGTGGCTTCACATCGAAAATGTGGATGATGTTAAAGGGATCAGGGGGGCATCAAAGAACATTGCAGATGCTGCTGAAGATCTAGCTGAAACCGGATCAACATTGCTTTACATCCTTGTAGGTATCAGTCTTTTGCGCTGGTTGCCAACTCGATGGTGGCGACTGAGTCACAAACTTCTTGTACTGCCGTACGCATTTGCTTGCTGGCACTTCTACACATCGACCAAGCCATACGCGAACAATTCACCCTGGGGTTGGTGGTTTACCGGTTTCATGATTTTCGGACTCGCCGCCTGGGTGTACCGGGTGATTTGGCGCGACATGATCAAACGTGGTTCCAGATACCGAGTAAGCGATATCGCCAAAGCTGGTGAAACGCTCACCATTGAACTCGAACCTCTCGGCAACGCGATTGAGCAGCGACCAGGTCAGTTTGCATTTCTCAAATTTTCAAAACGCGGTCTCACCGAACCCCACCCGTTCACCATCGCATCGTCGCCAAAGGAGGGAGTGCTGAGATTCCTGATTCGTGATTTGGGTGACTGGACACACAATCTGATGCAGTCGGTGCAGTTAGGTGACCGGGTCATAGTTGAGGGCCCATACGGATCTCTCCATCCACTTCCTAGCGACCCATCGGCTAAGACGGTGTGGATTGCAGGTGGTGTTGGTATCACACCATTCCTCGCCGCATTGCAATCACTAACCTCCTCAAGAGTTGAAAAGCCGACACTCTTTTATTGCATACGCTCTCGCGATGACGGTCCTGGTCTCAGCGCTCTACAGCAGGCTGCCAATGATGGGCTGATCAACCTGCACCTTCATGTTTCCTCTGAAGGCACGCGCCTTAAGCCAGAGGACATAATTCGCAGTGTCGGTAAAGAAGGTTTGGTGGGTGCACACGCAGTGATGTGTGGTCCGAGTCCATTGATTCGAGCAATCAGGCCAATGCTTCAATCAAACGGTGTTAGCCAAGTACACGTGGAGGCATTCGATATCCGTACGGGTATTGGCCCCGATCTGTCTTTTGATATTGAGCTGCTTGTAAAACAGGCGCGGCAAAGGGTGTCCGTGCGACGAGCACATGATCCAACAAATGTTTGATTTTCAAGGACGGTTCCCATGATTGATCCAAAGTTGAAACGCGCTCTAGGGCAGTCAGCAAAAGCAGTTGAAGTAGTTGCCGCAACACACAATTCAGTTACGCGCGCGTACACTTCGCACTGGGTTACGCAGGTTTCTTTTGAAGAACCAATAGTGATGGCGAGTGTCTCACCAAAACACGACACTTACCCATTGATGATCGCAAGCGGTGCTTTTACGGTGTCATTTCTCGCTGGTGATCAGGTGCATATTGGCCAGTACTTTTCTTATCCGGGCCGACGTTTTCATTACATCGCACCTGAATATCTCACTGAAGTTGATGGCCACCCAGTTGTTCCAGATTGTCTCTCTTGGGTACATGCTGAGATTTTCCAGACCATGACGATGGAAGATCATGAATTGCTCTTTGCCCGGGTCACAGACTTTGGTTATGGACGTCTTCGTAACGACCCGCTCGTGTATTCATCTAGACATGGCTGGAGAGTTGCATCAGAAAAAGCACGCGCACCTGGTGAGAGCCCACGTGATGCTCTACTCGAGCGCCTAGCTGCTGCTGGGTACAGTGCGGTGATTGAGGACGACTCCGAAGACTGATCACCAATTAACTCTGAGAGATTGAGTCTGGTTCAGAGATTTAGGTGGAGACGCGGCACCACAGTGACTACGCCACGATGCACGCGCCCAAGCTGACCATGATTATTTTGTGACAAAGTGTCACAAATTGTGGGCAGGTTAGGGTAAATCCTGTCGCAAATTGGCAAGGCCAGCCCATCTCGTAATGAGACGAAGTCGGACGAGAAAGGGCTGAAACCCTCATTTAGCGGAGGGTTTTATTCGATGCGCAAGCCGGAGATTGCACGGGCAATCACCAGCTGTTGAATCTCTGAAGTGCCCTCAAAGATGGTGTGAATCTTTGCGTCACGGTGCCAGCGCTCAACTGGATATTCGCGGGTGTAGCCGTAACCACCAAGAATTTGAATTGCTTCTTCGGTCACACGCACCGCAACTTCCGACGCCTTGTACTTCGACATCGAACCTTCACCGTGGGTGAAGCCGCCGTTTTTGGCGGTCCAAGCTGCACGCCAAATGAGCAAACGCGATGCATCAATCTCAGTGATCATGTTTGCAAGCTTGAATGCAATTGCCTGATTCATGATGATCGGCTTGCCGAATGCGTGACGCTCTTTCGCGTACTCAAGTGAGTACTCATATGCAGCGCGCGCGATACCGAGAGCCTGCGCACCAACGGCGGGGCGGGTGGCTTCGAAGGTTGACATTGCTGGCTGCTTCTCGCCGCTCTTGCCGCGCTCACGAGCACGCGCAAGTTTTGCTTCAAGTTTCTCTTTGCCGCCCAACAAGCACCTGCCCGGTACGCGAACTTCATCGAGTACAACTTCGGCAGTGTGTGAGGCACGAATTCCATGCTTTTTGTACTTCTGCCCCTGCGACAACCCTTTTGTTCCAGGAGGCACTACGAACGATGCCTGACCACGGCCCTTCAATTCAGGATCCACCGCAGCAACAACAACGTGCACATCTGCAATACCACCATTGGTGATCCATGCTTTGGTGCCGTTCAAAACCCACTCATCAGTCGCTTCGTCATAGACCGCACGCGTGCGCAGCGATGACACATCGGATCCTGCATCGGGTTCGCTCACACAGAAAGCGCCAAGCTGGATTTTTTCGGGTGTTCCGTAACACTGAGGAACCCACTCAATCATCTGCTCAGGAGTTCCATTGGCAGCAATACCTGCCGCAGCGAGTCCAGAGCCCATGATCGCCATGCCGATTCCAGCATCACCCCAGAACATCTCTTCGATTGCAACTGGAAGAGTGAGTCCCGATGGATCACCCATTCCATTCATCATGAAGTCAAGGCTGTAGAGACCAACTTTGGCCGCCTCTTGGACTACGGGATACGGAAATTCTTCGCGTTCATCCCATTCATGTGCGGCGGGACGGATTACATCAACTGCAAACTGATGCACCCAATCTTGAATCTGCTTTTGTTCATCACTGAGGTGGAGGGAAAATTCAGCCATGTGCTTAAGTTACCAGTCGGTACAGCGTTTGCCTCAGTCCAGTGGCCAGAGTTTGGCACTACGCAACAAGTGGTTTGCCGCGCAGAACTTGGTGGCCACGGAGCGCGTCACGCAAAGGCATCGGTGAGGCACCAGGAACAAGGCTGGACACGGCCACGCAGTACTTGCTCACCCTCATCGGTCGCAGACCAATTTTCCGCGCATCAATTAATGCGGGGCCATTTTCTGTTGAGGATTTGATCTCCATCACTACAGCGTTGGGGAATAGATCGCCTGTGGCCCCGGCTGTTGCGGCAATGAGATCAACATCCATTGTGATGCGTTCGTTGGTCCGTGAATTGATCAACGTGCGTCGGATGTATCGAAGATCTAGCGAAGCCACCAGCGGCGGCAAGACCATTGAGCCATAGACCGTGTCTAAAGCGGTGGTCAGATGCGAGCGCTCAATCACAGTTAGGTCTACGAACCCATTACCGTCTCGAAGCCAGCGAAGCTTGTTTGTCTCTGATCGATC
>Ga0315900_10009499_pt1 | contig 12326 bp, 7 predicted proteins | sample LakEriMetagenome_FD_203521 | JGI IMG/M metagenome (GOLD analysis project Ga0315900, IMG submission 203521) | Freshwater fungal communities from buoy surface, Lake Erie, Ohio, United States - Buoy 12 MA114 | ecosystem: Environmental > Aquatic > Freshwater > Lake > Lake biofilm | place: USA: Lake...
GCGCCATGGGGCGCGCGCGCACGAGTTCCTTGTTCATGTACGCCTCGAACGTCAGCTGCTGCACGTCGCGGTCGCGGCAGATGGCCACGAACCGTTCACGACGCTTGTCGCTGCTGTACCAGAAGCGCTGCATGATACCGAGCACCCAGAAGACCTTGCCGTGGACCTTGAGGAAACGCTTGCGGGCCGCGGCCAGGGCACTGGCCTGCCCAGTACGCAGGAACTCCTGCACCGCTTCGCCCACCATGCGGCCGCAGGCCATGGCGTAGTAGATGCCCTCGCCCGAGGCGGGGGCCACCACCCCGGCGGCGTCACCGGCCAGCACCACGTCACGCCCGTTGTCCCAGCGGGGCAACGGCTTCATCGGAATGGGGGCGCCCTCGCGCCGCAGGGTGGGGGCATCCTGCAGCCCGGCGGCACGGCGCAGGCCGGCCGTGGCGCCGCGCAGCGAGAAGCCCTTGTCGGCGCTTCCCGTGCCCACGCTCAAGGTGTCGCCGTGCGGGAACACCCAGCCGTAGAAATCGGGTGAGTACGTCCCGTTGTAGACCACGTCGCAACGGGCGCCGTCATAACCCGGCGGCGGGTTCTGGGGCTTGCCGACGATCTCGTGATACGCGAAGACATACGAGGTGCGTTCGGCGCCAGGCACCGCTTGGCGCGCCACCTCGGAACGTGCACCGTCAGCACCAATCACGCAGCGCGCCCGCGCACTGGAATGGCCGGTGGCCGCTCCGGTCTGGCTGGCACGCGCCGTGAAGTGCACCACGCTCAGGCCATCGGCGTCACGCGTCAACTTGTCGAAGGTGCCGATACGGCGCACCGCGCCCGCCTGGGCCGCACGCTCGCGCAACCACTCGTCGAAGACGTCGCGGTCGACCATGCCGACGAAACCGCCGTCGATGGGAATGTCCACCTGCCGGTCGGTGGGCGAGACCATGCGGGCGCAGCGGATCTTGGCCACCAGCAGGTGGTCGGGGATGTCGAAGTCCTTGATCAGGCGCGGCGGGATGGCGCCTCCGCAGGGCTTGACGCGGCCCGCCCGGTCGAGCAACAGGACGGAGCGGCCTTGCCGCGCCAGGTCGTGGGCAGCCGTGGCACCGGCAGGCCCGCCGCCGACGATGATGACATCAAAGGTGTGCGGCTCGTTCATGTCGATCCTCGTGAGGCAGGGGGGCGGAATTCAGCGCGGGGGCCGAGTGGCATGACCGTGCGGCTTGAAGAAACAGGCAATGCGATGTGGCGCGCCAGCGCGGCCGCCAGCACGAACAGGGCTGCCTCGGCTGCGAACACGCAGACGTAGGCGGCCACCTGCGAACCGATGAGCCAGCGCGCAAGGTCGCTGGCGGCGGTGCCCAGGAAGCCCCCGAGCGCGAAGCCCGTGGCCTGCGCCGCGCCCCACAGGCCCATGCGCACGCCCTCGCGGGACGGCTGGCCCTGGCCCGCCAGCGCCATCATGGAGCCAATGGCCGCGATGGAGAAGGCGCCATTGGCCACCCCCAGGATGAAGACATTGGCGCGCAGCGGCCAGGCCACGCCGTCCTGAAGGTCGCCCACGACCAGGCCGGCCAGGGCCAGGGCCGAAGCTCCGCAGCCGCCCACGATCCAGGCACGCAGCGAACCGAAGGAGACACTGCCCCAGCGGCGGCCGGCCAGCGCCCCCAGCAGCATCCCCGCCAGCGTGCCCCCATGCTGCACGCCCGAGAGCTGCGTGGACTCACCGGGCGTGAAGCCAAACCGGATGCCGGCAAAGGGCTCCAGGATCAGATCCTGTGCGCTGTAGGCCACCATGGAGACGAAGACGAAGATGGTGAAGCGGCGCGCGTGCGGGTCGGTCCAGGCCTGGGCCAGGGCCACTCGGAACGAAGGTTTGGCACTCTCTGAAGGCGCCACGGCCCGGCTGCCGTCCTGCTCCACCCCCCAGAGGGCGGCCCAGGCCACGCACAGCGCCACCAGGGAGACCGTGCCCGACACCAGCACCAGGCGGGCGGGCGAATACGGGTCCAGCCAGCGGCCGGCCAGGCCTGCCGTCACGGCAAAGCCCAGGATCATCAACACCCACACCAGCGTGGCGGCCGCGGCACGCCGCTCCTGCGCCACCTGCTTGGCCAGCAACACCAGCAAGGAGGTGCCGGCCGCACTGACACCCAACCCCACAAGAGCGTAGCCCAGCACGGCCAGGCCCAGACCGGCCAGCCGGTCGGTGCTCATCCAGGCCGTGGCCACGGCCGCCAGGAAGCCGCCCAGGGCCAGCACCGCCATGCCGCCCGCGATCCACGGCGTGCGCCGTCCGCCCATGTCGGAGCCAAAGCCCATGCGGGGGCGTGTCAGTTGCACTGCATGGTGCAGGCCCACCAGCAGGCCCGGCACCAGCGCCGGCAGCATCAGCTCGACGGCCATCAGGCGGTTCAGCGTCGAGCTGGTCAGCACGACGATGGCCCCCAGCGCCATCTGCACCAGGGCCAGGCGGAAGATGGCAAACCAGCTCACTGCACCCCCGCCCGCAGCGCGAAAGCGCTGATCATCATGCCGGCGACATACAGGGGCACCCCCAGGCCGCTGAGCCAGAGCGCGCGGGCCACAGGCTTGGCCAGGAAGCGCCTCATCATCAGCAACTGCACTGTCACGCACAGGGCGACCGCGCCGGCATGCCAGGGTCGGTCCCAGGCCACCAGGCAGGCCACCACAGCTACCTGCGCCAGCACCATGGTGGCGCAGGCCACCCAGGCGGCGCCACGGGCGCCCAGCTGCACCGGAAGGGAAGCGATGCCCATTCTTCGGTCACCCTCAATGGCCTTGAAGTCGTTGAGGGTCATGATGCCGTGAGCCCCCAGGCTGTACAGCAGGGCCAGGATCATCGACGGCACCGCCGGCATCTGGCCCCCGGCCATCACGGCCGCCCCGGTGATCCAGGCCAGGCCCTCATAGGACAACCCGCAGGCGGCGTTTCCCCACCAACCGTTGCGCTTGAGGCGCACGGGCGGCGCGCTATAAGCCCAGGCCAGCAGCAGGCCCAAGGCCGCCGCGCCGAAGCCCCAAGGCCCCAAGGTGGTGGACAGCAGCAGCGACAGCACGGTCCAGATCAGGGCGAGGTACAGACCCCAGCGCCCCGGCATGCGCCCCGACGGAATGGGCCGATGGGGCTCGTTGATGGCGTCTACATGCCGGTCGAACCAGTCGTTGACCGCCTGGCTGGTGGCGCAGACGAAGGGGCCCGCCAACAGCACACCGGCGAGCACGAGGCCCCAGCGTCCCTCCAGGCTCTGGCCCGAGGCCACCACCCCACAGGCAAACGCCCACATCGGGGGAAACCAGGTGATGGGCTTGAACAACTCGGCGATCGCCGAGGGCGCGGGCAGCGTGGCGGCAGATGCAGCATGGGCCATGCCTCATACTGCACGTGACACATCAAAGTGTCAATCGATGTTTACGGCAGGTCGCTCATCATCGGTGTCGCTGCCACCCTGGCCGCCCATGCCAAAGCGGTTCAGCTTCACATACAGGCTCTGCCGGGACAGCCCGAGCAACTGCGCCGCAGACGCCCGGTTGCCATGCGTCATCTGCAGCGCGGCCTCGATACACAACTGCTCGATGAGTTCAGTGGTCTCGCTGACGATGTCTTTCAGCGGTACCCGACCTACGAGTTCGGTCAGCTCACTGACCGAGCGTGACACCCGGTCGGGCGTGCGCTCTTCGCCCTGCAGGCGCCGGCTGATGTCGCGGATGGCGAAACCCAGGCGCGGTCCGTCCGGCATCGACAACACGCTGGCTGAAATCTCCACCTCGATCTGCGCGCCGAATTCCCCCCTGAGCGAGGTGGTGAACAGCCCCACGGAGCCCCGCTGGCGAAGGTTGGTCACCAGCACACTGAGTTCCACCCCCGTGCGGCCCAGCCAGCGGTCCAGCATCTCGCCGCGCGCCTGTTCCTCGGCGCTGAGTTGCGCCATCAGCGCGAAGGTGCGGTTGGCCGACACCACGCGGCCCTGGGCGTCGGTGAAGACCAGGCCGTCAGACGCCTGGCCCACGTAGGCCTGGTACAGGCCTTGGAGCGCCTGACCGGCGGTATGGGCCGCACCGTGGGCTTGGGCCATCTTGGCCACCGGCACCACCCGTAACAGCAGATAGGGCATCTGGTCCTGACGGAACAGCGTCGCAGACACCCAGGCCAGGGCACTGTCCTCGGCCAACGCCAGCCGTACGGGATCGCGCTTGCCCACCGCCCGGGCCGCCGCCAGCAGGCTTTGCAGCGGCTCGGCCGAGGCCTCATCAAACAAGGCCGACAGCCCCATGCCGACGACCCCGCCTCGTGACTTGGCCACCAGGGCTTCGGCTGCCGGGTTGGCTTCCACGATCCTCTGGTTCTGACCGTCCACCACCAGCAAGGGTTCGTGGCTGGTTTGCAACAGATGCCGGTAGCGCGTGTCGGCCTCGCGAAAGCGCCAGTAGTCGCGCTCCATGGTCTGCTGCGCTTCGACCAGGCGTCGCTGCAGGGCCACGGTGCTGCGCAGATCACGCCCAAAGGCCACCATGCGGGCCGCACCAGCGGACTCGCCCTGGACCGGCACGGTCATGTACAGCACGGGCAGATCGTCCGCCCCCGGCACCGGATGGTTGACCTGGCGCCAGCGTGAAGGCGTGGCCTGCGCGGCGTCGTTCAGGGACGCGACGATCTTCTCGCGGCTTTCCACCGTGACGGTGTCGATCCAGGGTCGGCCGACCCAGGCGGCAGCCCCCAGCCCGGCAAGGCTGCCGTCATGCACGGCAACCTCTAGCACACGACCGTCCGCGTCCAACAGCACCACCAGATCACTGGTGGACTCCACCAGACGTACGGCGGCCCTGGGGTCTAGATCACCGATGAACAGGTTGTCCGCCATCAGGGCCTCACCAGGCGAAACCGTGCGGTCCTGTACAGGACCGCCGTCTGTTGGACACAAGATGCACCCATGTTGATGAACATCGAACTACTGAAGAGACCCTGAATCTTCGGGCGGCCGGGACTGCTGCGCACCCGCCCGCTCGGTCAGGATTTTGTCTGCGGCATGCGGGGCCGAGCCCGCATCCGACGTGAGGTCGGCACCCACCCACTGCACACGCGACGGGTCCGCTGAAAACAACGGCCCCCCCACCATGATGACGAGGCCGGGATTGGCGGAGTACTGGCGCATGGCCTCGATACGCTCCCGCAGCCAAGGCAACTTCAATTCACTGCCCACAGAGATGCCGGCCACATCAAACCACTCGCTGCGCACACGCTGCACGGGATCGATGCCCGTGCCCGCGACGCCACCCACGACATCCCAGCCGTCGCGCCTGAAGAACTCTGCCACCACAGACAGGCCGAACATGTGGGTTTCGTCATCTGGTTGAGCCAGCAGGATGCGTCGCCCGGCGGCAGGCCGTGGCGCTTCACCACAGAAGTCGGCACTGAATTCCCGCAGCAAGGCTTGCAGGCGCCCCACCGCCACCGTCACGGCAACGAAATCCGAACAATCGTCCACCCAGCGCTGCCCCATGCGGACCGCAGAGGGCACCAGGAGGTCCAGGTAGATGGACTCAATGGACAGGCCACGGCCAATCATCCGGCGGATCGCCTCGACGAACCCGGACTCATGGTCTTCAAGAAGGTGACCGAAGAACTCTTCGAACTCGGCCTCGGTGGGTTTCATGGCGGGTACCGCAGGTGCCTGCCCATGGTACTTCACCAGATGCGGAATCACGTGATCCGCCAGCACGGTAAACAGGCGGGCTACGCGCTCGCGGCGGTCCAGGGCCTTCGGCAGGGTGGCCGGCGGCACCAGATGAAGCCTGTCCGCCACCGGGCGCCGCCAGTGGTCGGCATCGGCGGCAGCGTCGTATGTGCCCGGCGCAGGCGCATCGACCGGCAGTTCAGGAGGCCGCGCAAACCTGCCGAACACGGGGTGAGCCACGGACGCCGCCATCGCGCTGAGTGACAGCGCGCTGGACGGATCACCGTCTTGCCCGGATCGGCCGCCACCCTCATCAGCCGCCTGATCCCGCAACTTCCGGCGAAAGTTGTCTGGGTTGTACACCTCGTCCTCCAAAACAAGCCTGCACACGTCAGTGATTACCCTGATACGGTGCGCCGCAAAGGGCCCGGCACGAATTCCTGAACCCCGGCCATCGCCGTGACCTCAGGCGAACTCCTCTCTGGAGCAGCACCCAAGATCCGTTGCGGGTCTGTGCCGGATCATCAAGGGCGGTCTTCCTGATGTCAAGTAGTAATGACGTCAATCCTGATTGACACAATCGGCCTGAGCGCCTACGCTGGCTGCCAGAACCTGGAACTGCCTCTGCCCAACGATGTCCCGCCCCGAAAAGGCACCTGCCGCCCTGTACACCCCCGAGCAACGTCGCCGGCGCGATGAAACGCGCTGGACGCTGGTGCAGGGGTTGCTCGCGCCGCTGCAGTTCCTCGTGTTCGCGATCAGCCTGGTGCTGGTGGTCCGCTACCTGGCCACCGGCGAGGGCTTCGCCATCGCCACCGCCTCCATCGTGTTGAAGACCGTGCTGCTCTACACCATCATGGTGACGGGCTGCATCTGGGAGAAGGTGGTTTTTGACGTCTGGCTCTTCGCCCCAGCCTTCTTCTGGGAAGACGTCTTCAGCATGCTGGTGCTGGCCCTGCACACCGCCTACCTGCTGGCCCTGTGGCAAGGCACCCTGGACGCGCGGGGGCTGATGTGGTTGGCCCTGGCCGCCTACGCCACCTACGCGGTCAATGCCACGCAATTTGTGCTGAAACTGCGTGCTGCACGGTTGCAGAGCGACGCAGAGCGGCGCAGGACCGCTGGCCCTGTGGCGGCTGGCCTGGGCGGCACCACCGCGGAGGCCGCCCGATGAGCGCCGTGATCCCTCTGCACCTGGACCAGCCTGCGGAAAACGGCTGCACCGACGCACCCGTGCTGCGCGAGCGCGGCCAGCGCGAGGTGTTCTGCGGCTTGACCGGCATCGTCTGGCTGCACCGCAAGATCCAGGACGCGTTCTTCCTGGTGGTGGGCTCGCGCACCTGCGCGCACCTGGTGCAGTCGGCTGCCGGCGTGATGATCTTTGCCGAGCCGCGCTTTGCCACCGCCATCCTGGACGAGCGTGACCTGGCCGGCCTGGCAGACGCCAACGACGAGCTCGACCGTGTGGTGCAGCGCCTGCTGTCGCGCCGACCCGACATCAAGACCCTGTTTCTGGTGGGTTCCTGTCCGTCGGAAGTGATCAAGCTGGACCTGTCGCGCGCCGCTGAGCGCCTGTCGCGTCAGTTCCTGCCGCAGGTGCGGGTGCTGAACTACTCCGGCAGCGGCATCGAGACCACCTTCACCCAGGGCGAGGACGCCTGCCTGACCTCGCTGGTGCCGGTGCTGGGCACCACGCCCCCGGAAGGCGGCGCCCAGCGCCAAGCCTCCCCGCTGGTGGTGGTGGGCACCCTGCCCGACATCGTGGAAGACCAGTTGGCGGGGCTGCTCACGCGCATCGGCGTGCCCGCCGTCGCCTTCCTGCCGGCGCGCAACGCCCAGCGCATGCCCGTCATCGGCCCGGGCACGCGCTACCTGCTGGCGCAGCCTTTCCTGGGTGACACGGCCCGCGCCCTGGAAGAGCGCGGGGCGCAACGCATCGCCGCACCCTTCCCCATTGGCATCGAGGGCACCACGGCCTGGCTGGAGGCCGCCGCGGCGGCCTTCGGCATCCCCGCGTCCACCGTGGCCGAGGTCACGGCCAGCGCCCGCGCCCGCGCCGAGGTGGCCCTGGCCCGCCAGCGCCAGGCGCTGCAGGGGCGCAGCCTGTTCTTCTTCCCGGACTCCCAGCTGGAGTTGCCCATTGCACGCTTCCTGTCACGCGAGCTGGGCATGGTGCTCACCGAGGTGGGCACGCCCTACCTGCACCGCGAGCATCTGGCGCAGGAGCTGGCCTGGCTGCCCGCAGGCACCCGCCTGAGCGAAGGCCAGGACGTGGAACGGCAACTGGACCGCTGCCGCGCCGAACGGCCCGACATCACCGTGTGCGGCCTGGGGCTGGCCAACCCACTGGAGGCCGAGGGCCTGACCACCAAGTGGGCGATCGAGCTGGTGTTCTCGCCCATCCATGGCTACGAGCAAGCCGCCGATCTGGCCGAGCTCTTCGCCCGCCCGCTGCGCCGGCGCGAGCTGCTGGCCGCCTGACCGGCCGAACACGCAACAGGCACCGAACGGCATGCAACTGACCCTCTGGACCTACGAAGGCCCCCCGCACGTGGGTGCGATGCGCATCGCCACCGCCATGCGTGACGTGCACTACGTGCTGCACGCGCCCCAGGGCGACACCTACGCCGACCTGCTGTTCACGATGATCGAGCGGCGCGACCGCCGCCCGCCCGTGACCTACACCACCTTCCAGGCGCGCGACCTGGGCGGCGACACCGCCGAGCTGTTCAAGACCGCCGCCCGCCAGGCCTACGAACGTTTTGCGCCCAAGGCCATGCTGGTGGGCTCGTCCTGCACTGCCGAGCTCATCCAGGACGACCCTGGCGGCCTCGCGCAAGCCCTGCAGCTGCCCGTGCCGGTCGTGCCGCTGGAGCTGCCCGCCTACCAGCGCAAGGAGAACTGGGGCGCCGCAGAGACCTTCTACCAGGTGGTGCGCGCTATTGCCGGCACCGCCCGCCTGGAGCGTGCGCCGCTGGCCGGCCGCCGGCCGCGGTGCAACCTGCTCGGGCCCACGGCCCTGGGCTTCCGTCACCGGGACGACGTCATCGAGATCACCCGCCTGCTGCAGCAACTGGGCGTGGACGTACACGTCACCGCGCCGCTGAATGCCAGCCCCGACGACATCGCCCGCCTGCCGCAGGCCGACTTCAACGTGGTGCTGTACCCCGAGACCGCTGGCCAGGCGGCGCAGTGGCTGCAGCGCATCCACGGCCAGCCCTTCACCAAGACGATTCCCATTGGCGTGGGCGCCACGCGCGAGTTCCTTGCCGAAGTGGCCGGTCTGGCCGGTGTGGACGCCACCAGCGTGCTGGCCGAGAACGCCTCCCGTGCGCCCTGGTATTCCAAGTCGGTGGACTCCACCTACCTCACCGACAAGCGCGTGTTCGTCTTCGGTGATGCCTCGCACGCCGTGGCCGCAGCGCGGGTGGCCGCGCGCGAGCTGGGCTTCAAGGTGGTGGGCCTGGGGACCTACAGCCGCGAATTCGCCCGCGAGGTGCGCGAGGCCGCCAAGCTCTACGGCGTCGAGCCGCTGATCAGCGACGACTACCTGGAGGTGGAAGCGCGCATCGCCGAAGCCCAGCCCGAGTTGGTGCTGGGCACGCAGATGGAGCGCCACATTGCCAAGCGCCTGCGCCTGCCCTGCGCCGTCATCTCCGCACCCGTGCACGTGCAGGACTTCCCGGCACGCTATGCACCGCAGATGGGCTTCGAGGGCGCGAACGTGCTCTTCGACACCTGGGTGCACCCGCTGATGATGGGCCTGGAAGAGCACCTGCTGACGATGTTCCGCGAGGACTTCGAGTTCCACGAAGGCGCCGCAGCCTCGCACCTGTCGCACGCCGGGGGCGCCGCGCACGCCCCAGAGCCCGCGGCAGCGCAGACCGTGGCCGCGCAAGACATACAAGGGCCCGATGAGCCTGCGCCGCAGGCGCTGCACATGCCGCAAGTTCCCCTCACGGCCGACAGCATCGCCATCGCCCCAGGCGCCCTGCAGGTCACGCCCAAGACCACCAGCCCACACGCCGAGCCCGCAGCAGCCGCTGGCCCCGCCGCCTGGAGCACGGACGCCCAGAAGGAACTGCAGAAGATCCCCTTCTTCGTGCGCGGCAAGGCCCGCCGAAATACAGAACGCTTCGCCGCCGAGCGCGGGGTGTCCACCATCACTGTCGAGACCCTCTATGACGCAAAGGCGCACTTCGGTCGTTGATTTCGGGCTGGGCTTCCTGCCCGGCTCGGCCAAGGCGGCGTCCCAGGGTCCGGACGCTGCGGCGGCCGTGCCCCTGCGTGTGGTCATCGTGACCATGGACACGCATCTGGCCAGCTCGGTGGCCCGGGCAAGTACCGCCCTGGCGCGCCAGTGGTCCGGCCTGCAGCTCGGGCTTCACGCTGCATCGGAATTCGCGGGTGACCCAGCCGCCACCCAACGCTGCCGCGACGACATCGCCCAAGCCGACATCGTGATCGCCGGCATGCTGTTCATGGAAGACCACTTCCTGCCCATCCTGCCGGACCTGCAGGCCCGCCGAGACCGCTGCGACGCCATGATCTGCATCGCCTCGGCCAGCGAGGTGGTCAAGCTCACCCGGGCGGGCGCATTCGACATGAGCAAGCCGGCCAGCGGGCCGATGGCGCTGCTGAAGAAGTTGCGCGGCAAGAGCAGCAGCGAGGGCAAGCCCGCCACGGGCGGTGCCGCCCAGATGAAGATGCTGCGGCGCCTGCCGCAGATGTTGCGCTTCATTCCCGGTACGGCCCAGGACGTGCGCGCCTACTTCCTGACCATGCAGTACTGGATGGGCGGCTCGGACGAGAACGTGCTGAACATGGTGCGCTTTGTGGTCGACCGCTATGCCGACGGCCCGCGCCGCGCGCTGCGTGGCAGCTTCAAGGTGCCGCCGCCGGTGGACTACCCCGAAGTGGGCGTGTACCACCCGCGCATGGCCGGCCGCCTGTCGGAAGATGCGGCCACGCTGCCCGGGCCGCCAGCAGCGGCGGGCAGTACCGCGCCCGCAACGGGCGGCGCCGTGGCGTCTGCGCCGCGCGGCACCGTGGGCCTGCTGCTGCTGCGCTCGTACCTGCTGGGCGGCAATGCCCGGCATTACGACGGCGTGATCACCGCGCTGGAGGCGCGCGGCCTGAAGGTGGTGCCGGCCTTCGCCGCCGGCCTGGATTCGCGCCCGGCCATCGAGCGCTTTTTCATGAAGGACGGCCGGGTGACGGTGGACGCCGTGGTGTCGCTGACGGGCTTCTCGCTCGTGGGCGGGCCGGCCTACAACGATGCCAAGGCGGCCGAGGACACGCTGGCGCAGCTGGATGTGCCCTACCTGGCCGCCCACCCGGTGGAATTCCAGACGCTGGACCAGTGGGGCGGTTCCGAACGCGGCCTGCTGCCCGTGGAAAGCACCATCATGGTGGCCATCCCCGAGCTGGACGGGGCCACCAGCCCCACCGTCTTCGGCGGTCGGCCGGGTGGTGCCGGCGTCACCTGCACCGGCTGCGACCACCGCTGCACCTTCAGCGGCCAGGACAACGCGCACGAGCACAGCGGCGCCCCGCGCAACGTGCAGCAGGACATGGCCACCTGCCCGGAGCGCGCGCAGATGCTGGCGGCCCGGGTGGACCGCCTCGTGAGCCTGCGCCGCAGCCAGCGTGCCGAGCGCAAGGTGGCGGTGGTGGTCTTCAACTTCCCGCCCAACGCCGGCAACATCGGCAGCGCGGCCTACCTGTCGGTCTTTGAGTCGCTGTTCCACACGCTCAAGGCCATGCAGGCCCAGGGCTACACCGTGGAACTGCCGGGCAGCGTGGACGCGCTGCGCGAGGCGGTGTTGCAAGGCAACGCGGCCCAACACGGCGCCGATGCCAACGTGCACACCGTGATCGCGGCAGCTGACCACGTGCGGCGTGAACGCTGGCTCAGGGAGATCGAGGGCCAGTGGGGTCCGGCCCCGGGCAAGCAGCTCAGCAACGGCCGCGGCATCCTGGTGCTGGGGCGCCAGTTCGGCAACGTGCTGGTGGCCGTGCAGCCCGCCTTCGGCTACGAGGGCGACCCGATGCGGCTGCTCTTCGAGAAGGGCCTGGCCCCCACGCACGCCTTCTCCGCCTTCTACCGCTACCTGCGCGAGGACTTCGCCGCGCATGCCGTGCTGCACTTCGGCACCCACGGGGCGCTGGAGTTCATGCCCGGCAAGCAAAGTGGCATGTCCGGCAGTTGCTGGCCCGACCGGCTGATCGGCGACCTGCCCAACATCTACCTCTACGCCTCCAACAACCCGTCGGAGGGCGCCATCGCCAAGCGGCGCACCGGCGCCACGCTGGTGAGCTACCTCACGCCCCCGGTAGCGCAGGCTGGGCTGTACCGGGGTCTGCTGGAGTTGAAGGCTTCGCTGGACCGATTCCGCGGGCTGCCGCCGGAGGCCGGCGAGCGGGACGAACTCGCTGCGCTGGTGCAGTCCCAGGCGGCCGAGCTGCAGTTGGCCGAGCCCGATCCACTGTGGACCGCCGGACCCGCGAGCGAGCTGAACACGCGAGTGGTCCGCCTGTCCGAGCAGGTGCTGGAGCTGGAGTACACCCTGATTCCCCACGGGCTGCACGTCACAGGCCGCGCACCCTCGGCCGCTGAGCGCGTGGACCTGCTGCTGG
>Ga0315900_10009500_pt1 | contig 12326 bp, 16 predicted proteins | sample LakEriMetagenome_FD_203521 | JGI IMG/M metagenome (GOLD analysis project Ga0315900, IMG submission 203521) | Freshwater fungal communities from buoy surface, Lake Erie, Ohio, United States - Buoy 12 MA114 | ecosystem: Environmental > Aquatic > Freshwater > Lake > Lake biofilm | place: USA: Lake...
ACAAGTTCGTCGAGATGACTCAGATCGCTCAGGTCTTCGATGGCGAGTGAAGAGTTGCGAAGCGGCATGGTCTTGTCTGGCCAGTCGATCAGGCAAGTCGAGCGAGCAACCACCCAGAGGCACCAATATGCGCAAGCGTCACCAAGACGGAGGCGCTGTGCAGCCATTTGAAGCGCGCACGCTGCCCCGTATCGGTGGCGCGGTTGATCGCGGGCATGAGCACTTGGCGCACTGGCACTGTGGTGAGGGCGATCGCGGCCATCACAGCGGCCGCCATGCCGTCGCGCGGCCACCAAAGCAGCGCCGCCAGTGCCGATGTGGCGATGACGAACAGATAGAACCAGGGGAAGGCGCGGCGCAGCAGCGGGCCGGCCGAAGCTGCCGGCATTGCCGAGAACAGGAACGCAGCAAAGCCAAACGAGTACAGGGTCATCCCACCAAACAGCAAGGCGGTGCTCAAGATGGCCAGGGAATGGATCAACATCAGCCCAATGTAGAACCTCGGCCCGCAACCTGGGCACAACCCGCTTCAAGACCTTATGCGCCCTTCGCCTGACTTGGCGGTGCCTGCAGCCGTGAAGCGTTTGCTCTACGCTGTGACAACTGGGGCATAGCGAGCCGTTGGGGCGACCGAGGCTGTTGAAGAGGGACCCAAGGGGTGCAGAAACAGGACAAATCGCCCGCCGCGATCTCAGCTGAAGCGATGGGCGAGATCATTCAGATGGCGCTGAGCGACCATGTGAGCTTTGAGCAGATCCGGGCCCTTCATGGCTTGGGGCCCAATGAAGTCCAGGCGCTGATGAAGCGAGAACTCAAGCGGGGCAGCTACGTGGCCTGGCGCAAACGCGTGCGCGCGTTCACACAGCGTCGTGCGTTCTACAAATGACTGCCGACCCGCATCCCTGGGCCAAAGAACTGGGCACGCTCTACGACCACGCATGGCATCGCCTTATTCGCGGTGTGCACGATCGTCACGCGCCTGCACGCCACCCCACGCTGGCCACGGTCTCACTGGAAGGTTTGCCGCAGGCGCGTACTGTCGTGTTGCGAAAGGCTGACCGAACAAGTGGCCGCCTGGAGATTCACACCAACCTGTTTTCACCCAAGGTGGCTGAGCTCAAGGCCACGCCCGTCGCGGCCCTTCATGTGTGGGACAGTGGTTCACGACTGCAAATCCGGGTGCAGGCTGATGTCGTCATTGCCCATGGTGATGACGTAGCCGAAACCTGGTCCAGAGTGCCTGAGCAGTCACGCTCTGCCTACAGCCGTAGCTGCGTACCAGGGAGCCTGATTCCGGATGCTATGGCCCACGAGCCCACACCCGATGCAGCCGCCTTCGCGGTTGTGCGCCTTGACATCCGCCTGATGGACCTCTTGCACCTGGGGCCCCAACACCGGCGTGCGCAGTTCGCTCGAGAAGGCGGCTGGGTCGGGCACTGGGTTGCGCCTTGAGCCTCTTCGACCCGAGGCGGCTCGCTGGACGCCGTCTTGTTGGGCCACATCCCGCAGTAGTCCTGGCCCACCGGCGCTGTCGGCACATCCTGTGACTGTGCAGGCGCTTCATGTCTGGCGCTTGGGCTTGAAGTAACTGCTGAAGACACGTGTGCTGCCGTCCTGGGCGATGAGCAGCACGTCGTAAGGGTCCTGCCGGTTGCCATATGCAGGACCGTCCATTCCCGGTGAGCCGTGGGGCATGCCGGGCACGGCGAGGCCTATGGCATCGGGACGCTCCTTGAGCAGGCGCTGGATATCGGCGGCAGGGACGTGGCCTTCTATGGCGTAGCCGCCCACAAGCGCCGTGTGGCACGAACCCAGCTTGGCCGCGATCTTCAGCCGAGCCCGGGCAGCAGTGTTGCCCACGTCGTGCACCTTGACTCTGAAGCCGTTGGCCTCCAGGTGGGTGATCCAGTCCTTGCAGCAACCGCAGGTCGGGCTCTTCCACACCTCGGCAAAGATGGTGGGGCCCTGCGCCAGGGCTGCACCGGGTCGCCAGAGCAGCGCGACGATGCCCGCCAGCGATCCCAGCATTGCTCGCCTTGGTTTCAAGACCTACTTGCCTTCTCGAATCTGATTGCACCCATGATGCACGCTTGGTAGTGCCCTGAGTGGGAGCTTGCCTACTGCGCGCCGTGCAGACGCGCGGCCGACGCTCAGCCCAATGGTGTTGCCTGTGGCGCAGGCCTGAGAACCTCGGCTTGTCGAATCAGTTGCCTTCAGGGGCCGAACTCAAGTCCCAGAAGGTGCCCTCCCAGTTGGAAATCCGACCCTGCGAGTTACAGGCTAGACACTGCCAGACGATGGCCCAGTCTTCGTTGATTCCAGTGTCGACGATGCGCTGGTCACGCTTGCGGCACCTGAAACACACCGGGCCGGGGATCTCTTCAGGTCGATCGAAGTCCGAAGCGTGGGCCACCACGGCCGTCAGGAATTCGGCCATCTTGCGCGCCGGTCCGCGCTGCGGCGCGATGAGTCCCATGTCGTCCAGGTAGTGGGTGAGGTCGATTGAGTAGATCGGCATGGCGGTATCAATCAAGCGCACTTGGCTCAGGTGTTGCGAAATGCATACCTACGGTATGGACGAACGGGCCGGCTTTGTCGCTTGACAGGGCCCGGCTGGCAGTGCTCTTCTAGAAAAAGGCAAGGCTGTCTTGCCCCGTCAGGAGATTGTGATGCCGCAACCCATGCTTCCCACTGTCAACGCCGTGCTGCAGATGGCCTATGCCGAGGCTCGACGGATGGCCGACCGGCCGTCCGCCGAGAAAGACAGCCCCGTCGTGCTGGAGGCGGTCGTTACCGTCTGGTCTCTTGTGAAGGAGCGTCTGCCGGCGGGAGACAACCGAGTGCGCAAGCTCGACGAGCTGATCACGCAGATCACTGTCGGCCAACGCCCCAGTGCCGAGTGACCCGGCAGGTGTGGGGTGGGAGTAGGGCTGTTCCGCTTGCGGATCAGTCGGGACGTCACTGAACTTCCTGCGTTGAGAGCAGTTTGGACTGTGAATGGATGCAGCGCGACCTGTGCATCCATCCAGATCACGTAGTGAGCTACCGGCAGCGGACCATTTCCCTCATTCGCATCCCGTCAACCCATCCCGCCAGGAGACATCACGTTGCCCCCACCCGTCTTACCCCACAGCCTGAAGATCGGCAGCCGTCGCTACAAGGTGGTGATGCAGCAGCACGTCACCCCCGCTGGACTGATGGGACAGGTGGACTACGGAAGGTGCTTGATCACGGTGGCCACGCACAGCTCGCGCTCTGGGCGGAAGTTCCGTCACACGGAGGTTCACGACACCTTCTGGCACGAGGTGACTCACGGCATCCTCAAGGAGATGGGCCACCAATTGTGGCGCAGCGAGCGCTTCGTCACACGGTTTGCCAATTTGCTCACCCGTGCCATCGAGTCGGCGCGCTTCAAGGGAGATGCACGATGAACGCCTCAGCCTTGCGCCGTGCCTTATGCCTCGCGCTGACCGCTTTTTTAAGCTGGCTCGCCCCCTGGTCCGCACACGCCAGCTACCAGCCCTCGGCCACCTGGCTCCAGCGCACGGATGACGTGCACATTCGGGCTGACGCCTCTACGGTGCAGACCGTCCACTGGGTGATCCGCATCGATACCGAGGCCGGGGTAACCAACTATGCCGAGCGCCGCCTGGAGTTCAGCTCGTCGCTCGAGACTCTGGAAGTGCTGGAGGCCTTCACGCTGACGCCTGACGGCAAACGTCTGGTGGTCGCACCTGACAAGATCCGCACGATGGAGGCCTACGACGAGGGAGGCCCGGATTTCAGTGACGCCAAGGTCAAGGTGGTGATCTTCCCAGCGGTGACCGTGGGGGCTCAGCTCCACCTTCGCTACCGCAGCACCCAGCACACCCCGTTCTTCCCCGGCCATACGAGCTGGACGGTGCATTACCCACCGGGGGTGAGATTCGAGAACACCCGTGTGGACATCCGGCACGACCCTGGCATCGACGTCAAGGTACAGGGCAGGGGAGTCGCTGGTGGCCGCGTTCAGGCTCAGCCCGACGACGCCCCCGGCACCATCCGCTACGCATTCACGTTCCGTCAGGACAAGGCCTCACCACCCGAGCGCGGCCGGGTGGAGCTGTCGGATTTTGCGCCGGCCGTGCATGTCACCACCTTTACTGACCGCGCAGCTCTGGCCGCGGCCTACCAGGCGGGCGCCCTCCCCAAGACTGAGCCCACACCGGCCGTCAAGGCGCTGGCGGCAGAACTCACCGCCGGCGCCGCAACCGAGCGCGACAAGGTGCGGCGCCTGTACAACTGGGTCAGCCGGAACATCCGGTACGTCTCCATGCAGGTGGGAGCAGGCGGCTACATCCCTCACCCTGTGGAGAGCATCCTGGAGCACCGCTACGGCGACTGCAAGGACCACGTTGTCCTGCTGGAGTCACTGCTCAGAGCCGTAGGCATTGCCAGCACCCCGGCCTTGGTCAACTCGGGCCTGGCCATGCGGCTGCCCGAACTCGCACTGCTCACCCCGTTCAACCACGTCATCACCTACGTCCCGAGCCTGAACCTCTACCTGGACTCCACGGCCCGCTTCGCCCCGATGGGGACGCTGCCCGAGGAGGTGATGGACAAGCCCGTGCTGCTGACGGCCACCGGCCTGGTAGCCCGCACGCCAAAGTCTTCGCCCGCCACCGACTTCACCCACACCCGGGCCTGGATGCAGGTGATGGACACGGGTGCGGTCTTGGGTTCGACGCTGGCCGTGATGGGGGGCTCGGAAGAGGTGGACTCGCGCTCGGCTCAATTCGACAACCTGGGCAAGCAGTCCGAGGACCTGGCTCGACGTTACCTGGCGAGATTTGGCGAGACGGGAACGGGCAATATCGAGGTGGATGACTCGCTGGACCTGGACAAGCCCTGGAAGGTGGAGAGCACCTTCGAACTTGACCCGGTGGTCAACATCCCGGGGCCGAGCGCCATGGCCATCCCCGTGGGGCTGGCGCCCGGGCGGCTCAAAGGCCTGTCCACCACCCGGCCCATCAGCGGGCGGCGATTCGAGAGTGCCTGCGAATCGGCACGCCACCGCGAGGAGGTGGAGATCCGACTCCCGCCCAAGGTGCGCATCGAGCGAATTCCAGCGGATGTGAGCTTTTCCAAAGGCCCTCTGCGCTACAGCGCCACGTACCGGCGCACAGGCAACGTGGTGCAGGTCATGCGAGAGCTCGTGGCTAACCGGGCCAGCTCGATTTGCACCAGCCGCGACGACGAGGACTGGACGGCGTTGCTGCGGGTGCTGCAGAGGGATCTTCGGGGGCAGGTGTTTGTCCGGTGACCCCAGTATCTCGCCCGTAGGACCTGTACGTTCCTGCAGTTCACGCCATGAGCTACCAATGGGCGAAGATCGCCTTTCGAAGATTTGCATGGCGGTGAGTACAAGCGGTCCTGCTTTTGCCAGGCCGAGCCGCCTTTCGAATAGGGGTAATTTGTGAGCGGCATTGACAGTTACGACAAGCTTGAGGACTTTGGGCGGGTCCGCCTTTCCCGCAGTTTTTTCATGCGCGACTTCCTCCATAGCGAGATCGCGCAATGGCACGGTTTGCGAAACGTTCCGGACTTTCCTGACAAAACTGTCCAGGTGGGGCGCCAACTGTGCGAGCAACTTCTGGAGCCTTTGCAGGAGACCTTTGGGCGCATTCATGTCCGGTCGGGATATCGCTCGCCGCAGGTAAACGAGCTCGGCAACCGAAATCGGCTGAATTGCGCAAGCAATGAGTCAAACTTTGCGGCGCACATTTGGGATTACCCCGACGCCCAGGGAAACCGTGGAGCGACTGCCTGCATCGTCATTCCCTGGTTGGTGGAGCGGATAGCCAAGGGCGGCCACTGGACGGAGATGGCCTGGTGGATCCATGATCATCTTCCCTACAGCACTCTCTACTTTTTCCCCAAGCTCTCAGCTTTCAACATCAATTGGCATGAGGCTCCCAAGCGTCGCATCGACAGTTATGCAGCTCCCAAAGGTTGCCTGACCAAGCCTGGGATGGCCAATCACGCAGGCTTGCATCCTGATCTCTACCCGGGTTACCCCTCGCTTGCTAGATCAACCGCGGCATTCGGGGATGTCGCTCAACATTGAGGTGGCTGAGGTAGCAATACCCCAAGTGCCACCTGCCGCGTCGCTCATCCTGGACTATGTGCGTATGACAGCAATCTGATCAGGTCTGTGCCACGAGCCCGTCATGAAGCCCAGAACAAGCCTCAGCCATCCGTTGCAGATCGCCACCCTCCCGATCGAGGCCGGTGCGATTGGCGTCACCTTCTGCCCCGGAAAGCAAGGCGACAGCGTCTTCGGAGCGCCCTGGGCGCGTGACCTCAGGCTCGATCTAGACGCGATCCAGTCCTGGGGCGCAAGCGCCGTGGTGACCCTGGTCGAGGGTCATGAACTCGTCTCGCTGGGAGTACCGGACCTTGGGCCTCGCGTCCGCGAGCGCGGCATCGACTGGTTTCACCTGCCTATCGTGGATCTGACCCCGCCTGGGGTCGGTTTTGAGGAAGCCTGGCCCGCTGTGGTCATGACACTCAAGCAACGAGTGACTGGAGGGAGTCGCGTGGTTGTTCACTGCCGAGGTGGCTTGGGGCGAGCCGGCACGGTGGCTGCCTGCCTGCTGGTGGAATTCGGCCTTGCACCGCGGGAGGCTATCCAGCGCGTGCGCACAGCGCGCCCGAACGCAATCGAGACATCTGCGCAGGAGCGGTACGTCTTGGCCTATCAGCCCCGCTCTGGATCTCCAGCCAAGTAAGCGACAGAAGGGACAGAAGGGATACAACACCGCATGGATTGGTTCGAACGCATCACCGGATTCAAGGAATCCAGCTACGACGAGACCCGCGAGCGCTTGTCCATCATGGATGGGCGACTGCACTCCAGCGGCAGTTCGCGTACCTGGGGTGTCGGCGTGCTGGAAACCCCGAGCTTGGCGGAATTGCGGCAGCGAACCGCAGGGTTGCGACACGATCAAGGTGCCACTCGCGTGTCAGTCGTGCGCGGCGATGTGCGGCGCATGCATTCAGATCCCGCCAACGCGAGTGCGCTGTTTCAGGTGGCGTCACAGCTCAACCTCCTCGAAATGGTGTCAGATGCCGTGACGCCCGAGCAGGGTGTCACCCGATACCAGTGGGACGGCACCCAAGGACCTGCCTGCGCCATCGCTGCGGGCGCCGGCACCATCTACCGCAACTACTTTGCCCCGGTCGGCGGTCAACTCGGCCAGCGCGAGGACCGTCAGATCGACTGTCTTCAAGACATCGGCACGGCTCTAGGCAACGATCAGGGCCGGCTCTGGCGCATGCGCAACGGCTACTGCCTGACCACCCAGGCGGGATTGGCCAGAGTGGACGGGCAACTGGCTGCCATGAACGAGGCGCAGCTCGATAACCTTCGCGGGCGGCTTCGCATTGGCGTGCACTGGGATGCGGAGGTCACCGACGAGGGTGCCGAGCACTGTGTCTCTCAGGCGTACTGCTCGGCCCTGCCTGTCAGCTACAACCGCATCCGCAGCCCTGAGAGCTGGACGCGCTTCGCCTCCTTGGTGCTGGAAGCGGCTTATGAAGCCACCCTGCTGGTGGCCTTGTTGAACAAGAGGGACTACGGGTCACCCGTGGCCTACCTCACGCTCCTGGGCGGCGGGGCCTTCGGCAACGACTGGTCATGGATCGCCGGGGCCATGAGAAGGGCCGTGCTCGGCGTTCAAGGCACGGGTCTGGATGTTCGAATCGTCAGTTACTCGACCCCAAGCCAAGACTTGCTTGAACTTGCCGAGGAATTGGCACCAGGTATTTGATGACTGGAAGCTCGGTTCGCCTTCCCTCCTTGGGACTGCATCTGGCCAACGGATTGGCCCTGACCCTGATCGCCCCGTTGGCCCCGTTGCTCTGGGCCCAGGGCGTGCACACGCGTCGCAAGACGGTCGTTTTGCCCGAGCCTCCTGGCCCTCGCAGTGGCCGTACTGGGACAGGCCCCATGCTGCGCGTGCTCATCGCGGGCGACTCCGCTGCCGCTGGTGTCGGCGTAGATCACCAGGACCAGGCCCTCTCAGGGCAGCTGAAGACCTTGCTGGAGCCTCACTTTGACCTGCACTGGGAACTGATTGCGCGCACTGGCCACACCACCGCTGACCTGCTCGGGTGTCTTCAGGCCGAACCACCGCGACCCTTTGACGTCGTGGTGCTCTCGCTGGGCGTCAACGATGTGACGGGCCTCGTGCCGCTGCAGCGCTGGGTGACGCAGCAGCGTGCTCTGATCACCTTGTTGAAGGAGCGCTTTGGGGTTCGTCACGTGCTGGTCGGGGCTGTACCACCCATGGGCGAGATGCTCGCCATGCCCCAGCCCTTGCGCGCCGTGATGGGCCAGCGCGCGGCGCTGTTCAATGTGGCGCTGACGAAGGCATTGCGTGATCAACAACACTGCCAGATCCTCCACCTGCCGCCGTCAAGGCTTCCGGGTGCGCTGGCTCGTGACGGATTTCATCCGGGAGAGGCGACGTATCGGGCTTGGGCCGCCGAGGCGGCTCGCAGGATCATCAGCTGAAGTGCCCCGGACGGAAGGTGGGTGCCGGCTGCGGCGCTTCAGTGGTCAGGGGCAGTCGTCTTCCAACTGATAGCGCACGGCCACTTTTCACACCGAGGCTGAATGACAGTCGCAGCAGCCCTAGCAGCCCTTCGCGTGGCAGCTCGGCAATCGTCCTCAACCCCTTCACCACCTTAAACGGCAGGTGCCTGACCAAGACGATCTGTGTGCGACATTCAGCGACGCAGGCTGCCCTGAGTGAGCGATGCGGCCCGCACCGGATCCGGCACTGTTTCCCGTACTCCATGGACGACGGCTTCAAACTTTCCAAGTCTCGATTGCTGGCCTACCGCCAGTGCGAGCGGCGTCTGTGGCTGGAGATCCATCGGCGTGACCTGATCGAAGTCTCGGCGCAGCAGCAGGCACGCTTCGATGCCGGCCACCAGGTGGGTGAGTTGGCTCGGCAGTTGGCTGACCCGCTAGGGCAGGGCATCCTTTTCGACGCGCAGCGGGACGGCTTCGCCGCAGTGCTGCGCGACTCCACCCACGCACTGAGCGAGCGGCGCCCTCTGTTCGAGGCGGGTTTCGCAGCGCATGGTGCGATCGTGTTCGTGGACCTGCTGCTGCCGGACCAGGGGACTAAAGGAGACGCTCGGGGCTGGCGCCTGGTGGAGGTGAAGTCGTCTGGCAGCGTCAAGCCGTATCACTTGGACGACCTGGCCGTGCAGGTGCATGTGCTGCACTCAGCTGGGGTGGAATTGACCAGTGCTTCTGTGGCCTGCCTGGACACCCGCTGGACCTACCCCGGCGGCGGCGACTACGCAGGATTGCTTCGCTACGAGGAAGGCCTGGAGGCTGCAACGGCGCGAGGTCAAGAGGTGCAGGGCTGGATCGATGGCGGACAGGCTGTGGCTGCCAGGCCGGACGAGCCCGAGGTAAGCGTGGGGGAGCACTGCACCACGCCATTCACCTGTCCGTTTACCGCCCACTGCGGCCAGGGTCAGACCCAGGCACAGCACCCCGTTAACTGGCTGCCCAGGGTGCAGCGCAAGGTCCTGAAGGAGTTCCTGCGCAGCAACGGCGTGGCCGACATGGCTGAGGTGCCAGATGAGTTGCTCAACGCCACCCAGCGCCGCGTGAAGCACGCCACGCTGTCAGGCCAGGCGTGGTTCGATGCCGAGGGCGCCCGCAAAGCCCTGGCCCCCCATGCCGGCACGCTGCGGTTCCTGGACTTCGAGGCCGCGGCGCGTCCGGTACCGGTCTGGGCCGGCAGCCGGCCATATCAGCAGGTGCCGTTTCAGTTCAGCTTGCACACGTTGCACGAGGACGGACAGGTAGGGCATGACGAGTTCATCGATCTCAGTGGCGACGACCCGAGCAAAGCCTTCGCCCAGTGCTTGGTGCAGGTGTGTGGCACAGCCGGGCCGGTCTTCGTCTACAACGCCGGCTTCGAGGGCCAGGTGATCTCAAACTTGGCGGCACAGTTTCCGCACCTCGAAGACAGCCTGAGGGCGCTCCGCCATCGACTGGTGGACTTGAGGCCGGTGACCGAGCAGCACTACTACCACCCAGCCCAGAAGGGCAAGTGGGGCCTCAAGAGCGTGCTGCCCACGCTCGGCGGCGGAGCGGACCACTCCCAACTCGAGGGCGTGGCCGACGGCCAGATGGCTGTAGACGCCTACCTTGAAGCCACTGAGCCCGAAACCACGACTGCGCGCAAGGAAGAGTTGCGCCAGCAGTTGCTGACCTACTGCCGGTTGGACACTTGGGCGATGGTCCGGTTGTGGGCGTTCCTCATGGGCCGGCCTGTGGCAGGTGAGGGCGGGGTGGCACTGGCACCGCCGGTGTCGACGTCATGAGGAACTGGAGCCGTCACGGATGACGATGGACACCGATCGATTTCAGATCATCGAGGGCGCAGCACCCGCAGCGCTGGAGCGGGTCGTCGCCATGCATGCTGGCTACTACTCCAGAGAGCACGGCATGGGCGAGGTGTTTGAGCGCAAGGTTGCCGAAGGGCTCACGGAGTTTTTGCCTCGCTTGCAAAACCCAAGAAACCGCCTGTGGCTGGCTACTTCGCCGAGCCTAGGCGGGCAGATCGTGGGTTCCATCGCGATCGACGGCGAGGATCTTGGCGACGGGCAGGCGCACCTGCGCTGGTACATCCTGGATGACGGTTGGCGCGCGCAAGGGTTGGGCAGCGCACTGCTGCGCAGGGCTATCGAGTTCGTGGATCAGGAGCGATTTACGCGCACGGTCTTGTGGACCTTCAAGGGCTTGGATGCAGCCCGACATCTTTACGAGCGACACGGCTTTGGGTTGGCGGAGGAGTACGCCGGGGCGCAGTGGGGCGTGAACTTGGTGGAGCAGCGTTTTGAGCGGGAGGGGGGCGCAGTGCCAACTACTGGGATTGAGTCGCTGGGGTGATCCTCGGTTTCCGAGGATGTCTGTAGATCTTGATCTGTGGGGCTCGTCTGCAGCTTCAGCCGACATCGATCAGCAAAGTGCCTACGCAAGATGCCGGCCTTGAAGCGACCATTCGCGGGTGCTGATCTGGGTAGCTCTGCCCTTCGATGTGCTACACGGGCTCGGTCACTTTTGCCAGTCGGAATGGCTCGATGACATCAGCGCTCCCCAGTCATCTGGCGGGTGTCCACGCTCTAGCATGCGCTGGAAGACCGCATAGGGGTCGCTCTTGCTTCCTGACGAGCGCAGCGTGTTTTCGTCGTTGACCCAGGCGAAGATGATGATGCGGGTCTTGGTGTCGTAGCGGAAGAATAGCCTGAACCGTCGGCCAACCTTTGCCCGCCGCCAATGCCGAAATGCCGCTCCCATCGTATTGCCTTGCCTGTACTCCTCTCGGCCAGGATCGCTCGGCACCGCATCGAAGATCAGCTTGGACAGCGCGGCGAAAAGACGGACGTTGGCGTTGGATTCGAAACCCTGCGGATCTTGCTGCTGTGCGCGCTCAGCGGCGGCGTGCAGTCGTTGCAGTTGCTCGGACAGGCACTCGTGAAAAAGCAGGCTCCAACCGTGACGCTGGATCACAGCGCGACATCGCCTTCGATGTCAGCGGCAAGATCGACCGGCCGCTTCAATGTGGCTTGCATGGCCTGAACCACGTCGTCCGGCAGGTTGCACAGGCGTTGGCCCGACTGGATGTCCCTTTCCAGTAGCGCCAAAAACGCGCCAATGGCTGGGTCTTCATGAGTGGCATCGTCGGCGCGGCTCACCACAACTTGCGAGCCTTGCAGGTCGAACGCCACCTTGCCGCCTAAGGTGACTCCCAAGGCTTGGCGGATCGGCTTGGGTAGCGTGATTTGCCCTTTGGAGGTGAGGGTGGCGACTTCATGAATGGCAGGCATGGCTCTTCTCCTGAACAGGCCCCAATGGTAAGGAGTATTCCTTACCATGTCGAGGGTCCTTTTGGAGTTCGCCGCATCGACGGTGAGCCGGCTGGAGCTGAGCACTGGGGCACTTACGGTGAGGGTGGATGGCTGCTCAGCAGCGGTTGCGGTCCCTCACCACCACAGGCTGAAGGCACGTTGACCGCCAACAAGCTGCCATCAAGCCCGACGTCCAGGCCGGGCGCGACTGGCTGCTGTCCGACGCGTAGCGACCCTATGACATCTTGCTGCCGGTCAAAGGCTCGATGACCGCTATATCAGGCGCGAACTGGCGGTACCGACCCCTATGTATAGGTCTCAACTATGCGTAGGTCCGCGGCGCCGAGTACAGCCGCCAGCTATGCCGGCATCTGTTTCCAGCCACCGCGGTCCTTTACATAGTC
>Ga0315900_10009501_pt1 | contig 12325 bp, 10 predicted proteins | sample LakEriMetagenome_FD_203521 | JGI IMG/M metagenome (GOLD analysis project Ga0315900, IMG submission 203521) | Freshwater fungal communities from buoy surface, Lake Erie, Ohio, United States - Buoy 12 MA114 | ecosystem: Environmental > Aquatic > Freshwater > Lake > Lake biofilm | place: USA: Lake...
GGGACGAAGACTACCTGCTCAAAGTCCTTGTCGGCTCATGACATATGGTGCAATCGCCCTGGCTCACCGACCAGCCCGAGGCGGGTTTCTTTGTCGCAAGTAAACTGATATTGGACGGCCGCTGGCTCCGTTACAGCAGCGGCTACCCGGTCTACCAGGTGCGGGTCTTCCACCGCGAGCGGCTCCGGTTCATGGATCATGGGCATGGCCAGCGTGAGGTTACCGACGGCACGCTGGGATATCTCCACAATCCTTACATTCACGAAGCCCACAACAAGGGGCTCGACGACTGGTTTGCGAAGCACGCCCTCTACGCCCGCCGTGAGGCGGAGCTCCGCTGGCGGGAGCGGCCCGGCCTGCTGTCGCTTCTTCGCGGCCTTTTGAGCCTCGACCGCGTGCGACGTCGCCGAGCGATCAAGACACTGACCTGCTCCCTCCCCTTCCGGCCGACGCTGCGACTGCTTCACCTCCTGGTCTTCAACCGTGGCCTGCTCGACGGCCGCGCCGGCGTCGTCTACGCCCTCATGATGGCCACATACGAGTCGATGATGACCACGCATTGTGCCCGGCTGAAATCTGGAATCCGGCTTTGACGGCTGACGTGCGGCTCGGAAATCTCATCAGCCGAGCCTCGCCGGTGCCGCCGGACAGCCGCATCTCGCCGTATGATCGCGCCTAATCGCAACGCTGTTTCGGAGGAAGACGGCCACGGCAAGCATTCCGCTCACCACGAAGACGATTGAACTCGGCTCCGGCACGGCCGTGATCTGATAAATCACGCCGGCCATGTCCGGCGGTACGCCATCGACGGCCCCATCTACACTGCCGGTCCAACTCAGGTCGCTAACAAACAGCGAGTCGGCCGTTGCCAGGAGTCCGTTGGGATGCCCGAGCAGCTGATTGTCCACGAAGTGGAAGTAACTGCCATTCGACGGGTCGGCAAAGACCACGGGGTTTTCCGTGTTTGCCGTGCCTGAAAGGCCGCCGATCCCGTGGAACGCGACGAAGCAGCCCGTGGAGAAATCCTCTCCAAAAGAGGCGGGCGCGAAGGCGATTTCAACGGCACCCTCGCTCTTGCGACCATCGATCGGACGGAACGCGATCAGTGGTGCGACGGCATCTGCGTTTGGCGGACTATTCTCGACGAGCACACCGTCCGAATACCGGATGTAGGTCTCCGCAAACCCGAAGTCGTACACCGTCTGCCCGAGCGAGGCTGCGGGAATCCTGTTGAACTCGTCGGCGGAGAACGAGACGTTCGGATTGCCGGGCGTGTCAATGCCGTTGTCCTGCAGGCATAGGTTTCCTGCGGCATCGAATGCCATACCGGCCGCATTTCGTAGGCCGCGAGCGATCTGCACCGGGGTCGAGACCGTGAATCCTTCTTCGGCATCACCGACGACAATACGGTGGACCGAGTCGGCCGCCAACTGCGAGTGCTGAAACTGGATGCTCGTGCCGGAGGCCGCTAGCCCGACGGTGACACCCATCGGAGTGGACTCGCTGTTGCCCCTGGCCCCGACGTTGAAGTACACCTCGACGCTCGTCGGATCCGAGATCGCGGGCCGGGCAGCCAGCGCGTACGTCGTGTGCCCGAACTCCGCCGTGCCCGTGGGAAAACTGAACGCGAGCCGCCCAACAGCGGTCAGGGGACTCGAAGGTGAGGCCCCCGTCCGCCAGAACGTGATCGACTCGCGGGCAGTCTGTGAGGACAAGGCCACCACGAGACCGCCCACCCTTCGCACCGATGTGACCATGCCGGGCAGGTCGCTTCCGCCCGCCAACACCTGCGGAGGACCGTCCGCGACGCCGTCCGCATTCGTGTCGACAAGGCGGACGAGTCGGCTCGTCGTGGACGTCCAAAGCATCGAACCCGCGCTCTCCGCCACAAGCAGGGACCCATCCGCCAATGTTGTCATGCTTGTGGGAAACGAGAGCCCAGTGGCAAACGTAGTGACACGAAACCGTGACTGGTCTTGGGGGCGGGCAAGGGCCAGTGTTGGCGGCTGCGCGGCACATCGGCCCGCGTGAACGAACGACCGGCTACAAACCAACGCCAGCACGAAGCCGATGACTTTCTTCCACATCTCTTCGACCGCCAATTTGCACCGCCCACTTTGTTGGGCATCACACCCGCCAGTTTCTACACTGGCTATCGCCAAAACCAGGCACACAACATGCCGCCGCCACAAAGCGCCGCCAGTCGGTGCACCGTACCATCAAGCATCGAAAACCGAGAAATAGCCTTACCCGCACGGCCTGTGAACATGCAACCTGCCAACCGCCGCTTCCAACTCGATCGATTCGCCATCGCCTTATTGCTACTCGTGAAAATGGCCGCTGCACCGCCGGCTTTTGCCCAACAGCCGATCGTGGTGCGAGTCGACGCAATCGATAAGGAACGTCAGGTCGTAACGATCAACCATCGCAAAATAGCACGCACGCTGCCGATGGCGACTGCAATGCCGGTTACGGTGGACGACCGGGATGCCATGTTATCCGACATACGATCGGGTGACACGGCGACCGTCGTCTACGACAAGAAAGCCCGCACGCTGACGAGAATCGATGTCTGGCGAAATAGGCCGCCGGACGTCCGCTGGGAGCTCCTCGAAGATGGCGGATTCGAACAGATTAGCGACGCGGCGAACATGCTCCGATGGGAGCGACAAAGCGGCCGCGTCATGTCGAGCGGTGACGCGCGACATGGAGCCCGGGCACTGGCCCTTGCCGTCAGTGCCGGTGACAGCGAGGCCCGCATCTTCAGCACGCCCAGACGGTCGCTCAAGTCCGGACGGCTTTATCGGCTTTCCGTCTGGGCGAAGGGAAAAGGGCAACTGGCGATCAACGTATACCAATACGACTCTATGAATCCTCTCGGGACCGACTTTCTGCGCGATACACCACCGCTTTCCCTGTCCGATAAGTGGCAGCAACTCACGGTTGAGTATCGGCCGGGCGACAAGCGTTTGCAGGCGGTCGCCTTCGCGCTCGTTCTGTTTGGCAAGGATGGCCAGGCTGTCATCGATGACGCCTCGTTCCGGTTCTGCGAGTCGGACAACCCAGGCTTTGCCCTCGACGACCCACCGCCCGCCCGCGATCTCCGCATCGCTGTGGAGGCCCGGAACGCCGCCGTTGAGATCGCCGTCGCTGGTCGGCCAGCGAAGATCGCTGATGGCGTGGCCACTGCACGCATCGCCGAGGGCCTGACCACGATCGCGGTGCGAGCCGCCGCCACTGGCTCCCGCCCTGGAGTGCGGCTTCGGGTGCTCGACCAGCCGGAGACCGATGGTCGCTGGCGGGCCCAGGACCGTGAAACCAAAGGGTGGCATACGGCCGAGTTTGACGACCGGAAATGGCCTCAAGCATTCATCGGCCGGGACGGGTTCGCATGGGCCGCTGGAGAACAGGCCCGCACGGCCTGCTTCCGTCAGGTACTACTCTGGAACGAGGCCCACCATGGCCCCGACCGCTGCATCCTCCCAAGGACACGCACCTGGGGCTTCTCACAGGACGGCTTCGACAACCTGCTGCTCGCCCTGTATTCGCCGCTACCGTTCGACCTCGACAACTATGAGTTCGTGCTTGATGTGCCACAACCGTTTGAACTGTTCGGCATCGACGAGCCCTACTACCAACGGTACATCACAAACGAGAAGCCGGCCGCTTTCACTCGCGAGCCAATTCGACGCGACGGCCAGCTGTTTACGCGGTATCGCATCGGTTTCGCGCCCAAGCAAGTACCCGCCGACGCGACCCATTACGCCTGGCTGCCCGTGAAGCTCAAGGGCGGCAGGGTGGAAGAGTCGACGCGGTTCTTCTTCCATCGACGGGGCCATGGAAACTTTACCGAATGCGAGCAAACGATACCGGTCGAGATACTCCCACGAATCAACGGCCGCCAGCCTAGGACCGTGCGCCTGTCGCAGTACGCCCCATTGATGTTTTCAACGCTCGCCCCCCGGCATATGCGCGCATCGATAGCCCAGTCGGCCGCGGTCGGCTTCAACCTCGCGGCACTCACGATCACCGAGCCGGGTTGGGGGCCCGACTGGATCGCCTACCAGAAATCGTTTCTCGCCGAACTGACTGCCAAGGGCGTCGGCACCATGATTAGTAATCCGGGGCAATTCCCGCTCTATGGCTCGCACGTTCCCGGTCACCAGTCGGATAGTTTCCTCCGCTGGGTTGCCGACACTCCGCAGGCGCAAGCTGCCTTTTTCGATGATCGCCGCTGGAATACCGACCGCGATAACATGTACTGCCCGTCATTCATGATGGGCGCTGGCTCTCCGCAGTTTCGGGAACTCGTGGCCCGCACGTACGAGGAAATCGCTGCGCGGACACCTTCGGCGGCGATCCTGTTCCTCGACTACGAGGCCCATCCATGGCTCGACGACGACCGCTCCCGCCTGGGAGCCAGTTTTTGCTTCTGCGATCGTTGCAAGAACCAGTTCAAGCAACGCGCTGGCGTCCCCCACGACGCGAGCCTATCCAATCAAGAAATCCATGACAAACATTACCGCGCCTGGGCTGACTTTCATGCCTGGCAGGTAGCCGAACTCCAAGGGCAAATGAAGGCCGTCGCCAAATCACTCGCGCTTCGATACATGGTCTACAGTTGGGCCGGTTACAAACCGTTCTGGTCGAACATCGGCGACAAGATCGACATCGCGTTTCTCGGCTCCCCTGGCAACAACATAGCGTCGGGCCGGCTGCAGAAAAGCCTCGATGACGAGGCCCGATTTCTCCGCGTGGAGCAGCGAGTTTCGACGGTGATCGGCCAACGGTTCTCATTTTTGGGCATTAGCGAGGCAAAGGGGGGGTGGCGGGAAGTTGGCGTGCTCTCCGACGACGGCTTCGTCGATGCAAAATCCTGGAAAAGCCAGGTCCTGCGCGTCGTAGCCGCCTTTGGCGGCGGTATCGACTTGCAGAACGCGGGCGAATGTGTCGCTGGGATGCCCTACTGGATCGGCGAGGCGACGCGGATCATCGCAGCCCACGAGGATCTCTTCCTCGATGGAGAGCGGGCCGATCAGCTCGCGTCCTCCGAACAGATCGCGTATCCCAACCTGCTCGTGCTTCGCAAGGGGCGTTGCCGGCTCGTGCTCCTCTTCAACGAGACCGACACCAACCGCAAGGTGACACTCCGTAACCTCGAGCTCGAAGCCGGCCAAACGGCACGTGTTTTCGAGACCGAGCAACGGTTCCCCGCCGCATCCCTCGACCTCGTAGTGCCGGCCCGCGATGCGGTCGCCATAGTGATCGAATAGCCACTTGCCGGATCGCTATGGCGCCGTTCATCAGCCAGCGAAAACCGGCCGCAAAGCCCTACGCCCGTTCTGCTCGATCAGGTAGCACCCCAGGGCGACCAACGCCAGCGGCCGCGTCCAGTGCACGCGGCCACCCTGTTCGAGATAGCGGCGGTACAGCTGCCGCGTGGCGGTGGCCGAAAACAGGCCGCAGCCAGCGACTTCGTCTATCGCCGCCTCACATGGACCACGGAGCGTGGTCCGCATCCACTCCCCGACGGGCAGTGTGAAGCCTTTCTTCGGGCGGACGAGGATCGCGGCCGGTAGCTTCTCGGCGACGACCTGCCGCAACAGATGCTTGGGCAGGCTGCCTGGCGGCGACTGGACCGCCCCGGGCAGGCCGCACGCGTAGTCGGCAAGCCAGCGGCCGAGAAACGGCACCCGCACCTCGAGCGAGTGTGCCATGCTGTTGACGTCGACATCGCGCAACAGGGTGTTGCCCATATAGAGCACGCACTCCGCCTGCGAAATCGCCCGAAATTGGTCAGCCCCGGTGGGCCGTAGTCGATCGACGGCCGCGTCACACAGGAAGTCAGGTCGCAGCCCGAGGGCCTTGGCGTCGAAACCGAGCCAGTTCAGGTCGGAATCGACTGTGAGCCGCCGAAAGAGCAGTAGCAAGTCAAGCGGTGACGTGCCGCTTGATGCCAGCGCCATCGCCCGCTGCCGCCGCGTTGGCGACAGAACCGACGTCGCAACCTGCGCAAGCACCCGCCGGACACTCCGCGGCACCCATCCCACCGGGCGTAGCAGCCGACGCAGGTCGGGAATCGAGTGGAAGTGCCCATATCCGCCGAATAGCTCGTCGGCGCCGAGGCCCGACAGGGCGACTTTGGTGCCGGAATCGCTTACGGCACCGCTGACGATGAACGTATTGAGCCCGTCGATGCTCGGCCGATCGCCCGACTTCATCCACTGCTGCCACTGCCCCTGCACCCAATCGTCGTCCATGACCGTCTCGAAGTGCCGCGTACCCAGGGCCTGGGCGGTCGCCCGGGCATCCTCGAGCTCGTCCCGACCGGCGGAGCTCACAAAGCCCACCGAAAAGGTGCACACCTGCCCGGTTTCCTGCCGGGCGAAGGCTGCAATCGCGGCACTGTCGATTCCCCCCGACAGAAACACGCCGAGCGGCACATCCGCGACGCACTGGCCGAGCACGCTCGTGGTCAATTCAGTGCGGATCCGGCTCACGACCGCCGGCTCGCTTACGGCGGCGAGGGCGGGAAAGTTCCACCAGCGCCGCGGCCGGCCAACTGGGTCGCCTAGCGACTCGCGATCGATCCATTCGCAGCCACCGCCGGATAGCGACCGTATGTGGCGGTGGATCGTGAGCGGATCCTGCGGGGCGCCATACGCGAGGAACCCGGCGATTCCGGCCGGATCGAGGTCGTCTGGCACTAGACCCGATGCGAGTATCGCGCGCACCTCGCTTGCAAACACGATCGCGTCGCCGGTACGAGCCACGTACAGCGGCTTGATGCCGAGATGATCGCGGGCCAGGAGGATGCGGCCCGTGGCCGCATGATAGAAGGCGAAAGCGAACATCCCGTCGAGATCGTCGAGCGCAGCCTCGCCCCAATTCGACAGCGCGTGGAGCAGAACCTCGGTATCGCCGGTGCTGTGAAACCGAATGCCCGCGGTCCTGAGCCGCGTCCGAATGTGCCGAAAGTTGTAGATCTCGCCGTTGAAGATCAGGCAATCGCCCGTCGCCGGATTGACCATCGGTTGGTGGCCAGCAGGCGACAAGTCGAGAATGGCAAGGCGGCGAAAGCCAAAGCCCACCGCCGGGGCCGATTCCCCGGACCCCAGGTGAAACTGTTCGACGCCTTCGTCATCCGGACCGCGATGCACCATGGCATTGGTCATCGCCCGCAACGCGGGTTCGATCCGCGCACGATTCCGGCTCACCACTCCAGCGATGCCACACATCCGACAAGTCCTCCGGCGTGGCGTGACAGTATAGACCGCGACCTCGACCAAACTTGGCCACCGGTCCAACGCGGCCAGCCGTCAGCGGAGGCGCACCCCCGCCGGGGAAGACGGCTGATCAGCCGAGCCGCCGAGCCCCCGCACCCGAGCGAGGTAATTTCCGAGCGCCACGAGCGTCATCGGTCGGATCCAGTGTGCGTGGGCGGACGAACTCGTGAAATCCTGCCAGATCGCTCTGACCGCCATCGGCTCGAGAATGTCCCGCTCGACCAGGCTCGCGATCGCCGCCTCGCAACTGTTGCGTAGCGGACCATGCATCCACCTGTCCACGGGCAGCGTGAATCCCGTCTTTGGACGGCCGACAAGGTCCGCCGGGAGGAGATCGCGACAGGCCTCACGTAGCAGCAGTTTCGAGGGGCCGCCTGCCACGGCCTTCGCAGAGGAAGGCAACGCGGAAACGTAGTCAACCACGCGCCGATCGAGAAACGGCACCCGCACCTCGAGGGAATGGGCCATCGATGTCGTGTCGGTGTCCCTCAGGAGTGTGTTTCCCATGTAGTAGCGGCATTCCAATTCCATTACCTGCCGGAACGCATCGTCCCCAAAGCTGCGGGCGGCCCCACCCGCCGCTGCGCCGTCGGCCCGCGGCGGTGCGGCCAGGAACAGGCGGTTTAGTCCCAGGCGCGGAGCCGCTAGCCCAAGGCTTGCCATCTGTTGATCCGAAAGAATCCTCCGCAGCCGGAACGCGATCGACGCAATGTCGGATTTGTCCGTGAACAACTCGACAGCCCGCTCCCGGTAACTCGCCCGCCGGAAGAAAGTCGCCAACGACATCGCCCAAGACCTGAGGGGCCGTGGCACGGTCTCCACGGCCCGCAGCAATCGGTGGTACCGCGCCGCCGCAGTGAAGTTTGGATATCCGCCGAACAGTTCGTCGCCGCCAAGCCCGGAAAGAGCGACGCATTTTCCCGCCTGCTTGACGGCGTAGCTTACGACGAAGGTGTTGAGGCCATCGATACTCGGCCGATCCGCGGCAGCGAGCCACGAGTCCCACAATGGGCGAACCGTCTCAGAGTCCAGACGGATCTCCTCGTGCCGGGTTCCCAGGCTCCGGGCCGCGTTGCTCGCTGCTGCAAGTTCGTCGCTGGCGGGGATGTCCGCGAAGCCGACAGTGAACGTGCGGATGTCGGCCTGATGACGTTTGGCGATCGCGGCGATCGTGAAGCTGTCGATACCCGCGGAAAGGAACACGCCGACCGGACGGTCGGAGACGAGGTGCGACTGAACCGCCGTCTCGAGCAAGCGACGCACCTCGACGCCGGCCTGCGGGAGCCTCGGTGCCACTGACGCGGGTAGGGCCGCGGCAAAATCCCAGAAAGGCCGGACCGCCTGTAGCCAACCGGTGCCCCGGGCATCAGCGTCCACCCACACCTTCTCGCCGGCCGGCAGCGAACGGATCGCCTTGTGAACCGTGAGAGGATCTTGCGGTGCACCATACGCGAGCATGCTCGCGATACCGGCCATGTCGAGATCATCCGGCACCACGCCCGACGCAAGCAGCGCTCGCACCTCGCTGGCGAACGCGACTTGACCTGGCAAGTCTGCGAAGTACAGCGGTTTGATGCCGAGTGGATCGCGGGCCAGAAGGATCCGCCGCCCCGCCGCCTCGTAAAAAGCGAGGGCGAACATTCCGTCGAGTTTCTCGAGGGCCGCCTCGCCCCAGCGGGACAATGCATGCAACAGCACTTCCGTGTCGCTTGTGCCGCGAAACCGAACACCTTCAACCTGCAGCTCCGCCCGCAATGCCGTGAAGTTGTAGATCTCGCCGTTGAAGATCAGGCAGTCGCCGGTCCGCTCGTTGAACATCGGCTGATGCCCAGCGGCCGAAAGGTCGAGAATGGCGAGGCGACGAAACCCGAACCCTGCAACGGCTCCGGTTTCCGGATCGCCGAGTGGCAGCTGTTCGTAGCCCTCGTCATCTGGACCCCGATGGACCATGGCCCGCATCATGCGTCGGACGGCTGGTTCAACCTGCCGCCTGTCACCGCCGATGACTCCACAAATTCCACACATGATTATTGCGATGTGACTCCCACCACCCCTGACCTGCTCGCGCAAATCCACCCATGAAATATACCCCCATCCTCGGGGGCCTGTTCCTTGCGATTCCGGAAGGATGTATGCCCTTGACCGCACGCCTCCGCGCACTGCCGCAGTGCATCGCGTAACGTGCCGAGAAAGCGGTGCAAGCGGCGAGCAATATCGCCCATTCCGGCGACTTATTCGTCAGCTACTTCTTGAGCGGACGGACTGTTCATGCACATCAAACACTCGGTCATCGCCGCCGCCGGCCACGACGGGCAGTCCCTCCCCGTCCAGCGGCTCGTCGATCGTGATGGGGTCGCCAAGACGGCCCTGCAGATCATCGTGGAGGAGGCCGAGGCGGCCGTGCCCGACGACGTGTCCCTCGTCGCGCGGCCCGGCGACCAGGCCGCCTTCCGCGCGGCTGCGGGCAACACCACCTCGCGGCTCGACCTCATTCCCTAGCCCGCACGGCTCCGCTATACAGCAAAGGTCGAGATCACGGCAGCGTGCGGAATAGTGTGATGAAAGTCGTATTCGATCCTGAAACCGACACGCTCTCCGTCTACGTCGCCGATGGAACCGTCGCCGAAAGCGACGAACCGCGACCGGAGATCATCCTCGATTACGACGTAGCGGGCAGCCTGCTGGCAATCGAGATTCTCGATGCTTCGAAGCACATGCCCATACCTGGGCACGTGGATTTCGAAGTCGCTGCACGTCATGTCGGTTTGCACAGTGCCGACCGCGGCGGTCACATCCAGGCTCGTCGAGGTCATCACGGCGGCGGATGCGGCGGAGCGTGACCGGGCGATCGAGACGGTCTGCCGCGACGCATCCGCGGCCGAGTCGCTCGCCGAATGCGAGGCGGTTGCACCGCCGCCAAACAGCCACTAGAATGTACGCCCGTGCACTCTTTCAGGAGAGTCTCATGGACGCCGATGCCATTCTTGAACTGGTTCGTCGCCAACCTTTCGCTCCATTCGTCATCCGATTGTCGAGCGGTGAGACGCATGAGGTGCGCCATCCGGAATGCATCGCAATCACGAAGACGCGCGTCGTGATCACCGACCCGCAGGAAGATCGGATCGCCGTCTGCAGCCTCATGCACGTGACCTCGGTCGATTACCTTCAGCCGACCTGAAGCCCGCGCGAGGGCAAACCCGCGCCGCGCCCGGGCGGGGCGCGCGGCACTCTCCCCGCAGCGGCCGGTCTGCTAGTCTCGGACCATGCCCAGCCCCGCGCCCGAGCCCCTCGCCCCTCGGCCCCTCACCGTTTGGCTCGTCAATCCGTTCGACGATATCCCGGGCGAGGGGCTGCCGCCGCTGCGGTATTGGACGCTGGCCCGCATCCTCGCGGCCCGCGGCCATGATGTGACCTGGTGGAGCGGCACCTGGAGCCATCGCCGCAAGGCCGTGCGAATGGCGCCGCTGGGGATCCGCGAAGACGAAGGATTTTCCGTGCGGCTGGTGGCCACGCCGCCGTACACGAAGAACGTGTCGCTCGCCCGGCTCCGCAACCACCGCGAGTTTGGCAAGACGTTCGAACGGCTGGCCAACGAGTCGGTCGCCTCGGGCCAACTCGAGCGGCCCGACATCATCGTCGCCAGCCTGCCGCCACTCGAGGCCCCCGAGGCCGCGCTGCGGCTGGCCCGACGAATGGACGCAACCTGCGTGGTCGATCTGATGGACGTGTGGCCGGAGACGTTTGAACGGCTCGTGCCCGGGCCCGCCTTCATCCGCAAGCCGCTGGCGCAGCTCTTCTTCGGCGGCATGCACCGCCGTCGGCGGGCACTCCTCGCCGCGGCGGATGGGGTGTCGGCCGCGACGCACACCTACGCCGCGCAGGTGCTCGGCGACGCGGCGGCCGATCTCCCCCGGCACGTCTGCTACGTGGGCGCCTACTTGCAGGAGTTTCCGCCGCCGCCACGGACGATCGACGCCGTACCCCTCCCCGATGGATCAGGGGCGGCTGCGGCGGTGCCCGAGCCGCTGCAGTGCGTGTATGCCGGCTCACTCGGCTCCGGCCAGGATCTCGACGCCCTCGTTGCCGCGGCCCGCGCGCTCTCGGCCGCCGGCACGCGGACCGTGCTCCACGTGGCCGGCACCGGCCCGCTCGAGCCGATGCTCCGCACCGCCGCCGCCGCACAGCGTGGCGCCTGCGAACTCCGCATCCACGGCCTTTTGCCGCGGGCCGATTATGTCCGCCTCCTCGGCAGTTGCGACGTGGGCCTCGTGCTCGTGAAGCCCGAGTCACTCGTGGCGGTGCCTTACAAGGCCTGCGACTACGCCGCCGCGGGCCTGGCGATCGTCAACTCCCTGCCCGGCGAACTCGCCGGTCGGATCGACGAGCATGCCGCGGGCGTCGCCTATACCGCGGGCGACGGCGGGTCGCTCGCCCGCGCGATCACGGCCCTGGCTACCGACCGCCGCACGCTCCTCACGCTGCGGGCGGGATCCCGCCGCCTCGCCGTCGCCGCGTTCGACCGCGAACGCACCTACCCCGCGTTCGTGGACTGGCTCGAAACGCTCTCCGGGTAGCGGCGGTCTCTGACCGGCGAATCCGGCCCGGTGGGGCAACGCGTATTCCCTCAGCTTACGCTTCGGGCTTCCCAGCAACCGGGCGCGACGGCCGGAGACCTCCGTTCCAGAGGGATCCGGCCCGTCAACGTTCCAAGAAGCCCCGGGTGGAAACCCGGGGACTCCGGGCATGAACACCACCCCGCCATCCATGCCTCACGACCACACGTGACACCCAACTTCGAACCCGCAATGCATGGCACGCGGGCTCGTGTTCGACCCGGTGTCCCCCGGCTCCCGCCGGGGGCTTTTTGTGCCGTTCGCGCACGTCAATCCGAAGGCAAAACCGGAAAAATCGCACGAACAAACGAACGCCGCGGCTTCCCAGCAACCGGGCACGTCGGCCGGAGACCGACGCTCCAGAGCGCTCGGGCCCGTCAACGTTCCAAGAAGCCCCGGGTGGAAACCCGGGGACTCCGGGCATAA